>ERZ761602.5890-NODE-5890-length-14158-cov-3.989080_pt1 | contig 14158 bp, 11 predicted proteins | sample MGYA00512165_ERZ761602 | MGnify/ENA primary metagenome ERZ761602 (study PRJEB28899, sample SAMN02445085) | bioreactor sludge metagenome | biome: EBPR sludge; isolation source: Thorneside wastewater treatment plant | place: Australia: Brisbane, Thorneside...
GGAGGCGACTGGCTACTACGATGGACTGCGCGCGCGGGACCCTGTTCGTAACAACTATCAGGGGTACCTTGCGTGTCAACGGTCCGCAGAGCGCGAACAGGCATTGGCTGATGAAGGGCGAACGACGCAGGTTGCGCTCGGGCGTATTCAGCAGTCGTTGTTGAACGCCGAAAACAGTTGGGTGGACGCGGTGCGCAATTATAAACAGGCATTGGATCAATACAAGATCCTGCTTGGGCTCTCGACCGATGCTTCCGTCATACTGGACGACGCGGAGCTGGCGGCGCTGAGCGAGCGGGGTCTGATTCATCCGACCATCCTCGCGGAAGACGCGGTATCCGTCGCGTTGGCAGCGCGCCTTGACTTGTATAACACGCGTGACGAAAAAGACGACTCGGAGCGACGAATCAAAGTCGCCGCAAACGCGTTGAAACCCGATCTTGATCTTGTGATCGCCGCAAATGTGAACAATGTACCGGGCGAGAACAACTTTGACGAGCTGGATTTTCAGCGCGCGCGCTGGAGCGCCGGGTTCGACGTTGATCTCGGGCTTGATCGAAAGTCCGAGCGCAATGCGTATCGAAGCGCGCTGATAGCTTTTGATCGATCCATTCGGGAATTGAGCCTGGCGGAAGATAACGTCAAGCTGGACGTTCGCGAATCGTGGCGAAATCTTGATCAAGCTGAGCGCAACTATGAGAACCGCAAGCTTGCGCTCGACCTCGCGGCGCGCCGCGTGGAAGAGCAGAATCTTCGCGCCGAAATTGGCAATGCAATCGCATTGGATCAAGTCGACGCCCAGAACGACTTTATTAACGCGCAGAACGAACTGACGGACGCAATTGTTCGCCATACGGTGGCACGACTCGAGTTCTGGCGCGACATGGGTATCTTGTATATTAAAGAGAATGGACAGTGGGAGGAAGTGAACGATGTCGCAACAGGTCCCCAGTAACGGTTCGGCGATAAAGCGAATCTGGGGCACGCGTTGGGCCAAGATCGTCGCAGGCTTGGCGCTCGTGCTGGTGTTGTACATGCTGATCGGCGGCGGCGAAGAGACCTCCACTTCAGGCACCCTTTTCACTGCCAAACGCGGCAAGCTGACAATCAATGTGCTTGAAGGCGGCAATGTCGAGGCCCGCGAGTCCCAAACGATTAAGTCCGAGATCAAAGGCGAAACCAAGATACTCAGTATTGTGGATGAAGGATATCTGGTAACGCCGGAGGACGTCGCGCAGAAGAAAGTACTGGTGACGCTGGATAATTCCGCGCTGATCGAAAAGATTACGCAGGAGACTATACAGTTCGAAGGCGCACGCGCGGACTATGCTGAATCAATGGCGCAGTACGAAATCACGGTCAAGCAGAACGAAAGCGATATTAAAAAGGCCGAACTAGACGCAAAGTTTGCGTTGATGGATTTTCAGAAGTACCTCGGTGGCGAAGTTGCCGCCGAGATTTTGAAGATTCGCGGCATCAGCGACAATGTCAGCGAGGTGAGCGAGCAAATTCGCAAAGAAGTGGAAGAGAGCGCGCTGATTCCTGATTTAAACGATGAGCCGGCCGCGGAAGAGACACCATCGGTAGAACCGGCCGCACCCACACCACCGGCGGGACAGACTGAAGAAGTGCGATCCGGCGGCAGCGGCGAGCAGCGCGGCGAAGGAAATCGCGGAGAAGGCCGCCGTCGCCGTGAAGGCGCGGGTGGCGAACGCGGTTCTGGAGAACGCGGATCCGGCGAAGGTAGCGGTGGAGGTCGCGTACAGACTTCGCAGCTCGTAGTTGACACGAGCGAAGACACGACGCTCGGCGGCGACCTGCCCGCAGAGGAAGTGCCTGCTCCGGAATCAGCCGGCGCACCCGAGCGGATCTCGCTTTCCTCAATCATGGCGGATGCACAAAGACCAGAAATCGATTTCAGCAAGTTTGCCAAGCCGGAGGCATTGGGCGACGGTGAGGCCCAGCAAACACTGCGGAAGTTACAAAGCGACCGCCTGCTTGCCGAGGGTGACCTTGGACTTGCCGAAACCAAACTGGTTGGGACGCGCAAACTTGCCGCAAAGAATTTTGTCACCAAGCAAGAGCTCGACAATGATGAGATGGACGTAAAGAAGGGGACCGTGAGCCGGGACTCGGCCATGACAGCCGAAGAGTTGTTCATCAAGTACGAGTTTCCGAAGGAATCTGAACGATTACTTTCGGCGTATGAAGAAGCAATTCGCGCGATGGAGCGCACGATGAAGCAGGCCGTGGCCAAGCAGGCGCAGGCCGAAGCGCGCAAGAAGTCGACGGAGGCCAGTTTTGCGCTGCGTTCCGAGCGTCACCAGGAATTGAAGGACCAGTTGGATGCCTGCACGCTCGTGGCAGAGCGCCCTGGCTTGGTTGTGTACGCGGGAAGTGACGAGCCTTGGCGTAATCGTGAGCAGATCGCCGAGGGCGCAACGGTGAATGAGCGCCAGGAGATCATTACGATCCCCGATATGACGCAAATGGCAGTACGCGTGAAGATTCACGAATCCAACATTAAGAAAATCTTGGTGGGGCAGAAAGCCAGCATCAAACTCGAATCCTACCAGGACGAAGTTTTGAGCGGTGAAGTGATAAAGATGTCCGTCATTCCTGATTCCAGTTCACGGTGGATGAACCCGGACATGAAACTGTATCCCGCCACGGTTGCGATCGATGGAACCTACGGCTGGTTGAAACCCGGAATGACGGCCGATGTTGAGATCCTCGTCCAGGAACTCAACGATGTTGTCTACATCCCGATTCAGGCTGTTCATGCCAAGGCCGGCCAGCGCGTTGTTTATGTGCAGGATTCGCTCGGCGGACTTGAGGAACGTGTTGTCGAGACGGGCGAGTTTAACAGTGATTTTATCGAGATCAAGTCCGGTGTAGCGGAAGGTGAGCGCGTCATGCTGCGCGCGCCGGAGCGCAAGGACGGCGAAGCTGGCGACGGCGAAAAGAGTGACGACGAAACGGAAGGTGGGGAACAGCGGGGCAACGATCAGCAGCAGCAAGCTGCATAGCGGGGCCAATCTGTGTCAGACCTGATCGCGCAAATCGTCGACGTTCGCAAGCAGTACATGATGGGACTTGTTCTCGTGGAAGCGCTTCGCGGGGTCTCACTCGATTTTCATCGAGGCGAATACATCACCATCATGGGGCCGTCTGGTTGCGGGAAGTCTACTTTACTGAACCTGCTTGGTTGCCTCGATCGACCGACGTCCGGCAAATACATACTTGGCGGGCAGGACGTTTCCACCATGCCGGACGACGAGCTCTCGTCTGTTCGCGGCATGCGAATCGGTTTTGTTTTTCAGTCCTACAATCTCATTCAGCAATTGAACGTGCTCGAGAATATTGAAGTGCCGCTGTATTACCAGGGGCGACCCGAAGAAGAGAGTCGTGAGATCGCGACGCGACTCGCCGATCGTGTTGGGTTGGGCGAGCGTCTGCATCACCGACCGTATGAGTTGTCCGGTGGTCAGCAGCAGCGTGTGGCGGTAGCGCGCGCATTGGCGAGCGATCCGCTAATCATCCTCGCGGACGAACCGACGGGTAATCTGGATTCCACGTCCGGGTCCGATATTTTGAATGTATTCGACGAACTTCATGCCCAAGGCAAGACCTTGATCATGGTGACGCACTCCGATGAAGTTTCGGAACGTGCTCAGCGCGTCATACGATTGAGGGACGGCAAGGTGGAACGCGATGAGCGCAAAAACTAAAGCCATCTCGCCACATGCGTTGGTTGGCGTCGCGTCCGTGCAACGCTTTGTACGCACGGTGCAACTCGGCATAAAAAGTCTTTGGCTGCGCAAGCTTCGCTCGCTGCTGACGGTACTCGGTATCGTCTTCGGCGTGTGTTCGGTGATCGCGATGCTTGCTATCGGCGAAGGTCTGAGTTTCGAGGCCCAGGAGCAGATTCGGCGGCTTGGCAGCAACAACATAATTCTGCGCAGCGTTAAGCCGCCCGAGGAGCGCCGCACCACATCCGAGCGCAGTTACGTCGTCGATTACGGCCTGACGTACCAGGACATCAATCGGATCAAGGCTACCATCCCCAGCGTGGAAATACTTGTCCCCAGCCGTAACATTCGCAAAGACGTATGGAGCGGCACGCGGCGGATCGATTGCGACATCATGGGAACCGTGCCCTGGTACGAGGAAATGCGCAATCACCGCGTCGAGCGCGGGCGCTTTTTCACGGAAGAAGAGCTGGAACGCAGCGAGAACGTTTGCGTACTGGGTAATGGACTTCCCGAGGCCCTGTTTCCCATTGACGAGGCCATTGGATCGAAAGTGCGGGTGGACGGTGATTACTATCGCGTCATCGGCGTTATGGAACCGAAGTCCCGCCAGGCCACGACAGCGAATTCGCAGAACGGCGGTAACGATCTTTCGGGCGGCGCCGGCGGCCCGCCACCCGCTGCCGGCGCTGGCGTTGGCGCCGCGTATGAGATGTACATTCCCCTGACGGCGGCGAAGAACCGATTCGGGGAAACAATCGTCGAACGCACAAGCGGGTCGTTTTCGGCCGAACGTGTCGAACTTCACGAAGCGACGGTGAAGGTGAAGAATATCAATGATGTCGTGGAGACCTGGCACATCATTTCGGATCTGATGAAGGCGAACCACAAGAAAGTCGATTACGAGATCATTGTCCCGTTGGACTTACTGCGACAGGCGGAGCGCACGAAACGCATATTCACCATCGTGTTGGGCGCAATCGCGGCAATTTCATTGCTGGTTGGCGGTATCGGCATCATGAACATCATGTTGGCAACCGTGACCGAACGCACACGAGAAATTGGGATTCGGCGCGCGCTTGGCGCGAAGCGAAAAGACATCATCATGCAATTCCTCGTGGAATGCGTGTTGCTTTCCGCCGCGGGCGGGATCATCGGCGTTATATTGGGCCTCGCCATTCCGCAGGTGATCAGTTTCTTCGCGGAACTGCGCACCATCGTTACGTTCTGGTCACCGTTTGTCGCGTTCTCGATCTCCGCGCTGATCGGCGTGGTCTTCGGGATCTACCCTGCGATGCGTGCCGCAGACATGGATCCCGTGGAAGCGTTACGACACGAGTAAGTTTTTCCACGCAGCCAATGTAGATTCATACATAGTCTTCATCCAACGCAAAGCGCTATATGGAGTCGGGCGGGCAGGCGGGGCTTTGGCTGTCTCGAAGCAATTGACTGTGCACAATCGTACCTCGGTCGAGACATCGACAGCGATGGTTTCGCCCGGCTTGCGGGGTGTCGGTTCTGCTACCGCAGTGAATGAAAATATGGTAGCGAGTAAAACGGCACCAAACAAGCTACAGCGCGAAGACCGCTTGTAGCCATCAGAGCCTGATGTGCAGAAGTTATTTTCAAACCTTCGGTTGAATTGCTCGCATCGCCTGTAGCACATGATGATGACTCAATCACGCAACCTTGTTGCGTTACCAATAGAACATAACTTGGTATGCAGTCGAATTTGCCGTGTCATAAAACAAAGTGAACCCTCTACCATTGCCTTGACACGGCCCTTCATACACAACAGCGTTCGCGGGGATCGTCACGCCAAGCACGGCAAAGTCTTCAAGACGATACTTGCGGTCGGACTCCGATAGAGTAGCGTTCGGAGCGCGTTGTGTGATCGAAGTGCCGCCATGTAGCGCCCATTGCTTATCAAACCACGCTTCGACAGTCTTTTGATCTACCGTGTACCTCGCGCGGAAGTAGAAAGTTCCCTGGTCGACAATTATTGCAGTCGCGGCCTCTGGCATGTTGCGCTTTACCCGAGCGTCACCGATCAAGTCATGCCCCGCATATTCGAAGACGCCAAATCGATACGGATCGATTAATGCCTGCACCCCCATGCAACAGGGTTTGAATGCAAGCATAAAAATTACACAACCAAAATATGCCACTTTACCCGCTTTACGGTACTTACGCGCGACGATGACGGCGGCGATAAAAAGTGCGAGGAGAATCCCAAACGTGATCTGTGCGGGCAATATGAACGGCCATAACATTTCGGCCCCTATCAGCGTTGCGGCGGCTCTATCGTCACGCCTTCCATTTCACGTAGCAGCGCTTCGGGTCCCGGGGGCGAATAGATTGCGAGCAGCGTCATAGGACCATCGCCCGTGTTCACTGTGGAGTGGTAGATGTCTGGTGGTATGTGCACCAGCACACCAGTGGTTACTTCCCGCTCGACGGGCTTGCCGTCCACTTCGACCATCTGAATTCCCTTGCCGCCAATCACATAGAGGATTTCTTCCACACCGGGATGGTTGTGGCGGATGTGTCCCTTTCCGGGTTCGAGCACGACAACGCCCGCGCTGAACCGATCCGTGCCCGTGGTGCGCGGCTCCGATAGCCAGGATAGCCGGCCCCAGTCGAAAACTTGCGTTTCTACGTCGGCGGGTTCGATGAATGTCTTGCTCAGTTCGTTCATGGGTATTAACCTCTGGCTTTCTCTGCGATAAGTTCCAGCATCAACGATACGGCGCGCGACGAAAAGGCCGGGTCGTTGATGTTGGCGTCAATTTCATGCACGGGAATGTTGTGAACATTTGATTTGATTGCTTCGAAACATGCTGCATCTGCATTGCGGTCGCAAAACAACTGGCCGTCGCCATCGAGTATTGAAACGCCGCGCAGCGGCAACAGAAACGCAACAGGTCCTTTTGCCGCGTTCGCTTTCGCGGCAAAGACGCGGCCCATCTCGGCGTTTTCATCCGCGTTCGTCCGCATGAGCGTGACGGCAGGGTTCCACTCGTAGAACAGGCGGTTCGCGTCGCGATATTTCTGCGGGACGGTATTCATTGGGCCGAAGTTCACCATGTCCACACAGCCCGGCACGATGAGGTGCGGTATGCCTTTTTCACCGGGCGCATCGAGCCTTTCCGGACCTGCACCGAACACGCCGCCACACAATTCGTCCGCCCACTCGGTTGTGGTGATGTCGAGCACGGCATCCACCATGCCGTCGCGCACGAGCGACTCCATGGTGCGCCCTCCGGATCCGATGGCATGAAACGCGAGCACTTCATAGCCGTGTTCAGCGAGCGCGGCGCTGCATGCGTTGACGCACTCCGTCGTGTTGCCAAACATGCTGGCGGCAATGATTGGCTTGCTTTCATTTGCGGGCGGCGGCCATACCTCGGTCATGCCGCAGATCGCGCCTGCGGCACGCGAAATGATCACGCGCGACACGCGGTTGAGTCCTGCGACATCGACGACCGATGGAAACATGACCAGATCGGAAGTGCCTACGTAGGCCGAGACATCGCCACTTGCCGCGGTGGACACGCACAATTTGGGTACGCCCAACGGTAGCGCGCGCATCGCCGCTGCGATCACGGAAGAACCGCCCGTACCGCCCATGCCGATAACGCCATCGAACTTTCGTGCTGCAAACAACTCTTTTAGCAGCACCGGCGCTCCCGCGGCCATTGCCTTCATCGCTTCGCCACGGTCGTTTTTGGTGCGAAGGGATTCCAGGTCCATGCCGGCTGCGCGCGCGACTTCGTCGGCTTCGATATCCACTTTAAAGAGGTCGGTGGAGCCTAGGGTCCCGATATTCATCGTAAGCACCGGAAATCCGCGGCCGAGGACACGTTGCCGCAGGAAGGCAAACTCTTCGCCCTTCGTGTCGAATGCGCCGATGATGAGGATTGTCTTGCCCACGCGCTACCGCTCCTCTACCGCGCCATGCCGGCCCGCGCCGGAAGCGAAGCGCTGTGCGCCTGCAAGCGAATCGGCCGCCAGCGAGCGAAGGCCATGCTCGAATTCATTTCTCAATGCTTCAGGCAAGGGAAGATCGAATTGTTGATAGGCGGAGAGCCTGTCGCCTTGCATGCATACCTGCGGGAATTTCGAAATTTCTAGCGCAAGCTGTTCGGCTGCTCGGCGGGCTTCGCCGTGTGGCACTACGCGATTGACCAGCCCCATCTCCAGCGCTTCTTTCGCTGTCACGCCGCGCCCGGTGAGTATCAGGTCGAGCGCGTGCGACAGTCCGATCAGGCGTGGCAGGCGCACCGTGCCGCCATCGATCAGCGGAACACCCCAGCGCCGGCAATAAACGCCGAGTATCGCGGACTCGCCTGCGACACGCAGATCGCACCAGAGCGCAAGCTCGAGCCCGCCGGCTACGGCGTGTCCCTCGATTGCGGCGATCACGGGTTTCCGTAAGACCGTGCGGGTGGGCCCCATCGGGCCGTCGCCATCGGGTTCCAGGCGATTAAAACTACCCGACGCGATTGCCTTGAGATCCGCACCGCTACAGAACTGACCGTGGTCTCCGTATAACACACCAACAGACGCGGTGTCGTCCTGCTCGAATGACGCAAACGCTTCGACGAGCGCTTGGGCAGTCTCGCCATCCACTGCATTGCGACGCTCTGGCCGCGACAGGACTACCGTCGTGACAGGGCCTTTTTTCTCGACCGAGACCGGCATTGCATGACTCCCATTCCCAGTACGCGGCTCACTATAGCACGGGGGCGCATTGTTCGCAGCCAGGCGCGTGGGTAAACTATGCGGCGATTCCGGGGGGAGCATCGCCGTTTGATATGAAGTATCTTCATCCAAAAGAATCGCTATCGCAAGACGATATCGCGCTCGGCATGCGCATGATGCTGTACGACGCGGCGTTTGTGACGTTCATGGGCGTGCTGACGACCGGCGCATTCCTGATTGGCTTTGCGCTGTCGCTGGGTGCGTCGAATGTCGTGGTTGGGGTGATCGCCGCGGCGGGGCCGCTCGCACAGATTCTGCAACTGCCGTCTATCGTGCTCATTGAGCGATACCGTAAACGCAAAGCGCTCGCGCTGTATGCTGCTGCGGTGAGCCGTGCCACTTGGTTTGTCATAGCGCTTGTGCCGTGGCTGGTTCCCCGCGAGTACTGGATTCCTTCGTTTGTGGCGTTACTGCTCGTGCATTTCGCCACGGGCAACCTCGCGAATTGCGCTTGGAATTCGTGGGTGCGCGACTTGATACCGATGCCCGTGTTTGGCACGTTTTTCGCGAAGCGCATGGCGATCGCGACGTTCATTGGCGCGGTGCTGAGCGTGGCGGGCGCGGTGATGGTGGACGCGTGGAAGCAGCACTACGCGGCGCCGCTGGGCGCTTACACGATTGTATTCGTGGTTGCGGCGTTTTCCGCGGTCATCAGTCTGTTCTTCATCGCTCGAATGCCGGAACCCGAGATGCCGGCGCAATCGGGCACGACCATACGTCAGATCTTGAAGGAGCCGCTACGCGACGCAAAGTTCCGCGCCGTGCTGATTTTTCTGGGGTGGTGGAATTTTGCCGTAAACTTTGCAGCCCCTTTCTTCGCCGTGTACATGTTCCGCAAACTTGAAATGAGCATGGTTTGGGTGATCGGGCTTTCGGTACTGAGTCAGTTGGTGAACGTGGTGTTCTTCCGCGTATGGGGGCGTCTGGCGGATCGGTATTCAAACAAGTCCGTGCTGACGGTGTCGGGGCCGTTGTTTATCGTCACGTTCCTGATGTGGCCATTTGCGACCATGCCCGATCCGCATTTCTTCACGATTCCGCTGCTCATCGCGATTCACGTGCTCGCGGGCATTTCCACCGCGGGCGTGACACTGTGCACCAGCAACCTCGCGTTCAAGTGCGCACCGTACGGAAAAGCAACCGCATACCTCGCGGTCAACGCGTTAATCTCTGGCGTAATGGCGACGGTCGCGCCGATTATCGCGGGATTTATCGGCGACTACACGCAACACTTTGAGTTGCAGATTTCTCTGCGGGGGAAAGACACGGTCAGCGGCGCGACGCGTTTTGACGTGCCGACGGTGGACCTGCAGGGTCTCGACTATGTGTTCCTGCTTGCGGCAGTGTTCGGCGCGATTGCGATACACCGATTGCTTGCCGTGCGCGAAGAAGGCGAAGTGGAGGAGGCGGTTGTCCGCCAGGAACTCATGCTGCAAATGCGCCGCATGGCGCGGCAAGTCTCCACTGTTGCGGGTATGCGGCAGGTGATCAATTTCCCTTTCGGCACGCTGAAGCAGTGGAGGCAGCGGCGGCGCGATGCTGAGTAGGCTCTGTTCGGGTTAAACCGCAGTTCGCGGTCGTATTGATGGAATGTCATTTGCTGTCAGGGGTGACACCGCTGATACAGGAACGGCGACAACCTGAATCGAATCACCAACGGCATTGAATATTTCCAGCAAGCAACCTTCTTCACCTCCAAGGGGGTGCGGTGCAAAGTCCACCGCCGTTGCAACGTCGCCCTTTTTCAAACCAAGCTCTTCTACGTCTCTCGATTGGTCGACTCGCCCGAAGAGTTCAGGTTTCATGATCTAAGTTCTTTACCCAACCGGATCCAGACTGTAGTCTCACTCATTGCACGGCCACCGTTTATCTAAAAGAGGTTAGCGACTCTCGATTACTCGCTTAAGATCACTCAAATCGTAGAAAGGCAATGCGCCGTGCACGACGTTGATTAGGTGATTGCGGCCCTCGGCGGAGTTTACTACGTCAACCCAGGAGGCGAGGCCGCCGTGTGTTTCGACGGAAGCAATCAAGGACGGCTCCATGGCCGCGGCGTGCAGCGCCGCGGGTCCTATGAGTCCGTAGGTGTGCAAGGCCACCTTCCCTTGCGTGGCACCGGGAAGGTTTTGGACGTAGCGCGCGCAGATCAGCAGATCTTCCGCCCACATTGTGATGAAAGGCCGGTTCAGCTGGAATGCGAGCATGCTGGCCTTATAGCTTGGGCCAAAGAACTCTTCCCACTGCGCGCCGTGAGACCAGGACGATTTGGTTTCGCCGCAATTGCGCAGATCTACAGCGAGCACGCGCTTGCCACTTTTCGCGAGTGCGATGCAATCCTGCGCAACCGAGATTTTGCCTTCGCTTGCAGCGACTATCACGGTTTCAGAAGGTGACTGTTCTGGCGTGTAGAGGACCGCGGGCAGTTCAATACCCGGTTCCGGCAGCAGCACGAGGCTTTCGACGCTATACCCGTCTTGCCGCGCTGTCGCGATGGACTTTACTTCGGGAACGGGAAGATGAGCTGCGGGACGAATTCCGGTGAGTTCACGAACCTTTGCCAGCGCGGAATCTTTCGATTCGGCTGCCCAGAATGCTTCGCGCGACTTTTGTTGCTCCAATTGAATATCGCGATTGATGTCGAACACCGACCGTTCGCCGGGGAGTTTCAGCACCTGGCCTTCGGCGGTCACGAGGGCCTCTTCATCCGTTAGTACGATTATCTCGGGTTCGGTGGCGGTGTCGTCTATGTTGAGCAGCCAGCGTTTCATCCAGCGGACCATGGCCTGTCGAAGCGGTGGCGTACAGCCGTGGTCCTCGTCCGCTTCGGCGATATCGAGGCGCTCAGAGTATCCCATGCGCGTATAGAATCGCTTCGCTTGGCGATAGGTGTCCCAGGTGCCGGCGATGGGGAAGAAGTCGCGCGTCGCGCAGCAGACCAGTGTCGGCTTCGGTGCGCGGGCCATGAGGTAGTCGCCGTGGTCCATGCCGAAGGCGAGCTGCCCGGCAATGCACTGTTCGCCGTCGTGTGGGCCGTCAACGAGGATGAGATCTTCCAATGAGGTGATGTAGCAACTCGGTGCCGCGCAGAGCACGCGATCGTCGAGCGCGGAAATGTAGGCGGTGAGCGTGCCGCCGCCGGAGTTGCCGGTGCATCCGATTCGGTTCGGATCGATGTCGGGCCGGCTGCACAGATAATCGATGCCGCGAATGCCGTCCCACACGCGGTAGGAAGCGACATTAAGTCCGAGCGGGATGCTGGATACCGTTACGAGCGTATGTTCGATGGTCGAGCCGTAGGTTTGTTTGCCGTCTGCGTCGAGGATTTGCGCGCGTTCGCCCTGGCCTATTGGGTCATAGCAGAGTGCCGCGATGCCGTTCGTCGCAAGGAATGCGCAGGCGCGCTGGTAGGCCTCGCCCGCTTTGCCGTTTGGGTCGTGTCCGCAGGGAAACAACACGGCTGGATAGGGCGGATCGGTCTCGGGCAGGTACATCAATGCTGTGACGTGAAAATTAGGCCGGCTTTCGAAGATGACTTTCTCGATCCGGTAATCGCCGCGATCCATCGTGTCCATGACCTTGGCGTTTAGCGGGGTCTTCTCCGGCCAGCTGCCAAGCTGTTGCAGGAAGAATTCGCGGATGCGCTGTTTGTGCGTTTCGGCGTCCGCAGGCGTTTCGATTTTCTCATAGGCGTCCGCGCGTCGTTCGAAGGCCTCGACGGTTCTTGCGCGAAGGTAGTTTTCCATCATCAGCGCGGGTTTGTCGGCTTCGGTTAATACACTGGTCTGTGCACTTGCCAAAAACTGGCAAAAAATTGTTGTGCACGCGGCAAACACAGGGGGCAACAAGTTCTTGATAGATCGCATCTAATTACGTTCCTCTTATTAGATCGGCAACTTTAGTGGGTATTAACGTAGAATAATCTGCTTCGGCACGGTAAGCGCGATCAAAAAGGAAAAGCTCATTACTTTCCCAATAGTATTTGCCAACGAGTCTCGTTCCCCGGCAAATCAATAGAGTTTTTTCGAGGGCGTCTAGCTCCGTTGTCGCACTAAGCCACACAATATCTTCGTGATCATAATAGAACCAGGCCCAGGTTTCCCCCGGCTTTTTAGCGTAAACCGATGTCGTATAGGGCTCCAACGTCCAATTGAATTCTTGATATACACAAAGGAGCGTGCCGTCGGGTGCCGTAGCCGATACCACTATTCTGGGGTAAAGCAAGCGTGATCCTAAGAGCGCCGCTGCCAGCGCCACTATGACGAAAAAACTGACTGCAGCAATAACACTGAGCCTTGCCTTTCCCATATGCCAACCTAGGTCCGCCCCTCAAACAAATCGCGTCCGAGCACCAGCGCGCGGATTTTGCGGTCTGCGACGCTGCGTTTTAGCATCCAGAAGCCGCAGTCTGGGTTGATGTAGGTTACGCGATGGGGGCCGAGGGCTTTGACGGCTTCTTCGATGCGTTTTGCGATCAGGTCGGGAGTCTCGACTACGTTGGATTTTATATCCACGACACCCAGGCCTATTTTTACTTTTGGATCGATCTGTGCGAGATGTTCCAGTTCCCAACTGCCGCGATGCGCGACTTCGATAAGGACGTGATCGGTGTGCAGGCCACTGAGGAAATCGATCAGGTGTTTCCAGTCGCCTTTTTGGATTGTTTGGCCGCCGTAGTTGCCGAAGCAGAGGTGGACCGCGGGCGTAGTTGTCACCGCGTCGAGCACTTTGTTGATTGCGGGCAATGCCCAGACGGCATCCTCGGGATGGCCGGGGATGTTGGCTTCGTCGATCTGTACGATGTCCGCGTCAAGCTCCGCGACCTGTGAGGCGAGAACATCTGCAATGGCACTGCAGAGTGCGGCGCGGTCGTTGTAGTGAAGGTCGAGCAGGGTTTTGCTCAACATGTGCGGGCCGGTGACGGTGAATTTCATCGATGCCGTGGTGAGCGCGCGCGCACGTTCGCAATCGACGGCGAGGTTCAAAGTGCCTTCGCCGATAGGGCCGTCCACCACGCCCGCGGGCTTCGCGCGGAACTTCATCTGCGGATCAGCGTGAAACGTGGCGATGTCCGTGCGGGTGACCTGCGAGCGCACGTTGGCCAGGGGACGAACAAAATAATCGATCATGCCGTTCGTGTCCGGATGATTGATGTCGAAGCGATAGAGTTCGCCATCTGCGACGACGTCGATACCCGCGTCTTCCTGAATCTTGAAGACGACACTTGTCGCGTCCACAAGCGCTTGCTCGCTCGGCAGCGCCGCCAGCCAATCGGGTACCGGGTAGCTGCCAACAACAGTGGTCTTGATCATCGCGGCCAATTCTCCTCTTCTGACAATCACCATGCCTGGATTGTCATTGTAAACTAGTTTGTTGAACCCTGGGACCGATTGTTGCCGCGAATCGGGGGGCTATGTTTCATCCAGCGATTCATATGCCCAATCGTTTAGTGGGGTCATGCTTTCGAAATCGACGTTCATGCCGAGGCCGAAGCCCGGCTGGTTTAACGATTCAAGGGCAATCTCACCGTCGCGGATGCGAAGCCGCGCGCTGTCGCGGAACGGTTCATAGAGATTGCCATGCACGCGGAGGCAATCGGCAAGTTCGGAATACGAGACATGATTGAGCGTGCCGCAGTAGTGATG
>ERZ761602.5891-NODE-5891-length-14158-cov-3.760051_pt1 | contig 14158 bp, 9 predicted proteins | sample MGYA00512165_ERZ761602 | MGnify/ENA primary metagenome ERZ761602 (study PRJEB28899, sample SAMN02445085) | bioreactor sludge metagenome | biome: EBPR sludge; isolation source: Thorneside wastewater treatment plant | place: Australia: Brisbane, Thorneside...
GGGGCGGGGCGAAGCGGTGACCGAGCTGGTTCGCGGAGGCAAGCGGTGACGATGGACGTGATCGTCGCGCTCGCCGCGCGCATCCGCGCGGCCAAGGCCGCGGCGCTCGGCTTCGCTCCGGTCACGCTCGTCGTCGCCCTCTTGCTGCTCGCCATCTTCGGCGGCGCCCACCTCGCGCGGCTGGGGACGGACGCCGCGCGCGCGGGCGCGGCCGCCGTCGTCGGCGCCGTCCTCGTCGCCGCGATGGTGGCGGCGTGGGTCGCCTCGTCACGTCGGCGACGCCCTCGGCGCCTCGATCGATCGCGCGGCCGGCCTCGCGATGCGCGTCGAGGCCGACGCGACCGAGAACGACGACACGCGCGAGCTCGCCGAGCTCCACCTCCTGCGCCAGCTGTCGAAGGTCGACGTCGAGCACCTCGCCGAGGGCGCGTCCAAGACGTCTCGCGTCGTCGGCGGCGTGGCCCTCGCCGTCTCTGCGGTGGCGCTCGCGACCGTCGCCGTCGACCCGTTCCGCGTGCTCGAGGGCCTCGACGTGCTCGTCGCCCGGGGCGGCGAAGCGCCGCTCGGGCTCGTCTACATCGATGATATCGACGTCGTCGCGACGCCGCCCGCGTACATCGGCAAGCACGAGCAGCCGATCGAGCACTTCGATCGGATCGAGCTGCCGCGCGGCACGGTCGTCACCGTGCGGGGTCGCCCGCAGCGCCCCGGCCGCGCGCTCGTTCTCACCGACGGCGATCGAGAGGAGCCGTTCATCGAGGATGGCAAGGGCATGCTGCTCGCGCGTTGGACGGTGGGCGACTCGGTCGAGCTCCGCGCGGCCGCGCGCTTCGGCAAAGTGCGCGTGCCGCAACGCGACTCGCTCCTCATCGACAGCATCCCCGACTTGGCGCCGAAGGTCCTGCTCGAGGGCGCGCCCAAGACCGTCCGCCTCGTCGACACCCCGAGCGTCTCGCTCAAGTACGAGGCCACCGACGACCACGGGCTTCGCGAGATCGCGCTCGTGCTTCGGTCGGGGCCCAACGAGGACCGCCGCACGCTGAGCAAGCCCACCGACGCCAAGCGCGAGCGGGGCGCCCATGAGCTCTCGACGCGCGAGCCGTTCTTTCGCAAGAGCTACGTCCCCGTCGAGGTGTCGATCGAGGCCAAGGACAACGACGCCGTCTTGGGCCCCAAGTGGGGCAAGAGCGCTGCGTTCATCGTCATGCCGCCCCTCGTCGGCGAGCCCGAGGCGATGCGCTTCGCCGCGCTCATCAAAGCGCGCGACGCGCTGGTCGACCTCGCCGCCGGCCGCGTGACGGTGGAGGTCACGTCGCTCAAAGACGCCAAGGACCGCCTCCCGGCCGAGAAGGAGGCGCAAGAAAAGGCGACCGACGTGGTCGAGGGCGTCCTCGCCGCGACCTACGGCGGCCTCGGCGTCCGCGGTCGCGCGCGCACGGTCGTGGCCGGGCAGCTGCGCCGCCTCGACCAGGCGCTCGGCGCGTTCGAGAAGGAGCCCGGCCCGGTGAGGTACGGCGAGCTTCGCACCATCACCGAAGAGGTCGTGCTCGCCGTCGACGCCGCCATCACGTCGCTCGGGACCGAGGACGCGAAGCGCGTCTCGAAGCGCCTCGCCGACGTCGCCGACGAGGCGGCCCCGCCCGCCCACGCCGCCGCAAACCCCGCCGAGCTCGAGCGCGCGCGCGAGCGCCTCGCCGCCGCCCTCGACGTGCTCGACGGCGGCGGAAAGCAGCTCGCGGTGCTCGCCGATCTGGGCGCCGACCTCGGCGACATCGTGCGCGGCGGTCGCGGCCGCATCGCGCGCGAACGCGACGTCGCGAGCTACCGCAACGCCGAGCTCGCCGCACAAGATCTCGCGGCGCGCTTGCGCCAGCCGGTCGCCTCGATCGGCGGCGGCGGCAAGCCAGGGGTCGAGTCGGGCGGAGGCGACGGCTCGGGGGTCGACGAGGGCGAGGCGTCGGAGGCGGACAAGGCCGCCGAGAAGGGCGCAAAGGAGCTCGACGAGCTGATCGAGCGCCACCAACAGGAGATCGATCGCGTCGAGCAGGCGCTCAAGAACGCGACCACGCCCGAAGAGAAAAAGGCGCTCGAGAAGATGGCCAAAGAGCAAGCCGACGCCATCCGCGAAGCGGTGAAAGACCTACCCGACGCGGGCCTCCCCGGCTCGGCCGCCGAGAAGGCGGCCGAGGGCAAGAAGCGAGCGGGCTCGATGGCGGGCTCGCTCGAACAGGGCGACGTGAAAGAGTCGCTCAAGTCGGGCAAAGAGGCGCTCGAGGCGCTGAGAGAGGCGCAGCGACGCGGCGAAAAAGAGGCAGAAGACTTCTTCGACAACGAGGAGGTCGGCAAAGACGCGAAGCGCTCCGGCAACCGCGTCGAAGAGGCGCTCGAGAACCTCGACAAGGCGCTTCAGCAGATGGAGAACGCGGCAAAGGAGCGCGCGCAGGGTGAGCTCTCGGAGGCTGGTCAGAACGAGCGCCGCCTCGCCGAGAAGGTCGACGACCTCAGGCGCCGGGGTGAGAACGGTGACGCGTCGATGCCGGAAGAGATGCTCGACCGCCTCGAAGAGGCGCAGCAGGCCATGAAAGAGGCGCAAAAGGCGCTCGAGGAGGGCGACGCGCCCAAGGGCCAGAAGCGCCAGCGCGAAGCGCAGCGGCTGCTCGAGATGTCGCGGAGCGACGACGACGACGACAAGAAGAGCGAGAGCACCGAAGACGGTCCCGAGGGCGACGGCAAAGAGATGGATCAAAAGGCCGACGTCCCGGACAAAGACAAGCACAAGGGCCCCGAGGCGTTCCGCAAGCGGGTGCTCGACGGGCTGGGCAAACCAGGCGAGTCGCGGCTCAAGGACGCGGTCAAGCGCTACGCGGAGGGGCTCCTCAAATGAGCTGGCGGCCTCGCGCTATCCTCATCGCTCTCTGCGGGCTCGCCGGCCTGGCGCTCGGCCCCAGCGTCGCATCGTCCAAGGAGCTCAGCGGCGACGCCGCGCGCGCGGCCAAGGCGCGCGCGCTGACGCTCGAGCTCTCCGCCGCCGACGCGCTGAAAGAGCTCCAGGGGACGAGCGAAGCCGACCAACTCTTGAGCCTCGAGCGCGCGCGCGCGCTGCTCTACGAAGGCCGCGGGGCCGAGGCGGCCGCGATCCTCGCGCGGCCCGATCTCACCGACTCGGACGAGGCGGCCGCGGTGGGTGCCGCGGCGCGCGGCGCCGAGCGCAGCATGGCCGGCGCGGTCGTCGTCGAGAACGCCGACGCCGGCGCTTGGCTCCGCTTCCAAGACTCGGCCGACGTCGTGCTCGCCCCGCTCTTGAACGACGTGGTCAAGCAGACGCGCGCCGTCTTCGAGAAAGATCTCGGCGTCGTGATGCCGCCCGTCGTCCGCATCGAGGTCGTGCGCGATCAGTTCGGCCTCGCCGCGATGACCGGCCTGCCCCTGTCGGCCGCGCGCACGACCGGCACCGTCGGCGTGGCCAAGTGGGGCCGCGTGATCGTCGTCTCGCCGCGCGCGACCCCAAAGGGCTACCCGATCTTGGACACGGTCGCCCACGAGCTCGCCCATCTCGCCTTGACCCGCGGCTCACGTGATCGCGCACCGCTATGGCTGCAGGAGGGCGTGGCGCGTGAAGAAGAGTCGCGCTGGCGCGACCGCAACCCGTTCGACGACATGCCTTCGGCCAACGACCTCGCGGCCTTCGGTATCCGTCGCAAGATGGGCCCCGACATCGACAAGATCGGGCCGTCGATCGCGCTCCTGCCCAGCGCCGAAGAAGCCCACGTGACGTACGCCAAAGTCCAGAGCTTCATGCGCTTCTACGCGAGCGAGGCCGGCGACGGCGCCATGCCGAAGCTCCTCGCGACGCTCAAAGACGCCAGCGGCAACGCCGAGATGGGCGAGATCGTCGAGCGCGCGTCGGGGATGACGTTCTCGGTTTGGTCCGACAAATGGAAGGCGCACGTCGAGCGCACCGCCAAAGAGCTCCCCGAGGACTTGAAGCCCGGCGCGCCGCCGCCCAAAGAGCTCAAAGACGTGCGCAAGCGCTACCGTCTCGGCGAGCTCATGCTGGGGCGCGGCCACGCCGCCGCGGCAGCGTCCGAGCTCGAGCGCGGCCACAAGCTCCTCCCCCGCGAGGCGAGCGTCCGGGCGCTCCTCGCCAAGGCGCTCCTCGACATGGGCGAGCGCGAGAAGGCCGCCAAGCTCGTCGGTGAAGCGACCGACGTCTCGGGCAACGACGCGCGCTGGTGGTCTCTCCGCGCCGCCCTCGACGTGGGTGACGTCGCCGCCGCCCGCCGCATCGCGATCGGCCACGCGCCTTACGATCCGTGGGTCACCTGCGACGAGAAGAACGCGCCCGACCTGCCCGACGACCCCGTGCAGCGCGCCCTCTGCCAGGCCGCGCGCGAGAAGCCTCGCGCTCGGTAGGCTCCACAGGGCGGGAAGGTTCGTGACGACGCGGCAGTATGACGCCGTCATGCGCGCGCTTCTCATCGCCCTGTCGATCGGAGCCCTTGTCGCGACTGCCGCCGCGTGCGGCGACGGCGCCGACGGCAGCGGTGGCTCGGATAGCGACGACGCCGACAGCGACGGCAACGGGAGCGCCAAGAGCTCGGGCGGTCAGGGTGCGAACGGCCAAGGCGGCGACGGGGCCGGCGGCCACGATCCAGCCGACTTCCTGGGGTTCGGCAGCGTAGGCGTCTACTCGTACGACTACGTCGCGGGCACGACGCCCGTCCGAACGTCGGGCGCGTGGGCCGCGTACGGCCTCACCGGCACGGGCTCGAACACCTGCACCGTCACCGATCACGGTCGGTGCAAGGTCTACGACTGCCCGATCACCACGACCCAGCCGCCGCCGCCGACCTACGTGCCGGCTGGCACCATCTCGATCGGGGGCGGCCAGCGCGCGATCACGCTGACCCCGGCTCTCGCCGAGTACCCGAGCGAGAGCGACACGATGAACACGCTCTTCGCGGGCGGCGAGACTCTCACGTTCGACGTCGCCGGCGAGGGCGACGTCCCGCCGCACCAGGCATCGCTCATCGCGCCGTCACCCGTGACGGTGGCCGGCTTCGGCACGACACCGGCACAGGTCGATCGATCGGCGCCCTATGGCATTGCGTGGTCGGGCGGCAGCGCGGGCGACGTGCACGTCGCGCTGAGCGCGACCGAGTCGAGCGGCGGGCAGCCGTTTCGCTCCGTGAGCGCGCAGTGCGACTTCGACGCAGCGGCCGGCTCGGGCGCGATCCCGACCGATGCGCTCGCGCTCTTTCCAGCGACGTCGCCGCCAGACGTGGTCGGCAGCGTGAGCGTCTCGGTCATCGCGAGCACGACGGTCGAGGCCGGCGACTACCTCGTCTTCTTCCAGGCCTCGACGCTGGCGCTCAACCCGGCCGGCAGCGCCGCGTCGGCCGCAGCCGACATCTTCTGACCGTCGCGATCAGGGCGGGCCGAGGTAGTAGAGCTCTTCTTCTGCGAACAGATCGCCGATGCGATCACCGTCGGTGACGGCCCACGCGTAGTCGGTCGGGAAATTGTTGCGGGCGAGAGAGGTACCATGGCCGGGAAAGAGCAGGATCTCTTCGCTCGTGCTGGTCGCGCCGCCGTGCTGGTGGCACCCGATGCAATTCGTCGCCGCGTTGCCGTGACCCTCTTCGAGGTACGGGTTCGAGCACCACGTGGGCGCCCCGACGCCGCCGTGAACGGCGGCGAGCGCCTCGGCGAGCGAGGGGTGGTCTGCCTCGAAGCCGCCGCCCGGCGCGGCGTCGCCCTCGTCGAACGCGGTGACGACGCACATCTTGTAGCTCGACCACGCGCCGCCGAGCGCGTCGATCGCGCCCGGCCTGTCGGCGCCGAAATCACCGTCGGGTGACGGCGACCACCAGAGGGTGACCCAGAGCCAATGGTCGAGCTCCTTGGTCATCACGTGGAGCGCGGCGAGGCGGTAGCTCGCGCCGCTCGGCAAGGTGAGGCTGTAGATGTCGTCGGGGCCGGGGTCGGCCTCACCGTCGGCCGTCTCCCAGCTCGCGTCACCGCTCAGACGCCCTGCGAGCGCCGGACCGGAGGTGTCGTAGACGGGCATCGTCATCTCGAAGTCGGAGCGGCGGTAGTCGGCCTTGACGATCACGGCCCCCGTCGGGAACGGTCCATCGAGGCACGCGGCCCACGCCGGGTGCGTGCTCTCGCGCGTGACCGATACGACCGATGACACGGGGCCCGCGCCCGCATCCACGCGCACCTCGACCGTCGCGGGGCCGGCGACCACGCACGGGATGTCAGGCGCTGCCGTGCAGGTCTCGTCGTCGGTCTGCACCACGAGCGTCGCGTCGTCGCCGCCTTCGAGGACGACCCGGAGCGACTCGTCCGCCAGGATCGCGAACGACCCCGCGCTGGAGCTCTGACACGCAGCCGACTCGATGGGCGCGCGCGCGATCTCCACCGCCTCGAGCGGCCCGACCTCGTGCGGCGGCGGCGGGCCGGCCGACCGGCACCCGAGCACGTCGGGATAGCTACGCAAGAGGTGCCGCACCGCGCCCGGGCTGTAGGCCACGCGCGAGATGCCGCCGACGCCGGCCACCTCGGCCGACGTGTCGATCGCATCGAGGTAGGCGAGCCAGCGTTCGACGGGCCAGCTGGGCAGCTCTTCGACCGAGGTCGTGTTCCACAGGAACGCGGCGTCGAGGTCGGCGGCCGAGAAGCGAGCGCGGGCTTTTTTCTCGTCGGTCGAGAGCTCTGCGTAGAGGTGGTGGAAGACGCGGCGAACGTCGTCGAAGTCGTACCAGGTCTGCCAGAGCGGCACCGCCGCGGGCGCGCGCGGGTACGCCGGCAGTGGCTCGGAGAGCGGCACCGGCTCGAGCACACGCCTCGCCGTCTGCCAGGCGACCTCGCGCCGTGCGCGCTTCGACGTTCGCAGCTCGTCGTCACGCGCGCGCAAGGTGTGATCGGCCGGGTAGAGCCCGGCGTCGCCGACGATCTTTCGGTCCGCCGCGGTGAGCGCGGCACGGCTCTGCCCCTCGCACGCGCCCCCCGGCTCGGGCGTGGGCTCATCGGGAGCGCACGCGGCGAGGGCGAGGAACGCGGCGAGGCGCGAGGTCACTGGTTCTCGATGACCAGCGCCGCGTCGCTCGCGACGATGTACTCCGTGGCGTTCATGTTGCGGACCATGAAGTAGATCCAACCGTCGGACCGGAAGTGGGGGAACAGCGCATACTGCCCCGGCTTCATGTGGGTGATGCGGCGGAGCAGACCCGTCTTGAGGTCGAGCAGGTAGATGTTGGCGGCGCCGCTCGAGGCGTACGGCGCGAAGCCCGGATCGCCCGGCCCGGTGAAGCCGAGCTCTTCGGCGTCGGCGTCTTCGACGTAGCGGTGGATCACCGCCCAGCGCTCGTCGAACGAGAAGCCGGGCTTGCCGCCGTTCACGCAGTAGCGCGCGACCTCGGGCGCGGTGATGGTGTACGAGTTGCCGTTCGGCGTGGCGACCATGCGGCGGAGGCGGAAGCCGTTCTGGTTGAAGCCCTGGCCCGCGACCCGGCTGATCAAGAGGCCGCTCGACGGCGACATGACGGTGTCGCCCTCGTACGGCGTGTCGACCGAGACCATCGGCTTGGGGATGAACTCGGAGCCGTCGTAGATCATCGGCGTCAGATCGATGTCGGCGCCCTGATCGAAGAACGCGGCGGGCTGCTCGTCGGTCGGGTTGTGGCCGCCGTTGTCGCTCACGAAGGGGCTGTCGACGGCCCAGTAGTCGCCGCCGCCCAGCGCCGCGCCGACGTGCTGGTAGAGCCCCACGCTCGCCGAGTTGTTGCACTCGGGCTCGCTGAAGAGCACCACCGGAGGGGGGGCGAGCAACAGGCTCTGCCGGCAGATGCCGGTGCCGTTGTCGGTGCCCTGAAAGATGAAGCCCGAGTTGTCGGGGAAGAAGCCGGGGTCGTAAGCGGCGTCGACGGGGATCTCGGCGCTGGAGACGAGGTCGACGATCGTGGAGCCGGCGAACTGGCCGCCGCCCATCCCGACGAACCGACCGTCGGCCGAGCTGCGCGTCCAGTACGACGAGGGGAAGTCGTTGGTGCGGAGCACGCGGAGCTTGGCGCCGGGGTAGTGTTCCCAGCCCGTACCGAACGCGAGGGTGCCGGCCTGCGGGAACGCGGCGAGACAGTCGAGCGGCGTCGGCGCGCCCGCGCATCCGAACATGAGGATGTTGTCGGCGGCGTTCTCGGCGTGCCAGCCGGTCGTGGCCAGCTGATCGACGTACGTCGCCACGCCCGGCGTGATGTTGGGCTCGCACCCGCCCGGGAGGGGCCCCTCGGGGAGGAAGTCTTCCATGAACGGCAGCCCGCGCGCGAACCACTCGGCGACGATGTCGAACTCGGGCTGCGTGAGCGGCGTCTCTCCGGGCTGCTTCGGCATCGCGACCTTCATCAAGAAGTCGGCGCGCTCGTCGTCACCCTGGTTGTCGAACGCGCGCGCGAACACGAACTCGAACCAGTCGAGGTGCCCCGCCGCCGCGTAGATGCCCAGCTTGCTCGTCGTGAACGGCGACGTCGCCACCTCGGGCTTCATCTTGAGGCAGGCGAGCGCGTCCTCGGCGGCGATCTTCGACGGGATGGTGGTGTCGGCGAAGCAATCGGCGACGGCGGTGTCGGTGAGATCGCGCCAGTAGGTCATGAGCCCACGGTTGATCGAGTGACACTCCGAGCACGTCGACGCCGTCGCGCCGAGCGGCGTGTAGCCCATCAGCTTGAGCGCCTCGTAGGCGAGATCCGAGTCCGGCATGTCGACCGGGTTGCGCAGCGGCGGAGCCAAGCCCCACTGGCCCCCCTCACCACCCTGACCGGTCGAGCTCGAGCTCGTGCTCACCTGGCTGCTGGTCGCCGTCGTGCCCGCTCCCTCGCCGCCGGCGCCGGTGTTGCTGTTGCCGTCATCGCCGCAAGCTGCGACAGCGGCGAGCGCGAGCGCGACGGCCAGCGGGGCGTGACGAAGAGACCGGGAAAGGGGGGCGCCAAGCATGGGCAGGTAGGTTGGATACCTGGGTGCCGGCAAGCAACAGAAATGATCACGCCGGCAGCGGTGCGACGCGCAGCGTCGGCGCAACTTTGATGACGTTTGAGCACCCGACCCTCGCGGGCTCGTGGGTGGCGTCCCCACCCCGACTCCGGGTGGCAGGCCGCTTGCTTGGCACGGATCCGAGCCTGGAATCTGGGCCGAACTGAGCCAGGAGGACCGCGTGAGCTCGAGAGCTTCCTTGTCGAAACCCAAGAAACGCCCGGCCTTGCGCGCCGCCTTCGTGGTGACGGCGTCGGTCGGCGCCCTCGCTGCGGGCTGCAACGACGATCTCATCACCAACCCGCCCGAGCCACCGGATCCCCCAGGCCCCTGCGACGAGACCCCGCAGCAGGGAGGCTCCTGCACGACGGGTGACGCGTGCATCATCGGCTCCAGCAACGGTTGCGACGACAAGCGCGCGGATTGCGTCGACGGCGAATGGGACATCACCTTCGTCTCGACCTGCAACCCGCCGCCTCCGACATGCAGCCCGAGCGACCCTTGCGGCCCAAACGAGTACTGCGTCTACGACGACGGCCTCTGCGGGACGGGCGAGCCGGGGGAGTGCTTCACGATCCCGAACGCCTGCTCGGATGCACCGCCGACGCTGGACGCGGCGTGCGGGTGCAACGGCGCCACCGCGAACGACATCTTCGGGGCGTGCGGGTTCGCGCTCGACGGCTTCGACACCTGGAGCCCGCTCGCAGCACCCTGCGCCGAGGTCCAGACGTTCGCGTGCGGCTCCCAGACCTGCGACGTCGGTGAGAGCTGCGCGCAGGTCCTCGGGCCGATGGGGACCCAATCGAATTGCGTACCGCTCGAGCCCGGCTGCGCCTTCACAGACCCGTGCGGCCCGAGTTGCGTCGGCGAGATCGGGCTCGGCTGTACCTGCGCGGTCGACGGCTACGGGCACCCGACGGTAACCTGCTCGGGCTGAGATGCCCCCGGCAGCGAGCGACGCGGTTCGAGCGGAGTGGGCTCGCAGGGTCCACGCCGAGTACCGCTCCGCCGCCATCACCCAGCACCTGACGCTGTGGCTCATCCAGATTGGCGCGTCGCCCGATCTCGTGCACGCGGGGTTGCGCATCGTGAAGGACGAGATGACCCACGCGAGCATGAGCCACCGGGCGCTCACGAAGGCGGGCGGCGCCGTGACGACCGCCCTCGCCCGCGAGTCGCTCGAGCTCCAGCGTGACCCGCGCGAGCCGCTCGAGCGCGCGGTCGCCCGCGTCGGCGTCGAGGTCTTTTGCCTCGGCGAGACCGTGGCGGTCCCCCTGTTCAAAGTCCTCCGAGAGGGCGCCACCGTCCCCGTCGCGCGCCGCGCGCTCGATCGCATCTTGCGCGACGAGGTGCGCCACCGCGACTTCGGCTGGACGCTGCTCGGTTACCTCTTCGAGCTCCCGAGCGCCTCCGAGATCCACGGCCTCGTCACGCGCGAGCTGCCCAGCATGTTCGCGCGCATCCGCCGCTCGTACGCCCCTCGGAGCGCATCGGGCACGTCGATCCCGGAAGCCGACCGCGCCTGGGGGTTGATGCCGCCCCGGCGCTACGGCGAGATCTTGGAGCGGACGCTGACGCGCGACTGGGCCCCGCGCTTTCGCGCGCTCGGCGTCGACGCGACCGCCGCCTGGCAGCCTACTTGAGCCAACGGCCGATCGAGTTTCGCCCCACGCCCAGGCGCTTCGCGGCCTCGCTCTTGTTGCCGTCGCACGCATTGACCGTCGCTTCCACGTAGCGCCGCTCGGCCTCTTCGAGCGACAGCCCCATGGGGATCCTGACAGAACCGTCGTCATCACCGGACGGCGGCGGGCCGGAGTCGCGCGCACGCAGCGGTTGAGGGAACAGGTCGGGCGAGAGCTTGCCGTCCGGGGCCAACGCGACCGCGCTCTCGATCCAGTGCTCGAGCTCACGGACGTTGCCTTGAAACCGGTGCGACCGAAGCACCGCGAGCGCCTCCTTGGTCAGCTGCGGCTCGGGCCGGCCGTAGCGGGTCGCGTAGCTGTCGGCGAAGTGGCGGGCCAGATCCTCGATCTCGTCGGCGCCGCGATCGCGGAGCGGCGGGATGGCGATCTCGACGACGCGAACCCGGTAGTACAGGTCTTCACGGAACGTCCCGTTCTTGACCGCGCGCTCGAGGTCCTTGTTGGTGGCGCACACGATGCGCACGTCCGAGCCCAGGGTGGTGCGGCCGCCGACGCGCTCGAACGCTCGGTCCTGGAGAAACCGCAGGAGCTTGCCCTGCGCCTCGATCGGCAGCTCACCGAGCTCGTCGAGGAAGAGGGTGCCGCCGTCGGCGAGCTCGACCTTGCCGGGCACGCGGCGGTCGGCGCCCGTGAACGCGCCGCGCTCGTGTCCGAAGAGCTCGCTCTCGACGAGCTGAGCGGGCAAGGTCGTACAGTCGACGGTGATGAACGGCCGGCTCTGGCGGGCCGAGTTGACGTGAATCGCCCGGGCGAAGAGCCCCTTGCCCGTGCCCGTCTCGCCGCGAAAGAGGACGGTGGCATCGGTCTGCGCTGCCAGGGTGACGCGCTCGTACACGCGACGCAGGGCCTCGCTCCGGCCGACGATGCGGTTGAAGGGCCCGCGCAGCACCACGCCCGGCGCACCGCCGCCTCGCAGCGTGGTCATGCGGAGGGCGCGACCGAGCTGGGTCGCGAGCGCCGCCAAGTACCGCTCGTCTTCGAGGTCGAACGGCCCGCCCTCCTTGTTCAGCACCTGGACGACGCCACGGACGGGCGCGCCTTCGTCCTCGCGGATCGGGGCCACGAGCACGGTCTTGGTGGTGTAGCCCGTCGCTCGGTCGGCCGACGGGTCGAACCGGGGGTCGGCCCGCGCGTCGTCGAGGCGGACGACCTCGCCCGTCCGCGCGACGTATCCCGCGATCCCCCGCGCGATCGGCTGGCGCAGGCTCGGCAGCTCGGGGAGCAGGGCGACCTGGGTGAACAGGTCGCCGCTCTGGGCGTCGACGAGCCAGATCGTAGCCCGATCGGCGTCGAGCGCGGCGGAGAGCCGCTCGCACGCGGTCCGAAGAAGCGCGTCGAAGTCGACCTCGCGCGCCAAGAGTGAGGCGAGGTCCACGAGGAGGGAGAGGCGCGACATGGCGTACGATTCGCCGCGGGGTAGGATAGCGCTCGTCCTCTCGTCCGTGGGTGGCGCGTGAGCGATGTCGTCCGTTTGGAAGGCGGCTCTCAAGGGGTCGAGGGCACGTTGCCAAACCCGGGCCAAGCCGCGGTCGTTTGGTTTGCCGCCGCTCGACGGCGCTCCCCGCCCGGTGCCCCAACCCGGTGCCCCAACCCAGCGCAGGGGAGCACCAAGCCGGTGCACACGGCCGAGAAGGACCGGTTGACCTCATTCGTTTCGGGGCCCTAGCATCGTCAGCCCCCCCTATCGGTTTCGATGAGCGTCGCCACCTACGCTGCCGCACAGTTGCTGCGCGTGCTTCCGAGAGTCCGGATCACGCGGGCCGTCGGCAAACTCGCAGACGCAGAAGTTCACCCCCAGGTCGCCCGCGCCGTGGTCGACCTGTTCGTCCGTGCCTACGACATCGATCTGGGCGAAGCCGTCACGCCCTCGGGCGGATTCCGTAGCTTCGACGCCTTCTTCACCCGCGAGCTGTTGCCCGGCCGGCGGGCCATGCCAGCCGACGAGGGCGCGATCGTCAGCCCGGCCGACGGCCGGCTGGACGCGATGGGCGACGTCGAGAGCGGCGGTCGCTTCGTGGTGAAGGGTCGGCCCTACACCGCGCAGGCGCTGCTCGGCTCGGAAGACGAGGCGGCGCGGTACCGCGGCGGGCAGTACTTCATCGTCTACCTCTCGCCGCGCGACTACCACCGGGTGCACACGCCGGTCTCGGGCGTGGTCCGCGAGATCCGCTCGATGCCGGGCGATCTGTTCCCCGTCAACGCGATCGGCGAGCGACACGTCCCGTCGCTGCTCGCGATCAACCGGCGGGTCGCTATCCCGATCGAGACCGAGCGGTTCGGCCGCGTCACGGTGGTGATGGTCGGAGCGATGATCGTCGGGCGCATCACGGTGGGCTGCATCCCCGAGCGCGACGTTCCGATCGGTGACCACGTCATCGATCCCGGCTGGCAGATCGAGCGCGGCGACGAGATCGGCATGTTTCACATCGGCTCGACCGCGGTGGTCTTCTTGGAGCCTGGCGCGCCCAAGCTCGATCGGCGCCTGGGTCATGTTCGTTACGGCGAGGCGCTGCACTTAGTATGAGCGGTGACGACGACGTGGCGGCGAAGCCCGCCGAAGGGCGCAAGCCTGCGTCGATCCCGGCGCCGAGCACGGTCCCGCGGCCGTCGCGGCCTCCCGGTCCGCCGAGCTCCGCGCCGCCGCCGGCGTTGACGGCGTCGGGCAGGCCGCCCGCCCCCGCGGCGCCCTCATCCGGAGACGGCGTGCCCACGCAGCGCAAGGGCACGCTCTCGGGTGTCCCCCCGCCGCCGGCGTACGCCGGCTTCGGCGAAGACGAGTTCGACGCCGAGCGCACGATGGTCGTCGATCCCGACGACGCCCCCACCGCCGACTACGACCCCCGCATGGGCGCGCCGTATGCGTCGATGGGCGGCCAGCAGCCCATCACCGACATCAGGCGCCCAGACGGGCTGCCCCCCGAGATCCCTGCACCTCGCCCGAGCGGTCGCCGCACGTCGCGCCGCACCGTGAAGATCCCCGAGGATCCGGTCCGGCGAAAGGAGCGCCCGGCGCCGGTGGCGGTCGAAGATCCGCCGCAGGCCGCCGACGGCCAGCTCGGCGCATCCGGCCTCTACGACGCCACCCCTCAAGAGATCGACGACGGGCCCGATTCGATGTCCGACGGCCCGCGCGGCATGTACGCCGCCGACGGCGGCGAGTTCACCGAAGAGATCACGGTGGTGAAGCCGCTCCGGATCATCGACGTCGGGGCCGCGCCAGACGTCATCGACGCCGGTCCGATCCCGTTGCCCGGCGCCCCGCAACCGGCCGACGACATCCCGCACGCAGTCGAAGACGAGCCGCCCACCCCGGTCGCGCCCCCGGTCGCCTTCGACAGGCCGCCGCCCCGGCCGCTCATGACGAGCGCGCCCGACATCGTGGTCGACCACGTCGCGGCAGAGCACGTGTCGGTCGATCCAGCCGC
>ERZ761602.5892-NODE-5892-length-14156-cov-8.063329_pt1 | contig 14156 bp, 11 predicted proteins | sample MGYA00512165_ERZ761602 | MGnify/ENA primary metagenome ERZ761602 (study PRJEB28899, sample SAMN02445085) | bioreactor sludge metagenome | biome: EBPR sludge; isolation source: Thorneside wastewater treatment plant | place: Australia: Brisbane, Thorneside...
CCATGAAGAAGTTCCTGCTGTCCGTCGCCCTGTCCGCCGCCGCGCTGGCCCTGTCGCCCGTCGCGAGCGCCAACGACTTCGCCACGCTGCGCACGGAGCTGAGCGCCGCCCGCGAATCCCTGATCACGCTGCTCACCAACAAGGACAAGCGGGGCGCGGACCACCAGAAGGTCGTGAAGGACACGGCCGACAAGGTCTCGGCCACGCTCGCCAAGATGAAGGCGCCCCCGGGCAAGGAAGCCCAGTTCAAGACGTTGGTGGACAACTGGAACGCCTTCAAGAAGACGCGTGAGGACGAGCTGGTGCCCGCGATCCTCGCCGGCAAGGACGCCGAGGCCCGCAAGATCGCCGGCGGCATCCAGAAGGAGCGCTACACGAAGTGCCAGGAGATGGTCGGCGCCCTGGGCGGCTGACCGCTTCCGACGCACCCCACGCAGGATCGCCATCGGCCGGCCCGGGAGAGACCGCCATGAAAATGCTCGACCTCAAGATTGCCCATCGGGTGACGCTCGCTTTCGCGGGGGTGGTCGCGACGATCCTGCTCACGATGGCCGCCGTGCAGGTGGGCCTGGGAAGGAGCGCCGACAATTCCGCCGCGATGGGGGCGGGCGTCGAGCGCCAGGCCCTGGCCTCCGAGATGCACCTGGCGGCCAAGGACAATGCCATCGCGTCCTTCATCGTGCTGGTGTCCCCGGACGAGGCGCAGCAGAAGCGCCTGATGGCGGAGATCGAGCAGCGGGAGGTGAAGATCGCCGCGGCCCTCGCGAGCCTGGAGAAGTCCCTCGCCGGCTCGAAGGAGGACGAGGAGATCCTCGCGGAAGTGAAGAAGCGCCACGCCACCAGCAAGGCCGGCGTGCAGCGCATCCTCGGCCTGGTGAAGGCGGGCAAGCAGAGCGAGGCGGCCTTCGCGGCCGACGAGGAGATGATCCCGATGATTGCGCCCTTCCTGCAGGCGCTCGCGAAGCTGGACGCGCGGCAGGTGGCCCTGGTCCGGGAAAAGGAAAAGGAGAACGGCACGCTCATCGCGACCACGCGCGGCATCTCCTTCGGGGCGGGCGCGGTGGCGGCCATTCTCGCGGCCCTGGCCGGGCTGTGGCTGGTCGTGAGCATCACGCGGCCTCTCGCGCGGGCCGTCCGCTTCGCCGAGAAGGTCTCCGCGGGCGACCTGACCGCCCACGAGGACGTGAGGGGCGGCGACGAGATCTCCGTGCTGCTGCGCGAGATGAACCGCATGAGCGAGGCGCTCTCGTCCCTGGTCTCGCAGGTGCGCGCTTCGGCGGACAACATCGCGACGGGCTCGACGGAAATCGCCGCGGGCACCCAGGACCTGTCGATCCGCACCGAACGCCAGGCGGCGAGCCTGGAGCAGACGAGCGCCTCGATGGCCGAGCTGACCGACGAGGTGAAGAAGAGCGCCGATTCGGCCCAGAAGGCCAACGAGCTCGCCTCGGCCGCCAGCACCTCCGCCGCCGGCGGGGGCGAGGTGGTGGACCGCGTCGTGAAGACGATGGAGAGCATCACCACCCAGAGCCACAAGATCGCCGAGATCATCACGGTGATCGACGGCATCGCGTTCCAGACGAACATCCTCGCGCTCAACGCGGCCGTCGAGGCGGCGCGCGCGGGCGAGCAGGGCCGCGGCTTCGCGGTCGTGGCCTCGGAGGTGAGGAACCTCGCCCAGCGCTCGGCCCAGGCCGCGCGGGAGATCAAGGACCTCATCACGGCGAGCGTCGAGCAGATCGAGACGGGCGGCAGGCTCGTCCACGAGGCCGGCGACTCCATGCACGAGATCGTGGCCCACGTGAAGCGCGTGACGGACCTGATCGGCGAGGTGACGCTCGCCTCCCGGCACGAGGGCGACGGCATCGGGCAGATCAACGACGCCGTGACCGAGCTGGACAAGACCACCCAACAGAACGCCGCGCTCGTCGAGCAGAGCGCGGCCGCCGCCGACAGCCTCAAGATCGAGGCGCAGCGGCTTGCCGAGTCCGTCTCCCGGTTCCGCATCGCGGGAGCGGGCCCGGGGCACGCGCAGCCGGGCTGAACGCTCCGCGCTCGCTTCGCCCCGGCAACCCCGGCGTGGGCTTCGGCCCCGCCGGGGTTTCCCTTTTCGGGGACGGGTGACGGGGCGCCCGGCGAAAAGCGGGTGGAATAAACGCGGGCGGCGGGCCGTTCACCGCCGACGGGAATATTCGGCAGAAGCGCCGGGCCGATTCCCCTACAATGCCCGCAGTTAACGCCCGTTTCCCATGGATCTCGTCTCCGCAGCCCTGCAGGTCATCGGTGCCCTGGTGGTGATCGCCCTCGCCGGGCTCGCCGTCCTCTGGATCGCCTTCCGCTGGTGGCTGCACCGCCGCCTGGGCGATGCGGCGAAGATGGTCGGCAAGGGCTACGGCAGCCCGCCGCGCATCACGCTGCGCCGCCTTCACGGCCCGTGGTTCGATGGGGCCAAGGTCGGCTCGCTGCGCAGCCAGGCCACGGCGCTGGGCTACCAGCCGATCGACGCCTATTGCGTGGAGGAGATGCCCGGCGTCCAGCTGGAGGCCTTCTTCAATCCCGGCGATTCCTCGGCGGTCATCGTCTACGACCAGCCCGAGGCCGGCGTGTGGTTCGACGTCGTCACCCATTACCCGGACGGCACGGGCATCACGGTGAGCAACAGCCGGGCGCCCACGCTGCCGCTCGCGCCGGGGGACGTGTCCATCAAGGATCCGGACATCACCCTGCGGGGCGCGAGGGACCGGCTGCTCGCCGAGCGGCGCCCGGGGCCCTTCGATCCCTTGGGGCCGGACAACTTCGTCGCGGAATTCGAGGCGGCCTACGCCCGGCAGATGGACCACGTGATCGGGGAGGGCGGCGTGCCCGAGGAATTCATGCGCGATTCGGGCAAGGCCGTGGGCGTCACGCACCGGTTCTCGGACGAGGAATACGCGAAGGCGCGGGAGGTGCACGCGGAGGAGCTTCGCCACCGCGCGGCCGAGGCGTGCCTGGACAACTTCCTGAAGGCCTCCAAGCTCACGCCGTCCCAGTGGGAGCACTGCCGGGACCGCGCCATCGTGGTGCACGAGCGGCTCTCGCCCGATGAGGTGGTGAGCCTGTTCTGCGCCTACCTGTCGGACATCGCCCACGACGACCCGCGCGTGGCCGCCGTGCGCGGGCGCACCGCCGATCCCCTTGGCCTCTTCGGCGAGCTCAACACCCTGCTCGCCACCCGCGCCAGCTACCTGCACCTGGGCGAAGTCGTCACGCCCGTGCGGGCCCACGTCTACCTCGCCCCCCGATAAATCGGGGTCAGGTGAGTTTTTCACCTGACCCCGAATATTCCGGCAGAGAGAAAATGGGGTCAGGTGAGTTTTTCACCTGACCCCGAATTTCGGGAAAGAAAAAGGGCCGGTCCCTTTCGGGAGCCGGCCCGGGAGCCCGGGGCAGGGAGTCCCCGGGTGAGGGGATCAGAACTCTTCCCAGTCGTCGGTCTTGCCCGTGGGTCCGCCGGCGGTGGCGGGCTTGGGCTCGGCCTTGGGCTCGGGCTTGTGGGCGGCGACGGGCTTGGCCGGACCGGCCTTGCGCACGGGCTTGGCGGCCGGCTTGTGGGCCGGGGCGGCGTGGTGGACCGGCTCGGAGTGGGCGGTGAAGCTGCCGGAGGCCATGCCGGAGACGCGGAAGACGCTCACGGCCTGGGCCAGGCGCTGGGCTTCGGCCTTCAGGCTGTCGGCGGCGGCGGCGCTTTCCTCGACCAGCGCGGCGTTCTGCTGGGTCACCTGGTCGAGCTGGGTGACGGCCTCGTTGATCTGGTTGATGCCGGTGGATTCCTCGCGGCTCGCGGCGGTGATCTCGCCGATCAGGTCCGTGACCTGCTTCACCTGGCCGACGATCTCGTTCATGGTCTTGCCGGCCTCGTTGACGAGGTGGCCGCCGTTCTCGATCTGCTCGACGCTCGCGTTGATCAGGGTCTTGATCTCGCGGGCGGCCTGGGCGGCTCTCTGGGCGAGGTTCCGGACTTCGCCGGCCACGACCGCGAAGCCGCGGCCCTGTTCGCCCGCGCGGGCGGCCTCGACGGAGGCGTTGAGCGCGAGGATGTTGGTCTGGAAGGCGATGCCGTCGATCACGTTGATGATCTCGGCGATCTTGTGGCTCTGGGTGGTGATCTGCTCCATGGTCTTGACGACCTTGCCGACCACTTCGCCGCCGGTGGCCGCTGCGGCCGAGGCGCTGCCGGCGAGCTGGTTGGCCTGCGTGGCGCTTTCGGCGCTCTGCTTCACGGTGGCGGTGAGCTGCTCCATGGAGGCGGCGGTTTCCTGCAGGTTCGAGGCCTGCTCCTCGGTGCGGGAGGAGAGGTCCTGGGTGCCGGTGGCGATCTGGGTGGAGCCGGTGGCGATGGAGTCGCTCGCCATGCGCACGTCGCCCACGAGTTTCTGCAGGCTCTCGTTCATCTTCTTCATGCTGGCCAGGAGCCGCCCCACCTCGTCGGTGGAATCCACCTCGATGCGGCTGGTGAGGTCACCGGCGGCGATCGTCTCGGCAAGCGCTGCGGCCTTGCCCACGGGCACCGTGACGGAACGCGTGATCCACCAGGCGACGACGACGCCGAGCGCGATGATGACGGCGGCCACCACGAACATCAGGATCTCGGCCTGCTTGACGGCGGATTCCACGTCATCGCCGGCCTTCTTCATCATCTCCTGCTGGAACTTGACGAGCTCGGTGACGCTGGCCATGTAGGCGAGCTGGGTATTGCGAAGCTCGGCGAAGAGCATCTCGCGCCCTTCGGCGTCCTTGCCGGCGAGCAGCAGGCCCAGGGTCTTGTCCAGGTCCGCGCTGTATTTGGCGCGGGTTTCGGTGGCGGCCTTGAGCAGCGCCTTGCCCTTCTCGGAGGTGATCTCCTTCTCGAGCTTGGCGACGATCTCGTTGTTGGCCTGGCGCGCCTTGGCGATCCGTTCCGATTCGGCGGTGCGCACGTTGGCGTTGGTCGAGAGCGCGATGTTGCGGATGCTCCGGGCAATCGTGTTCGTGTTGTCCTGGGAATCGCGAAGCTGCATGACCTTCACGAGGTAGTCCTCGCTCATGCGGTCGTACTCGGCCTGGACCTTGAGCAGGCCGACCACCCCCAGGATGCCGACCAGCACGATGCCGGCCATGACGAGGGCGAAACCGGCGCCGAGGCGGGTGCCGATCGGGAGGTTTTTCACGGAAGCCATGATGGGATCCCCTTTCTGGGATGCAGTCGGACGTTGGCCGGCGCGTTCCCGCGCCGCAGTAACTGCTCAACGGCACGGGTACGGCTCTGGTTTAGGCATTCTTCGCGTCGGGAACGGGCCCCGATCCCCTGAGAAGCGGCGGAAAAGAGCTTCATTAGGCGCGGATGCGCGGATTCTTGCGCTGGATCAAATTCCGGAAGGCGGCAAGTCAAAAGACGTTGAATCAGCGCACCTTTTTGGGATGCTTGGGGTCAGGCACCTTTTGGTGCCCGACCCCAAAGGGCCAAAAGAAATTCGGGGTCAGGCACCAAAAGGTGCCTGACCCCGATTTTTCGGTGAAGCGGCGCTCAGTGCAGCGGCTTGTCCAGCACCACTTCGCAGGAGCCGAGCAGCTGCTCGATGTCGACCAGGATCAGCATGCGTTCCTTGTCGCCGTCCTTGACGGTGCCGATGCCGGTGATGAAGCCGGCGTCCACGGTGGCGCTGAAGTCCGGCGCGGGCTTGATGTCGCCGGAGGCGAGCTGCAGCACGTCGCTCACGGAATCGACCACCACGCCGACCACGCGGTTGCCCACGTTGAGCACGATGACCACGGTGAAGACGTTGTATTCGGCCGAGCTCAGCGCGAGCTTCAGGCGCAGGTCCACGATCGGGACGATGACGCCGCGCAGGTTCACCACGCCCTTGATGAAGGAGGGCGCGTTCGCGATCTGCGTCGGGGCTTCGTAGGAGCGGATCTCCTGCACGCGCAGGATGTCGATGCCGTATTCCTCGGCACCCAGGCGAAGGCTGAGGTATTCGCCGGCGACGGCGGCCTTGGGCAGGACGGGAACGCCGGCGGGCTGGACGGCGGGGGCGGTGGCGATGCTCGTGTCGTGCAGGGTGTCCATGAATGCTCCTGGCGGTTCGTTGATCCGGACCCGGTTTCGCCTCGCCCTTCAACCGGCGCCCGCGAATTCCCGGCGGCGTCGTTTTCCGGCGCCCATGGCTCTATTACGGGTGGGGCGCGCGAAAGTTGAGGGGGGCGGGGACGGTGCGAAGGCTTCCTATTCCGTGACGACTTCCTTGGTGGGGGTGCGGGAATGGCTCATGTCCGTCGTGAGCAGGCGGATCGACCGCCCGGAGCCGCCGATGGGGTTTTCCGGCAGCACCATGTAGATGGGACGCCAGGCGCCCTCCCGGGTTTCTTCCAGCCTCACGCCCACCACCAGGCCCGACCGGAGCTCCTTCTGCAGGCCCAGCTTGAAGGCCACCACGTCTCCGACGTGGAAGGGGCGGTCCACCTGGGCGAGGCTGGGCGTGTAGCCCGTGCGGGGCGACCAGGTGGGAAAGGCCGGCGTCTTGAAGGGCTGGACCGACAGCCGCTCGGCGGCCACCACGTCCTCGCCGTCGATGGAGACCGAGAGCTCCGCGAGCGCGTTCCAGGCGAGCTTGAAGCCCAGCCAGCAGAACGGCAGGCTCGCGACGAAGATGCCGCCGGCCACGGTGAGGCCCACCGCCTCGCCCAGTTCGTAGACGAGCGTGTCGCGGGTGAGGGCGAGCCCCACGATCGCCCCGACGGGGACGAGCAGCAGGGCGGTGCCGAAGACGAGTCGCGAAGCGGCCACGGTTTTCCTTCCGGTTCCTTTGTGCAGTATCGGCCGCCCGCGCCGTTTCTATCGTCCCGGGAACGGGGTGGAAACCCGCCAATTCTTAAGAAGGGACGCTTCCCTCGACGAGGGAAGCGTCCCCTTTCAAGAATTCAGGGCAGCACGCCCCGCAGGATGGCCTCGACCTGCCGCTCCGACAGGTACTTGGGCACCGGATAGTTGGCGTCCGCTTCGCGGCAGGCGGCCTTGGCGAGGGCGGGGATGTCCGCGGCCTGGAGGGCGTCGATGGATTCGGGAATGCCGATCCGGGTCGACAGGGCCTCCACCGCCTCGATGAACCGCCGGGCAAGCACCGCCGGCTTCTCCTTTTCCTTGCCGAGCCCGGCCCGGACGGCGAGCAGCGCAAGCCGCTTGGCGATCGACGGCCCCAGTGCCCGGAGCACCCTCGGCAGCAGCACCGCGTTCGCCAGGCCGTGGGGCACGTGGTACTTCCCGCCGAGCTGGTGGGCGATGGCGTGCACGTAGCCCACGTTCGCCCGCGTGAAGGCGAGCCCGGCGAAGGTGGCCGCGAGGGCCATGCGCTCCCGGGCCTCGAGATTGCGTCCCCGCTCGCACGCGACCGGCAGGTTCTCGAAGATCATCGCCGTGGCCGCGAGGGCGAGCCGGTCCGTATGATCGCCCGCCCACTGGCCGATGAAGGCCTCCACCGCATGGGTGAGGGCGTCCATGCCCGTGGCGGCCGTCACCGACCGGGGCAATCCCGTCATCAGCTCCGGATCGAGCGCTGCCATCGCGGGCACGAGGCGCGTGTCGGCGATCACGAGCTTGCGGCCCTCGTCGGGATCGGAGATCACCGCGGCCACCGTCACTTCCGACCCCGTGCCGGCGGTCGTCGGGATCGCATAAAGAGGTAACGGTGCCTTGAGCCCGCGGAAGTAGCCCGCGAGCTTTTCCGGCGCCTTGCCGTTGGCCGCCGCGTACGCGATGGCCTTCGCCGCATCCAACGGCGAGCCGCCGCCGATGGCCGCCACGGCATCGCACCCGCGGTGGCGCAGCAGCGCGAGGCCCCGCGTCACGTCGGGAATCGGCGCGTCGGCCCCGATGCCGTCGAAGACCACGTAGTCGGTGCCGCCCTTCTTGAGCGCCGCGAGAAATCCCTTGGCGAGCCCGAGGGAGGCCACCGTCGCGTCCGTCACCACCAGCACCTTGCGGTGGCCCTGGGCGGCGAGCGCGAATCCGAGCCGCTTGCTCGCGCCCGGCCCGGTGAAAAGGAGCGGTTGCGGGATCGGCAGCAATCCCGTCACCACGCCCGCGGCCTTCATGGCCGTGGAAAGTCCCACGGAACGCACGAGGCTTCCGACGGCTTCCGGCATCTCGATCAAGGCAAGGCCCTCCGGGGCGACGGCTGGATGGCTCCAGCTTGCGCCCCCGGCGCGAGCGCCGTTCGACATGGATCAAGCCCCCGGCGCCGGAATCGGGCAGTTTGGCGGTTCGACGGGAAGGGAGAGGCATCGTGAAGACCGCGGTCGGCTTGAGCCTGGGCGAAGGCACGCAGGATTTCGCCTTCGAGACGCGATTCCTGGGCAAGCGCCTCGCGGTGCGGCGCGTGGGCGCGGGCGGCAGCGTGCGGCGCCTGAAGGAACTCGTCGCGAAATGGGAGCCGAAGGCCGACGCCATCGGCCTGGGGATCGCGCCGGAATCCTGGACGGGCGGCAAGCGGCGCCTGTCGGGCGAGGACTGCGCAGCGCTCCTTTCCACCGTCACGCGGGTGCCGGCCACCTCCGGCGCGCGCCTCGCGGGCATCCTGCAGGAATGGGCCCTTCGCCACGTGCAGGGTCGCCTGCCCGGCTACTTCACCAATGCGCGGGTCCTCTTCTTCTCGGCGGCGTCGAATCCCAAGCTCGCCCAGACCTTCGCGGAATTCACGCCGAACCTCCAGTTCGCCGATCCGGTGCTCGACGCGGGCGTGCCCAAGCTGCTCGGCTCGATGGAGGCCCTGTCCCTCTATGCGAGCGGCGCCCACTACGTCACCGAGCGCCTGCCCGAGGCGCTGCTGGACAACCCGGCCGGCCGCGAGTGGACCCGCTGGATCCTGCGCCGGGCCATGCGCGATGCCACGGTGATCGTCGCGCCCGTCCATGCCCTGGACGGCTTCGGGATCGAGGAGCTCGCCGGCAAGACGATCCTCACCGCCACCGTCAACGCGCAGCGCATCGCCCACTTCAAGGCGAAGGGCGTGCGACTCGTGATCGACGCGGCGCCGGAACGCGAAGGGCGCGTGCTCGACCCGAGCCTGCTCGACGCGATGGCCATCGCGGCCCTCGGCAAGGAGCCCGACGACCTGCAGGAGGACGACTACCTCGAGATGCTCGCCGGCAGCGGCCTGGAGCCGCGGATGATCTGGCCGAACGGGCAGAAGCGCGTGAACCGCTTCGCGTTCGTGATCCACCCGCTCTCGCAGGAATACTTCAAGAACGTGAAGCCCATCGAGATGCTCTCCCACGTCTCGCCGCCGGTGCTCATGGACGCGATCGAGAAGGCGATGGCCTATGCGCCGCCCTTCGTCTATTCGAAGGTGGAGGGCATCCGCTCGCCCACGGGCGCCGAGGCCGAGGGCTGGCTGATCTCGGTCGGGGGCACGCCGCGGGAAATCATGCGGCACAGCCCGGAATTCACCTATCGCCGCCTGCTGGAGGCCGCGCGGGTCGCCCGGAGCCTCGGCGCGCAGATCATGGGCCTGGGCGCCTTCACCAAGGTGGTGGGCGACGCGGGCCTCACGGTCGCGCGGCGCGCGCCACTGCCGATCACCACGGGCAACAGCTACAGCGCCTCGGGCGCGCTGTGGGCCGCCCACGATGCGATGCGGCGCCTGGGCCTCGTTCCCATGCCGAAGGGCGAGGGGCGCATTCCGATGAAGGCGATGGTGGTGGGCGCGACGGGGGCCATCGGCTCGGTGTGCGCGCGCCTGCTCGCGATGGTCGCCGAGGAGGTGCACCTCGTCTCGCCCGAGACCGCGAAGCTCCTGTCGCTCAAGGGCTCGATCCTCAAGGAGACGCCCGGCGCGAAGATCGTGGTCGCCGCCACGACGGACCGGGGCATCGGCGCGATGGACATGATCGTCACGGCGACCTCGGGCGCGGGCAAGAAGGTGCTCGACATCACGCGCGTGAAGCCCGGGTGCGTGATCACGGACGTCGCCCGCCCGCTGGACCTGCCGGCGAGCGAAGTGGCCAAGCGCCCCGACGTGCTCGTGATCGAATCGGGCGAGATCCTGCTGCCGGGCAAGCCGCGCATGAAGAACATCGGCCTGCCGCCGGGCGTGGCCTACGCGTGCCTCGCCGAGACGATCGTGCTCGCCCTCGAGGGACGCTTCGAGAACTTCACCGTGGGGCGGCACATCGAGTGGGAGAAGGTGAAGGAGATCTACCGGCTCGGGCTCAGGCACGGCATGCGGCTCGCGGCCATCAGCGGCGTGAACGGGCCCTTCACCGACGCGGACATCAAGCGCGTGAAGAAGCTCGCGCTCGAGGCGCGGGGGGCGGCCGCTAGTAGTCTTCCTGCAGGCGGGCGATCCGCGCCGCCTCCTCCAGGCGCGCGTCGTCGATCTCCCGCAGCACCGCCTCCAGGTCCGCGGCGTGCTCGTCGCGCACGAAGCGGCCCGTGAGCGCGGCACCGGGGTGCAGCTTGCCCGTCTCGTACAGCGACCAGATCTCCTTGCCGTAGTCCGTGACGAGCAGCGCCGGGGCGAACTGCCCGAAGTAGCGCTTGAGGTTGTCCACGTCCCGCACCAGCATCCGGGGCGCGTGGTTGTTGCCCGCCGCGTCGATGGCCTGCGGCAGGTCGATCACCACGGGCCCGTCGGCGCCCACGAGGATGTTGAATTCCGAGAGATCCCCGTGCACGACGCCCGCGCACAGCATCCGCACCACCTCGCGGATGAGGCGATCGTGCAGCTCGACGGCGAGCGCGGGGTCGAAGACGACGTCGTTCAGGCGAGGCGCGGCGTTCCCGTCCGCGTCCACGACCAGCTCCATGAGCAGCACGCCTTCGTGGAAATTGTAGGGCACGGGCACGCGCACGCCGGCGGCGGCGAGGCGGTGCAGCGCGTCCACCTCGGCGCTCTGCCAGGCACGCTCCTGCGACTCGCGGCCGAAGCGCGTGCCCTTCGCCATGGCGCGCGCCTGGCGGGAGTTCTTCGTCTTGCGGTTCTCGGTGTAGTCGACGGCCTGGCGGAAGCTGCGCTTGTCGGCCTCCTTGTAGACCTTCGCGCAGCGCGTCTCGGCGCCGCAGCGCACGACGAAGACCATCGCCTCCTTGCCGCTCATGAGCTGGCGCACGACCGAATCGATCACGCCGTCTTCGAGGAGCGGCAGCAACCGCTTCGGGACTTTCATGCCGCCATGATACGGGCTGGCGGCCGGCCGCCCGCCTAGAGGCTCTTGAAGAGCGCCATGAAGGTGAGGCTCACGGGCAGCGTCTCGGGCCGGCCCTTGAGCCGGAGCGTGCCCCGGCCCGCCTCGTCGCGCGTGACGCCCGCCACGGCCCGCATGTTGACCACGGTCGAGCGGTGCACCTGCCGGAAGACGGCGGGGTCGAGCACCTCCAGCAGGTCGCGGATGGGCTTCCGGATCACGGCCTCGCCTTCCTTCGTGACGACCACCGTGTACTTCGCGTCGGCGCGGAAGTAGGCCACGTCGTCCAGCAGGATCAGGCGCGTCTCGCGGCCCACGCCCGCGGTGATCCACGCGATGGGCTCGGCGCGCGGGGCGGCGGGAAGCTTCGCGCGCAGCGATTCGAGGGCCTGCGCGAGGGCCGAGGTATCGACGGTGCCCGCTTCGATCCGCTGGCGCACGCGCTTCACGGTGGCCGCGAGCCGGTCCGGCGACAGGGGCTTGAGCAGGTAGTCGATCGCGCCGCGGTCGAAGGCCTCGATGGCGTACTGGTTGTAGGCCGTCACGAAGACGATCTGCGTGGCCGGGCTCGCCTCCTGCGCGGCGGCGGCCACCTCCAGGCCCGTGAGCCCGGGCATGCGGATGTCGAGGAAGGCCACCTCGGGCTTCGATTCGCCGATGGCCTCCAGCGCCGATCCGCCGTCCTCGCAGACCGCGACGATCTCGAGCTCCGGCCACGCGTCGGCGAGGCGCGCGATCAGGTCCTCGCGAAGGAGCGCCTCGTCCTCGGCGACGACGGCGCGGGTCATGGCGCGCTCCCGGCGACGGGGGCGGCCGCGAAGGCGGGCGCGGGCCGGGTCGCGAGGGTCGGACCCGCGCGCGGCACGGTGAGGGTGGCGGCGACGCCCGCCGGGAAGTTCGCGACGATCGTGAAGCTCGCCGCGTCCCCGTAGGCGAGGCGAAGACGCTCGCGGATGTTCTTGAGTCCGATGCCGGTGCCGCCGCCATCGGCGTGGAAGCCCCGGCCGTCGTCCGCCACGGTGAGCGAGACCTTGCCGCCGTCCTCCCGGGCGAGGACCCACACGGTGCCGCCGGCGGGCTGGGGCTCGAGGCCGTGCTTGATCGCGTTCTCGACCAGCGTCTGCACCATCATCGGCGGCAGGGGTGTCGCCGCGAGGGACAAGGGCACGTCCACCTGCACGTTCAGGCGATCGCCCATCCGGATCTTCAGGATCTCGAGGTAGGCCTTCGCGCGCTCGACCTCGCTGCCCAGGCTCGACAGGGCGTCGTCGGCGCTCGGCAGGGAGTTGCGCAGGAAGTCGATCAGGTGGCCCAGCATGCGCTCGGCGCGGGGCGGGTCCGTGCGGGCGAGGATCTGGGCGCTCGCGAGCGTGTTGTAGAGGAAGTGGGGCTCGACCTGCGCGTGCAGCAGCGACAGGCGCGCGACGGCGAGCTCCTTTTCGGTGGCGGTGGCGGTGGCGCGGTCCTGCTCGCCCTTGCGGCGCTCGGCCACGCGGCGCGTGACGGCGCGGGCGATGGCCTCGGCGTTCTCGTAGTTCGCGCCGTCGTCCATCAGGTACCAGTCGAGCCAGGCGGGGCCTTCGGGCTCGCACAGCAGCGTCACGCTGCTCGCCCCGTCGCGGGGGGTGACGGTCGCGAGGATCTGGGCGGGCTGGCCGCGCTTCATGCCCGAGTACTTGTCCACCGCGTCCACCTTGCCGGTGTAGGGATCGACGGCCTTCACGCGGGCCCGCAGCTGCAGGCTGTCGCGGGCGGCCTGGACGTCCTTCACGTGGGGAAGCTCGCGCACGGCGGCCTCGACGATGTCGAAGACCTCGCCCGCCTCGAGGGGCAGGTCGATCTGGCGGCGGTGGCGCCGGGCGAGCACGCCGGAATCGACCTGGCCGGCGACCAGGCGCACGCGGTGCACGTGGGCGTAGGCGAGGATCGCGGCGTAGACGATCGCGACGGCCGACAGGAAGAAGAAGATCCAGTGGGGCGTGCGGCTCGACAGGATGCCCAGGGCGAGCATGAAGGCGCCGCAGGCGATGCCCCAGGCGAACATCTTGCGAATGATGAAGAAGAAACCGGACATGGGATCGGGCGGGGCGGGATTCGGATGGCGCGAGGATAGCAAGGCCCCGGGCAGGCGCCACGGCGGCGCGACGAAGGCGGGGAAAGGGGGGCTGAACCGAGGCGGGCGGGGGTGGAATGGGGACGCTTCCCGGCCGGCCAGCGCGAGCGGGACCCGTGGCCAAAGGGAAGCGTCCCCGTTCGGCGCCTATCCGTTCCGCGCGATCGCCACCCGGTTGCCCGATTTCGCCAGCCGCTCCTCGACCTGCCCGTCGAAGGCTTCCCGGAGCCGGCGCAAGGCGGCCGTGGGGTCGCGCCGGTGGTGCAGCAGGTTCACGGCCAGGACGCCCGCCGGGGCCAGCATCGCCCGGGCCGCGAGGTAGAAGGGCAGGGATTCCAGCGGGCCCGCCCGGCCTTCGGCGTCGAACGCGTCCACGATGATGAGGTCGTAGCGCCCCTCGCCCCCGGTCACGAAGGCGAGGCCGTCGCCGTGGACGATGCGTAGGCGCGGTCCCTCCTCGGGCAGGCGGAAGTGCTGGCGCGCGGCGACGATCACCTCCGCCGACAGTTCCACGACCACCTGCTTTGCCTTCGGGCGCTCGCGGTGGATGTGCTTCGCGATCGATCCGGCGCCCAGGCCCACCTGCAGCACCTTGCGCGGCCATCGCTCGTCGCCCCGCTCGGCGATGGGTGCCACCAGCAGGCGCGTGTATTCCAGCTCGAGCGCGAAGGGGCGGGCGATGCGCATCGCGCCCTGCACCAGCTCCGAGCCCGTGTGCAGCGTGCGCACGCCCTGCGATTCGCCCACCACGACGGCATCCATGGCGGCATTGTGGACTGGGGACAGTTCCCTGTGGATAAAAAGGGGACGCTTCCCTCGCCGAGGGAAGCGTCCCCTTTTTATCCAC
>ERZ761602.5893-NODE-5893-length-14150-cov-4.856048_pt1 | contig 14150 bp, 12 predicted proteins | sample MGYA00512165_ERZ761602 | MGnify/ENA primary metagenome ERZ761602 (study PRJEB28899, sample SAMN02445085) | bioreactor sludge metagenome | biome: EBPR sludge; isolation source: Thorneside wastewater treatment plant | place: Australia: Brisbane, Thorneside...
GTGAGAAAGGGCACCGTCTCCAGCCCAGGCACGGGCGGCACTGCGGCACGCGAGCCGGTGGCGATCACGATCCATTTGGCACGAATACGCGTCTCGCCCGCGGCCGTCGTCGCGATCACCTCGCGCGGCCCGGCGAAGCGCGCGGCACCCAGGATCACGGTCACGCCGAGGCCGGTAAAGCGCTCGGCCGAATCGACGGGTGCGATCCCCGCGATCACGCCATGCACATGCGCATGCACGCCGGCCCAATCGACGGCCGGCGCGTGCGGCGCCACGCCGAAGGCGCCGGGCCTGCGCTGCGCTTCGGCCGCGTGCGCGGCGGCGAGCAGGGATTTCGAGGGCACGCAGCCGTAGTTGAGGCAGTCCCCGCCCATCTTGTGCTTCTCGACGAGCGCCACGCGCGCGCCCATCTGCGAGGCGCCGGCCGCGACGGAGAGCCCGCCCGAGCCGCCGCCGATCACGCAGAGATCGACGTCGAGTGTATCTACCACGGCCTTGATCCCCATGCCGGCGCGCCCGCACCGCGCCTGGGCTTAGCCTCGTCCGCGGCCACCGGCGCGTCAATCCGGCGTGAGGCGCGCGCTCTGCCGGGCGGCCCCTGTTCGGAAGTTTCCGATTAAGCCGCTGATTTCACAGCCAATTCACGTTCGCGTGACGATAGGCTATTTGGCTTAACAACGGATGTGCAGGGGCGTAATTGGACGCCGTGTCCGCGCGCAGACGCGGAACCGGGAAACATCGATTCGGGGAGGAGCGACGACGAAAGCCGGAGGGGCTTTGCCCAAACCTGCGCCATTATCTTTCCCCGCGTCATCCGCCGCGCCGGCGGCGGCGCGCGATTTGCGCCTCGATTTCTTCCGCGGCCTCGCGCTGATCTTCATTTTCGTCGATCACGTGCCCGGCAATGTCTTCGCCAATTTCACGTTCAAGAACATCGGCTTCTCCGACGCCGCCGAGATCTTCATCTTCATCTCCGGCTATGCGGCGGCCCTCGCCTTCGGCAAGAGCTTCGCAGTAGGCCTCGGCGCCGGCACGCGGCGCGTCGCCAGGCGCATCGGCGAGATCTACGTCGCGCACATCCTGCTGCTCATCGTCTGCGTCGGCGGCATCGGCGTCGCCGCGCGCTGGCTCGAGAACCCGGTCTATTACGAGTTCATCAATCTCGTGCCGTTCGCCTACGAGCCGTTCGAGGCCATCTGGCGCGCGCTCGCGCTCAATCATCACCTTGTCTATCTCAACATCCTGCCGCTCTACATCGCGCTGCTGGCGGGGTTCCCGCTGCTGGTCGCGCTGATGCGGCGGCATCCGGCGCTGGCGCTCGGCGCGTCGCTCGCCCTCTATGCGGCCGCGCGCGTCACCGGGTTCAACCTGCCGAGCTATCCGAACGACGACGGCTGGTTCTTCAATCCGTTCGCGTGGCAGCTTCTGTTCACGATCGGCGCGGTCATCGGCCATGCCGCGAGCCGCGGCCATTCGCTGCCGCGGTCGCGCTGGCTCGCGGCCGCGGCGGGCGGCTATGCGCTCTTCGCGTTCGTCGTGATCGCGCCCTGGACGCGGATTCCCGGCCTCGACGACTGGCGTCTGCTGCCGGGCGACCTGCTCGCCGGCATGGACAAGTCGGCGCTGTCGCCGTGGCGCCTCGTCCACATCCTCGCCATGGCCTATCTGGCTGCCACATTCGTTAAGGCAGATGCGGCCTGGCTGCGCGGCCGATGGGCCCGGGGGGCGGTCGTCTGCGGGCGGAAATCGTTAGAAATATTTACTTTGGGAACCGTCCTGTGCTTTGTTGCCTTGTTCCTCTTGGTCGAGGCGGGCCGCGATCTCTGGATCCAGATCGCGATCAACGCGGGCGGCATCGGCCTGATGATAGCGGTTGCGACGTGGCTCTTACGCAGGAAAGCACAGGTGAACCCGGGCACTACGCCGGCCGTGGCGCCGGCGGCCCTGTCCGGCGTTTCCTACTCGGCACGGCCGCCTTTGCCGCGGTCCTGACCGCGGGCGCGGCGTTCGCCGAGATTCCCTGCAAGGCGCCGAAAGAGCTGGTGCAGTTCACGGCGCCGCTCACGAACCTCGTCAAGGCCTTTCGGGGCACCAAGCTGATCCGCGTCGTGGCGCTGGGCTCCTCGAGCACGGCCGGCAGCGGTGCCAGCTCGCCCCAGGCTTCGTACCCCGCGCAGCTCGACGACGAACTCGAGCGGCGCTTCGAGGGGTGGGATTTCAAGGTGATGAATCTCGGCGTCGGGGGCCAGCTCGCTGCCGACATGCTCGAGCGCATGGACAAGCACGTGCTGCCGCGCGAGCCGCATCTCGTGCTGTGGCAGACCGGCGTCAACGACGCGATCCGCGACGTCGGGATCGAGACCTACCGGAAGACGCTCAAGGCCGGCATCGACAAGCTGCGGGCGCACGGCATCGACGTCATCATGATCCAGATGCAGTTCTACCCGAAGTCGGAGCGGGTGCAGGGCTATACGGACTATCTGCGCGTGATGCACGAAATCGCGGCGCAGGAGGAAATCGCGCTGTTCCGCCGCTTCACGATCATGAAGCATTTCATCAAGAGCGGGCAATTCACCGCGTCGCAGCTGCTGTCGCCCGATCTCTTCCATATGAACGATCTCTCCTATGGTTGCCTGGCCGGGCTGTTGGCCGACGCCATCGAGGATCAGGTCACGCCGTTCCTGCGCGTCCGCGAAACGGCGGCGGCCCCCAAGGCGCCCACGGCGCCGCGCGCCGACGCTCCCGCCGCGCCGCGACGATAGCGCCGGCGCCCGATCCGCCGCGCCGCGTCCCGCCAGGGGCGCAGCCGGGCGGAGGAAACGGGCCGGCGCTGGGGATGGGAAGGCGCCACGAGCGCGGCATCGAAGGCCCCCGCCGCCCGCTCCCGACGCTGGAGTTCCCTTGCATTGACAGAGCCTTAAGTGGGGCCGATAGTCCGCGCTTTCCGCTGCCGCCCTGGGCGGCGGCACCGGCCATCGGCCGGGGCGGCCGCGACGAGGCCGCGGGAAAGTGCCCGCAAGCGGAGTAAGACCCAATGAACGCCGCCGCACAAAAGCAGCCGGCCAAATCGGCCGTATTGCCGACCTACAACCGGTCTCCGGTCGCCTTCACGCATGGCGAGGGCGTCTATCTCTATTCGACCGAAGGGCGCCGCTATCTCGATTTCGGCAGCGGCATCGCCGTCACCGCGCTCGGCCACTGCCATCCGCATCTCGTGAAAGCGCTCACCGATCAGGCCGCGAAGCTCTGGCACTGCTCGAACATCTATACGATCCCGGATCAGGAGCGGCTCGCCAAGCGCCTGACCGAACTCACCTTCGCCGATGCGGTGTTCTTCGCCAATTCGGGCGCCGAGGCGGTGGAGTGCGGGATCAAGATGATTCGCCACTATCACCACAGCACCGGAAATCCGGGCAAATACCGCATCCTCTGCGTCAACAACGCGTTCCACGGCCGCACGCTGACGACGATCTTCGCCGGCGGCCAGACGAAGCACACCGAGGGCTTCGGCCCGCCGGTGGATGGCTTCGATCACGTGGCGTTCGGCAATCTCAACGAGATGCGCGCCGCCGTGACCGCCCAGACCGCGGGAATTCTCGTCGAGCCGATCCAGGGCGAGGGCGGCTATTCCGCCACGCCGCCCGGCTATCTCCAGGGCCTGCGCGCGATCTGCGACGAGTTCGGCCTCTTGCTGATGTTCGACGAGGTGCAGACCGGCAACGGGCGCACCGGCAAGCTCTACGCCTACGAAGTCTACGGCGTGGCGCCCGACATCATGGCCACGGCCAAGGGCCTGGGCGGCGGCTTCCCGGTCGGCGCCTGCCTCGCCAGCGCCAAGGCCGCCACCGGCATGATCGCCGGCACGCACGGCTCCACCTTCGGCGGCAATCCGCTGGCGATGGCCGTCGGCAACGCGGTGCTCGACGTGCTGACGCAGCCCGGCTTCCTCGACAAGGTCGCGGCCACCGGCAAGCAGCTGCACGCGAAGCTGCGCGAATTGCAGAAACGGCATCCGCGCGTGTTCGTCGAGGTGCGCGGCCTCGGCCTGATGGCGGGCCTGCGCTGCGCCGAAGGCGTGCCTTCGGGCGAGATGGTGGGCAAGCTGCGCGAGGCGGGCTTGCTCAGCATCGGTGCGGGCGAGAACGTCGTTCGCCTCGCGCCGCCGCTGATCATCGACGACAGCCACATCGCCGAGGCGATCGCGATTCTCGACAAGGTCGCGGCCGCCTGGCCCTTGCCCGCGGAGAAGGCCCGTGCCGCGGGATAACGGAAGCCATCTGCGCGGCCGGCATTTCCTCGATCTCGACCGGATCGCGCCCGCCGATCTGCGCCGCATGCTCGATTTTGCCGCCGCCTACAAGCGCGGCCGACCGCCCGCCGGCGCTGCGAAGCCGCTCGCCGGCAAGGCGCTGGCGATGATCTTCGAGAAGCCGTCGACGCGCACCCGCGTCTCGTTCGAGCTGGCGATCAAGCAGCTCGGCGGCGACGCGGTGGTGCTCGAGCGCGGCTCGTCGCAGCTGGGGCGCGGCGAGACGATCGCCGACACGGCGCGCGTCCTCTCGCGCTACGTCGACGCGATCATGGTGCGCACGACGAAGGAAGAGAAGCTGCTCGAGCTCGCCGGAGCGGCCACGGTGCCGGTCATCAACGGTCTCACCGACCGCACGCATCCCTGCCAGCTCATGGCCGACGTGATGACGTTCGAGGAGCATCAGGGCCCGATCAAGGGCCGCGTCGTCGCCTGGAGCGGCGACGGCAACAACATGGCCACCTCGTGGATCCACGCGGCCGTACAGTTCGGATTCGAGCTGCGCCTCGCGTGCCCGCCCGAACTGCCGCCGCCGGCCGACGTCGTGGCCTGGGCCCAGGCGCGTGGCGGGCGCATCGGCGTGACCGCCGACGTCGAGCGGGCGGTGAAGGGCGCCGATTGCGTCGTCACCGACGTGTGGGTCTCGATGGGCGAACACGAGCCCACGAATCAACACAATCTGCTGCGACCCTATCAGGTGGACGAGCGCGTGATGTCGCTCGCGAAGAAGGACGCGATCTTCATGCATTGCCTGCCGGCGCATCGCGGCGAGGAAGTGACGGCCGCCGTCATCGACGGGCCGCAATCGGCGGCCTGGGACGAGGCCGAGAACCGCCTGCACGCGCAGAAAGGCATTCTTGCCTGGTGCATGATGCCCGAGGGCTGGGGCGCGAAGCCCGCGAAGACGCCCTCGCGGCGCGGCGCGAAGCGATGATGGCAGGCGGCGCGCCCCGCCTCGACATCGCGCTGGCGCCGGACGACGACGCGATCCACCCGTTCATGATCGAGGACATGCGGCTGCGCGGCCGCCTCGTGCGCCTCGGGCCCGCAGTCGATGCCATCGTCGCGCGCCACGATTATCCGGAGCCGGTGGCGGCGCTGCTCGCGGAAACCCTCGCGCTCGCCTGCACGCTCGCCAACACGATCAAGTACGAAGGCGTCTTCACGCTCCAGGCGCAGGGCGACGGGCCGGTCCGGCTGCTCGTCGCCGACGTGACCTCGGCGGGCCACGTGCGCGCCTATGCCGGGCTCGAGCGCGCGCGTTTCGACCGGCTCGGCGCGTACGCGCCGGAAAATCCCGTGCCGCGCTATCTCGGCGCCGGTCATCTCGCCTTCACCGTCGATCAGGGCTCGAACACCGAGCGCTATCAGGGCATCGTCGATCTCGCCGGACCCACCCTCGCCGCCTGCGCGCAGCACTATTTCCGCCAGTCCGAGCAGATCGAGACGGTGATCCACTTGGCCGTCGGCAAGCGCGCGGGCCGGTGGCGCGCGGGCGGGCTCATGGTGCAGCGCCTGCCGCGCGATACGCAGGACTTCGACACGGCCTGGAACATCGAGAGCCTGGCCGAGGAAGAGCGCGAGGACGATTGGCGCAAGGCCGCCGCGCTGATCGGCTCCGTGAAGGATGCCGAGCTGCTCGATCCGGCGCAGCCGCCGCCGCAGCTCCTCTACCGCCTGTTCCACGAAGACGGGGTCCGCCTCTTTCGCCGCCGCCCGCTCGCCGACCGCTGCCGCTGCTCGCGGGAACGCGCCGGCAATACGCTGCGTATGCTGGAGCGCCGCGAGCTGGACGAGGCGAAGATCGACGGCGCCGTCGTCGTCACCTGCGAGTTCTGCAACCGCCATGAACGCTTCGACGACCGCGACCTCGATGCCTTGTTCGCCGCTCCGGCGCGCTAGCCCGGCTCCTATGCGCGGCAGTTCGAGCGCGCCCTTGCGCGTGAGGTGCTTCGATTCCGGAACTGCGATCGGTCGGCGCACCGCGCTGACGGTGGCGCTGGCCCTGTCGCTGGCCGCGTGCACCGGCGGCCCGCGCGGCGAGCGCGAGGCCGCAGAGCGCGCCGAGCGCGGCGTCCAGCCGCCGCCGGCGCCGGTGCTGCCGCAGTTCGATCTCGCGGTCGCCGAGATCAAGATCGTGCCGGCCTACGCGCCGGGGCCGGGCGCCACCGCCGAGCAGGCGGTGCCGTTCGCGCCCAGCGCCGCGCTCGAAACCTGGGCGAAAACGCACGTGCAGGCCAAGGGGCGCCAGGGCCAGGCCTGGATCGTCATCCGCGACGCCAGCATCGGCGCGAAGAAAATGCCGCCGCGCGGCCGCAACCCGCGCGACTGGTTCCGCCGCCAGCCGGTCGAGCGCTACGACGCGGTGCTGGCGCTCGAGCTGCAGATCAAGGACGACGCCGGCCGAACGCGCGCGCAGACCGTGGCGCGCGCCACCCATGCGCGCTTCCTGATGGACGATTTCCGCGACTACCAGCGCGAGCGCACGACGCAGCTCCAGGCGCTCAGCGACGAGATCATCGCCGCCGCGCTGAAGCGGCTCGAAGGCGAAGTGCGGACGAACCTCGCGCAGTGGGTGCGGTAGGTTCGCACCATTCAAAACTCCGGCGTTCCCGCCGCCCAGTCCTTGAGCTTCGCGAGGAACGCCGCGCATTGCGCGAGCTGGTCGAGGGCCACGAACTCGTCGGGCTTGTGGGCCTGCTCGATGTCGCCGGGGCCGCACACGACCGAGGAGATGCCGGTGCGCTGGAACAGCCCGGCCTCGGTGCCGTAGGCGACGGTGCCGCTGCGGTTGGCGCCGGTGAGCCGGCGCGCCAGCGCTTCGGCCTTGGAGTCGGGCTCGGGCATCAGGCCCGGCCCGCCCGCGAGCTGGATCAGCTCCACGTCGGCGCCGGGATGCTTCTTCTTGAGCGCCGGGCGCAGCTCGCCCTCGACATGGGCGCGGATGCGCGCGCCGAGCGCGACGTAATCGACGCCCGGCAGCGGGCGGAACTCCCAGTCCAGCGTGCACTGGCCGGCCACGATGTTCATCGCCTGGCCGCCGGCGATCTTGCCGACGTTGATCGTCGTGAACGGCGGCTCGAAGGCGGGGTCGCGCGGCCCCGCGCGCAGCTCCGCCGCGAGGCCGCGCAGATACTCGATGAAGGTCGAGGCCGCGAAGATCGCGCTCACCGCCTCCTCGATGCGCGAGGAATGCGCCTCGACGCCGGTGAAGATCGTGCGCCAGGCGGCCAGGCCCTTGTGGCCGGTCACGACGCGCATCATCGTCGGCTCGCCGATGATGGCCACGGCCGGCTTCGGCAGGTCGCGCGCGAGCCGCGCCAGGAGATGCGGCACGCCGATGCAGCCCACTTCCTCGTCGTAGGAGAAGGCGAGGTGGATCGGCGTCGCCAGCCGCGCCGCGAGGAAATCCGGCACCGCCGCCAGCGCGCAGGCAATGAAGCCCTTCATATCGGCGGTGCCGCGGCCGTAGAGCCGCCCGTCGCGCCGTGCCAGGTGAAACGGCTCGCTCGACCAAGCCTGGCCCTCCACCGGCACCACGTCGGTGTGGCCCGACAGCACGACGCCGCCCGCGCGCCGCGGCCCGAGCGTCGCGTAGAGATTGGCCTTGGTGCCCTCGCCGTTGGGCACGATCGTGCTCTCGACGCCGTGGCGCAGCAGGTAGTCGCGCACCCAGTGGATGAGCGCCATGTTGCTGCGCGCCGAAACCGTGTCGAACCGGATCAGCGTCTCCAGGATCTCGTGCACGCGCTCCAATGGATTCATCCTTCGATGCAATGTTCGGCGGGGCGAAAGCGAAGCGAACGATCTTTCCTTCACGTCCGCCAGAAGCCGCTCCAGAACAGCACGAACACGGTGAACACTTCCAGGCGTCCGATCAGCATGCCGAACGAGCACAGCCATTTGGCGCCGTCGGGCAGGCTCGAATAATTGCCGGTGGGGCCGATCAGCGGGCCGAAGGCGGCGCCGGCGTTGCCGAGGATCGCCGCCGCGCCCGAAAGCGCGCTGACGAGATCCACGCCGAACGCCGCAAGGCCGAGCGCCAGGCCGGCGAATGTGAACGCGAACAGGAAGAAGAACCCCATCACCGCCGAGGCGACGTCGTCGGTGACGGGCTGGCGGTTGTAGTGCGGCACGAAAATGCCGTTGGGCTGCACGAGCTTCGCAGTCTGCGCGCGAAACACCTGATAGGCGATCTGGAAGCGGAAGATCTTGATGCCGCAGGCGGTGGAGCCGGCGCAGCCGCCCACGAACATCAGCAGGAACAGCAAGGTCAGCGCGAAGCCGCCCCACTGGCGGATGTCGCCCTTCACGAAGCCGGTGCAGGACAGGAAAGAACTCACGTCGAAGATCGCGTTCTCGAGCGCGGCGCCGAAGCGCTCGTCCCGGCCGAGCCACAGCCAGAAGAAGGCCGCAGCCGCGAAAACCGCGAGAATGCCGAAGAAGCCGTGCACCTGCGCGTCGAGAAGAAGGCGCCGCCAGCGGCCGCGCAGCGCCTCGACGTAGAGCACGAACGGCAGGCTGCCGAAGATCATCGCGGCGGCGATGATCCAGGGAATCCAGCCGCCCGCGAAGGCCTCGATCTGCGCGTCGCGCGTCGAGAAGCCGCCGGTCGATACGGCCGTCATCGCATGGATCACGGCATCGAAGCGCGGCATGCCCGCGGCCCACAGCGCCGCCGCCGTCAGCGCCGTCGCGATCACGTAGAGCCCGCCGGTCGCCGAAACGATCTCGGCGGCGCGCGGCAGCAGGCGCTCGGGCGTGTCGATGCCCTCGGCGCGGAAGATCTGCATGCCGCCGATGTTCAGCATCGGCAGCACCGAGCTCGATACGACGACGAAGGTGAGCCCGCCGATCCAGTTCGTCATCGCGCGCCACACCAGGATGCCGGGCGGCGCGCCGTCCACCGACTTCAGGATCGTGGCGCCGGTCGAGGTGATGCCCGAGATGCTCTCGAAGAACGCGTCGGTGTAGGACAGTCCGAGGCCCGAGAACCAGAACGGCAGCGCCCCGAACGCCGCGGTCGCCACCCAGCTCGCGACGGTGAGCAGGAACGCGCCGCGCAGCGTGAGGCGCCCGCTCTCGCGCCGCGTCGCCAGCATCAGGCCGCCGCCCACGAACACCGAAATGCCGGCGCCGAGGACGAACGCGATCCAGCCGCGCCCGCCGGCCGCCGCCTCCACCAGCGCCGGCACGGTCATCGCCACCGCGAGGCCGGTCAGCAGCAGGCCGATGTAGAACAGGATCTGGCGGAAATCGAGCAAAGGCGGGCGCCCGCGGGACAGGCGCCGACTATAGGCGCCGCCGCGCAAGGCGGCCAGCGCCGGCGCTCGAGCCCCCGTCGGCGAGGGCGCCGGCGCTACGGCGCCGCGGCGCGCCGGGCCGCGGGATCGCCCACCATCGCGAGGAACTCGCGGCGCGTGGCCGGGTCGTTGCGGAACGCGCCCAGCATGCGGCTGGTCACCATGGTCACGCCCGGCTTGTGCACGCCGCGCGTCGTCATGCAGTGATGCGTGGCCTCGACGATGACGGCGGCGCCCTTGGGCTGCAGCACGCGGTCGAGCGCGTTGGCGATCTGCGCCGTCATCTTCTCCTGGATCTGCAGCCGGCGCGAGAACACCTCGATGAGCCGCGCGAGCTTGCTGATGCCCACCACGCGCCGGTCGGGCAGATAGGCCACGTGCGCGCGCCCTATGATCGGCGCCACGTGGTGCTCGCAATGGGATTCGAAGCGGATGTCGGTCAGCACCACCATCTCGTCGTAGCCTTCGGTCTCGCTGAAGGTACGCTCGAGGAAGGCCTCGGGGTCCTCGCGATAGCCCGCGAACCACTCGGTGTAGGCGCTGACGACGCGGCGCGGCGTGTCGCGCAGGCCTTCGCGGTCCGGGTCGTCGCCGGCCCAGCGCAGCAGCGTGCGCACCGCCGCCTCGGCCTCTTCGCGCGTGGGCAGCGCTACGCCCGAGGGATTGAGCGCAGCCTTCGCCGCCGGCTGCCCCGCCAGCGCCTGCCCCGGCGCCTTGGCCGTCTTCGCCGTCATTCTTTCGTTCTCCCTGGCGCGTCAGTGAATCCGCTGCGCCGCGTGCGGACTGTCGAGCGAAAACATCGGAATGCGCACGTCGAACCGCGTGCCGTCCGCGCGCTCCATCTCGTAGGTGCCAACCATGAAGCCCGAGGGCGTCCGGAGCGGGCAGCCGCTGGTGTATTCGTACGACTCGCCCGGCCGCAGCACCGGCTGCTCGCCGACGACGCCGGGGCCTTTCACTTCCTCGAGCTTGCCGCGCGCGTCGGTGATCTTCCAATGGCGGTTGCGAAGCTGCACGGTCTCGCTGCCGCGATTCTCGATGCGCACCTTGTAGGCCCACACATACTTGTCTTCGGCCGGCTTGGACTGCTCGGGGACGAAGAGCGGGCGCACGGTGACGGTGATGTTGGCGGTGGTTTCGGAGAACATGGGCTCAACGCTGCCGCGGCAAAGGCGCCCCGGCGTCGAGGGAATTTAGGGCCGGCGGCGGACGAGTCCAGCCCTCGCGCCGCCGCGCCGGTGCGATGCACTCCCGGCGCAATCCTTGCCGCTCCGCGCAACGGCGCGCCGCGCGCTCAATCGACGACGATGTCGACGCGGCGGAAACCCGATTCGCCTTCCTTTGCGGAAGCCTCGCGCTGGAGCACGCGGATCCGCTCGGCTGGAACGCCGGCCGCGGCCAGCGCGGCAGCGACCGTCTCGGCGCGGCGCCAAGCCTGGCGCGTCTCGATGTCGCGATGCCCGAGCGGCAGGGCCAGCGCCGCAACCGAAACGAAGGCGTTACGCTCGAGCGCGGCGTGCGCGGCGCGCGCGATCTGCGCGCGCTCGGCGGCGTCGAGCGCGAGCCGGTCGTAGCCGAAGCGCACCGCCAGCATCCCGCCTTGCACGGCCGGATCGCCTTCGAGCGCCTTCATCGCGTCGATGAACTCGCCGCGGCATTTCGCAGCATAAGCGGCGCGCGCGCGCTCGGCCGCGCGGTCCACCCAGCAATCGTAGCGCGCCAGCGCGATCGCCGCGGTCGCCGCGAGCGGTCCGGCGCGATGCTTCTCGATCGCCAGCGCGAGCCGGATGCGCCACAGCGAAAGGTCCCGCAACTCGGGCCGCTCGAACGCGAACCAGCGCTCCAGCTCCTCGGGCTCCATCGCGCTCTGCGCGTCGGCGGCGCGCAAGCCCTTGTCGGCGAAGTGGCGGGCATCGATCTGGTCGCCCTCGGCCGCCGATTTGTAATGCGCATAGGCGAGGTATTCGCGCGCGAGGCGGCGGTGGAACGCGTCCGGAGTCTTGAGCGGCAGCAGCGCGTCCTCGAGCGCCACGACGGCGGCGAAGAAGCGCTCGCGGCACTCCTCGACCGCGGCGGCGCCGCGGCGCAGCTCGGCGCGCAGCGCCCAGCATTCGAGCGCGGTCTGCGCGGCGGCCGCCTGGCCCGGATGAGCCTCGCGCGCGCCGAGGCCATAGAGGCGCAGCAGGCGCAGCCGCCCCTCGTCGATGGCGACGCCGCTCGGCCCGACGAGCCCGCGCGCGGCCGGCGCCTCGGGCTCCGGCCAGATGCGCGCGTCGAGCAGCTTCAGGTCGCGTTCGAGCGCCGAGCGGTCGAAATCCGCGCCGAGCAGGTCGCCTTCGACGCGGGCCAGCTCGCGATAGGCGTAGCGCAGCGCGGCGGAGAAGCCGACATAGGGCGCTTCGTCGGCGGCCTTGCCGGCGGCGGCGCCGATCGGGGCATAGGCCGGGAACGACACGAGCTGGACCAGCACCGTCGCCGCCAGCGTGGCGCCGAGGAAGCGCGCCTGGACGAACCGCTGCCAGCGAACCTGGCGCAGCCACAGAAACGCGACAGCAAATCTTGCGCCGGCAGCCTTCACCGGTCGCTCTTCTCCCGCGGGCGCCCCGGCGCCCTGCTTCAGCCTTCTGGTCTCCGCTTGGGCCATCGGGAGCCCCTGTCCGGTACTCCCGATGGCGATCCGAGTTTGCCCCGGTTCCGTTAAGAGTTACGTTATGCGGCAACGCCCCGTGCCGCCGCCAGCCAAAAGTCGCAGGTGGCGGCCAAGGCCCGGCCCGTCGCGGCCCGCTCGGCCGGGGGCAGCACATCGGAGGGGGGCCACAGGCCGGTTTCGAGCGCCGCCGCATAGCCTTCGGGCATGCCCGTTTGCCGCATTTTTTGCGCCGCCCGATGGTGATCGTAGGCAAGCGGTCGGAGCTCGATCCGGATCGCACCCGCTCTTTCCGGCGCCAGAATCGCGTACCAGACCCGTGGCGTGCCGTCGTTTGCCGGCAGGCCCACCGTGCCCGCATTGCACCAGAGCCGGTCGCCCGAGATATCCACAAAGGGCAGGCCGCAATGCCCGGCCACGATTCCTTCGGCTCCGGCCAGCGACGCCTCGCCTCGCTTTTCAGCGGCCGGAGTGGAGGCGAACACCCAGCGATTGATGCGGCTCGCCCCGCCATGCAGCGCGGCCAAACGGCGGCCGCTCAGCGTGAAGCGGATCAGCCGCGGCAGGGCTGCCATCCAGCGCCGGTCGCCGGCGCCGATCTCGCGCTCGGCATGCGAATACCAGCGCGCGGCCAGGGTTTCGCAGGCGCTGCCCGGCGCGAAGCCGCACGCGCAATCGGCGGCGCCGGCGCCCAGCTGCTCCTCGACATTGCCTTGCACGACCGCGACGCCCCAGTCGCGGATCAGGGCGACCGTCGCGCCAGGATCGGCGCAATAGGCCACGGTATCGCCTGTGCAGATCGTGCGCGCGGGCGGAATGCCGAGCCGTTCTGCGTCAGCGCGGATCGCTTCGGCCGCTTCGAGATTGCCGTAGGGCCCGCCGAACACGAGGACGGGGCCGTCCAAATCGCCGAGGTCGTGTCCATTTGCCGTCATGGCGCGCTGCAGGAACCGCCGCCGAGCACGCAGAAGCGCGCGCAATGCGGATGGTTGAGCTTCACGGCGCCCGCCGCATCGGCGAGCGACGCGCCGATCTCGAACTGCGGATCGTAGGGCAGCAAGGTGCAGGCGACGACGGCGGGCCGCGCGGCGCCCTTGCGCTTCACGACCATGCGCGAGCTCGCGCACATCATCGCGTCGGGATGCACGTTCAAAATGCCCCAGCACGCGGTAGTGATTTCGGGCACGTCGATCGTGGCGTCCATCTCGGGAAACAGCACGAGGCGCGACGGATCCTTGGCGTCGAGCACGAGGCCGATCTCGCGGAACAGGCGCTGATAGCCCTCGCGCAGCTTCTCCTCGCTTTCCGTCCACACGGTGCGGCCGGCGACGGCGAGTCCGAAGCCGTTGGCGGCCAGCCAGGCCAGGCCCTCCTTCATCGGCGCCCAGCTGCGCGCGCCGCGCTCCATCTCGTGCAGCGCCGGCGCGTAGTGATCGACCGAGACACGGAGCGTGAGCCTTGCACCGTACCGGTCCTTGAGTGCCAGCAGCGCCGCCTTGTGCCGCTGCATCGGCTTCATCGCGTTGGTGAGCACGAGCGCGTCGAAGCCGCGCGCCAGCGCATCCTCGAGCATCGCTACGATGCCCGGATTGAGGAACGGCTCGCCGCCGGTGAAGCCGATTTCGCGCGTCCGCCAGCCCAGCGCCGCGATCTCGTCGAGATACGCGGAAACTTCGCCCGGCGTCAGATAGGCGAGCGCGTCGTTGGACGGGCTCGATTCGATGTAGCAATTCGCGCAGGCGAGGTTGCACAGCGTGCCGGTGTTGAACCACAGCGTCTCGAGCTGCGCGAGCGAAACCGCGGCGCGCTTCTCGCCCTTGGCGGTGACGTCGGGGTCGCGGAATTTCCGCGCATCGAGCCCCGGCTTCTGCCTGCGCAGCGCCTCCCCGGC
>ERZ761602.5894-NODE-5894-length-14150-cov-4.122455_pt1 | contig 14150 bp, 7 predicted proteins | sample MGYA00512165_ERZ761602 | MGnify/ENA primary metagenome ERZ761602 (study PRJEB28899, sample SAMN02445085) | bioreactor sludge metagenome | biome: EBPR sludge; isolation source: Thorneside wastewater treatment plant | place: Australia: Brisbane, Thorneside...
ATCGTGGCCAACCCGCCGTATCTGTCCTCCTCGGAGGCCGAGCAGGCCGAGCCGGAGGTGCGCGACTTCGAACCGCGTTCCGCGCTGGTGGCTGATGCCGCGGGGATGGCGGATCTCGCTGCGATCATCGCGGCCGCTCCGTCCCGCCTGGTCCCCGGTGGGTTGCTCGCGCTGGAAACCGGCATCGCTCAGCATGCGAAGGTGGAGGAGCTGGCCCGCAGTGCCGGGCTGGTGGAGCTGGCCTTGCGGCAGGATCTCACCGGGCGCGACCGCTTCGTGTTCGCGAGCATGCCCGCAGACGTGAACGTGACTGGGGCTTAGCCGGCGATTGCCGCTGCGGTGGCGCCGCCTGTCCCCAGGCGGCTGACGTGCGTCCGACCTTCCGCAGCGGCTTGAGGACAGGCCGCTCCACCTCTGGCGGCGGCCGTTCTCAACGGTGATGGAAAGTGACGGCTCCGTCGTCGCGGCCCATACGCCGCGACGAAACCGGGGAGCCGACTCAATCCGCCGAACCTGGCGTGCGGCAGCAGATCAGCCGCCGCTCGAGGTCTGCGCGGTCAGGGGCGGACGGCTGCTGGAGGTGAACTCCCGGCTCCGGCCCAGTTCGACCGCATCGTTCACGACCCGCAGTGCCTCGCGCAGGTGCACGTCGACCTTGGCGAAGCTCTCGTTCTCGTCATCGCTGTCGAAATCCTCCTCGTCCTCCTTCTTCGGCGCCTTGATGCGCGGCGCGGGCGGGGGCCCGAGATAGAAGGTGCGGAAGCTAAAGTCGTTTTTCGAGAGCCGCTCCTTCTCCGCTTTCATCCCCTTGCGGAACTCGTCGTCGCTGGCCTTCTGCCGCTGCCGTTCTTCGATATTGAGCGAGATCAGCTTCTGCTCCTGCCGCGCCTTGAAGGTGTCGACCTGCTTGCGCAGATAAGTGAACTCCTCGAGTTTCGACTGACGCTCAAGACTTGCCTGGCGCAGCGGCGTCAGGACGGTCTGGCTGAGCGGCTGGCCCTCGAATTCGCTGCTCTTGATCTGGTCCCAGACCAGCGCGCGGGGGAGGTCGGCTTCGCCGATCGGGAGATAATCCTCGATCGAAGGCAGGACGATGTCGGGTACGACGCCCTTGAGCTGGGTCGACGCTCCGCTGGGCAGATAGTACTTCTGGATCGTGAACTTCGCGGCGCCGGTCTTCTGCGGGGAGCGCTGGTGCGGTCCGGGAACCTGCTTCATCTCGATCACCTGCTGCACCGTGCCCTTGCCGTGCGTCGAACTGTCGCCGACGACGATGGCGCGGCCGTAGTTCTGCAGGGCGCCGGTGACGATCTCGGACGCCGAGGCGCTGAAGCGATCGACCAGCACGGCGAGCGGGCCCGTGTACGCGATCCGCGGATCACGGTCGCGGTCGACCTGGATTTCGCCGTTGAAGTTCTTCACCTGGACGACCGGACCTTTCTGGATGAACAGCCCCGCGAGCTCGATGGCCTCCGCGAGGAAGCCGCCGCCGTTGCGGCGCAGGTCGAGCACGAGGCCCTCGATGTTCTCCTTCTTCAGGATCTCGATCAGGCGGGCGACATCCTTCGAGGCCGAGCTCCGTTCCGCATCCGTGTCGCCGTCGTCGCCCTCGGCGTAGAACGCCGGCAGGCTGATGACGCCCAGGCGACGGGTCTTCGCCTCCGCACCTTCGACCGGGAGATCGAAGACGCCGCCCCGGGCGCGGGCCGAGTTCAGCTTCACGGTGTCGCGGGTGATCGTGATCTCGCGGCGCACCGAGCTGTCGGCGGCGTCCGCGGGCTGCACCGTCAGCACCACCTGCGAGCCCTTCTGGCCGCGAATCTTGTCGACGATCTTGCGCAGCTTCATGCCGAAGATGTCCACCGGTTCGCCGCCCTTCTCCGCGACCGAGATGATCTTGTCGTTGGGTTTGAGCTGGCGACCCAGGTCGGCGGGGCCGCCGGGCACGATCTCCTTCACGATGCAGATGTCGTCCTCGACTCCCAGCAGCGCGCCGATGCCGACGAGTTTCAACCGCATCTGGATGCCGAAGTCCTCGTACGTCTCGGCGGAGAAATAGGTGGAGTGGGGATCGTACAGCTTGGCGATGGTCGTGAGGTAGATTTCGGCGAGATCCTTGCCCTCGATTTCAGCCAGGTTCTTCAGCATCCGGTCATAACGCTTCTTCACCTGCTCCTTCGCCTCTTCGATCGTCTTCTTGTTGAGCACCTCGGCGAGCAGCTCGAACTTCAGGCGTTTCTGCCACAGGTCCTCGGAAGCCGCGGCATCGGCTGGCCACTCGGCCTTGGCTCGATCGGCGCGGTACGTGTCGCTGGAGGTGAAATCGAAATCTCCCTTCAGCCGTTCCATGATCCAGGCGATGCGTTCCTGCACGCGCGTCTGGTACACGTAGAAGATCTCGTAGGCCGCGTTGATGTTACCGAGAAACGCGGTGTTGTAGTACACGTTGCGCCCGAAATCGGTCTCGAATTTCTCGCGGTCGGTGCGAAGGAAGAACAGCCGCTGGCCATCCAGTTCGCTCATGTAGTCGGGGATCACGCTCGCGAAATCCGAGCTGCGGACGGCATCGTGGTTGTAGTGCAGCTCGTCGAGCAGCTTCGTCAACGTCATCGCCTCCGCGGCGAGCGTCGTGGAGGTGGAGAAGAGCTTGCGATCGTTGGCCGCCCCCAGTGAGGCCAGCGATAGCAGCACGGCGAGGCCCAGGGCGAGGTGGCGGCGGATCCGAAGGGCGGAGATCATGACGTGAAGGTAAGATGCGTGTGGGGAGGGAAAGTTTCACCGGCCCGGGGCGAAGCGCAAGCGACCCGGCCTCGAAGCCTACGGGCGGCTGAGGAGATCGCGGGCTTCGTCGAGCAGACGCTTCTCGTCCGCCGTGAGGGCGGCAAACCCCTCGCTGTTGATCTTGTCGAGGATCCGGTCGACCTGCGCCCGCAGGTCCGCTCGCGACACCGGGGGCGGGGGAGGCACCGGCGCTTCTGCTGCCGGCAGGGCCGCGGGCCGCCGCGCGCGGGCGAGCCAGCGGGGCGCTTCGGTCTCGGCGCGGTCCTCGGGGTTGAACCACCGGGCCCGGTGGATGAAGCGGAAGTACACCAATCCGGTCAGCATGCCCGCGAGGTGCGCGGAACCTGAGATCGCCATGTCGAACGGCAGCGGCCGGGCCGGGATCTCGTAGAGGAAACAGACGGTGGCCGCAAAGGCGGCCAGGGAGAGCACGACATACTTCGGCCGGATCGTGACCGGCACGACAAAGAACAGCAGGAACGTCAGCGGCTGGTTCGGATGGAAGCACGCGAAGATCACGAGCAGCGCCGCGACCGCCGCCGTGGCGCCCACATGCTGGCCCGCGCCCAGCCGCCAGTGCACCGCGGCCCAAGCCAATCCGCCCAGGATGGTCGCGGCCGCAAACACGCCGAAGAACCGTCGCGTGCCGAGAAGCGGGATCAGTTCCCGGCCGAGGAAGTAAAGGGCGAGCGCATTGCCGATGACGTGGAAGATGAACTCGGGGCGGTGGAGCACCACGTGCGACACCAAGGTCCAGACCTGCCCGTTGCGCAGCCCCGCGATGGAGAGCCCCAGCGCCTGCTCGACGCGGCCGCCGCCTCCGCTCCACCACGCGGAACCCGTGAGCACCTGGAGCAGGAATCCTCCGATGATGGCCGACAGCAACCAGGTGAGCGCCGAAGTCTTTTCCCGTGGATATTCCCCCCGCATGTAGGGCCGGTCCGAAAGCATCGGCGCAATGCTACCGTCGCACCCGGCAAACACAAGCCGGCACCTCGGGATCGCGCGTTGATTTCCTGTAATTTTCGGAGGCGAGGGGCGGCGCAGCGTGGTCGCTTGACAGGCTTTGGGAATCACCTCTTTGTGCGTCTGATTACCTATGGCGAACAAAGCGGAAAAATGGCCCAGCAATACCCCCGGCAAGTTCTACGTCGACCAGCAATGCATCGACTGCGACCTGTGCCGCGAGACCGCGCCATCGTTCTTCACTCGTAACGACGAGGGCGGCTACTCCTTCGTCCACAAGCAGCCGTCCTCCGAGGAGGAGATCGCCCAATGCATGGAGGCGCTCGAGGGCTGCCCCGTCGAGGCGATCGGCAACGACGGCGACGAGTAAGTCTCCCCGCCCGCTGTCACGCGCCTTCCGCACCCCGGCTCTCCCGCCGGGGTTTTTTGTGCCCATGCGTGCTTGTTAAGGCCTCTAATTCAAGCCCGCGAACAAAGGCTTGTTTTCTGTCCGGCGCCCGCTAGCCATGCGCGCGAATGAGAGCATTGGTTCTGACCCTGGGAGTGGTTTCGACGACGCTGGCGGCCCAGCCCGCGCTCCAGTTGCCGGGGATTGAGGTGCACTCGCCCCGCGTCGCCAACCAGGCTCCCGCGGGGACGTTCGCGATGCCGGTGACGGCGCTGCGGTACGAGCCGCGGGTCGATCTTCAGGGGCGCAACCTCGCCGAGGGGCAGGCCGACGTCACGCTGCGGGGCGGCGTGTTCGAGTCCACCGGATACCAGCTCGGCGCGCTTACGCTCAACGATCCCCAGACCGGGCACTACGTCGTCGAGCTTCCGATCGCGCCCGGCCTGCTCACGGCACCGGAGATCCTCACCGGCGCTCCCCTCGTCCTCGGGGCCGGCAATGCGACCACCGGTGCGATCGCGCAGCGCTGGCGGCCCGTCCGCAGCGGCGGCCAGGCTTCCGCCGGGGTGGGCGAGCACGCGCTTTGGCGGGCCGAGGCGCAGCTCGGCTACCTCGCGGGCGCCGCCGCCGGGGGCCGACGGTTCGGCGTCGATGTGGCCCTGGCGCGGTCGGAGTCGGACGGTCCCGTGCCCTTCGGCGATCACGCCTTCGAGCGGGCCAACCTGCGCCTGCAATCTTCCCACGCGACGTCGCAGACCGATCTGTTCGCCGGGTACCAGGGCAAGCACTTCGGCTGGCCCAATCTCTACACCCCGTTCAACTCGAACGAATCCGAGCGCCTGCAGACGACCCTGTTCGTGCTCAATCACCGCGCTGTCCTTGGCCGGGATGAGTTTGTCGAGGCGGGGGTCTTTCACCGGCGCAACAAGGACGACTATGCTTTCAACCGTCTCGCCCCGGTGGGCCCGGTGCATCCGTTTCAACACACGACCTGGCTGACCGGAGGCGCGGTGAGCGCACGCCTCGCGGTCGGCGGCGGCCGCGTCAATGTCCGCTCCGAGGTCGTCGCCGACGAGATCGAATCGACGTCGCTCACGTTCGGCCGCTACCGGACCCGGACGCTCACGCGCTTCGCCGTCGTGCCGGAGCAGGCCTGGAGCGCGGCCGACGGGAGCCAGACGTCCGTCCAGGCCGGCGTCGCGCGCGACGATTCCAATCGGGACCGCGGCGCCTGGTCGCCCGTATTTGTCCTGGCGCGACAGTGGCCATCGTCGGGTTGGCGCCGGGCGTCGCTCTCGTACACCCGGCCGTCACAGGTGGCCAGCTACACGGCGTTGAACTCGAATGCCGCCGCCGGCCTGTTCCGCGGCAATCCCGACCTGGGCCGCCACCGCGCGCACAACGTGGAACTCGCCGCCGCCGGTCAGGTGGCGGGCTGGCAGGCCGAGGCAGCGGTCTTCTGGCGGCGCGACGAAAGCCTGGTCGACTGGACCTACCGGCGCGGCGTGACCGCCCGGACCGCCAACGCCGTGGATCTCGACGTCACGGGCTTCGAGATCGTGGCCCGCCGCTCCTGGGCGGCCGCCGACGTCGTGATCGGTTATACCGCCTTGACCAAGGCGGCCGACTACCTCGGTGCGCCGGTCGACGCCAGTTTCTATGCGCTCAATTACGCGCGGCATCGGCTCACGGCCGCACTGACGCTGCGGCTGGGCAATGGCTTCGAACTTCGTCTTGACCACGCCGCCCGCGTGCAGGCCGACAACCCCTTGCGGCTGGTCGGCGGCGACGAAGCGGTGAGCGGGGCGGTCGGCCTGTCGTATCGTCCGCCCGGGAGCGCCCGGTGGGTCGTGTCCCTGCTGGTGGACAACCTTTGGGACTCCCGCTTCCAGGATGTCCCGGCTGTCCCGGCTTCGCCGCGCCAGGTTTCCGGCGGGGTCGGATTCGCGTGGTAGCGGCCGCTCGAGGGCGGGCGGGAAGGCTCGGAGGATGCCTGGGCGCAAGGGAGGACGCCGGTTTGCGATTTGACATTCCGCGCCGGGCGCCGGTTTTTGCGCGTCATGCCCGAGAACCCGTTTCTTGACCCGGACTTTCACATTCGCTGGTCGGCGTTGACGGCGGAGAAAGTCGTGCCCGCGATCGAGCTCGCGGTCACCCGCGCGCAGGCGGCGATCGACGCGATCGCGCAGCGTGACCTCGCCGCGCTGACCTATGCGAACACCTTCCTCGCCCTCGAGCACGCGACGGAGGAGTTGACCGTGGCCTGGGGCAAGGTGACCCATCTGCAATCGGTCGCCGACGCGCCCGACCTGCGGGAGGCCCACAACGCCGTGTTGCCGCGGGTGTCGGCCTTCTACGCCGCAATTCCGCTCAATCCCGCACTGTGGCAGCGGCTGAAGGCGTTCGCCGCGTCACCCGCGGCCGCGGCCCTGGAGGGGATCCACCGGCGATTCCTCGAGGAAACGATGAAGGATTTCCGGCAGGCCGGAGCGGACCTCCCGCCGGAGAAGCGCGCCCGGCTCGAGGCGCTGCAGACCGAGCTGGCGCAGGTGACGCAGAAGTTCTCGGAGAACGTGCTCGATGCGACCAACGCCTGGCAGTTGATACTGCCCGAGGCGGAGGGGGCGCGGCTGCAGGGCCTGCCCGATCACGCGCGCGCGGCCGCCCGCGCCAGCGCCGAAAAGAAGGGTGTGCCGGGCTGGCGCTTCACGCTGCACCAGCCGTCGCTGGAGCCGCTGCTGACCTACGCGGAGGACGAGGCGCTGCGTCGGGAGGTATGGACGGCCTCGAGTCGGGTGGGCGCGCAGGAACCGCACGACAACACCCCCCTCATCAGCCGGATCCTGACCCTGCGGGCGGAGAAGGCGGCGCTGCTGGGCCAGGCGCATTTTGCCGACCTCGCCCTCGAGCGGCGCATGGCGAAGGCCGGGCAGCGGGCGCTCGCGTTCATCGACGACCTGCAGCGGCGTGCGGCTCCCGCTTTCGCACGCGAATGCCGCGAGCTGGAGGAGTTCCGCGCGCGCGAGACCGGCACGGAGATCCGCCGGCTCACGCCGTGGGAGATTGCCTTCTGGGCGGAGCGCTTGCGCCGCGCCCGCTACGCGTTCGACGAGGAGACGCTCCGGCCTTATTTCCCCATGCCGGCGGTGATCGACGGCATGTTCGAGCTGGTGCGGCGCGTCTTCGGGCTCCGCGTCGCGGCCCGCGAAGGCGTGGAAACCTGGCATCCCGAGGTGAAGTTCTACGATCTGCTCGACGCTTCCGGGCGGCACCTCGGCTCCTTCTACGCGGACTGGCATCCGCGCGACTCCAAGCGTGGCGGCGCGTGGATGAACTACCTGATCACGGGCGGGCCCGGACCGGAGGCCGGCCGGACGCCGCACCTGGGCCTGATCTGCGGCAACCTCACGCCGCCGTCGGGCGGACGCCCGGCGCTCCTCACGCATCGCGAGGTCGAGACGATCTTCCACGAGTTCGGTCATCTCCTGCATCACCTGCTGGGCGAGGTCGAAATCAAGTCGCTCAACGGTGTGAACGTCGCCTGGGATTTCGTCGAGCTGCCGTCGCAGATCCTCGAGAACTGGACGTGGGAGCGCGAGAGTCTCGACCTCTTTGCCCGGCATCACGAAACGGGGGCGACGATTCCCGAGGAGATCTTCACGCGCATGACGGCGGCGCGAAATTTCCGCTCCGCCGCAGCCACCCTCCGGCAGGTCGGCTTCGCCCGCATGGATCTGCTGATGCACATGCAGACCGCCGAGTTTGCCGGCCTGCCCGACGTCGAACCGGCGGTGCGCGCGCGGATCGCGGATTGTCTCGTTCCCACCGAGCCTCCGGCGCCGACGATCGTCAAACGCTTCACGCACATTTTCGCCGATCCCATGGGCTACGCTGCGGGCTACTATTCGTACAAGTGGGCGGAAGTGCTCGACGCGGATGCCTTCACGCGTTTCCGCCGCGAAGGCATCTTCAATCCGCAGGTGGGGGCGGAGTTCGTCGCGAAGATTCTGAGTCGCGGCAATTCCGCCGACCCGGCGGAACTGTACCGGTCATTCATGGGTCGGGACCCCGATCTCAACGCGCTGCTGCAACGCAGCGGCCTGGCCACCGCCGCCTGAACGGGCCGGGCGGTCGTACGATCCATGCGCCGCCTCCTCAAGATTCTCGCCTTCGCCGCCGCGGGCCTCGCCCTGCTGGCGCTCAGCCTGCCCTGGTGGTTCGGCGCGGTGGCAGGCACCCTGGCGGCCCGCCGGGGGATCGTCGCGGGGGCGTATGAGCGGATCGGCTACAGCCGGCTTGCCTGGCACGACGTCGTCGTGCCGGTGGGCAGCGTGCGAGTGGTGGTCGATCGCATCGAGGCCGACACCCCCGCACTCTGGGCGTGGCGCCATGTGCGCGGACGCGCCGGGCTCGTCGTGGCCGGCTCGTGGCGGGTCGAGGTCGGGCCGCCGGGCGCCCCCGCCGACCCGCGGGGCTGGATGCCGTTGCGCGAACGGCTGGGGCGCATCGCCGATGTCCTGGCGCGCTGGCTGCCGCAGGCGAAGGTAGGGCCGGGCGTCGTGCGCTGGAGCACCGGCACGCTCGAACTGGCAGGCGCCACCTGGCGTGAACGCGAGCTGTCCGTGGCGGGCCTGAACTTTCGCGGGGTGACGGCGGACGTGGAGGCGGCGTTTGCGTCGACCGGCGGATTGCGCGTGCAGGCCACCACCGCCGGCGGCGCCGTGGAGCTCGAGGCGTCGAGCCAGGGCCGCGGCGTGAGCGGCACCGTGCACCTCTGGCGGCAGCCGGCATCATTCGGCGCCACCTTTGCCGCGAGCGGCTGGCTGCCTTCGGAGGCGGAACTCCGGGCCAGCGACTGGACCGTGGCGGGGGAACGTCTGCGCGTGGGCGCGGCTTACCCGGAAGTGCGCGGCGGGGCGCGGGTGACATGGCGCGAGGGCGCGTTGCAGATCGATTTGAACGCGCAGGGGGCGCCCGCCCCCGGAACGGCCGTTCCGCCGCTGGACCTGGCGGTGCGCGCCGCCGGCGATCGCGCGGGGCTCGCGCTCGATACCTTGCGCGTGGAAGTGCCCGGAATCTCGGGCCTGCTGACGGCACCGGTGTTCGTGGACTGGCGCGGGCGGCTGCGCGAAGGCGAGGCCCGTTTCACGGTGACCGCGGACCTGGGCCGCGTGCCGTGGTTCACGGCGCAAGGAACGGTGGCGGGCGAGGCGCGACTCGTCTCTGCCTCCCCGGCGGAGACCGCGGTCGAGCTGTCGGTGGCCGCGGGCGACGTTGTGGCGGAGGGCGTGGCGCTGGCGTCGGCGTCGGCGCGGGGCCGGTTCGAATGGCCGCTCCTGGATGTCCAGCAGGCGGAGGTCCGCGCCGCCGCGGGAGGCGAATTGCGCGGCCGCGGCGGCTGGGATTTCGCACAAAAGGCGCTCCGCGAGGTGTCGGTCGAGGGCGTCGTGCACCGCGAAAGCGTGGCGCGTTGGCTGCCCGGCACGCTGCAGTTCGAGCAGCTGGCGATCTCGGCGACCGCGGACGGCCCGCTCGCGGCGCCCGTGCATGCGGGCACCGTGCGGGCCGGCAAGCTGCAACTGCCCGCGCTGCATCCCCTCGCTGCCACGGCGACCTGGCGCGGGCGCGGCGGGGCAGTGGAGGAGTGGACGGTGGAGGCGGCCGCGGGACCGACGACGATCGCCGCGCGCGGGGCGCTGGCGGAAGGCCGCGTGCAGCTTGCGGCCGCCTCGCTTGGCCAGGATGGCCGGGTGCAACTCGCGCTCGAGGCGCCGGCGGCGGTGAGCTGGCGGCCGGAGCGGCGCGTCGAGGGCCTCGCACTGGCCGGAGCGGCGGGCCGTATCCAGATCGACGGGACGTGGGGAGCTTCGGGCCGGCTGGCGGTCCTGGCCGATGGGCTGGCGTCGACCCTGGCCCGTGACCTCGCGAAGGTGCCCGGCCCGCCGTGGAGCCTCCGGCGTCTCGCGCTGACCGCCGACTGGGAGCGCGGGCCCGCCCGTTTCGCGGTGGAAGCGGCCGGCGCCGTCGAGCTCGGCGAGAAGCGCGAGGCTGAGGTCGAACTGCGGGGCCGGGGCGACGGCGGAGGCGTGCGCCTCGACCAGGTGCGCGTGGCGGAATCCGGCGCCGTCGTGGCCGAGGCCAGCGGCCAGTTGCCGGTGGCGCTGCAGCCGGGCGGGGATCCCTTCGTGCGCATCGAGCGGTCGGGCGCGATCAAGCTCCTCGTCCGGGTTGCGCCCCAGGCCGACTTCTGGCGGCGGTTCGCGACCCTGAGCGGAGTCGCCCTGGAGGAACCGCGCCTGGTGGCGGACCTGCACGGCACGTGGGCGCGGCCCGAGGGCACGGCCACCCTGCAGGCGAGGCGGGTGACGATCGATCCGAAGTGGACCGCGCAGCCGCTGCCCGTGATCGAGGGTCTCGACGTCGAGGTGGCGGGAGACCGCGCCGGCTTGAACCTCAGCCGTTTCGAGCTGCAGGTGGCCGGTCAGCGGGTGCACGCCGGCGGCCGGCTCCCGATACCGGAGGAACACTGGGGTGAATTTCTCGCCGAGCCGCTGAAACTTGCGCGTGAGGGCGCCGACTTGCGCGTGGAGGTGGCGGAGGCGGAACTCGCCGCCTTCGCGCGCTGGCTGCCCGCGGCGATCGCGCCGGTCGGACGACTCGAGGCGGACGTCCGTTTCCGGAATGGCGGCCTGGAAGGGTTTCTGCGCTTGCGCGATGCTGCGTCGCGGCCGCTGGGACCGCTGGGCGTGCTGCAGGAAATCAGCGCGGACCTCGCGCTCGAGGGCCGCCGCATCCGACTCGAGCAGGTCACCGCGCGCAGCGGGGGCCAGGAAGTCAAACTCGCCGGCGAAGTGGCGCTCGGAGACGACCGGCAGCCGCGCTACGACCTGACCCTCCGCGGCACGAATCTCCCTTTTGTCCGGCAGACCGGCCTGCTCGTGCGCGGCGATCTCGACCTGCAACTCCAGACCCCGGCCGACGGTGCGCCCACCCGGCTCGGCGGCACCGTTCGTTTGCGCGACAGCCTATTTCTCTCCGACGTCCGGGACCTGCTGCCGAAGGGCGGCGCCGGCCCCACGCGCCGTCCGCCGTACTTCGCGGTGGAGACGCCGCCGGTGAACGCCTGGACGCTGGCGGTGGAGGTCACGGGCGAGCGTTTCATGCGCGTGCGCATCCCGGTCTTCACCGGCCTGGCGTCCGCCCGGTTCAAGCTCGGCGGCACCCTGGGAGAACCGCGCGCCACCGGCGAAGTGGTGATCGACGAAGGTACGATCAAGATGCCGTTCGCCGGCTTCACGGTGACCCAGGGCAGCGTGCGCCTGACGGAGGCCGACGCGCTGGAGCCGGAGATCTTCCTGAGGGGCACGGGCCGCCGGTACGGTTACGAACTCACGTTGCAGATCGAGGGCAGGGCGTCGGAGCCCAGCGTGGTCTTCACGTCGAGCCCCCCGCTGGACTCCGAGCAGGTGCTGTTGATGGTCATGACCGGCTCGGCCCCCGGAAACGAGATCGCCCGCTCGACCACGCAGCGGGCCGCCAACCTCGGCCTGTTCCTGGGCCAGAGCCTGCTCAGCGGGCTCGGGCCCGACTCGGCGGAAGCCGACCGGCTGACCATCATGTCGGGCGAGAAGGTCTCGCAGCAGGGTCGCGAGACGTACGAATTCGAATACCAGCTTTCCGACCGCTGGACCCTGACCGCCGAATACAACGAGTTTGACGAGTACAACGCCGGGGTGAAATGGCGCGTGTTCGGCGGCCGCCGGCCCAACGCCCAATCCCATGACGCCAAATAGCACCCGCCGGCGGCGCGCCTGCTTCGGGTGGCTGGCCGCATTCCTCTCCCTCGCGATGCTGCTGCCGGCGTCAGTGGCGGCGGCGGACACGGTGGAACTGCGGGTGAAGGGCGCCGGCTTCCTCCGCGATCGCGAACTGCGGGCGGCGCTCGAGCGCCTGGTGGCGGGCAAACGGGAGCAACTCGACACCAATGCGATCGAGGACGCCGCGGTGATCCTCCATTCGGCGCTCGGCGACGAAGGGTTCCAGCGGGCCACGCTCGATATCGAGGTGGAAACGGAGGACGGGCAGGTGCTCCGCCTCGACTTCGATCCGACCTTCGCCACTCCGCTACCGCGTCCGCTCAGCGCCCGCGCCGTCACCTTCGAGATCGATCCCGGCGTGCGCTTCACCGTGGCGGACGTTCGATTCGAGGGCCTCCAGGCGCTGAGCGAACGGCAGGCCCGCGCCCTCTTTCGCACGGAGGCGGCACTTTTCCTAACCGCCCGGGCCAACGCCTACGCTCCCAGCCGTCTCGCACGGTCGGCCGACGCCCTGCTCGGCGAGCTGCGGCAGCGCGGCCATCGCGATGCGGCCGTCGCGACGGCAACGGACGTGGAGGAGGCGACCGGCCGGGTGAGCGTGGCCGTGACGGTGCGCGAGGGCCCTTTATGGGTGGTGGAAGGCGTCGAGTTCCAGCGGGAAGGCGAGGACGGAGTGGAAATGCCCCGCACCGATGCCTGGCGGGGGAAACCGTGGTCGCCGAGCGTGCAGGAGGACCTGCGAGAGGCGGTGCGGCATGCTTATTATCGGCAGGGCTATCCGGACGTTGGGGTGCATGTCGCGGCGGAGGCAGGCGCGTTGGCAGAGGGCCGGCAGGCAGCCACCCTCATCGCCACGATCGTGCCGGGGCCGCAGGTGCGCATGGGACAGCTGCGCTTCGAGGGCGCGCCTCGCATGCGCGAAAGCGTGCTGCGACGGCGCGTGCGGCTCGCCGCCGGCGACGCGCTCAATCCGCTGGCGCTCGAGAATGCACGTTACCGGCTCTCGCGGCTGGGCATCTTCGAGGCGGTCGACCTGCGTTATTCGCCTCCCGACGGCGCGGTGCGCGATCCGGTGTTCATCCTGCGCGAAGGGCCGCGTTACGAGACGAGCCTGCTGTTCGGCTACGGCAGCTATGAGCAGGTGCGGGGCGGCGTCGAACACCGCCAGCGCAACCTCTTTGGCATGGCGCACCAGTCGCGCCTGGAACTCGTGCAGTCGGTGAAGAGTTCGCGCGGGGATTTCATCTACTCGGTGCCTGAACTGTTCGGCGAATCGCTCGACGGCACCGGCCGGCTTTTCGGCCTGCAGCGCCGGGAGATCGCGTTTCTCCGCCAGGAATTCGGCGCCAACGTGGCCCTGCAGCGGCCGGTGCGGTGGATCGGCGGCGAAGTCACGGCCGGATACACCTACGAGGCGCTGCGCAATCGCCGCAGCTCGCTTTCGACCCGCACGACGGACGAGCGGCAGGTCAACGTCGCGAGCGTCAACTTCGGCCTGGGCGGCGATCGCCGCGACAACCCCCTGCGCCCCCGCCGCGGCTACCACTGGTCGCTGCAATTCGAGCTGGCCGACCCCCGGCTGGGCGGCGAAGCGACGTATCAGCGGAGCGAATTCGCGGCCGCCTACCACACGCGCTGGGGCGGCAGCACCTGGTTGCATTTTGGCGCCAGCCACGGCGCGATCACCACGGAGGGGAGCGACGAGGCCAACCTGCCGGTCAACAAGCGCTTCTTCCCCGGTGGAGACAGCAGCATCCGCGGTTACCGGCGCGGCCAGGCTTCACCCCGCGGCCCCGACGGGTTGTTCGTCGGGGCGAAGACGTTCGTGCTGCTGAACGTCGAGGTGGAACAGGCGGTCACGCCCAACTGGTCCGCGGTGCTGTTCTGGGACGGGCTGGGCATCGCGGAATCGATCCGCGACTACCCCATGCGGGACCGGCTGCACACGCTCGGCGCCGGGCTCCGCTACCAGACGCTGATCGGACCGGTGCGGCTGGAATACGGCCGCAACCTCAATCCGCGTCCGGACGACCCCTCCGGGACCTGGCACTTCTCGGTCGGATATCCGTTCTGAGCCGGCCTCATGCCGTTGGCCTTCAGATCACCCACGAAGACAGCCGTACCGAAAGGTGGAGCGGCTCGACCTCTGTATGGACCGGAGACATGGGTTACAGATGTACGGAGACATGGGTAACAGG
>ERZ761602.5897-NODE-5897-length-14146-cov-8.275424_pt1 | contig 14146 bp, 12 predicted proteins | sample MGYA00512165_ERZ761602 | MGnify/ENA primary metagenome ERZ761602 (study PRJEB28899, sample SAMN02445085) | bioreactor sludge metagenome | biome: EBPR sludge; isolation source: Thorneside wastewater treatment plant | place: Australia: Brisbane, Thorneside...
GTCGTCATGCGGCGTGCGGTCCTTCGGGGCGCGGCGTCAGTTGCCGCTGATGTAGTGCTCGAGCTGCTCGATGGTGAAGTCCTGGTCCGCGATGATGTCGCCCACGATGTCGCGGATCGAGACCATGCCGATCACGCGCCCCTCGTCGACCACGGGCAGGTGGCGGATGTTCTTTTCCGTCATGAGGGCCATGCAGTCGCGGCTGCGGGCCCGCGGGCTCACGCACACGACGTTCGCGGTCATGATCTCCTCGACGCGCGTGGTCTCGGACGAGCGCCCCTTCAGGATCACCTTCCGGGCGTAATCGCGTTCCGAGAAGATGCCGGCGAGGCGATCGCCCGTCATCACGATGGCCGCGCCGATCTCCTCGCGCGCCATGATTTTCAGGGCCTCGAGCACCGTGTCCTCGGGCTTCACCGACACCATCCGCGTGGGCTTGGACTTGAGCAAATCCGCGACGTTCTTCATGACGGCCTCCTCGTCATTTGGGTTTTTGGGATGCTGACGTTCGCCTTGCCGGACTACAGGTTGGGATAGTTCGGGCCGCCGCCGCCCTCGGGGACGACCCAGACGATGTTCTGGGTGGGATCCTTGATGTCGCAAGTCTTGCAGTGCACGCAGTTGGCCGCGTTGATCCTGAGCTGGGGATTCTGCCCCTCGCCGACGATCTCGTAAACGCCCGCCGGGCAGTAGCGGGTCTCCGGGGCGTCGTAGCGGGCGAGATTGACCGCGATCGGCACCGCGGCGTCCTTGAGCGTCAAGTGGGCCGGCTGGTCCTCCTCGTGGGCGACGTTCGCCACGAAGACGGACGAGAGCCGGTCGAAGGTGAGCACGCCGTCGGGCTTCGGGTAGTCGATGGGACGGGCCCGGTCCTTCGTCACGAGTTGTGCGTGGTCCGGCCCGGGGTGGGCGAGCGTCCAGGGCGCCTTTCCCCGGAAGATCACCTGGTCGATGCCCACGAGCAGAGAGCCCGCCACGAGTCCGCGCGCCATCAGGGGCTTGAAGTTGCGGGCGCGGTGCAGCTCGTCGTGCAGCCAGCTCGACTCGAACGCCGCCGGGTATGCGGCGAGCTCGTCCCGGGCCCGGCCTTCGGCGAGCGCGGCGACCGCGGCTCCGGCGGCGAGCATCCCGGACTTGATCGCCGCGTGGGAGCCCTTCACCCGGGCCGCATTGAGGAAGCCCGCCTCGTCGCCCACGAGCGCCGCGCCGGGCATCACGAGCTTCGGAAGGCTCTGCAGGCCCCCCGCGTTGATCGCGCGGGCGCCGTAGGCCACGCGCCGGCCGCCCTCGAGGAAGGCGCGGAGCTCGGGATGGGTCTTGAGGCGCTGGAATTCCTCGAAGGGCGAGAGGTACGGATTGGAATAGCCCAGTCCGACGACGAGGCCCACGGAGACCTGGTTGTCCTCGAGGTGGTACATCCACGAGCCGCCGTAGGTGTCGCCGTCCAGGGGCCAGCCCGCCCCGTGGATCACGAGGCCCGGGCGGTGCTTCGCCGGATCGATCTCCCAGAGTTCCTTGATCCCCAGGCCGTAGACGGCGTCCTGGCGCCCTTCGCGAAGGCCGAAGCGGTCCATGAGCTGGCGGCCCAGGTGCCCGCGGCAGCCTTCGGCGAATACCGTGTACTTCGCGTGCAGTTCCATGCCGGGCTGGTGCCGGTCCGTGGGCTGGCCGTCCTTGCCGATGCCCGTGTCGCCCGTCGCGACGCCGGCCACGCGGCCCTCGCCGTCGAAAAGCACCTCCGCGGCCGCGAAGCCGGGATAGATCTCGACGCCCAGGGCCTCGGCCTCCGTGGCGAGCCAGCGGCACAGGTTGCCGAGGCTCGCCGCGTAATAGCCGTGGTTGGCGAAGCAGGCGGGCAGGAGCGCGTCGGGCACCTTCGTCGCGCCCGTTTCCGTGAGGAACAGGAAGCGGTCCTCGGTGACGGGCTGCTTCAACGGCGCGCCCCGTTCCTTCCAGTCGGGAAAGAGCTCGGCGAGGGCCTTCGGGTCGATCACCGCGCCGGAGAGGATATGGGCGCCGATCTCCGAGCCCTTCTCCAGCACGCAGGCGGAGATCTCCAGGCCCGCCTTCGCGGCGAGCTGTTTCGCGTGGATCGCGAAGGCGAGACCGGCGGGCCCGCCGCCGACCACGACCAGGTCGAAATCCATGGCCTCGCGGGTCACGGGGCCCTCCGGGGGATGGCTTCTGGCGGCGTCTTTGACATGGCTCATGGCCCGGATCCGCCGGGCTTTTCTAATGGCGGGGATGGACCGCGTCCGCGGTCCGCTGCGAAGGCCCGTTCCCGGGCCACGAAGGCACCATGGGACCCTGGGCGATCACGGCGGTCATGATACTGGGCTTTGCGGGCTTCGCCGTCCTCGCGGCGCGAAAGCTCGCGATCCTGCGGGCGATGCAGCCCGAGGCCCGCCTGGACGGCGCGGGGGCGCGACTCGCGCGGGTCGCGACGATGGGCTTCGGCCAGTCGAGGATGCTCGCGCTGGACTGGAAGCCGGGCCTCATGCACGCGGCCATCTTCCTGGGCTTCTGCGCCCTGCTCGCGCGCAAGGTCCACTTGATCGCGATCGGCTACGACCCGTTCGCCGCCATTCCCGGGGCGGCCGGGGCCGCCTACGCCTTCGCGAAGGACGGGGTGGAAGTGGCGGTGACGGTCGCGGTGCTCTACGCGTTCTGGCGGCGCCTCGTCACGAAGCCCGCGCGGCTCGAGCCCAATCGCGAGGCGCTCGTGGTGCTCGCGCTCATCCTCGTGATCATGGTCACGGACTTCCTCTACGACGGGTTCAAGTTCGCCCTGCACGGGGCGCTGCCCGCGGTGGCCCACGAGCGGGCCTTCGCGCCGGTGGGCGCGGCGATCGCCTCGGCTCTCGCGGGCCTTCCGCCCGGCGCGCTCGAGGCCGGCTGGCACGCGTCCTACTGGATCCAGATGGTCACGGTGTTCTCGTTCCTGGTGCTGCTGCCCTGGGGGGAGCACTTCCACATCGTGACGGCGCTGCCCGCGCTGTACCTCGCGCGGCCGACGCCGCTCGCGCGGGTGCCCGGCGTGGACCTCGAGAAGGCGATGGAGGGCGACGAGGCCGACATGCGCATCGGCGTGCGCACGGCCCTCGACCTCACGTGGAAGGAAGGCCTCGACGCCTTCACCTGCACCGAATGCGGCCGCTGCAAGGATTCGTGCCCCACCTTCCTCACGGGCAAGCCCCTCGCGATGAAGTGGGTCAACGATTCGCTCAAGCACCACCTGATGGCGAAGCGGCAGGACATCGCGGCGGGAAAGGCCGATGCGCTGACCCCGCTCGTGCCCGACGTGATCGGGGAGGAGACGCTCTGGGCCTGCACCACCTGCGGCTACTGCGAGCGGGCGTGCCCCATCGCCCTCGAGCACCTGGGGCGCTTCTATCGGCTGCGCCAGAACCGCGTGATGATGGAAGGGGCGTTTCCGGCGGAACTCAAGCCCGTCTTCGACGCCTGGGAAAGCCAGTCCAATCCCTGGGGCCTGCCGGCCGACACGCGCGGCGACTGGGCGCGGGGGCTGGGCATCCCGGTGCTCGAATCGGCGGAGCAGGCGAAGGACCTCGAGTGGCTCTGGTACGTGGGTTCCGCCCAGAGCTTCGATGCGCGGGCGCAGAAGGCGGCCAAGGCCTTCGCGCGCGTGCTGCAGGCGGCGAAGGTGCGCTTCGCGATCCTCGGGGCGGCCGAGACGTCCACCGGCGAATGCGCGCGGCGCCTGGGCAACGAGATGCTCTTCCAGTCGCTCGCCCGTCCGCTGGTGGAAACCCTGAACGGGCTCGGCGCCACGCGCATCGTGACGGCCGATCCGCACGCCTTCAACGCGCTGCGCAACGAATATCCCGAGTTCGGCGGGACGTGGGAGGTGATCCACCACACGCAGCTCATCGACCGCCTGATGGCCGAGGGACGCGTCGCGCCGCGCAAGGCCTTCGACGGCCTCGTCTTCCACGACCCGTGCTACCTCGGGCGGCACAACGGCGAATACGAGGCGCCCCGGCGCGTGCTCGCCGCGATCTCGATGGATGCGCCGAGGGAAATGGCCGCGTGCCGCGAGAAGGCGGTGTGCTGCGGCGCGGGCGGCGGGCGCATGTGGCTGGAGGAGCACACGGGCCGGCGCATCAACGTCCTCCGGGCCGAGCAGGCCCTCGCGACGGGCGCGCGGGCGGTGGCGACGGCCTGCCCCTACTGCGCGACGATGGTGGCCGACGGCGTGGCGCAGCTCGGGCGCGAGGGCGTCGCCACGCGCGACATCGCGGAATTCGTCGCCGAGGCCCTCTCGCCGCCCGCCCGGTAGAATGCGCGGCATGAACGCCGCGCCGCGACTGCTGCATTCGATGCGCCTCCCGGTCCGCTGGGGGGACATGGACGCCCTCGGGCACGTGAACAACGCCGAGTACCTGCGCTACTTCGAGCAGGCCCGCATCCAGTGGCTCGAGGCCATCGGCATCCGCGTGGACGGCCGGGGCGAGGGGCCGATCCTGCTGAAGGCCTCGGTCACCTGGGTGAAGCCCGTGGTCTATCCGTGCGAGATCGAGGTGCGCCAGTTCGCGGGCCGGATCGGCAACACGAGCTTCACCGTGATGGCCGAGATCGTGAACGGGCGCGACGCCGCCGAGCGCTTCACGGAGGGCGAGTTCGTGATCGTCTGGGTGGATTACGCGACGGGCCGTCCCGTGCCGGTGCCGGACTTCGTGCGGCAGAAGCTGGGAACGACGGCGTGAACGGATCGCGCCCGTTCCCGCCGGTAGCGCGTCCGTGACGGGCCTGGGCGGAGGATTCCTCGCGGTCGGGGCCGGCGCTGCGCTCGGCGCCTGGGCGCGATGGGGGCTGGGGGCCTGGCTCAACGCCCACGCCGCGCGACTGCCGTGGGGCACGCTCGCCGCCAACCTGCTCGGGGGCTATCTCGTCGGGCTCGCCATCGCGGCCTTCGCGAGCCGCCCCGACATCCCGGCCAACTGGCGGCTCTTCCTGGTGACGGGCCTGCTCGGCGGGCTCACGACCTTCTCGACGTTTTCCGCCGAGTCCGTGGGCCTCATGCTGCGGGGCGACTGGGCCGGCGCCTTCGTCCACGCGCTCGCCCACCTGGTCGGTGCCATCGCGTTCACCGCGCTCGGCGTCGCCACCTGGCGCGCCTTCCTCTAGCTGGTCTGGCTGTCTAGCTGGGGTCAGGTGCGATGGCGTACCTGACCCCAACGCAAATTCGAGAAAAATTCGGGGTCAGGCACGAAAAGGTGCCTGACCCCGATTTTCTGCCCGATTTTCAGGTCCAGCGGTTGAGGAGGCGGCGGGCCTCGAGGGCGACTTCGCTGGCGGTGAGGCCGATGGGGCCGTCCCCGCGGGCGACGCAGGCGTCGGCCGCCGCGCCGTGGAGGCAGACGGCGTAGCGCAGCGCGGCGGGTGCGGCGAGGCCCTGGGCGAGCAGGGCGCCGACGAGGCCCGCGAGCACGTCCCCGGTGCCGCCGCTCGCGAGTCCGGGATTGCCCGTGGCGTTGATGGCCCAGGTGCCGTCGGGGCTCGCGCAAACGCTGCCGGCGCCCTTGAGCACCACCTCGGCCCGGAAGCGCGAGGCGAGCGCGAGCGCGGCGGCGAGGCGGTCGTCCTGCACGGAGGCGGTCGAGGAACCCAGCAGCCGCGCCGCTTCCGCCGGATGGGGCGTGAGGATCGTGGGCGCGCTTCGGCCCGTCGCGACCTGCGCCTTGAGCACGTCGTTCGCCGCGAGCGCATTGAGGGCGTCCGCGTCGAGCACGACGGGCCGGGGAAGGGCGACGATCGAGGGCAGCGCATGGCGCGTGAAGGCCTCGCCCGCACCGCCCCCGGGACCGGCGACCACCACGTCGGCCGAGAGCGCGTCCTCCACGGTGCGAAGCATGAGTTCCGGATGCAGCGGGTCGACGCCGAGGCCCGGGCCGCCCGGCACGCAGACGAAGGTCTTGCCGGCCCCCGCGAGCAGCGACGCGCGCCCCGCGAGCAGCGCCGCGCCCGTCATGCCGGCGGTTCCGCCGACGATCGCCACGGTGCCGAACGAGCCCTTGTGGGAATTGCGAGGTCGTCGCGGCAGCCAGCCGGCGAGGGCCTCCGGGACCAGCAGCGATCCCCTCGCGCCCGCGAAGAGCGAGTCCGGCAATCCCAGCGTATCCAGCGCGATCTCGCCCGCGTGATCCGGCGCGTCGCCCGTGTGCAGGCCCGGCTTTCGCGCGATGAAGGTGAGGGTGCGTGTCGCCCGCACGGCGATGCCGCGCACGCGCCCCGTATCGCTGTCGAGGCCGCTGGGAATGTCGATCGACAGCACGGCGCAGCGGGCGGCGTTGATGCGACGCACGAGCGCGGCGTGGGCGCCCTCGAGGTCCCGCGCGAGGCCGATGCCGAAGAGGCCGTCCACCACCAGTCCCGGCGCGAGGCTGCGGGGCCATTCGGGCACCGTGCGCCCGCCCGCCGCGAGGAAGCGCGCGGCCGCGGCGCGGGCTTCCGGCGCCCGGGGCGCCGTGCCGGCCGCGTCGTGGACGATCACGCGGTGGAACCGGTCCTGCAGTTCCGCCGCCGCCACCCAGGCGTCGCCCCCGTTGTTGCCCGGCCCGGCCACCACCAGGATCGGCGCCCCCGTGTCGGGCGCCATCGCCGAGGCGGCCCGGGCGACCGCGAGGCCCGCGCGGTCCATCAGCGAGCCGGGGGCGACGAGTTCGGCCCCGCGCCGCTCCACGTCCCGCAGCGAGCGCGTATCGAGAAGGGGCGGAAGCGTCATGGCGTGGGGGTTCGCGGGGCGTCGATCGGCGCGCGGCCGGGCCGTCAGCCCGGCACGCCGGGCGTGAGGACGGTGTCCTTCGCCTCCGGCAGCAGGCCGGGATAGTCGAGGCTGAAGTGCAGGCCGCGGCTTTCGCGGCGGGCGAGGGCCGAGCGCACGATGAGCTCGGCGGTCACCACGAGGTTGCGCAGCTCGATGAGGTCGTTGGTCACGCGGAAGTTCGCGTAGTACTCGTCGATCTCGCCCTGCAGCAGCTCGATGCGGTGGCGTGCGCGCTCGAGGCGCTTGGTGGTGCGCACGATGCCCACGTAGCTCCACATCGAGCGGCGCAGCTCGTCCCAGTTGTGGGCGATCACGACCTCCTCGTCGGCGTCCGTCACGCGGCTTTCGTCCCAGGCCGGCAGCGGCGGGGCGGCCGGCGCGGGCGCGGCGAGGATGTCCTCCACGGCGGACTCGGCGAAGACGACGCATTCGAGCAGCGAGTTGGACGCGAGCCGGTTGGCCCCGTGCAGGCCCGTGCACGCCACCTCGCCCAGCGCGTAGAGCCCGGCGATCGAGGTGCGGCCGGCGAGGTCGGTCACGAGGCCGCCGCAGGAGTAGTGCGCCGCCGGCACCACGGGGATGGGCTCGCGGGCGATGTCGATGCCGAGCTCGAGGCAGCGCGCGTGGATGGTGGGGAAGTGCGAGCGGACGAAGTCCTCGCCCTTGTGGGCGATGTCGAGGAAGACGCAGTCCAGGCCCCGCTTCTTCATCTCGTAGTCGATCGCGCGGGCGACGATGTCGCGGGGCGCGAGCTCGGCCCGCGGGTCGTGCTGGGGCATGAAGCGCTCGCCGCCGGGAAGCTGGAGCAGCCCGCCCTCGCCGCGCACCGCCTCCGAGATGAGGAAGCTCTTCGCGTGTGGGTGGTACAGGCACGTCGGGTGGAACTGGACGAATTCCATGTTGGCCACGGCGCAGCCGGCGCGCCAGCCCATGGCCACCCCGTCGCCGGTCGCCGTGTCGGGATTGGTCGTGTAGAGGTAGACCTTGCCCGTCCCGCCGGAGGCGAGCACGGTCGCGCCCGCGGCGATCGTCTTCACGCGGCCGGCACGGATGTCGAGCACGTAGGCGCCCAGGCACCGGTCGCCCGGCAGGCCGAGCTTGCGGGCGGTGATGAGGTCGACCGCGATGTGCCACTCGAGGATCTCGATGTTGGGGTGCGACCGGGCCTGCTCGACGAGCGTGCGCTGGACGGCGTTGCCCGTGGCGTCGGCGGCGTGGACGATGCGCCGGTGGCTGTGGCCTCCCTCGCGCGTGAGGTGCAGGCCCTCGCCCGCGCCGCCGCCCTTGGTGAAGGGCACGCCCCGATCCACCAGCCACTGGATGGACTGCCGGCCCCGCTCCACCACGAAGCGGACGGTGTCCTCGTGGCACAGGCCCCCGCCGGCCACGTGGGTGTCGCGCGCGTGGGCATCGAGGGAGTCGGCGTCGTCCCAGACGGCGGCGATGCCCCCCTGGGCCCAGGCCGAGGCGCCGGCGAGCAGTTCGTTCTTGGTGACGAGGATGACGCGGCGCTTTTCGGCCAGGCGAAGCGCGGCGGCGAGGCCGGCCAGTCCGCTGCCGATCACGAGGATGTCGGGTTGGGCGCTCAAAATGTGGGGGCGACTTGACGGGAGGGGGAGGCGGGCCGGAACTATTCGGGCGCCGGGGAGTCTGTTGGCCAAGACCGCGACGCGAGCCGCGTGACAAGGCGATGAAAAACCTGACGTTTATAATACCGCAGGAAGCCGGCCAACCCTTCCTGGCCCCCGAGGCCACGGGACCGGCCCCCGCCCTCGCGGGCGGTACCACCAGACACCCCCTGCAGGGACGGATGAGCGATCGGGAAATCGACCAGCAACTGGTCGAGCGGGCGCAGCGCGGCGAAAAGCGGGCCTTCGAGCTGCTGGTCATCAAGTACCAGCGCAAGCTCGAGCGGCTGCTTTCGCGCATCGTGCGCGACCCGTCGGAAATCGAGGACGTCGCCCAGGAGGCCTTCGTGAAGGCCTACCGGGCCCTGCCCAATTTCCGGGGCGACAGCGCCTTCTACACCTGGCTCTACCGCATCGGCATCAACACCGCCAAGAACTACCTCATCGCCCAGGGGCGGCGCGCCCCGACCTCGACGGAATACGACAGCGAGGAAGCCGAGGGCTTCGAGGATGCGGTGGGCTTGAGGGACATCAACACCCCCGAGGCGGAACTGATGTCAAAACAGATCGGCCGCACCGTGAACGAGGCGATCGACGCGCTCCCGGAGGAGCTGCGCACCGCCATCACGCTGCGGGAGATCGACGGGCTTTCGTACGAGGAGATCGCGAAGATCATGGATTGCCCCATCGGCACCGTGCGCTCGCGCATCTTCCGGGCCCGGGAGGCCGTGGCCGAGCGGCTGCGGCCCCAGCTGGGCACGGCGAAGGACCGCCGGTGGTGACGGGCAGCAGGGCGGCAACATCCGGAACGAACCCGGCCGAATCGAGCCGGGGCGCCGGGCAACTTCAGGAAACGACCATGAGCCAGGAAATCTCCACCCTGATGGACGGCGAGCTCGACTCGGACGAGGCCGCGCGCGCCATCCGGGCCCTTTGCGCCAGTGACGAAAGGCGCGAGCGCTGGACCACCTACCACCTCATCGGCGACGCGATGCGGGGCGACGCCGGCGGCCGCGCCGCCCGCGCGCAGCGCATCTTCGACGCCCTCGAGCGCGAGCCCACGGTCCTCGCGCCTCGCCGTCCCTTGTCCACCCGTTCCGGTCGCATCGCCTTCGCGGCCGCCGCCTCGGTGGCCACCGTGGCCGTCGTGGGCTGGATCGGCGTGCAGCAGGGCCGTTCGACGGGGGCGGACACCCTCGCGCGCGGCGCGGCGCCCGCCTCGAGCCAGCCGGCGATCGCCCTGCCCGAGCCCAAGCTCGTGAACGACTACCTCGTGGTGCATCGCCAGGTGCCCAACGCCGAGTTCTACCGGCCCGCCTCCAATCGCGTGCCGGCGGCGGCCCGATGAGGGTTGCGGTCCTCGCCCTCGCCGCGTGGATCCCCGCGGCCGCGCTGCCCGCCTTCGCCGGGCCCGGCCAGGATCCCGTGGCCTGGCTCCAGCGGGCGGTGGAGGCCGCCCGCACCGGCACCTACGCCGGCATCGTGGTCCACGCGACGGGCGAGCGCAGCTCGGTCACCCGCATCGCCCATTTCTTCGCGAACGGCACGGAGGTCGAGCGCATCGAGGCCCTCGACGGGCCCCGCCAGGAGATCGTGCGGCGCGGCGACGAGCTGCAGTGCTACTACCCCGACGCGAAGACCGTCCGCCTCGACCGGCGGGTGACGGCGCGCTTCTTTCCCACGCTGATCTTCGGCCCGCCCGAGGCCCTCGCGGAGCACTACGACGTGAAGCTCGGCAGCGTCGAGCGTCTGCTCGACTACGAGTGCCAGTGGATCCACCTCGACCCCAAGGACACCCTGCGCTACGCCCAGCGCCTGTGCGCGGAGGTGACCACGGGCCTGCTGGTGCGTGCGCGCACGCTGGGCCAGCAGAAGCGCGTTCTCGAGCAATTCGGCTTCAGCGAGCTGCGCCTGGGCTCGGCCGTGCCCCGCAGCGAGCTGAAAAGCCCCTTCCGTTCGCTCTCGAAGGACTGGGTCAAGGACACCCGCCCGTTGGAGGAATCGCGCCAGGTGGACACGGGCTGGCTCGTCGCCGCGCCGGCGGGCTTCCGCAAGGTGACGGAGATGGCCCGCACCGTGCCCGGCCGGGACCGCCCCGTCTCGCAACTCGTCTACACCGACGGGATCGCCTCGTTCAGCGTCTTCATCGAGCCGCTGGCCACGGGGGTGCGCGTTTCGGAGTCGGCGAGCGCCGAAGGCGACCTGAGCATTTCCGTGCGTCCGCTTTCCGAATACGTGGTCACCGTGCTGGGCGAGGTGCCGCCCGCCGCGGTGCAGCAGGTGGCCCGGGGCGTCACGCGCCGGCCTTGATTTTCCCCATCCCCCGCCCCCAGATTCCGCAACGACCGAAACCCCACACGGGCGCCCCGGGCGCCCCGAAGAGAGGATTTTCCATGCACATCGCCAAAGCCTTCTTCCTCGGCGCGTTCCTCGCCCTGGGCCTCGCCGCCCCGGCCGCCGCCCAGCCCCAGGTGGCCCTGCCGAACTTCGCCGACCTCGTGGAGCGCTACGGCCCCGCCGTCGTCAACATCAACACGCAGGCGAGGGCGCCGCGCCAGCGCTTCCAGGGCCTGGACGAGGACGACCCGTTCTACGAGTTCTTCCGCCGCTTCCTGCCGCCCGAGCAGCGCCAGGGCCCGCGCGGCCGCGGCGGCGAGCAGCCCGGTCCCCGCGCGCCCCTGCGCCCCCAGGGCCTGGGCTCGGGCTTCGTGATCTCCGCCGACGGCTTCATCGTGACCAACGCGCACGTGATCGAGAACGCGGACGAGATCACCGTGCGCTTCACCGACAAGCGCGAGATGAAGGCGAAGGTGATCGGCGCCGACAAGCGCTCCGACGTCGCCCTCATCAAGGTGGAGGCCACGGGCCTGCCCACGGTGCGCATCGGAGACTCCAACGCGACGCGCGTGGGCGAATGGGTCCTCGCCATCGGCTCGCCCTACGGTTTCGCCAACACGGTGACGGCCGGCATCCTCTCGGCCAAGAGCCGCGACCTGCCGGGCGATCCCCAGGGCAGCGACGCCGTGCCCTTCCTGCAGACGGACGTGGCGGTGAACCCGGGCAACTCCGGCGGCCCCCTGTTCAACCTGAAGGGCGAGGTGATCGGCATCAATTCCCAGATCTTCTCGCGCACGGGCAGCTTCGCGGGCATCTCCTTCGCCATCCCCATCGACTACGCGAACAACGTGATCGAGCAGCTCAGGAAGAGCGGCAAGGTGACGCGCGGGCGCATCGGCGTATCGATCCAGAACCTCACGAAGGACCTGGCCGATTCCCTGGGCCTTTCCCGCACCGACGGCGCCGTCGTCGGCACGGTGGAGGACGATTCGCCCGCCGCCAAGGCCGGCATCGAGCCGGGCGACGTCGTGCTCAAGCTCGACGGTCGCACGATCGAGAGCTCCTCGGACCTCTCCCGTGCCGTGCGCGCCATGCGCCCCGGCCAGAAGGTCGCCGTCACCGTCTGGCGCTCGGGCAAGCCCCGCGAGCTCACCGTGACCGTGGGCGAGTTCAAGGACGAGGAGGCCACCCGCACCGCGAGGGCGTCCGGCGGCAAGGCGGAGAAGGCGAAGCCCGGCAAGCTCGGGCTCGCGGTCGCGGAGGTCCCGGCGGACCAGAAGAAGGCGCTCAAGATCGCGGGCGGCGTGCTGGTGGAGGCCGTGGACGGCGCCGCCCTCGCCGCGGGCGTGCAGCCCGGCGACGTGATCCTGCGGGTCAACAACACCGACGTGAAGGATCTGAAGGCCTTCGAGGCCGCGATGGCCCGCATCGAGGCGAAGAGGCCCGTCGCGCTGCTCGTGCGCGACGAGCGCGGCACCCGCTTCGTCACGCTCCGGTCCGAGGAGTGATTTGAGCGTCCCGGTTCTCACGGTCCTGTCGCGCGAGTACTGCCACCTCTGCCACGAGATGGTCGCGGCCCTGGAGCACTTCCGGGGCCGCTACGACTTCCGGGTGGAGGTCGTGGACGTGGACCGCCATCCGGACCTCGAGGCCCGCTGGGGCGACAAGGTGCCGGTGCTGCTCGACGGTGAGCGGGAGATCTGCCACTACCACCTCGACCTGGCCGCGCTGGAGGCGCGGCTCGCCCGGATGAAGTAGAATGGAAGGCTCGGAAAAAAGGGGACGCCCGGCGTCCCCTTTGTCTTGATCGGCCCCCCATGCAGCGCATCCGCAACTTCTCCATCATCGCCCACATCGACCACGGCAAATCGACCCTGGCCGACCGCCTCATCGAGCGCACCGGCGGCCTGTCCACCCGCGAGATGGAGAGCCAGGTCCTCGACTCCATGGACCTGGAGCGCGAGCGGGGCATCACCATCAAGGCCCAGACCGCCGCGCTCGAATACACGGCGCGAGACGGGCAGCGCTACCTGCTCAACCTCATCGACACCCCCGGCCACGTCGACTTCTCGTACGAGGTGAGCCGCTCGCTCTCGGCCTGCGAGGGCGCGCTGCTCGTCGTGGACGCCTCCCAGGGCGTCGAGGCCCAGACGGTCGCCAACTGCTACACCGCCATCGAGCTCGGCGTGGAGGTGGTGCCGGTCCTCAACAAGATCGACCTGCCCTCGGCCGACCCGCCCCGCGTGATCCAGGAGATCGAGGACGTGATCGGCATCCACGCCGAGGACGCGATCCGCTGCTCGGCCAAGACGGGCGAGGGCATCGACGACGTCCTCGAGGGCGTGATCGCGAAGATCCCGGCGCCCCGGGGGGACCCGGACGCGCCCCTGAAGGCCCTGGTGATCGATTCCTGGTTCGACAACTACGTCGGCGTCGTCATGCTGATCCGCGTGGTCGACGGGGCCATCCGCACCAAGGACCGCATCCGCCTCATGGCCACCGGGGCCCTGCACCAGGTGGAGCAGCTCGGCGTGTTCTCGCCGCGCTCGGTGCAGAAGGAGGCCCTCGGCGCCGGCGAGGTGGGCTTCCTCATCGCGGGCATCAAGGAGCTCAAGGACGCGAAGGTGGGCGACACCGTGACGCTCGTCGAGCGGCCGGCGGCCGAACCGCTGCCGGGCTTCAAGGAGATCAAGCCCCAGGTGTTCGCGGGCCTGTACCCGGTGGAATCGAACCAGTACGAGGCGCTGCGCGAGGCGCTCACCAAGCTCCAGCTCAACGACTCGAGCCTGCGCTTCGAGCCCGAGACCTCCCAGGCCCTGGGCTTCGGGTTCCGCTGCGGGTTCCTGGGCCTGCTGCACATGGACATCGTGCAGGAGCGCCTCGAGCGCGAGTACGACATGGACCTGATCACCACCGCCCCCACGGTGATCTACCAGGTGGTCCAGAAGGACGGCTCGGTGGTCGATATCGACAACCCGTCCAAGCTTCCCGACCCTTCGCGCATCGAGGAGATCCGCGAGCCGGTCATCCGCGCCACCATCCTCATGCCGCAGGAGTACGTCGGCCCCGTGATCACCCTGTGCACCCAGAAGCGGGGCCAGCAGGTGAACATGCAGTACGTGGGCCGGCAGGTGATCCTCACCTACGACCTGCCGCTCAACGAGGTGGTGATGGATTTCTTCGACAAGTTGAAGAGCGTCTCGCGCGGCTACGCGTCCCTGGACTACGAGTTCAAGGAGTTCCGCGGCGGCGACCTCGTGAAGCTCGACATCCTGATCAACGGGGACAAGGTGGACGCGCTCTCGCTCATCGTGCACCGGGAGAACGCCGTCTACCGCGGCCGCGACCTCGCCACGCGCATGAGGAAGCTCATCCCGCGCCAGATGTTCGACGT
>ERZ761602.5899-NODE-5899-length-14145-cov-3.893329_pt1 | contig 14145 bp, 11 predicted proteins | sample MGYA00512165_ERZ761602 | MGnify/ENA primary metagenome ERZ761602 (study PRJEB28899, sample SAMN02445085) | bioreactor sludge metagenome | biome: EBPR sludge; isolation source: Thorneside wastewater treatment plant | place: Australia: Brisbane, Thorneside...
GAGTAACCTTGGGGAGCACGTTTGCCATGCGATATTTACGACTTCTGGCGCAGTGCGCCGCGCTGATTGTGCTGGCGATGATGAGCGGATGCGCAACGACCACGAAGCTTGCCGAGTCCGCGGTGCCATCTCCCCTTGCCGCGGAAAAAGGGATACCAAGCGCCGACGGCACGATTACCTGGTTTGATGGGCTCGATATCGGGACGGAAGGCCAGGGTTGGGACGAAGGGTTGGATAAACCTTATGACCGGTTCCCGGCAAGCGCGGAAGGCAAAGTGCCTGATCCTGTTTGGGGACTCTCGCGCCACTCTGCGGGGATCAATATTCGCTTTGTTACCGATTCGCCATCGATTTCTGTGCGTTGGTCGCTGCGTAATGGAAGCCTCGCGCTCACGCATATGCCCGCGACTGGCGTCAGCGGCGTGGACTTGTATGTGAAACATGAAGGCCGTTGGGGATGGCTGGCCACGGGTTTCCCGGAGAAAGAGAAGGACAACGAGAGCCTGCTGGTCTCCAAGGTACCGGAGGGCAAACACGAGTATCGGATATACCTTCCACTTTACAACGGAACGGAGCGCATTGAAATTGGGGTGAAAACAGGATCGTTTCTCGCGGCGGGACCGGCGTACCCGGATGATCGCGCGAAGCCGATGCTGTTTTGGGGGTCTTCGATACTGCAAGGGGCCTGTGCGTCACGCACGGGAATGGCGTACCCATCGATCATCGGCAGGCAGTTGGAGCGGCCTGTGATCAATCTCGGCTTTTCGGGAAACGGATTAATGGATCCGCCGATTGTGGAGATGATTGCCCAGCTGGATGTATCGGTGTATGTGATTGACTGTTGTCCGAACATGACGCCGGAACTGGTGACCGAGCGAACAGAGCCATTGGTCCGTACGTTGCGCGCCGCGCGTCCGGATACGCCGATTGTGCTGGTGGAGAATGTGCCATACGAGCAGGGATGGTTTCTTCCTGCCAGCAAGTCAAACTATGAAGGCAAGAACAAGGCGCTGCGCGCGGCATTTGATCGGTTGCGCGCGGCGGGCGTTCGCGATCTGCATTACATCCCGTGCGACGGCATGTTTGGCGACGACACGGAGGCGACGGTTGATGGCGTCCACCCGAACGACCTCGGGTTTGCGCGCATGGCCGAGGTCATCGGCAAACCGTTGGCGCGTATCCTGCGGTGATTGGCCTTCAGAGAATCGGGATGATGAAGATCGAAAGGAAGAGGTAGTACAAGAAGGCCCAGAGCAATACGGTCATTTGTGGTCCCCTTTCATGCGCGGATCAGTCGAGCGTTCTGATGCGCGCGTTTCGAATCATAACATGGCCGCCGCCGCGGCTGAGTTCCTGAAAGCCAATATGCCCCGAGCGCGGACGTTCGCGCAACGATGGCGCGGCTTCGCCATTGTGACGCCGAATCGGATCCGTCTTCGTGTCGAGATCGATTTGCTGCACTTCGACGGCATTCAACGTTACGGTAATGCGCGAACCCTCGGCGCGAATGATGTACGCGTTCCAATCGGTGGGCTTATAGACCTGTTCAATCGGCGCCGACGCTTTGTAGATTGCTCCACTTAACGCATCCGGTGCGTCGCGCCCCTCGTTGTAGCGCGGGTCCACCATTTGGATTTCGAGTCCATCGAATGCCGGGTCTCCTGCATCCGGGAAACGAATACCACAGCCGCTGTTGCCACGTTCGCCGAGTTTCCACTCGAAGGCGAGCTCGAAATCGCCGTACGTTGCCTCGGATACCAGCCATGTGCCTCGCGGGTTGGAGCCGTGCAGGACACCGTCCGCGTCGACTTTCCATTGCGCTTCGGACGGCGCGGGTTTGCTTACATCGTCCCAAGCGCGAACAACCCATCCTTCGGGAACTCCCGAATCGGGAAACAACGGAGTCCAACTAGCATGATCCGCAGCGTGGTGGGCACAGGCGCTTGCGAGCGCGAGTATCAGTGCGGCGGGCTTCAGGAGTTTGGGCATGATTCGCTTTCACGATTGGCGTTACGGTTTGGCGCTATCGTAATGGAAGGGCACGAAACATGCCAAGATGCACGTTGGACTCGTTGCGGGCAGGGATGCCGCGGCCTCACGACTTCAGCTTGTTGTAGTGACCAGATTTACCTGCTGCCGCAAGGCTTCGAGCGCGGCACGAAATTCTTCCAGGTTGTTGCACAGGGTGCCGCGCATGTCGCTGACCTGTTTTGCGTAGGCGTGTGCACAACGACCGCCGACAAATACCGCGACATCGCGCGGGAGGTGTTTTGCGAGAAAGGCGAGTTCCGCGGTGACAACCGGATCATTTGCGGGATAGACAATGCTGAGCGCGAGCGCGACGGCTCGGCTGGCGCTTACCGCCGCAACGATATCTTCGCAAGGCAGGTTTGGCCCGAGATACACGTCGCGCCATCCGTCCGTACACGCCGACAACGACGCCATCAAGGCGCCAATTTCATGGGTCTGACCCGATGGTGTCGTAATCACAATTGCAGGCGCGGCACTGTGGGGCCGGTGCGTCGCCCTGCGCCCGGCGAGAAACGAACGGACAGTGTCCGTTGCGAGGTGTTCGTTTGCCACCCGGAGAGCCCCTTCGCGCCACATGGTGCCGACGTACTCCATCAGAGGACCGATAACGCTATTCAAGAGATCCGGCGTGCTCATCGCAACGCTCGCGCGTCCGAGCGCTGCGTCCAGTGCATCGCCATCCATCTGGGAGACTGCCTCTTTGCAGTCGGCGAGAATATTTAACGCCGTGTTTTCGCTCGGGCTTGCGGATGATTGGCCTGTAACGAGCTTGCGCAGTTCGTCCATGGAGCAATTCGCGATTTGACCGATACTGTGCCCTTCGAGCGTGGCGCGGCGCAGCAAGGTGAGCCTTTGCACATCACCTTCGGAATACAGCCGTCGATTTGTCCCTGTTCTTGGCGGAGCGACTGCGCCGTAGCGCCGCTCCCACACGCGGATCACATGAGGCGAAAGAGCCGTGCGTTGAACGACTACGCGCATGGGGAACAGCGGAGTTTCATCAATTGCCATGCGAGAGAGGATATCACAGCGTCTATATATTGTCTAGACTATTTTTTATTAGAACACCCCCAGCGGACATACATAATGTCTCTTTTGTATGATATTTATTCGTTTTGCCTGGTCAAATGGCCAAAAAACCTTTCCTTGACATTTTCTAGACAACCGGGTAGAATTATGGATATGAAGGGTCGATCAAAAGTGGTTGACCCTACTATGGAGCCCTCTCATGGCCAACTGCTGCGGTCGGAGTCTGGTTGCGCAAACGGGTTTTTCCCCAACCCGTGTTGCTTCCCCAAACTCCCCAAACCTCTCTCGGAGATGTCCCTCCACGCATGCAACAGCGCGTCCGGATGTCCGACCGCGCAGTGGCCGCTCTGATATGATGCGTCGGGGTGATCAACGGTGTGCGGAGGTCTGCGGATGAGCGTGGTGCACGCGCTGACGAGATTTCATGGCGAGAACGCGTGGGCGGAGCAGGAATGGTCCTCGCTGGAGAGCGCCATGCGGCATCGTGTCGCGCAGGTTGATACGGATCGCGTCGCTTGGCGGGTCATTGTTCGCGAGGCGCGGCGCGTGCTGAAGACCTATAGCACGAGTTTCTTCACCGTGACGCGATTTCTGCCGGCGCACAAGCGCGCGCAGGTGGAAGCCATCTATGCAGCCGTTCGGTATCCGGATGAGATAGTCGATGCGTTTTCGCTTACCGCTGAAGAGCGGCTGGATCGACTGCGGTTCTGGCGGGACAGTTACGAACGCGCGCTTTCGATGGACGGAATACGCGCGATGGTGGCGCAAGGGGTGCCGTGTTTTGTCGCGGCATTTGTTCAGGTCGTGCGGGATGCAAAGATTCCGCCGGAACATTATCACGCCTTTCTTGACGCGATGGAACGCGACGCCTACCCGAGACCGTTCGACACGCTGGAAGACTTGATCGATTCGTACATTTACGGAAGCGCCGTTGTTGTCGGTTATTTCCTCACGCACGTATATGACGCGTCGCATCCCTCCCAGTTTTCGCGTGCGCTGGACGCGGCACGGCACCTTGGCATTGCGCTGCAATTGACCAATTTTATTCGCGACGTTGGCGAAGATCAGCGTCGCGGGAGGCAGTACCTTCCGTTGGATTTGGTGCGGCGCGAGGGCATCGAGGTGATGGATGCGTCGGACACATCGCAGCATGAAGCCATTGCACGCGTAATTCGGCACGTTGGTCACACCGCGCGAAGTCACTATCAGCGGGCGGCCGGCAATCTCGATGCGTTTTCGCCCGACAGCCGCACGGCGATCCGGGCTTGTATCGACGTCTACGGCGAGCTAAACGATCAGATACTCAACAATGCGGGCTGTGTGACGCAGCGTGCGTCGGTACCGCTCGCGCAGAAACTGCGCGTATTACCCGCGAGCAAATACTGGCGCTTACCGCTGGCCTATCTGGGCTGGTGACTACCGTGAAGGCGACCGCAACAGCACGGTCCCCCGTCGCGATCGTCGGTGCGGGACTCGGCGGACTCAGCGCGGCAATCCACTTACGCACCGCGGGTCATCCAGTCACCATCTTTGAATCGAATGACTTGGTGGGTGGTCGTGCGAACCTGATTTGCCGTGACGGATTTCGATTCGATACCGGTCCATCGCTGCTTAATTACCCTTGGGTATTTGAAGACCTGTTTCGCGCGGCTGGCCGGTCTATGGAAGACTATGTGACCTTGTTGAAAGTGGACCCATCAGTCGGTTTTCGGTGGCCGGACGGGACATCCTTTCTGTTGTCAAGCCAATTGGACGCCTTGCTCACCGAGTGCGATCGCCTGGAGCCGGGGTCGGGGCCCAATGTGTTGGCATTCATGCGCGACGCAGCCGAAAAGTATCGCGTTGCATTCGAGAAACTGGTTAGCCACAACGCGGATACCGCTTTGGCTTGGTTCGGAAAGCTTTCGCTGCGCGAGATGGCGTGTCTGAGCGTTTGGCGTTCGCTGTACAGCGAGTTAGGGCGATTCTTTTCCAGCAGATACATTCGGGAGGCACTTGGCTCCTACGGGATGTATCTGGGTGGATCACCACATACGCTGCCCGGTTTCTTTTCGATACTGCCCTATGGTGAACTTGCGTATGGGCTTTGGCTACCGAAGGGCGGCATCTACGGGCTGGTGGAAGGAATGGCCCGTTTGGCGCGTGAATTGGGCGTAGAAATTCGCACGAACGCCAGGATTGCACAGATTCGCGCCGACCACGGCAATGTACTGGGTGTAACCCTGACAAGCGGGGAACAGATCGATTTCCCAATTGTCGTATCGAACGTCGATTTGCCGACGACGAACACGCGCCTGCTTCAAGCGAACGGACTTGCGGCTTCCCTGAAGGCGAAAGTCGACAAGACGCGCATGACTTGCGGTGTCATCACCTACTACTGGGGCATTCGCGGCAAGATTGACGGGCTTGGTCACCACACCATCTTTCTGCCTTCGGATTATAAAGGCGCTTTCGACGACTTGAACGTAAACAAGCGCGTGCCGCGCGAACTGCCTTTCTATGTAAGCCTGCCGTCGGAGACCGATCCTGACCTTGCGCCGCCGGGCGACACGGCGATGTTTGTACTGGTGCCTACGCCATTGATTAGCGAGTCTGGCGTTCGCGATTGGGAGGCTGAAGCGCGGGATGTGAAAAGACGCGTGCTGGAGCGGCTTGCGGAACACGACATACACATTGACGCATCGCAAATTGTGTGTGAGGAGGTGTATACGCCGGAGGCGTGGCGCGATCGGTTTGGTCTTTACGACGGCTCTGCATTCGGCGCGGCGCACAACCTGTTTCAGGTCGGGCCGTTTCGCGATGCGAACTACTCGCGCGCGATCAGGGGACTTTATTATGTTGGGGCGAGCACCACGCCCGGAACGGGTATGCCGATGGTGGTGCTGGGTGGCAAGTTGGTTGCGGAGCGCATCCGTTCGCATGGACTATGAGCGTACAGGCAAGGGGAAACGCGTGTTTCTCGGGATCCACGGTTGGGCGGGCAACCACCGAACCTTTCGCCCACTGTTGACCAACCTGCCTGAAGACGTTTCCTTTTACGCAGTCGATTTGCCTGGGTACGGGACGGGAGACAACCCTGAGCAGTGGGACATGGCGGAGGTCGCTAAGAGGCTGTCGGAAACCATCCAGGAGATTAGCGAAAATCCGGTAACCATTGTCGGGTATTGCGGCGGAAGCAATCTGGGGGTCATGGCTGCGGCGCTGGTGCCGGGCAAGGTGGAACGGCTGGTATTCATCGACCCATTTGCCTATATGCCATGGTATTTTCGCATCTTTACCTGGGGCGAATTTGGCCGCCGCGCATACTTCAGCACCTTTGCAAGCGCGCGCGGAAGAAAACTTACCAATTCCGCGCTGAAGAGCAAGCGCACCGGCGATACCGACCTGACGCGCTCGTTCGAAGCGGTCGATCATGAACTGATGTTGCGGGTGCTCCGCGGTTTTTCGAGCTTCCCTTCGTATGCTACGTTCGCTACGGTAAAGACTGAGGTAGACTTAGCATATGGGGAACGATCCTTCAAAGCCGTCAAGCGGGGCGTCCAGATGTGGAAAAAAATCTGGCCGCACGCGCGTGTGCATGAACTTCCCGGGGCGGGGCATAGCCCGATTCACGAGGCGACCGGACAGTTGCGCCAAATCCTGTTTGGCGCGACTGCGTAAGGGGCTCGCCATGACACTTGTCGCGCTTTCCATTTGCCCTCCCCTCAGCTTCGCGGAATCGAAGACTTCTCAACAGGAAGCGGCGCCCGCGGAGAAGGCCGTTGCGGAGAACGAACTTACCCAAGCGGCACGCGAGACATCCACGCAGGCCGCTGAGTTTACACTGGAAGATCAGTATCGCGAGCAACACGAATTCACGTATCCGCGGGAGAAAGTGTGCGTGCTGCTATTCGCGGACCAGGACGGATCGAAACAGATTGAAGGCTGGGTGAAGGCATTGCATGCCCGATATGAAGAGACTGTCGATATTCATGGCGTCGCTTTGTTGAAAGCGGCCCCCGCGCTGCTTCGTCCGACATTGAGGCTTTTTTTCCGCCAGCGGGTGGAGCATCCGGTGATGCTGGACTGGGACGGTTCCGTAACAGAGAAGTTTGCGTGCAAGGCGAAGCAAGTAAGCCTGTTCGTGCTCGATACGAACGGCATAATCCAGCACACAGAATACGGCGCAGCGGAAACGGAAGCCTTGGAGAAGGTGGTCGAATCCGTGGATAAGACGATGAAAGCGCCGAAAACCAACGAGAAAAGCGAATGACATGCGCGTGCATCGGTTGAAGCAGGAACAAATTGTGGCGCGTCCTATTGACGAGGTCTTCAGCTTTTTTGCGCGACCAGAAAACCTCGAACGGATCACGCCGGCGCAACTTCGATTTCATATATTGACGCCATCTCCCATCAGAATGGGAGCCGGTGCCGTTATCGATTATGAACTGCGCATCTGGGGCGTACCGGTGCATTGGCGGACCCTCATTACGGATTTCGAGCCGCCTTACCAATTCATCGACCAGCAGCTCAAGGGCCCGTATGCGATGTGGCATCATCGCCATACGTTCGAAGCGGTGGAAGGCGGCACGCGCATTGGCGATGAAGTCACCTATGCCCTGCCCTTCGGGCCCCTTGGTACACTTGTGCATGGACTTTATGTACGTCATGATATAGGCAGGATTTTCGAGCATCGCAAAAAGGTAATTGCGTCGCACTTCCGCGAAGGAGCCCCGATGCCTGATTCGCCACAGTTGGGTGTCGCGTAAGCGACCGCACTCCATGCTTATCGTCGCATGGATAGTGTGCCTTGCCTGTGCCGGCGTAGCGGCAATGGTGGCAGTAAATGTTCGGTTCTGGCCGCGGGCACGTCATAGGCAAGCCATTGGCGACGGTGTTGTATCGATATTGATCCCCGCGCGAAACGAAGCGGAAAGAATCGGACCTTGCATTGAATCAGCACTCGCCCAAGGCCGCGTTGTCGGTGAAGTGCTCGTTTACAACGACCACTCGGAAGACAAGACCGTCGCCGTAGTCGAATCCTACGCGACCCGGGATCCCCGCGTTCGCGTGATTGCGCCGCAACCGCTTCCGGAGGGTTGGTGCGGAAAGAATTTCGCATGTTTTCGGCTCGCACAGGCCGCTACCTGCCCGTGGTTGATGTTCCTAGATGCAGACACGCGCATCGCACCGGAGACCGCGGAGATTGCGGTTTCCGAGGCAGAGCAGCGCGGCGCAACACTTTTATCCCTTTGGCCAGGACTGGATTTGGTGGGCTTCTCCGAGCGCCTTCTGATGCCGATGCTGCATTTCATCGTGTTCTCGTTGTATCCGGCGCCGCTGGCATTCACGCGCCGCGACGCTTCCCTCGGCATTGCGCATGGCGCGTGCATGCTCGCGCATCGCGCGACCTATATATCCATCGGCGGACATGAAGTGGTCCACGACGAGATCTTTGAAGATACGCGGCTCGCGCGCGCGTGGCGCGAGCGCGGCGAGTTGAGTCTTTGTCTGGATGGGCAAGATTGTGTTCGGGTGCGCATGTACGGGTCATTTGGCGAGATATGGCGCGGCTTTCTCAAAAATTTCTATGCCGCGTTTCATGGCGCGTTTTATTTCTTTCTCTTCCTGCTCTTTCACGTAGTAGTGGTTCTACTTCCGTTCGTCATGCTCGGTATCGCGCCACTTGCGGGATTGACTGTGGTGCCCTGGATACTTGCTGCGGGATTGATTGTGTTCAGCCGGATGCTGCTTGCGTTTCGCTTTCGCCAGCCGCTTTGGTCGTGTCTTGCGCATCCGGTGAGCGAGTCCGTTCTGGTGGCGCTTGGAGTCGCGTCGTGGTGGCGATGCGTGAGCGGCAAGGGCGTCGTATGGAAGGGGCGCTCGTATCGCGGCGGCGAATCCGCGATTCCGTAGCCCTCGCGCGCGAACCAAACCCCAAATGACAAATGCGGATCGTAAAGCGGTGATCATTGGCGCCGGCCTCGGCGGGCTCGCGCTGGCGCTGCGCCTTGCTGCGCGCGGATATCGCGTGACCGTCTGCGAACGCGGGGCATCCATCGGCGGGAAGATGAACCATTGGTCATCGAACGGCTTCACATTCGACACGGGTCCGTCGCTAATTACAATGCCGTGGGTGTTTCGGGAGACCTTTGCGGCGTGTGGCGAACGCATGGAAGACCACATCGAGCTGGTGTCGATGCGCCCTATCATGGAGGCAGTCTACCCGGACGGTACGCGGTTTCTTTACTCGAACAACATGCCAGACTGGCTGGAAACGGTCCGCAACCTCGATGCACGCGATGTGGATGGTTTCTTCCGGTTGATGCGGCTTGGCGCGCGGATTTACGAACTCTCCAAGGAAACGTTCCTGCGCCGTCCGCCGAGCGCGCCGCCGGATGCGCGCGTGTTTCGGGCGCTGCGACACTTTCCGCTGCGTCATGCGTGGGGAAACTATGCGTGCGCGGTGGCGGCGCATGTACGAAGTCCGTATCTTCGCCAATTGTATAACCGGTATCCGACGTATGTGGGGTCGTCGCCGTACGCGTCGCCCGCGACGCTGTTGGTGATTCCATATATCGAGTATGCGTTTGGCGGTTGGTATGTGAAGGGCGGACTCTACAAGATTGTCGAGGCCTTGCAGCGAATTGCCGCAAAAAATGGCGTCGAAGTACTCACGCAAACCGGCGTCACCCGAATCGAAACGGAGGCGGGCCGCGCGAGCGCAGTTGAAACCGAAGACGGACGACGCATCGCGGCGGATATCGTGGTGATGAACGGCGACCATGCTGCTACGCACCGCCTTTTGGGATCTGCCCCGTCTAACGATGCCACAGAAGCGCGCTCGATGTCCGGCGTGGTAAATCTGCTTGGTGTTCGCAAGCAGCTGCCCAAGCTCTACCATCATACGGTTTATTTTTCGAGCGATTATCCCGCGGAGTTTGACCAGATATTTCGATTGCGACAGTTTCCCGAAGAACCAACTGTATACGTAAGCGCGCCAAGCCGAGGCGATCGGAGTCTTGTTCCGGACGATGGCGAGGCTCTGTTCCTTATGGCGAACGCTCCGGCAACCGGTGATCATTCGTGGCAACCGCAGGAGCCGGTGGTTCGGGAGCGCATGTTCTCCGTTCTGCGTCGCGGCGGCTTTCCGGTTTTGCCGTCCGACATTGCAGTTGACCAGTTGTGGACCCCGGAGACTATCGCGCAGCGTTACGACATGCCCGGCGGCGCAATTTATGGAACACACTCGCATGGGTGGCGGTCGGCGTTTCTGCGTCCCGCCAATCGCGATGCAAAGGTGCGCGGACTCTACTATGTTGGCGGTAGCACGCATCCCGGCGGCGGGACGCCTACGGTGTTGATCTCGGCGCGCATCACGGGAGAGCTGATTCAGCGTGAAGAACCTGCGTAACGTGGCTCTGATTCTGCTTTGCGGCGTCTATACTCTCTTTTGGACGGGGGGCGTGTTCACCCATGCGATGTTTGGCGGCCCCCCATCGAATGCGACTTGGGCGGCACCATTTTTCTTGTTGGTTGCGGGCTTCCTCGTGTTGCTGTCGAGTGACGGGGTGACCTGCGCCCGCCTGGTGCTTGCGGGTGCAGTCGGCCTCGCCGCGGAAGGAGTTGGCGTACACTTTGGATATCCTTTCGGCGGATACGAATACACCGACGTGCTGGCGCCAAGATTACTTGGTGTTCCAATTGTGATGGCGTGCGCGTGGTTTGTGCTGGTGGCATTTGTGCGACAGCTTCTACTCACCTTTGCGATGCCGCGAGTTGCATTCATACTTGTATCCGCGGTGGTGCTTACCAGTTTCGATTTAGTGATCGATCCGCTCGCGGCAGGGCCGCTCGACTATTGGCGGTGGGACACGAAGGGACTCTACTATGGGATCCCGGCTTCCAACTTCGCGGGGTGGCTGCTGGTATCGGTCGCGGTGATGTCTGCCGCGGGGGTGGCGCGAACACGCAACCGAGTGCACGAGGCAACCGGGATTACGATTGTTGCCTTTTTTACGCTGCTTTCGTTGGTTTACGCGCAGTGGCTTGTCACGATTATTGGCGTTGCGCTGCTTATTGGGTGCGCGCTGATGATTCGCAGCAATAAGCGTCAGGCAGTACAACCAAAGCCGGCGTCGTAATCTTGCGTCGTATTACCGCCGCTGCACCAAGGGCGGCGCATCCAACTCGATGACAATTGTTGTGATTGGCGAATCGGCAGCCGTATCCGGCACCTCAACTGATTTTGCGGCATTATCGAACTGCAATTCCGACTTGGAAGCAAGTATCCACGCTTTCTGAATGGTGTTCTGCAGTCCGGGCAACTGAACAACGCCCCGCTCACTCTTCTTCAGGTGGATAAACAGCAAATTGCCTTTGACAGTTGATTTACCCTTTGGCAATTCCGCAAACGGCGACGGGGCGGTGTCGTAAATGCCTTCGCCATTTGAGGCAAGCCATGCGCCGATTTCTTTCAGGCGCGCTGCAGAAGATTCCGGTATTTGCCCGTCAGGGGTCGGCCCTACATTCAGCAACAGGTTGCCGCCACGACTCACGACATCCACGAGCGTTTCGATCAGTTCATCGCTGGATTTTAGCTGGGTGTCCTTTATGGAAAACTGCCAATAGTCGCCAATCGTCATGCACGCTTCCCAGGGGTATGGTTTCTCCCGTTCGAATCCCATGGTTACACGCATTTCGGAGGGTTGTTCGCGCGTGTAGAAATCACTCAGCTTTGTCACGCCACGTTCGCCAAGACCGAGGCGATCATTTATCAACGCAGTTGGCTGAAGCTGGCGAATCATGGAAACCAGTTCTGGTGCACGCCAGGTTGCGGAGGGGTGATCCCATTCGCCATCGAACCACATGGCATCGATCGCGCCATAGTTGGTGCAGAGTTCGCGAATCTGTCCGAACATGAAGTTCTCTACGTATCCCGGCAGGTTTGCGCCATAGGATGGTTCGTACCAATCGAGAAACGAATAGTACAGGCCCGTTTTTAGACCGCTCTCTCGCGCGGCTTCGACGAATGCCTTAACGTAATCTGCTTTCGGCGCGGCGTCTACGCTGTCGTATTCGGACAAGGCGCTGTTGAACAGCGCGTAGCCATCGTGATGTTTTGCGGTCAGCACGGCGTACTTCATACCGGCTTCCCTGGCAAGTTGCATCCAGGCGCGCGCATCAAAAGACCTTGGGGAAAACTGGTTGGCGTACTTTACGTAGTCCGCGCGCGCTGCGACATCCTGTTTCAGATCAAAATAGTCATACGGGACGTTCGGGTCGCTGCTTTGCACCGCGAATGGCCCCCAATGCACGAACATGCCGAACTTGGCAGCGCGAAACCATTCCTGGCGCGCTGTTTTGGCGGTCGCTTTCATGCGCGCGCGGTAGCCTTCCATGTCGCCTGCATCCCGAATGCCTTCATCGGAATACCACTGTTTCAGAAAATCCGCCTCCGTTCCCGGATAAGCGACACGCTTAATATTCATCCAGGTGCGCTGGTCGCCGACTGCGTAGTACAAGTACGTCTTACCGTCGAACTCGACGAGATCGGGATCTGACGCATTGATGCCGTCATCGATTTCAACGGGAGACACGACTGGATTTTTACTGCTGCGATACCACGACTTCAGATCGCGCGAGCGAGTGACATACGTTTGAAAGTACCAGCGTGGCGAGCGGTGCTCGAGATAGAAGACGTAATAGTAGCCATCGTGATAGCGAATCGTTGGACATGCCGTATAACGATCGGTGCCGAAGACGGCGTCGGGAAGTTTCTCCCAGTTCTTCAGGTCTTGTGATTTTGCAAACTTTGTAGTGAATGCCGGCCAGGTCGGTATGTTGCTCTCGTAGGCCATGATGTAGCCTTCGGGTGATTTGCAGATGGAACTGTTGAAGAGATTTTCGTTTGGCTCCTGGACGATGGCGACGTCCTGAGTCCACGTTTTCAGGTCTGTTGAAGTGAAGACGGTTACATCGTGCCAATCATTTTCAAAGAACCGCGAAGCGGAAACGATGACCCTGTCCCCTTCGACATGTGCGCTCGCAAGACCATATCCCTTTGCAAAGCGGGCCAATTCTTCCTTGGTCTCTGCATCGACAATTGCGAGCGAGAATTGATCCGGCGTGCCACCGCTTGCGGGCCGATGACAGACAAATAGACAAAGCCTACCTTTCCAGATGATTGGGGAAACTTCGCACATGTCGCGCATGACGAGTTCTGAACCGTTTGCGTTGGCACCCGCAGTCTTGACGGCGGGCAATGCGACCTCGTCGAACACTTCGACGGGCCAGTGCGACAGCCTGTTCATTTTTTCCGGGACATCCTGCGTCCACTGCACATAGGCGTTGACCGAGCCGCGCGTTGAATATCCAATTGCGGTGGCGGAATCCTTGTCTACTTTGACGCCGAAAATTTTGTACCCCATCAAGGTGCTGTCTTCGAGATCTACGTGGAGGTACTTGCCGTTCTGCACGCTTTGAATGACGCCGTCGGTGGGGGTGCCTGCGGGCTGCGAAAAATTGAGGGCTATGAAGCGCGAGCGAAGCGCCTTGATACGCATGTAGGTATGGAAGCCGTAGTTGCCGCCTTTCATCGCACATTGGGGACTCACCATGGTGCAATCTTCGACGAGCACATCCGCACGTTCGGGCATGGATTCGTTTTCGACGCGGATATACAAGCCGGCGGTGTCGCCCCATTCGTCCAAGGACCATAGTTTGCAGCGACGGAAGGTTATCGGTTCGTCTGGTCGGGATAGACAGCTTGCGACGCCGCCGCCGAAGGCGCGGCCGATGCTTACACAATCTTCGACGATGATGGTGAATGGCTCGATACGATTTGTGCAGTCCCAGAACAGGCCGGCGTCGGCGCCGGTTGCGTACAGATTGCGCAGGATCCAGCGATCCCACACGATTGCGGAGAAGGTCGGGTCTTTATGTTCCTCGCTCCATCCTTGCGCAGTGGCGCGAATCGTGCTCCACCAATCGTAACTTTTGAATCCCTTGGCGGCATCGCCCGAATCGATCACGATACGTCCGCTGGTGCCGGAGCCTAGGCTTCCATCGGTATCGCCAATCAGCAGGTTGTATGAACCTGCGGCG
>ERZ761602.5901-NODE-5901-length-14142-cov-5.283879_pt1 | contig 14142 bp, 8 predicted proteins | sample MGYA00512165_ERZ761602 | MGnify/ENA primary metagenome ERZ761602 (study PRJEB28899, sample SAMN02445085) | bioreactor sludge metagenome | biome: EBPR sludge; isolation source: Thorneside wastewater treatment plant | place: Australia: Brisbane, Thorneside...
GACGGAGACCGTGAACGTCGACGGGCTCAGGAACAGACGCGGTTGCGGCCGCCGCGCTTCGCTTCGTACAGCTTCTCGTCCGCGTTCTTGATGAACTGCAAGACGTCGAAGCCGTCCTCAAGCTGCGCGACACCCATCGAGACGGTCACGCTGATGCGCTCCTGCTCGAAGACGAACGGGTGCTGCTGAATCAGCAGCCGAAGCTCCTCGGCGATCGTCACGCCGCCACGCACATCCGTCTCGGGCAGGAGCACGCCGAACTCTTCGCCGCCGTAGCGACCGATCACGTCGTCCGGGCGCAGACGATTCTTCACCATCTGCGCCATCTCCTTGAGGACGTAGTCGCCCGCGAGGTGGCCGTAGGTGTCGTTGATCGTCTTGAAGTGATCGATGTCGTACATCACCAGCGCGAGCGGCCGTTGGTGCCGACGCGCGCGCGGGATCTCGCGCTCGAGCGCTTCGAGCAGGAAGCGCTTGTTGTTCACCCCGGTGAGCCCATCGATGATGGTCATCCGGTAGATCGTCTCGTGGTACTGCGCCTCCATGTCGGAGCCGCTGAGGAACTTGAAGATCGTGTCGCCGACCTTCACCTGGTCGCCTCGACGAAGCTGGAAGTCCGTCACGAGCTGGTCGTTGACGTAGGTCCCGTTCGTCGATTGCAGGTCGACCACGTGATACGCGGCGCCACGTCGTTCGACCTTGCAGTGGCGGCGCGAGACGCTGTCGTTCTCGAGGACGATCGTGTTGTCGCTACCGCGGCCGAGGAGCACCGGCTGGCTCCCAAGCAGGTGACGCTTGCCGAGCTGCCGCGCATCGCTCGAGTAGATGACGACGAGGCAGTCGTGCCCCTGCTTGTTCGGAAGCTTGAGCTCGTCTAGTGGAGTGACGCGGGTCTTGATGTCGGAATCCAAGCGCTGCCCCTGCGGTCGTCCTGACACGAAAGAGTAAAGAGAGGCAGCCCGCGCCGTCAACACCGAGCGTCACTCGGCAACGCCCTCGACGGTGTGACGAGGTCACTCGGGAGCGACGTCTCCGCCCGGGACGCTGCCGAAGACCTCGTCGTCCCAGCGTGGGGTCGGCAGGAGCGCGCCGTCCGGCCCATCGCGCCGAATCACCAAGAGCGCACGCGAGACCACCTCGTCGGACTCGCGCGCGAACACGGTGACGTAGTTGATGCCGCCGTGAAGCGGGACCGTGGTGTCGAACTCGACCCGGCTGCGATCGCGCTGCGCGCTCGTGCTCGTGTAGAAGACCTTTTGCGCGCCTGCGAAGACGTAGAGATCGCGCACCGAGCCGCCCGTGTCGGTCGCGGTACCGCGCAGCCGGACCGAGCCTTCTCGCGTCACCAGGGTGTCGCCGTGGTCGAGCTGGATGCGGGGCGGCATGTGGTTGAGCGCGTAGCTCACGCGTCCGCCGGTTCCTTCGCCGAGCTCGCTGCGCGCGACCCAACCCGTTTGGGTCTCGCCGAGCTTCACGCGCACGAAGCCGTCGAGCTCCGCTTCCGCCTCGACCGCGAGCGCGCCGCTCTCGACGCGACCGAGCACGTCCGCCTGCGCGTCGGGGGCCTCGCGGATCGTGGCGCCCGCGCCGAGAGTGACCCGCCCGGGGCGCGCGTTCGGCGTGCTTCCGCCCGAGCCGACGGGGACGAGCACGTCCTCCACGATCGACTGCCGGAGGTCCGCGTCGATCACCGAGACCTGCAGCTTGGCTTCGTCGCGGTCGAAGTCGGAGAGCACCTCGAAGGTGAAGCGCACCACGCGCTCCTCGCCGACCTGCATGTCGTCGATGCGGAAGCGCCCGTCCTGCAGGAGGATTCCGCGACCCGTGAGGTTGCGGAGGTTGGCGTGCGTCTCGTACGTGCGGCCTTCGCCGACGTTCTTCACGCGCAGGTACAGGCTCGCGCGCTCGCCGCGCTGGAGGCGCCCGTCGCCGTTGCCCTGCACGTCGTCCGCGACCTGCACCGCGTAGGCGAAGAGCGGCGTGGGAAGAGCCTGCACGGTGGTGCGGAGCTCGGCGTTCGGCGGCGCGTGGCCGTGGAGCTCGCCGAACGTGATGCGGATGCCGTCCGCGCGCGGCGGGGTGTCGCGCGGCAGGCGGCACACGCGGCGCTCGGACTCCGTGGTGCAGATGCCGAGGGTGGTCGTCCACTCGCGCGACTCGCCCGGGTTCAGGCGGCCGAAGACGAGCTCGCGATCGTCGAAGAGCGGATAGTCGCTGTCGGTGGTGCCACGCAGGCGGTGCACCGGGTTCTGTCCGACGTTCGTGACGCGCACCTTCAAGCTGAAGGGCTCGCCCGCGCGGCCGACGTTGCCTTCGCGATCGGTCGACACCTCGACGCGCAGCTCGCTCGCGCCGCGATCGGGACCTTCGCTCCAGTCCACCCCGAGCCGGCGCAGATCCGCGATCGCGCTCGCCATCTCTTCGTCGCGCACGCGCGCGATCACCGGCGCGGCGTCTTCGAGCATCTCGCGACGGCCGCTGCGCCGCGCGTTCACGAGGAGTTGCTTGGAGAAGCGGGTGAGGAACTCGTCCTCCTCTTGGTTCTCCGTGTCCTGCGGGTCGGCCTCGCGCAGGCGCTGCCGCATCTCGCGGTTGAGGTAGTAGCGGAGCATCACGCCCGGCATCGCCTGCTCGCGTACCCGATCGCTCGTGAGGTGCGAGCGCAGATCGGCTTCGCGGAGGTAGCCCTCCGAGTCGACCTCGAGATCCATGTCCTCCGAGTCGACGGTCATCGGATCGATGCCGATGTCCGGCACGATGCCCACGCCCTGGATCGAGACGTCGCCGGGCGTGAGGTACTGCGCGATCGTGAGCTTGAGCGCGGAGCCGTCCTGGAAGTTGTTGAGGACCTGGACCGAGCCCTTGCCGAAGCTGCGCTGCCCGATGACGAGCGCGCGGTCGTGGTTCTTGAGGGCGCCCGCGACGATCTCGGAGGCCGACGCGCTCGCGCCGTTGATGAGCACGACGAGCGGGTAGTTCGGCTCGGTTCCCGCCTCGGTCGCGAACTTCTCTTCGCGCTGCCGCGGATCGTTCGACGACGTCGTCACGATCGCGCCGCTGGAGAGGAACGTGTCCGCGATGCGGACCGCCTGATCGAGGAGACCGCCCGGATTGTCGCGCAGGTCGAGCACGAGCCCGCGGAGGTCTTGGCGGTGCAGCTCCGCGAGCGCGCGCCGCATGTCTTCGTGGGTGTTGCCCTGGAAGCTGTTGATCTTGATGTAGCCGATGCCGTCGCCGAGGCTGCGGTGCTCGACGGATTCGATGTGGATCACCGCGCGCACCAGCTCGAAGCGCTGCGGGTTGCCCCATTGGTCTCCGCGCGCGTTCTTGCGACGCACGAAGACACGCACGCGCGAGCCCGGCGGTCCACGAAGGCGATCGACGGCCTCCGAGAGCGGCATGTTGAGCGTCGACTCGTCGTTGATCTTCACGATGCGATCGCCGCGTTGCAGACCGGCGCGCTCGGCCGGCGTGCCAGGCATCGGTCGGATCACCGTGAGGTGCCCGTCGCGGATCGAGATCACGATGCCGAGGCCGCCGAACTCGCCGCGGGTGCTCATCTGCATCTCTTCGAAGATGTCCGGCGTGAGCAGCACGGTGTGCGGATCGAGCGTGCGCAGCATCCCGTTGACGGCCGCGTACTCGATGTCGCGCAGCTCGACGTCCTCGTCGTTCAGGTTGCGCTGGAGGAAGTCGAAGACCTCGCGAAAACGCTGCGAGAGGGCCCAGGGGCTGTTCACCGCGACGGGGAACTCGCGGCGCTGGTCGTTGACCTGCACCGCAAGGTTCGCGGCCCCTTCTTCGTAGCGGACCATCACCGGCGCGACGCTGCGCTGAATGGCGTTGAGCCCCGCGAGGAGCATGCGCTGGTGGTCGATGCGCTGCGGCTCGACGTAGTGCTCGGTGACCTCGAGGATCGCGCGGTTGAGCACCGCGAGCTGCGTGAGGTCGTACGGGTCTTGGTTGCCCGCCGCGCGCGCCCGCGCGGAGCCGTCGATGTCGAGACCGAGGCCGTTCGGCTTCTTCCAGACGAAGGTGATGGTGAAGGCGGCGACGACGGCGACGAGCGCGAGGAGGGGCTTCCAGGCTCGGGACGGCAGGCTTCGCTTCGGGGTCATGAGGTTCCTGTTCGGATTCCGCGGGGGCCGTCCACGTTGGATCGAAGGTGCGCGGAGGGGCTCGAGCGTTCGAGGACGATTCGAGACGAGGCGACTGGGGGCGAGTCTAGCGACGGTACCCCACGACGGCTACCGCAGGCCTCGGACGCTCGACGACCCCCGAACGTTCCGTGCTCGGAGGCAGGTTTGAAGGCTTGCGCGATTTCCGGGAAGACCGTACGCGCCAACCGGTGCGGCCGGTCCCGAGCGACCCCGAAGAGGAGGACTTTCGCGCGCTCTCGCGGGACGCGCTGCGACGCCGTCGCCTCTGGCTCCTCGGGATCGTGGGGAACGCGCTCGTCGCGCTGGTGCTGGTCGGTGGGCCGTACTGGCGGGGTCGCGAGCGGGCGCTGGAGGCACGCCGCGACTTCGCGGCGTTGTGTGCGTGTCTGTGGAACGCAGAGGTCGCGCCGCGCCCGGGGCTCACGTTGCCGCCCGCGGATCTGCCAGCGTACGTGGACGCCGCATCGGATCCCGAGTGGCCGTCGCGTTGCCTCGAGCGCGCGGAGGCGCTGGCGCCCGAAGCGGCCTTCTGGCTCTTCCCGGACACGCGCGCGGCGGAGGACGATCTGCGGCGGGCGGGCGCGATGGTGGCGCGCGAGCTGCGCGACGCGTCGTCCGCGGTCGACCCGAGCGCTTCGGTGCCGATGCGACCGCGGCTCGCGGTGCTGCGGCTGGCCGCTGCGATCGGGGTGCTCGCGCGCGAGGCCGACGCGTCGCTCGAGCTGGACGCACCCGCGATCCTCCTGCCCGAGGCGCGCACGGCGTTGCCGGAGCGGGTGCCGCTGCGCGCGATGAGCGACGCGATCGTCGAGATGCGGTCGTGGGCCGAAGGAGTGGAGCTGCTCGCGTTGGACTCGCGCGGCGTGAGCTGGACGCGGGTCGGGGGAGGGCAGGTCGATCACCGGAGGCTGCGGCGGCCCGCGCTGGTGAGCGGGGTGACGCGGGATCGTCACGCACGACCGTGGCTCGTGTGGTCGACGCCGGAGGCGCGTTGTCTCGCGACGGGGTGTGCGCGCCAGGCGCTCGGGGTCGCGCCGCTCGACGACGCGACGGTGGTGACACCTCGGCCGCGTTGGCTCGCCGCGCACCCGTGGCGGGGGCCGCGCTCGGTCGCGATCGGGGACGACGCGATCTGGGTGCTCGCGCTGACCGACGACGCGGGGGCGGAGCTGAGGCGATTCGCGTTTCCCTCGGCGGATGTGGGCGAAACGAATGCTGCTGAGCCGAACGCGGACGAGACGAACTCGGACGCGACGAGCGCGGACGAGACGAACGCGGACGAGACGAACTCGGACGCGACGAGCGCGGAAGACGCAGCGCCGCAACGCGCGGAGCTCGCGGTGGCGTTGGGGGCGGACGGCGCAGCGGTCGTGGATCCGGGGCGCGTGACGTTTCCTCGCACGGGCGAGCTCATCGAATGGCACGAGGGCGCGGAGCGCTCGTTCGGCGCCGGAACGATCGAGCGCCAGGGCGCGATCCGCGTCGTGCGCGACGGTACGACACGCGTTCTGGTGCACGACGACGGGCGACGCGCGCGGCTCGACGACACCCCGGAGGGAGCGCTTCGTGCGGTGGCCGACCCGCTCGTGCTCGGCGCGGTCGTGCTCGATCGCGACCGTCGTGTGCATGCGATCCGGTGCGCGCCCGCGTGCGACGGATGGCGCGAGATCGGTCGGGGCGTGCGGGCGTTCGAGGCGGCGGCGCTCCACGGCGCGATCCTGATCGCGACCGTGCAGCGTGCGCGGGGCGCGCAGGTGGTGCGGCGGCTCGACGACGAGCTGGGTCCGCCGGTGCGACCCGGCGCGTGTTTCCGCGAGGGCGAGCTCGTCGCGGAGCCGACCGGGATGTGTGGCCCGCCGCTGATGGTCGCCGGGAACGACCGCGTGATCGTCGGCGCGCGCGACGGGGAGGACGTGCTCGTCGTGGAGAGCCAGGATGGGCGCACGTTCGTCCCGCTGCGTGGGCTTCGGTGAGCCGCCGCGTCGTTCATGCGTCGCGACGAGGTGAGGAGTGCGCGTGCCCCGCGGCTCTGCATGCAGAACGGTCGAACGCTCACCCGAGCGCGCGTCGCAGCGCGTCGAGCGCGCGATCGTGCACGTCCAGCGGGAGGCTCGTGAAGCAGACCCGCACGAAGCGTGCGTACTGGTCGCCGCACGAAGCCCCGGGTGTGAGCTGCACCCCTTCTTCGAGCGCGCGCTCGAGGAAGGGCATCGCGTCCGCGGCGTCGTGGGGCAGCCACGGGCTCGCGTCGACGAAGAGGAACGTGCCGCCTTCGGGGTGGGGCACGCCGAGCACGTCGGCGGTGCGTCGCCCGGCCTCTGCGAACTCTTCGCGACGCTTCGCGAGGAACGCGTCCCCCCCGTCCAGCACGCGCGCGGCGCCGAGCTGCATCGGGCGTGGCGCGCAGTAGGTCGAGTACACTTGGACGGCCGCGATGGCGGCCATCGCCGTGGCAGCGCCGTGCACGTAGCCGATGCGCGCGCCCGCGAGCCCGTAGCTCTTGGACAAGGTGTGGCTCGCGACGTAGCGGTCTTGCAGGTCGTCGCGGGTCCAGATCGACGGGCTCGGCTCCAAGAAAGAGAGATCTTGGTATGCCTCGTCGGCGATCACCCAGAGATCGTGGCGAAGCGCGACGCGCGCGATCGCGTCGAGGTGGGTGGTCGTCAGCACCCGTCCGGTCGGATTGTGGGGAGAATTCACGTAGATCGCGGCGGTGCGTGGGGTGATCGCCGCTTCGAGCGTGGCCTCGACGTCGATCGAGTCGAGCCGGTCCCAGAACGGGATCTGCACCGGAACCGCACCGCGCTTCGCGAGGATTCCGCGAATGAGCGGCCAGAAGGGGGAGGGCAGGAGCACCTCGTCGCCCGGATCCAGCAAGGCCTCTGCGACGATCGACAGACCGCTCGTCGCGCCGTTGACGACTTGGAGTCGCTCGCGGGGGACCGCGCGGCCGAGGCGCGCGAGGCGACGCTCGATCGCGTCGAGCAACACGGGCATGCCCTGCACGGGCGCGTATTGGTGCAGGCCGGGATGCTCGTCGGTGCGCTGGCTCTCCGCGCGCGCTTCGACGGGCGGCTCCATCCACGTGTCGCCCACGTGCAGCGGATGGATCGTGCGGCCCTGCGCCTGGAGCGCGGCGGCGCGCGACGCGAGCTGGCTGAAGACCGCCGTGGAGAGGGTGCTCGTGGTGGCGGCGACGCGAGGGAGACGCGGCATGCGCGTCTTGTAACAGCGGCGGTGCGGCGCGCGAACCGTGGATCGTCGCGCGGCGTGCCCGATGCACGGTCCCGTCCGGTGGCTCCGTCGGATGTGCTCCGTCGGTGCTCGACGCAAACGAGGTAATCCAAGGTCAGCCAAACACGCTGGGGCGCTCGTCGAGGCCGCGCTGGATCATGCTCTGGATGCTCGCCTTCACGACCCAGGCCTTCTCCTCGATCACCGCGTCGTCGTCGTCGGGGTCGCCCTCGAAGCGAAGTGGCTCGCCGAAGTAGAGCCGGTAGCGCACCGGAAGCGGGGCGAGCATCCCGAGGAAGAGCTGCGGGATGATCGGGAACGCGGGCATTCCGAGGATCTTCGCGAGGCCCTTCAAATCCGCGACCGAGACGTATTGTTCTTCCGCTCCGACGACCGCGACCGGCACGATCGGAGTCTTGGTCTCCAGCGCGAGCCGGATGAAACCGAGCCCGAAGTCCGTGAGCTGATAGCGCTGATCGAAGGTCTTGGAGATGCCTCGAGCGCCCTCCGGGAACACGACGAGGGCCTGCTCTTGCTGCAGGAGTCGCCGCGCGTTCTCGGGCGCGCCGACGACCTGACCGAGGCGCGGAAAGAGGACCGACACGAACGGCAGCTCGGCCGTCCACTTCTCCACCATGCTGCGCGGAAACCGAGGCGGCTCGGCGTCGAGCATCAGCGCGGTGCCGATGATGAGCCCGTCGATCGGGATCTGGCCGGAGTGGTTCGCGACGACCAGCACGCGACCCTTTGGGACGCGCTCGATGCCGTCGACGATCGTGCGGAAGTAGCGCCGGTGGAGGATCGCGGCGAGCGCGAGCGCGTAGCGGGCGGACTCGGGATCGAAGCCGAAGGGATCTTGGCCGATCTCGTTTGGAAACAGAGGGATCCGCGACACCCGCGCGTCGAGGTCCTCGCCGGTCAGCTCTTCGGCGGCACGTACGAGACGGTCGCCCGCGCGGCGCATCCACGAGGGGAGCGCGGCGCGTCGTCCGGGGCGTAGTCCGAAGCCCGCGAGCGGCGTGCGGCCGGGCGCGTGGGCGTCGCGAGGGCGGGAGTCGGGCTCGGTCATGCGCGCGGACGGTCGAGTGAAGCGTGGAGCGCCGGAACGTCTCTTGGGAAACGAGCGTCCGCGGCTGACCCCGCGGACGGGTGGGTGGAGGGGGGCCCCACTCGGGCTTTGCCCGATGGGGGGAGGGGCGCCGGAACGCCCCTCCGGAAAAGACGTTGGGTTTCGTGAAGCCACTCCGCGGAAACGCCACGTCGCCGCGCTCCCCGCGCTACAACGGCTCGGTGCGTCCGCGTCGCGCGCCCCCGAAGAATGGGCTTCTGCGTCGAGGGGTCCTCGTCGGCCTCCTCGCGCTCCTCTGCGCGACCGCCGCGACCTCCACGCACGCCCAGCTCCCCGAAGAGCTCCGCGGGCGCCCCGTGCGCGCGATCGACGTGAGCGGCGACGGCGGCTTGCTCGACCCGAACGACCTCGGCCTCCCGCTCGGCAGCCCCATCGGGCGACCCACCCTGCGCGCGCTCGTCCTACGCCTGCTCGCGGAGGAGCGCTGGGCCGACGTCCAGATCGCGCTCGCGCCCGAAGGCGACGGCGTTCGCCTCGTGATCGCCCTCGTGCCGCGGCTGATCCTCACGCGCGTCGACGTCTACGGCAACGACGTCATCGACACCGCGGATCTCCTGCGCGAGCTCCGTGTCGCGTCGGGCAACGAGGTCGACGAAGCGACCCTCGACGGCCTGCCCGCCGTCGTTGCGGAGCTCTACGCGGAGCGTGGCCACGACGCGGCGCGCCTCGACGTGGAGCTGCGCGACACCGACGACCCGAGCCGCAAGGTGCTGCTGCTGCGCATCGACGAGGGCGCGCCGACCCGCGTGCGCGAGCTGCGCTTCGAGGGCGAGGCCCCGCCGGTCGTCTCGGGGCTGCGTCGCGCGCTCGGGATCGCGGAGGGCGACGTGCTGGAGCGGGCGCGCCTCGAAGAGCTGATGCGTGAAGGCGAAGCTCACCTGCGCGAAGGCGGCTGGCTCGCGGCCTCCCTCGGACCCGCGCGCGTGGAGCCGCTCGACGACGGCGTCCGCCTGGTGATCCCCGCCTCGATCGGCCCACGCTACGAAGTCACCATCCGCGGCCAAGAGCCCTTCTCGCGCAGCGAGGTCTACGACGCGCTCGCGCCCACCGAAGAGCGCCTCGTGCGCGGCATCGAGAGCACCTACGCTTCGCGCCTCGAAGACTGGTACCGCCGCCGCGGCTTTCCGAACGCGCGGGTCGAGGTCCGAAAGCTCGCGGTGCCGGGCCCCGACGGGCGACCGATCGTGGATCGCGCGCGCCTCGACGTGCTCGTGCGCGCCGGCGATCGCCTCGAGGTCGTCGCGCGCTCGTACCCCGGCGCGCGGCACTTCGATCAGCGTTTCCTCGACGATCAGATCGCCTCGTACCTGCAGGAGATCGTCGACGAGAGCTCGCTCTTCGCGCCGGTCGACGGCCACGTCGCGGACCTCGCGCTCGGGCCCCGAGGACCCCGCGACCGACCGCGCCCGATCGACATCGACCCGCTGCGCATCTGGTACGAGAGCGCCTACGAACGCGCGATCGAGCACCTGCGCGAGCTGCACGAGGCGGAAGGTTTCCTCGACGCGCGGATCGGCCCGGCGCGCCTCGAAGAGGTCGGCGACGGACGCGCGGTGGTGGTGGTCCCGGTCGTCGAAGGACCGCGCACGACGCTCTTCGGCCTCGAGCTCCGCGGTCAGCGCGCGATCGGCGCGCGCGAGCTCGCGGAGGCGACCGGCCTCGAGAGCGGGCAGCCCTTCTCGTACCTCGCGCTCGAACAAGCGAAGAGCCGCATCGAGGAGCTCTACCGCGAGCGCGGCTACTACTACGCGACGGTGTCCTCGGACGTTCGCTTCAGCGGCGACCGCACGCGCGCGGAGGTCGTGCTGAACCTCGACGAGCGCTTCCCCGTCACGGTCGGCGAGATCGTGATCCGCGGGAACGCTCGCACGCGCGAGGAGCTCATCCGACGCATCGTCCGCGCGCGCGTCGGCGAGCCGCTGACGCCGACCGTCCTGCGCATCACCCAGGAGCGCCTCCTCGACCTCGGCATCTTCGACGGCGTGAACGTCACCCCGCAGGACGAGGACCTCCCGGCCCGCGTGAAGACGATCGAGATCACGGTGATCGAGCGCAAAGCTCAATACCTGGACTTCCGCGCCGGCGTCTCCACCGGTCAGGGCATCCGCTTCGGCGCCGAGTACGGCTACCGCAATTTGTTCGGCACCGCGATCACGCTCTCGCTCGGCGCTCAGTTCGGATATCAGTTCTTCTTCCTCGACGACGCGGTGCAGCGACGCTTCGAAGAGCTGAGCCTCCAAGAGCGCCTCGAACGGCGCGTGAGCGGGACGCTCAGCTTCCCGTACGTCGGGCGTCCGAACGTCCGGATGAGCCTCACCATCGCGCACATGCGCGAAAACGAACGCAATTTCGGCCTCGACCGAAACTCCGTCGACGTCACGGTCGGCTGGCGTCCGCGCCGCGTGCTCCAGCTCGGGTGGAGCAACGGCTTCGAGGGCAACGACGTGCAGATCCTCGGCGGCGACGACTACGAGCGCGTGTTGATGGACATCCGCGACGACGTCCGGCTCCGGAACTTGCTCCGCATTCCGGAGGGCAAGAGCACCATCGTCTCGTCACAAGTGACGTTGAGCTACGACCGCCGCGACAACCCTTTCTCACCGAAACGCGGCTTCATTCTGTCCGGAAACCTCGAATGGGCGCGCACGCTGACCACCGAGGCCGACGCGACGCGCGGCGACGGGGCGCGCTTCCTCAGCCACCACCTGCGCCTCATCGGGAGCGCGACCGGCTACGTCCCGATGGGCGATCGCGACCGCTTCGTGTTCGCGGCGCAGCTCAAGCTCGGACGCGTCGTGCACCTCGAGCGGAACAGCGAGACCTACCCGAACCGGCAGTTCTTCCTCGGCGGCATCGACACCGTGCGCGGCTACCTGCAAGACGCGCTGATCCCCCAAGACGTCGCAGACGAGGTCCCCACCAACCCCGACATCCTCGTGGGCGCGTTGCAGGGCGGCGACGTCTACATGGCGCTGCGCGGCGAGCTTCGGTTCCCGATCGCCGGCTCGCTCCGCGGCGGCGTGTTCGTCGACCTCGGCAACTCGTGGCGCGCGGTCGAGCTCGGCACCCTCGAGCCCTGGAACCTCCGGCCCACCGCCGGCTTCGGTCTGCGGATCGCGACCCCCGTCGGTCCGATCGCGCTCGACTACGGCATCCTCGTCCTGCGCCGCGAGCTCCTGAACGAGCCCTTCGGCAGCTTCCACTTCAGCATCGGCCTGTTTTGAAACGACGAAGCGCCACCCCGACGTCACGCACGCCGGTCGAGCTCTCCCGCATCGAGGCCCGCGCCTACCTGCTCACGCAGCTCGGGCTCGACCGACGCACGAAGTCGGCGGCTGACCCCGCCGACCCGGTCGAGACGTCCTCCGCCGCGAACGTGCGCGCGCTGCTCGCGCGGCTTCGCTGCATCCAGCTCGACCCTCTCGATCCGATGGGCACCAACGCCGACCTCGTCGCGATGGCGCGCCTCGAGGGCCTGCCGCGCGGCGCGATCTACACCCACGTCTACGCGCACGGCGCCGCGTTCGAGCACTTCGCCAAAGAGCGCTGCCTGCTGCCCGGCGCGGCGTTCCCGTTCTACCGCGAGCGCATGGTGCAGACCCCGTGGTGGCGCGTCAGCGAGCGCATGAAGCGCGTACCTGCCGCGATCGTCGACGCGGTGGAGTCCGAGGTGCGTGAGCGCGGCCCGATCTCCGCCAAGGCGCTGACCGATCGCGGGCGCGTCGAAGCGATCGACTGGAGCGGCTGGAAGGGCACCTCGAAGGCGTCCTCGATGGCGCTGGAGATCCTGTGGACGCAGTGCCGCGTGGTGGTCTGCGGTCGGAGCGGCGACGGCAAGCTCTACGACGTGCCCGAGCGCGCGCTCGGATCGCACGCGGCGGCACCGAACGACGCCGCCGCAACGAAATCGAGTCGCCGGGGTCGGCCGCCGACGGATGCACGCAGCGACGCGCCGGACGCGCGCGACGATCGCTTCGCGCGCTGGGCGCTCGTCGAACGTGTCGAAGCGGCCGGCCTGCTCGCGCGCACGAGCGGGCCGACGTGGTCGATGCTCTCCGACGCTCGCACGAGCGCCCTGCCCGACGTGTTGGTCGACGAAGGCGCCCTCGACGCGGTGCGCCTCGAAGGCAGCAGACGCGCGTTCCTCGCCCCCGCGAACGTTCGCGATCGCGCGACGCAGGAAGCGGATGACGTGCTGCGGATCCTCGGGCCGCTCGATCCCTTGCTCTGGGATCGCGCGCTCCTCCGCGAGCTCTTCGACTTCGACTACGTCTGGGAGGTCTACAAGCCGGAGTCGCAGCGGCGCTTCGCGTGGTACGTGATGCCGCTGCTGCACCGCGGCGCGCTCGTCGGGCGGCTCTCCGGACGCGTCGACGGAACGACCCTCGTGATCGACGGGCTCTGGCGCGAGGACGCCGCGCCCCTCGACGACGCCGCGCTCGACGCCGCTCTGCAGGCCCACGCCGAAGCCTGCGGCTGCGACGCCGTGAAGCGGCCCCGCCGCGCGAAGCGAAACCCGTGACGCTTGTGTGTCGCGCCCGTTGCCGTAGGAAACGCACCGCATGGACTGGCTCCTGATCGTCCTCGGCCTCGCGCTGCTCGTCGCAGGCGGTGAAGCTCTCGTGCGCGGCGCGAGCGGCGTCGCCTTGCTCGCGCGCGTCACGCCGGCTGTCGTCGGCCTCACGATCGTCGCCGCGGGCACCTCGATGCCCGAGATGGTGGTCTCCGTTCAATCGGCCATCGAGGAGAGCCCGGGGCTCGCGATCGGCAACGTGGTCGGCTCCAACCTCTTCAACCTCGGCCTCATCCTCGGGCTCACCGCGCTCCTCGTCCCGCTGCGCATCCTCGGCAACAGCGTGAAGCTCGAGTGGCCCGTGATGATGCTCGCGAGCTTCCAGCTCCTCTTGCTCGTGCGCGACGGCCAGCTCGACCGGCTCGAAGGCGCGTTCTTCGTGACGGGCGTGATCGCGTTCGTGAGCTACGCGGTGTGGATCGCGCGGCGCAACACCAGCCTCGAAGAGACGAAGGAGCTCGACGAGTCGCTGACCACCGCGTCCTTCGGTCGAACCGGCGGCGCCGCGATCGCGCTCAACGTCGTGGCCATCCTGGTCGGCGCCGGCCTGCTCGCGGGAGGCTCCACCGCGCTCGTGCACGGTGCGGTCAACATCGCGAGCGCGCTCGGGGTGTCGGAGACGCTCATCGGTCTGACCATCGTCTCCGTCGGAACCAGCGCGCCCGAGCTCGCGACGTCGCTGGTGGCCGCGCGGCGCGGTCGCGACGACGTCGCGGTCGCCAACGTGATCGGCTCCAACATCTTCAACATCCTCGGCATCGCGGGGGTCACGGCGGTCGTCCATCCCCTCCCCGTGCCGGCCGAGATCGTCACGCGCGACGTCTGGTGGATGCTCGCCATCACCGCCGCGCTGCTGCCGATGATGGCCCCGCGCCTGCGCCTCAGCCGCGTCTCCGGAGCGATCCTGCTCGCAGCCTACCTCGCCTACGCCGGCCTGCTCGTCCACGATGCGATGAAGGGCTGATCGTTCGCGCACCCGAGCGAAGCGCCGCGATCGACGACACGGATCGATCGACGACACGGATCGATCGACGACACGGATCGAT
>ERZ761602.5902-NODE-5902-length-14140-cov-5.974441_pt1 | contig 14140 bp, 13 predicted proteins | sample MGYA00512165_ERZ761602 | MGnify/ENA primary metagenome ERZ761602 (study PRJEB28899, sample SAMN02445085) | bioreactor sludge metagenome | biome: EBPR sludge; isolation source: Thorneside wastewater treatment plant | place: Australia: Brisbane, Thorneside...
GAGCACACCCGCATGGCCGCCGCCTGGCAGGCCCTGCGCGCGGACCTGCTGGGCATCGCCGCGGGCGCGCTCCCGGCCGACGGGACCGGCGGCTGGCGCGCGCGCTGGCAGGCCTTCGACCGCCTCTACCGCGGCCACATCGAGCGCGAGGAGGCTGCCGCCTACCCGGCGGCACGCGCCCTGCTGCCGGCGGCAGAGCTGACGGCCACGGGGGCCGAGATGGCCCGCCGCCGCGGCGTGCGCTGACGGGGCCAAGCCATGCGCCTGCGCCTGCCGCGCACGCTGACCGGCAAGCTCGGCGCCATCGGCGGCGCGCTGCTGCTGCTGGCGCTGACCTCGATCGGCCTCACGTTGTGGGTCAGCTGGCAGCTCGAGGGCGGCGCCGCCGCCGTCAACGAGGCCGGCCGGCTGCGCATGCAGACCTGGCGCATGGCGCATGCACTGGTCGAGGGCGATCGCGAGGGCGTGCTGCGGCTCGCCGGGCGCTTCGACGGCAGCGTGGACCTGCTGCGCAACGGCGACCCGTCGCGGCCGCTGTTCGCGCCGCGCGACACCGGGTCGCAGGCCGCGTTCGACGACGTGCAGCGGGGCTGGGACGAGATCCGCGCCGCGTGGACGGCACCGCAGCCGCCGGTACCGGCGCTGGTGCGGGCGCAGGCCGAGCGCTTCGTCGCCCGCGTCGACACCTTCGTCGACGCGATCGAGGCGCAGCTGGCGCACTGGAGCTCGGTGCTCAACCTGTTCCAGATGGCGATGTTCGGCATCGTCGTCGCGAGCGCGGTGACGCTGCTGTATGCGGCCACGCTGTTCGTCTTCAACCCGCTGGCCCGGCTGCAGGCGGCGCTGGCGCGCGTGCGCGCCGGCGACCTGGGCGCGCGCGTGGACGCCGTGTCGGACGACGAGTTCGGCGCGCTGTCCGACGGCTTCAACCGCATGGCCGAGACGCTGCAGGGCCTGTACGGCTCGCTGGAAGCCAAGGTGCGCAGCAAGACGCTGCACCTGGAGGCCGAGCGCGCGCGCCTGGCCGCGCTGTACGAGGCCGCGGCCTTCGTCGCGCGTGCCGGCACGCTGGACGAGCTGGCGCAGGGCTTCGCGCGCCAGGTGCGCATCGTCGCCCGTGCCGACGCGGCGGCCATCCGCTGGTCCGACGAGGGCAACCAACGCTACGTGATGCTGGCCTCGGACTGCCTGCCGCAGCAGCTGGTGGCCGACGAGCACTGCATCGCCACCGGCGACTGCCTGTGCGGGCAGCCGCGCGGCGACGCCGCGACGCGCGTGATCGAGATCCGTGCCGAAGGCACCGGCGGCGCCGGCGGCGGCCTGCTCGGCCACTGCGAACGGGCCGGCTACGAGACCGTGGTCGGCGTGCCGGTGCGGCTGCACGAGCGCCTGGTCGGCGAGCTGAACCTGTTCTACCGCTCGGCGGCGGTGCTGTCGGACGACGACCGCAGCCTGCTCGAGACGCTGGCCAGCCACCTGGCCGGCGCGATCGAGGGCCTGCGGGCCGGCGCCCTGCAGCGCGAGGCCGCGGTCGCCGAGGAACGCGGACTGCTCGCGCGCGAGCTGCACGACTCGATCGCGCAGGGGCTGTCGTTCCTGAAGATCCAGACCGCGCTGCTGCGCGGCGCGCTGGACCGCGGCGACCAGGCGCAGGCGGCCCGGGCGCTGGCCGAGCTGGACGCCGGCGTGCGCGAGAGCCTGTCGGACGTGCGCGAGTTGCTGATGCACTTCCGCACGCGCACCAACCACGAGGACATCGAGCCCGCGCTGCGCACCACGCTGCGCAAGTTCGAGCACCAGACGGGCCTCGCGACCCATCTGGCGCTGCACGGCCAGGGCCTGCCGCTTCCGCCGGACGTGCAGGTGCAGGTGCTGCACGTGGTGCAGGAGGCGCTGTCCAACGTGCGCAAGCATGCCGGCGCGAGCGGCGTGTGGATCGACGTGCAGCGCTCGCCGCGCTGGCGCGTGCGCGTGCGCGACGACGGCCTCGGCTTCGCGGCGCCGCCGGCCGGCCCCGACGAGACCCATGTCGGGCTGCGCATCATGCGCGAGCGCGCCGCGCGCATCGGCGCCGAGGTCGGCGTCGCGCCGGCCCCCGGCGGCGGCACCGAGGTCGTGCTGACGCTGCCGTCGCTGCACGACGCCGGCGCGGCGGACGGGCGCATCGCGGCATGAGCGGCGCCGCCGGCCAGGGCGCGCACGGCGGCGCGGGACGCGGGGCTGGCGCGGCGGCCGTCCCGGTGCGCGTGCTGGTCGTCGACGACCACACGCTGTTCCGCCGCGGCCTGACGGCGCTGCTGGCGGCCGATGCACGCTTTGCCGTCGTCGCCGAGGCCGCCGATGCCGGCGAGGCACAGCGCCGTGCCGCCGAGGCGCGGCCCGACGTGATCCTGCTCGACAACCACCTGCCCGGCGTCAACGGCGTCGACGCGCTGCCCGGGCTGCGCGAGGCGGCGCCCGAGGCACGCGTGCTGATGCTGACCGTCAGCGAGGACGAGGACGACCTCGCGGCGGCGCTGCGCGGCGGCGCCTGCGGCTACCTGCTGAAGACGGCCGACAGCGAACTGCTGGCCGACGCCATCCTGCGCGCGGTGCGCGGGCAGTCGACGGTGAGCCCGGAGATGACTAGCAAGCTGGTCAGCGCCTTCCAGTCGGTGCAGGGCGGCGCGGCGGCCGCCGCGGCGGCGCCCGCCGACCCGCTGGACACGCTGTCGCCGCGCGAGCAGGAGATCCTGGCGCTGATCGCGCGCGGCGACAGCAACAAGGAAATCGCCCGCGAACTGGCGATCGCCGAGACCACGGTCAAGATCCACGTCCAGCACATCCTGCGCAAGCTGGGTCTCAACTCGCGCGTGCAGGCCGCGGTCTACGCGACGCAGCGGCGCTGAGGGCCGCCGCGCCGCGAAGAATCAGGCGGCGGCCTTGCGCGCCGGGGCCTTCTTCGCCGGCGCCGCCTTCTTGGCCGATGCCTGCTTGGCCGGTGCCTTCTTCGCGGCGGCCTTCTTCGCCGGTGCCGGCTTCCTGGCCGGGGCCGCCTTCTTGGCGGCGGCCTTCTTCGCCGGCGCCGCCGGCTTGGCCGCGGCCTGCAGGTCGGCCAACTTGGCCTTGGCGGCCTTCTTGGTCGCGACGACCTGCTTCTCGGCCCGCGTGGCCAGCTTGTGCAGCGACTTGCGCGCGTCGTCGGTGGCCTTCTTCAGCCGCTTCTCGGCCTTGGCGATCAGCGTGTCGACCTTGCGCTTGACGTCGCCGCGCTTGGCGGTCGCGGCCTTCTTCGCCTTCTCCAGTTCGCCGGCGGCGGCGTTGCCGATCTCGTCGAGCTTCTTCGTCACGGCGGCGCGCACATGCTGGGCGGCCTCGCTCAGGTTGTCGGCCGCGGCGGCCAGTTCGGGGTTGGCGGGCTTGCGGGTTGCCATCACGTCTTCTCCTGGTTCAGGCGCAGTTGCCGACGCCAATGGTGCCCGAACCGCGTGCGGCGCGGGCTGCGCAAGGTCAAGTCGGCGCGCGGGTGTCGCGTCGGCGCCGCGGTACGCGGGTACGATAGTCCGCAGGTCGGCCGGGCCGCGCGCTCGCGCGCGCGGCGCCCGCCGCCGCCACAGGAGGACCATGCGATGCGTTCCGGCAAGATCCTCGTCGCCCAGGGCGGCGGACCGACCGCGGTGATCAACCAGTCGCTGGCCGGCGTGGTGCTGGAGGCGCGCCGGCACGAGGGCGTCACGCGCGTCTACGGCGCGCGCCACGGCGTGCGCGGCATCGTCGACGAGCAATTCGTCGACCTGACGCAGGAGACCAGCCACAACCTGGAGCTGGTCGCCGGCACCCCGGCCTCGGCGCTGGGCAGCACGCGCGACAAGCCCGACCTGGCCTACTGCCGCGAGATCTTCAAGGTGCTGCAGGCGCACGAGATCGAGCACTTCTTCTACATCGGCGGCAACGACAGCGCCGACACCGTGCGCATCGTCAGCGAGGAGGCGGCCGCCGCCGGCTATCCGCTGCGCGCGATCCACATCCCGAAGACGATCGACAACGACCTCGTCGGCAACGACCACACGCCGGGCTTCCCGAGCGCGGCGCGTTTCGTCGCGCTGGCCTTCGCGGGCGCGAACCTGGATAACGCGGCGCTGCCCGGCGTCTACGTCGGCGTCGTGATGGGGCGCCATGCCGGCTTCCTGACCGCGGCCAGCGCCCTGGGCAAGAAGTTTCCCGACGACGGCCCGCACCTGATCTACCTGCCCGAGCGCACCTTCGTCATCGACGACTTCCTGGCCGACGTCAAGGCGGCCTACGAGCGCCACGGCCGCTGCGTCATCGCGGTCAGCGAAGGCATCCACGACGCCAGCGGCCAGCCGATCGCCGCGCAACTGGCCAAGGACCTGGAGCGCGACGCGCACGGCAACGTGCAGCTCTCGGGCACCGGCGCGCTGGCCGACCTGCTGTGCGAGGAGATCAAGACGAAGCTGAAGATCAAGCGCGTGCGCGGCGACACCTTCGGCTACCTGCAGCGCAGCTTCGTCGGCTGCGTCAGCGACGTCGACGCGCGCGAGGCGCGCGAGGTCGGCGAGAAGGCGGTGCAGTATGCGATGTGGGGCGACCGCGATGGCTCGGTCGCGATCCGCCGCACCGGCTTCTATTCCGCCGACTTCACGCTGCAGCCGCTGGGGGCGGTGGCCGGCAAGACGCGCGTGATGGAGGACGAGTTCATCGCGCCCTCGGGCACCGACGTCACCGACGCCTTCCGGCTGTACCTGCGGCCGCTGCTCGGCTCCGGCATGCCCGACGCGCACCGGCTGCGCGTCAACCCGGTGCCGCGCGTGCTGCGGCCCTAGATGGCGCCGCCCCGCGCGCGCCCCGAGGACCTGCCGCCGGCACTGCCCGGCGAGCGCTTCGTCATCGACGGCGGGCCGGCCGGGCGCATCGCCTGCTACAGCGCCGGTCCGGCGCGCAGCGAACTGCCGCCGCTGGTGCTGGTGCACAGCGTCAATGCCGCCGCGTCGGCGGCCGAGATGCGGCCGCTGTACGTGCGCGAGATCGGCAGCCGGCGTGTCTTCGCGCCCGACCTGCCCGGCTTCGGCGCCAGCGAGCGCAGCCGCCGGCCCTACACGCCGCGGCTGATGACCGACGCGCTGCATGCCGTGCTGGGCGAGGTCGCCGCGCGCTGCGGGCCGCAGCCGGCGGACCTGCTGTCGCTGTCGCTGGGCTGCGAATTCGCCGTGCGCGCGGCGGTGGAGGCGCCGCGCGCGCTGCGCACGCTGTCGCTGGTCAGCCCGACCGGCTTCGCCGGCACCCGGCCGCGGCACGGCGCACCGGGCGGCGTCGTCGGCCCGGCCTGGGCCGAGCGCCTGGTGCGCGGCCCCGGCTGGGGCGGGCCGCTGTTCCGCGCGCTGACGCGCCCGGGCGTCATCCGCTACTTCCTGCGCCGCACCTGGGGCGCGCGCGAGATCGACGAGGACCTGTGGCGCTGCGCGGTGCAGACGGCGCAGGTCGAAGGCGCCGAGCACGCGCCGCTGGCCTTCCTGGCGGCGCGGCTGTTCAGCGCCGACATCGGCACGCTGGTCGGGCGGCTGACGCTGCCGGTGTGGGTCATCCACGGCGTGCGCGGCGACTTCACCGACTACCGCGGCCTGGCCGCCCTGCAGGGACGGCCGAACTGGCGCGTCAGCGTCTACGAGACCGGCGCGCTGCCGTATTTCGAGCAGCCCGAGGCCTTCGTGCGCGAGCTCGACGCCTTCCTCGCCGCTTGATCAGCCGTTGCTGACGCCGGCCGCGACATGGCCGGCCGGCACATGCGCGGCGGCATTCTCGATGTGGCCGGTCTGGTCGTCGAAGAAGAAGTCGGGCTCGAATTCGCGCAGGAAGCTGCCCTTGGGCAGGCCGCCGAGGAACATCGCCTCGTCGACGTCGATCTGCCAGTCCATCAGCGTGCGGATCGCGCGTTCGTGCGCCGGCGCGCTGCGCGCGGTGACGAGCGCGGTGCGGATGCGCATCGCGCCGGCCGGTTCGCGCTGCAGCCGGTGCAGCGCCTCCAGCAGCGGCTTGAACGGGCCCGGCGCCAGCGGCGTGGCGGCGCGCTCGCGCTCGTGGTGCTGGAAGGCGTCCAGGCCCTGGGCCTGGAAGACGCGCTCGGCCTCGTCGCTGAACAGCACTGCGTCGCCGTCGAAGGCGATGCGCACCTCGTCGGGGTGGGCCGCCGAGGCACGCGCGCTTTCCGGATAGACGCGCGCCGCCGGCACGCCGGCGGCCAGCGCCTGGCGCACGTCGGCCTCGTTGGTCGACAGGAACAGGTGCGCCGCCAGCGGCCGCAGGTAGCGCCACGGCGGCTGGCCGCGCGTGAAGACGCCGCGCTGGATGGGCAGCCGGTAATGCTGCGCCGAGCGGAAGACGCGCATGCCCGAGACCGGGTCGTTGCGCGACAGGATCACGACCTCCACGCGCGGCTGGCCTTCGCGCCCGTCGTTGAAGGCCAGCAGCTTGTTGACCAGCGAGAAGGCCACGCCGGCGCGCGCCGGCTGCTCGATGCGCTGCAGTTGCAGCTGCATGTAGGCGCGGTCGTCGCTGGCCTCGAAGACGCGGTTCTCCTCCTCGAAGTCGAACAGCGCGCGCGAACTGATCGCGACGACGAGCTGGCCTTGCAGGGTGGCGGGCATGGTCGGCGGCAATGCTACGCGCAGCCCTGCGGTCGCAAGCAGGGCCCGGCGCACCGGAAGGCGGCGCACCGGGAGACGACGCACCAGGAGGCGGCGCCGCGCGACGCGGCGCACCGTGATGAGGCGCCCGGCGCGCCACGCCAGGGCGCGGTGCGCGATCGTGCCGAGCCCGACCGCGACGGCCCCGCCGGACCGCGGCGGCGGCTCAAGTCGGGGTCGGCGAGGCCGAAGTCAGGAAGCGCACCTGCGCAACCGCGGCGGCCCCGTGCCGGCGCCGGCCACCCCCTTCCGCAGTAACCCCATGAAGCTCGTTTCCAAACTGTCGCTGGCGGTCGCCGGCGGCCTGCTCGTCGTGGCCGCGGCCGGCGGCGTCGGCCTGGCCATGATGCAGTCCGCGGTCGACGCCTACAGCGGCCCGGTGCAGGCGATGAACGACCGCGCGCGCGAGATCGCGCAGGTGCGCAGCCATTTCCAGACCCAGGTCCAGGAATGGAAGAACGTGCTGCTGCGCGGCGCCGACGACAAGCAGCGCGAGCGCTACTGGACCGGCTTCGAGAAGAGCGAACGGGCGGTCGCCGAAGGCGTGCAGGCGCTGGTCGCCGCGCTCGCGCCGGGCGAGTCGCGTGCGCTGGTCGAGCGCTTCGCCGCGGCCCACGCGCGCATGGGCCAGGGCTACCGCAGCGGCTTCGAGAGCTTCAAGGCCGCGTCCTTCGACCACGCCGCGGGCGACCGCGCCGTGCAGGGCATGGACCGCGAGCCCAACCAGACGCTGGCCCAGGCCATCGAGGCCATCGCGGCCGAGGCGGCCGCCGGCGCCGCGGCCGCCGAGGTCGCCGCACGCCGTGCCTGGTGGATCAGCGTGCTGGCAGTGCTGCTGGCCGGTGCGGCGACGCTCGCGCTGTCGGCCTGGTTCGTGCGCGCCAGCCTGCGCCGGCTGGAGGGCACCGCGGCCGTCGCGGAACGGGTGGCGCAGGGCGACCTGACGTCGCCGATCGCGCCGAGCGGCAGCGACGAGATCACGCAACTGGAGAGCGCGCTCGCGCGCATGCAGCGCAGCCTGGGCGGCATCGTGGCGACCGTGCGCGGCAACGCCGACAGCGTGGCCACCGCGAGCGCGCAGATCGCGCAGGGCAACCTGGACCTCAGCCAGCGCACCGAGGAGCAGGCGTCGGCGCTGCAGCAGACCGCTGCGTCGATGGAGCAGCTGGGCGCCACCGTGCGCCACAACGCGGACAACGCGCGCCAGGCCGACCAGATGGCGCAGGGTGCCCATGCGCTGGCGGCACGCGGCGGCGAGGTCGTCACGCAGGCGGTGCAGACCATGCGCGGCATCAACGAGCGTGCGCAGAAGATGGCCGACATCATCGGCGTCATCGACGGCATCGCCTTCCAGACCAACATCCTGGCGCTCAATGCCGCCGTGGAAGCGGCGCGCGCCGGCGAGCAGGGGCGCGGCTTCGCGGTCGTCGCCGGCGAGGTGCGCAGCCTGGCCCAGCGCAGCGCGCAGGCGGCCAAGGAGATCAAGGTGCTGATCGGCGACAGCGTCGAGCATGTCGAGCAGGGCACGACGCTGGTCGACCGCGCCGGCGCGACGATGCAGGAGATGCTGGCCTCGATCCGCCGCGTCAGCGACCTCGTCGGCGAGATCAGCGCGGCCTCGACCGAGCAGAGCAGCGGCGTCGCGCAGGTCGGCCAGGCGGTCACGCAGATGGACCAGGCGACGCAGCAGAATGCCGCGCTCGTCGAGGAGTCCGCCGCCGCCGCCGATGCGCTGCGCCAGCAGGCGCGCCAGCTCGTCGACGCGGTGGCGGTCTTCCGCCTCGCGCAGGACACCGGCCCGGCGACCGCGGCCGGCCAGCCGGCGGGCGCGGCCCTGCCCGCGAAGGTCCCTGCGGTCGCCGCCCTGGCCGCCGCCGCACGAGGCCCGGCCACGCGCAGCCGCCCGGCGGCCGCGACGCGGCCCGCGGCGCCTGCGCACGTAGGGCAGGCCGCGAAGGCCGCGAACGCCGCCCAGGCCGACCGCAAGCCGGCGCCCGCGACCGCCACGGCCGGCGACGACGACTGGACCAGCTTCTGACGAAACCCGGCGCAGGCCGGGTTGAGGCCGATCAACGCAGCGTCCGCGCGGACGGGCGAGCATGCCAAGCATGCAGACCCCAGCCGTCCGGGATGGCGCGCAGGCGCGCCGCGAGTTCCACCCCTGCCGCGCGTCCGGCACACGACGACGCTCGCCGCTGAACACGCTGCGGGCCGCCGCGGCCGCGCCCGTGCTGGCCGCAGCCGCGCTGCTCGCGGCGCCCTGGCCGGCGGCCGCCGAGGCCCTGCGTTGGCAGCACGCCCATGTCTTCGACCGCTACGAGGACGGGGGCTACGTCCGCCGCGGCGTGGCGATGTTCCGCTTGGCCGGCGGCGTGGAGCCGGCCACGCTGGAACTGCGCGGCCGCATGATCGGTGCGCAGTCCGACGGATGGCACGGCATGCGCATCGAGTTGCGCTACCGGTTCGACGACGGCGCCACGCTGACCGCGACGGCGGAAGGCCGCTTCCAGCGCAGCGCCGACGGCACGGTCGCCGGCCCCCAGGAAGCCTCGGGGTCCTTCACCGGCGGCAGCGGCCGCTTCGCTGGGGCCAGCGGGACCTTCACGCTGAAGGGCGTGGGCGGGCTGTCCGGCCTGCAGGTCGGCGTCCTGGCGGATGTCTTCGCCGAACTGACCGGGGACCTGCAGCGGTCCGCCGGACGCTGAGGCGGTGCAGGTGTCGAACCTGGCCGCGGCGGGTCAGGCGTGCGCAGCGGACCCGTAGGTGGCCTCGGCGGTGTGCGATTCGTTACGCCTGCGACGCGCCGCTGCCACACCCCCCGGGACCAAGGGATCCCAAGTGCGCGCGGCAGGCGCATAGTCATCACCATGCAACAAGCGCGGCGCAGCATGGCGTCGCACCTTCCACCGAGCGTCCCCGAGCATCCCCGAGCAACAGGCCCGCGCCGCCCGCACCATGGACCCGCGTTTCGTCCGCCCCGAAGACCGCAGCCGCATCGCCGATGCGCAAGGGCTGCCGGTGGGCGCGGACGGGTTGCCGGACTGCTACCGCAGCGAGGCCTTCGCCGAGGACCTGACCGAGCCGGCCGGCGTGGCCGCCGAGCCGGTACGCCCGCCCGCGTCGCCGCTGCGCGGCGGGCGCCGCGCCACCGACTTCCTGTCGCCGCAGGCGCTGGCGGCACTGCCGCCGCGCCGGCCCTGGGGCGCGCTGGGCCTGGCCCGCGGCTGAACCGCTGCCGCCGCGCGCGGTGACCGCTCCGGCCGCGGGGCGATCGGCCCGCGAGGGCACAATGCCATCGGTACGGCAGCCCGGTCCGCTGCCGCCCTCGCGCCGGCCGCCGCCGGCCACCCGCTGTCGCCCGCACATGCCGATGCCCCTGCTTGTCCCAGCCCGTGCCGCCTGCGCGGCCGCCAGCCTGCTGGCGGCTCTGCTGCCCGCGCCCGCCCTGGCCCACAAGGCCCACCAGCATGGCGTCGCGACGCTGGACCTGTCGGTCGAGCCGCGGCGCCTGAGCGTCTGGTTCACCTCGCCGCTGGACAACCTGGTCGGCTTCGAGCGCGAGCCGCGCACCGACGCCGAGCGCCAGCGCGTCGACGCCGCGCTGGCGGCGCTGCGCGATGCGGCGGCGCTGTGGCGCATCGACCCCGCGGCCGGGTGCTCACCCGCCGAGGTGGTGCTGACGGCGCCAGTGCTGGGCCTGGGCGCGGCCGCGGCGCCGGCGGGCAAGGACGGCCATGCCGACCTGGAGGCGCGCTGGGACTTCAGCTGCCGCGACGGCACGCGCGCCGGCTTCGTCGAGCATGGCCTGTTCGCGGCCTTCGCACGCCTGGGCCGCCTGGAGGTGCAGGCGGTCACGCCGCGCGGCCAGATGAAGGTCGTGCTGCGCAAGCCGGCCGGCCGCATCGCGCTGGCGCGCTGAGCCGCGCCGGGGCCGCCGCGTGGTCGAGGTCCGCGGGCTGCACTATGCCTGGCCGGGCAGCGGCCACGACACGCTGGCCATCGACGAGTTGCACATCGCCGCCGGCCGCACGCTGTTCCTGCACGGCGAGAGCGGCTGCGGCAAGAGCACGCTGCTGGCGCTGCTGGCCGGCGTGCTGGTGGCGCAGCGCGGCACCGTCAGCCTGCTCGGCCAGGACTGGGCGGCGCTGGCCCCGGCGGCGCGCGACGCGCGGCGGGCCGACCATGTCGGCGTCATCTTCCAGCAGTTCAACCTGCTGCCCTACCTGAGCGTGCTCGACAACGTGCTGCTGCCCTGCCGCTTCTCGCCGAGCCGCGCCGCGCGCTGCGCCGGCGGCCCGGCCGCGGCGGCGCGCGCGCTGCTGGCGCGTGTCGCGCTGCCCGAGCCGCTGTGGCGCCGGCGCGCCGATGCACTGTCGGTCGGCCAGCAGCAGCGCGTGGCGGCGGCGCGGGCGCTGATCGGCGCGCCCGAACTGGTGCTGGCCGACGAGCCGACCTCGGCGCTGGACGCCGCGCGGCGCGACGACTTCATGGACCTGCTGCTGGGGGCCTGCCGCGACGCCGGCAGCACGCTGGTCTTCGTCAGCCACGACGAGCGCCTGGCCGCGCGCTTCGACGAGCGGCTGGCGCTGCCGGCCATCAACCACGCGGCGGCGGCATGAAGGCGCTGTTGCATGTCGCGTGGAGGAGCGCGCTCAACCGGCGCGGCACGCTGGCGCTGGTGATGCTGTCGATCGCGCTCGCCACCGCGCTGCTGCTGGCGCTGGAGCGGTTGCGCGCCGACGTGCGCGACGGCTTCTCGCAGGCCGTCAGCGGCACCGACCTGGTGGTCGGAGCGCGCACCGGGCCGGTGCCGCTGATGCTGTATGCGGTGTTCCGTGTCGGCGGTGCGACCAACAACATCGGCATGGACAGCGTGCGCGCGCTGGCCCAGCACCGCTCGGTGGCCTGGGTCGTGCCGATTTCGCTCGGTGACTCCCACCGCGGCTTCCCGGTCGTCGGCACCAGCACCGGCTACTTCGAGCACTTCGCGTACGGCGACCGCCAGCCGCTGGTGCTGGCGCAGGGCCGCCCCTTCGCCGGCACGCTGGACGGGCTGTACGAGGCGGTGCTCGGCGCCGAGGTCGCGCGCGAACTCGGCTACCGCCTCGGCGACCGCATCACGCTGAGCCACGGCCTGGGTGCGGCGCTGGCCGCCGGGCACGACGACAAGCCCTTCACCGTGGTCGGCGTGCTGGCCGCCACCGGCACGCCGGTGGACCGCAGCGTGCATGTCAGCCTGCAGGCCATCGAGGCCATCCACCTCGACTGGGCCGGCGGCGCGCCGATGCCCGGGCTGCGCATCCCGGCCGAGGCGGCGCGCAAGTTCGACCTCGAGCCCAAGGCGGTGACGGCGGCGCTGGTCGGCCTGAAGACCCGCGCCGCGGTCTTCAACGTGCAGCGCTGGGTCAACGACTACGAGCCCGAGCCGCTGACCGCGGTGCTGCCCGGCGTGGCGCTGGACGAGCTGTGGCAGCTGATCGCGGTCGGCGAACGCTCGCTGCTGGCGGTGTCGGCACTGGTCGCGCTGGTCAGCCTGGCCTCGCTGGTAGCGGTGGTGCTGGCCGGGCTCAACGAACGCCGGCGCGAACTGGCCGTGCTGCGCGCGGTGGGTGCCGGGCCGCGCCACGTGCTGGCGCTGCTGGCGGTGGAAGGCGCGCTGGTCACGCTGGCCGGTGCGCTGCTGGGCGCCGCGGTGGCGGCGCTGGCGGTGTGGACCGCCGGGCCGCTGGTGCAGCAGCAGTTCGGCATCACGCTGCGCGCCGCGGCACCGACCCTGCCGCAGTGGGGCCTGTTCGGTGCCGTGCTGGCCGCGGGTATGCTTGCCAGCCTCGTGCCCGGCTGGCGTGCCTACCGGCTGTCGCTGGCCGACGGGCTGTCGCCGCGCACCTGAGCCGAACGCCTCGATCCGAACACCTGCCGAACATGCACCGCCGCCGCCTGCTCCAAGCCCTGCCGCTGCTGGCGCTGCCGGCAGCGCCGCTGGCGCGTGCGCAGCCGGCCGGCGTGCCGACCATGCAGCCGCCGCTGGCCGGCGCGCCGGCGGCGGGGCCGGCGCGCACCATCACCTGGGAAGACCTGGTGCCCAAGGACTGGGACCCGTTCAAGGAGTTCAAGGACTTCAACTTCCAGATGCTGGACGACGGCGACCCGCGCGCGATGGAGCTGCTCAAGCGCATGCGCAAGGTCTGGGACGAGGCGCCGGTCAACGAGGCGCTGGCCGGCCAGGTGGTGCGCCTGCCGGGTTTCATCGTGCCGCTGGAGGACAGCCGCGAGGGGCTCAAGGAGTTCCTGCTCGTGCCCTATTTCGGCGCCTGCATCCACAGCCCGCCACCGCCGGCCAACCAGATCATCCACGTCGTGCCGGTGAAGCCAGCGCGCGGCTTCCGCTCGATGGACGCGGTGTGGATCAGCGGGCCGCTGGCGCTGGACCGTGTCGACAGCCACATGGGCATGGCCGGCTACCGTATCGCGGCCACCGAGGTGGCGGCGTACCGCGAGAAGGGCCGCCGTTGACCCGGGCCGCCACCGCGCCGCGGCCATGATCCCGCCGGCCCACCGCGACCTCGCGCGCACCACCTTCGCGGTGCTGTTCATCGGCGCGCTGCTGGCGGTGTCGCTGTGGATCCTGCGCCCCTTCCTGGCGCCCATCGTGTGGGCGACGATGGTCGTCGTCGCGACCTGGCCGCTGCTGCTGCGGATGCAGGGGCTGCTGTGGCGGCGGCGCTGGCTCGCGGTGACCGCGATGTCGCTGCTGCTGCTGCTGCTGTTCGTGGTGCCGCTGACGCTGGCCATCGTCACCATCGTCGGCAACGCCGACCGCCTGGTGGCCTGGGCGCGCCTGGCCACCGAATACCGCATGCCCGACCTGCCGCCGGCCTGGCTGACCAGTCTGCCGGTCGTCGGCGGCACGCTGGCGCGGCTGTGGGAGGAGGTCAACGCGCTGGGCCTGCGCGACCTGCTCAACCGGCTCACGCCCTATGCCGGCGACCTGACGCGCTGGTTCGTCGCCGAGGTCGGCAGCATCGGCCTGCTGGTGCTGCAGTTCCTGATGACGCTGCTCGTCGCCGCGGTGCTTTACGCCACCGGCGAGGAGGCCGCGCAGCTGGTGCGCCGCTTCGCGCGCCGGCTGGCCGGCGAGCGCGGCGTCGGCGCGGTGGAGCTGGCCGGCGGCGCGATCCGCGGCGTCGCGCTCGGCGTCGGCGTCACCGCGCTGGTGCAGGCCGCGCTGGGCGGCCTGGGCGTGTGGGCGGCCGGCGTGCCGTTCCCGGGCCTGCTGACCGCAGTGATGATCATGTTCTGCATCGCGCAGCTCGGGCCGCTGCCGGTGCTGGTGCCGGCCACGATCTGGGTCTTCTGGACCGGCGAGATCGGCTGGGGCATCGCGCTCGTGGTCTGGTCCGGCTTCGTCGGCACCATCGACAACGTGATCCGCCCGCTGCTGATCCGCCTGGGTGCGGACC
>ERZ761602.5904-NODE-5904-length-14137-cov-5.419543_pt1 | contig 14137 bp, 13 predicted proteins | sample MGYA00512165_ERZ761602 | MGnify/ENA primary metagenome ERZ761602 (study PRJEB28899, sample SAMN02445085) | bioreactor sludge metagenome | biome: EBPR sludge; isolation source: Thorneside wastewater treatment plant | place: Australia: Brisbane, Thorneside...
GGCGAGGGTGAGCGCGAGGAGGAAACGGAGGGTTCGCATGGGAGGTTCCGTGGGGGCGACGTCTCTCTGGAGACGGCCGAGTCAGAGACGGTGACGGTGACGGTGTCGGTGTCGGTGTCAGAGACAGAGACGGTGTCAGAGACAGAGCGGTGTCAGAGACAGAGACGGAGTCAGAGACGGAGAGCGGAACAGAGACCGCCGCTTCGAGCGCGGGCTTGGGTCAGAGCGAAGGCGGTGGGGGCGGCTCCGGGATCGCGTGGGTGGTGGTCTCCACGTTCGTGCCGTTGTCCTCGTAGCGCACGCCGCCCGCGACGCGGCGCACGTCGTAGCCGTCGACCTGCACGCACGCGCCGACGGTGGCGCCGCGGATCGTGCCACCCACGAGATCGATCGCGGCGTCGAACGCGAGCTGCACGCCGCACAGATCGGCGCCGTCGATCACGAGGTTCTCCGCGCGCACCGTCGCGTCGAAGTACGCCCCGAGCCCCACGCCGCCCGGCGCTTCGCGGCAGGTGTCGACCGCGCAGGGGCGCTCGTTCGCCCGCACGATCACCACGTCGCGCAGCACGAGCGCGCCCTCGCGGACGTCGATCGCGACCTCGTAGCTGTCCTCGAAGCGCGCGCGGGTGAGGGTGGACTCGCCGCTGCGCACGGAGAGCGCGTTCGCGAAGCTCGGATGTCCGTCGACGTCGCCCGCCGCGACCGGCGCGACCACGCGCGCGTCCTCGATCGTCACCTCGCCCGAGACGTCGAGCGTGATGCCCTTGAGGCCTTCGGCGCTCACGCGCGCCACGCGTCCGACGAACGGAAGATCGAGCGAGACGCCGTAGCCGAAGCGGACGTGCCGACCGACGCCGACGAGCCGAAGATCGTCGATCGCGAAGGCGATGGGATCGGGCGGTGGTGGCGGGGGATCCTCGGGATCGATCGAGAAGTCGAAGGGGCCGTGGGCGAGCACGCCGGAGTCGGTGTCGACGATCAGCGCGCGCTCGAGCGTGAAGGGCGACGAGAACGACACGAGGCCCACGTGCTCTGCGTAGAGCCGACCGCCCGGCTCGCCGACGAGCAAGACGTCGCGCACCGCGAGCGTCGCGTCGTCGCCGTGCACCAGCCAACCCGGACCCTGGACGAACGCGCGATCGATCTCCAGCGTCGCGCCGTCGCGCGCATAGAGCGCGAAGTTTCCGGGCGGGTCGACCTCCACGAGCTCGGTGGCGAGCACGTCCGAGAGCCGCAGCACGCCGCCCGCGACCTCGACCGCGGTGTTGGTGGCGCCGCGCAGATCGACGCGTCGCAACGTGACCTCTCCACCCGTCACCCACGCGCCCGCCCCGCGCTCCAGAGTCCCGAACGGGATCGCGTCCGCGCGCAGGTCGTCGAGCGTGACCTCGCCACCGGTCACGCGCAGCGCGCTGCGCACCGCGTCTTCGAGGATCACGCGCGTGCCTTGCACCGCGCCGCCGTCGACGAAGAGCGCCATGCCTCCGCTCGTGCCCGCCGGTCGCACGCCGCGGACCACGACCTCGTCGAGCATCGCGCGGCCGGTCGCGGTGACCGCGATCCCCGCGCCGACCGTCGACTCGATCACCACGCCGCGGATCGTCGCTTCGCCTGCCACGCCGATCGCGATCTCCGCGCCTTCGATCGTGAGGTCCTCGATGGTGGCGCTTCGACCCGAGCCGAGCCCGAACGCGAAGTCGGTGTCGGGCACGCCGACGAGGAACGTGCGCGCGGCGCAGGCCCCCACGATCCGCACGCCGTCCGGGAGCTGCGCGGCGGCGTCGTGCGCGCCGACCGAGAGCGCGATCACGTCACCGTCGCTCGCGATCGCGAGTGCCTCGTCGAGCGTGCCCAGGGGCGACGCGCGGGTGCCGACTCCGTCTGCGCCGGGTCGCACGAAGATCGCGTCGTCGCTCACACCGTCCGCGAAGTCGCCTTCGCTCGGGCACGTGGAGCCGACGTCCTCACAACCTGCGCCGCCGACGAAGTGTGCGCGTCCTCGGCCGCAATCACGGACCGCGGGCGGGAGCTCGCACGCGCGGGCGTCCGCGATCGTGACTTCGCTCCAGCCAGTCGGACACGCCCAGATCGGAGCTTCGGGCGCCGTGGGCTCGACTGGGCGCGTCGCGTCCTCGCCCGCGTCGAACGCCGCGTCGATCACGCCGCCGTCGAGCGACGCGTCGACCGGTGCGTCGTCGTCCCCGCAGCCGAACGAGAGGAGGAGCGCGAACGCCAGCGCAGTCGAGACACGTCGCATCACGGTCGCTCCAAGAACGACGCGAGCGAGACGTCGAGCCCGCTGAGCACGTTCTGCATCAGACTCTCGAACGCACGCGCGTCGAGCCCGAGCGTTTTCGACAGACGCTTGCGCGTTTCGTCGTGCACCTGCTGCCGCGCCGCGCCGATCCACCGCGCGATCGTCGCGCGGTGCACCCCGTACATCGTCGCGAGCGTCTCCGCCGAGACCTCTTCGATCAGGTAGAGCCGCAGGACCGTGCGCTCTCGCGGCGCGAGGCTCGCCAGCGCTTCGCGAAACGCGATCCGAAACGGCTCCTGAACGGTCGCGCGCAGGTGGGCGAGCTCCGGGCTCTCGTCGAGCGAGAGCTCGAGCTCCGCTTCGTCCACCGGCTCTTCGGGGCTCTTGCGGCGTTTGATCGAGTACGCGGTGCGGATCGCGGTGACCTGCACCCAGCTCGTGAGCGGACCGCGCCCGAGGTAGCTCGCCACGCGAGGCTCGCGCCCGTCGCCGACGAGCAGCTTGATGCGCACCTCTTCCATCACCTCGCGCACGAACGTGTCGTCGCGGTCGATGCGCACGATCGCCCGCGGCACCTGCGGCATCACGTGCTCCTCGAACGCTTCGAGCGCCGCCCGATCGCCACGCGCGCACGCGCACGCGAGATACACGTCCGCGGTGCAGAGCCCGTCCAGCGCGCGCGCGAGATCGTCGGCCTCCGGCGCGCAACGCGCGAGGTGCTCCGCGAAGTCTTCCCCGGAGAGCGCGACCTTCGGCCACTTCGCGCGCGCTGCCGCGAGGTGCGACTCGAGCGTGGGCCCGACCGCGTGGAGCGTGGGCCCGTCGAGCTCGTACGCCCCCGCGAGCCCGCGGAGAAACGAGAGTGCGAGATCCGGCACCCGCGGAAGGTACCGCGGATCGCGCACGTTCGATCGCCGATGGGCGGCCCCGCACGGGTCGGTGCAAAGGCGCGGATGCTCGTGACGCACAACGGTCGGCTCCGTACGACGCCGATCGGGCGCACTTCTTGGCTGGGTCGGCGGGGTCCGCCGCCGACCTCGAGCGCGCGCTGCAGCGAGACTCGCGCGGGAGCTCGACGCGTCGTGGATGCGACGTGAGCTCGATCAGACGCGTCGGCTCGCGAGCGCGTAGAGCTTCGCGCGCTGCTCGGCGTGACGCTCGACGAGCGATGGAGCCGCGTCGACGAACGCTCGGACGTAGGTGCCGTCGAGCGCGCGGGCCCGCTCCCGCGCGTCGTCGAGCGCGGCTTGGTTCCCGAGGAGCGCGTGTGTCAGCACCCAATACACGGTGTCCGCGTACGACCGTCCGACGAGCTCGCGTTCTGCGCTCCACACCTCGGGGGTCGGGATCGCGTTCAGGTCGTAGGGCTCGAGACGTCCGCGCAGGAAGCTCGGGATCCACCAGCGCGACTCACGCAAACCGAGCCTCCGTCGCCAGAACGGATCCCAGCTTCGCGCGAGCGCCGGCGAGAGCTCCGCGGTCGGCGGCAGCTCGGGAAGACCCGCCACCGCCGGCAGTCGGAAGCAGTCGCGAAGATCGGCGAGGTCGGGCTCGAACGACTCCAGCTCGTCCTCGTCGAGGTCGTCGCGCTGACCGTCGATCGCCTTCCAACACTCCGTGACCACGCGCGCGAGGAACGCGCTGCAGGTCGCGCCCCACGTGCCGACCTCGCGTTCGTCGTAGTAGAGGACCCCGCCGACGCCGGGTGCGTGCGTGTCGAGCGCGGCCATCGCGTACATGTAGTCGCCGCGATCGAGGCACGCGGCGAAGGGGTAGGCGCCGATGAAGTGCGCGGTGCTGAGGTACTGGCCGAGGAGTGGGCGCGCGAGCGCGTCCAAGAACGCATCGACGTCGGGCAGCCCCGCCGCGAAAGGGACTCCGTCGATCTCGGGATGCCCTTGCACGTCGGGATCGGGGAGCTCGGGCGCGGCCGCGAGGAACCGACGGGTCTCCTCCGGCAGCGCGTGACCGATCGCGCGCTCGAGCGCGGCGACTTCGCTTCGCGCCGCGTCGGGGCGACCGGCGACGAACGGGAGCCACGCGTCGATCGCGTCTCCGTCGATCGAGCGCGGAACGGACGAGGATTCGATGGTGTCCTTCATTGCACATTCTCTCCGAGCGAAACCCGAAACACCGCGCCAGCTTCCGTGCCCACCACCAGCTCGCGCTCGCCGACGAACGTGGCGACCGTGAGCTGTTTGCCGGCGAAGCGACCGTCCCACGGCTCCCGCAGCACCAAGCGTGGGTCTTCGTCCGCGATCGAACCGTTCCCTTCGTCGAGCGCGTAGACGAGCAAGCCCGCGCTCGTCGGGATCGCGAGCCGCCTTCCGTCGGGCGAGAGCGCGAGGCGATTGAAGAGCCCGAAGTCCTCCGCGATGCGAAGCTTCTCGGTCGGCCGGGTCAGCGGCCGACGAAGCATCTCGGTCGGCCGGGTCAGCGGCCGACGAAGCATCTCGGTCGGCCGGGTCAGCGGCCGACGAAGCTCCTCGGTCGGCCGGGTCAGCGGCCGACGAAGCATCGGCGTCGGACCGGCGGAGTCACGCACGTCCCACACCCGCACCGTCCGATCGGTCGCGGCGCTGACGAAGCGTGAGCCGTCGCGTGACACCACGAGCGAGCACACGTCTGCGTGGGGGTTGCCGCGCTCGAGCCGAGCCCGACCGTGCGCGTGCAGGTGCCACGTCCGCGCCCATGCGCCGTTCGTCGACGCGAGGATCGCGAGCTCTCCGCGCTCGGTGCCCACGACGAAGCGTCCGTCGGGGAGCGCCGCGATCGCGTTCACGGACCCCGCGCCCACCTCCACCGGCGCGCCGAGCGGCGCGAGCGTGGCGGCGTCTCGAAAGACCACGGACGTGCGGTGCGAGCAGGCGAGCACACGTCCGTTCGCGTCGAGCGCGACGTCGTCGTGTCGATCCGCGATCTCGCGCTTCACCGTGCCCGTCGCGACGTCGAGCACCCGCACCGCGTCGCGCATGCCGACGAAGAGCTCGTCGTTCGCGAGCACCGCCGACTCCGGCGTGCCGCCGAGCGCCGCGAGCAGGCTTCCGCGCCCCGCGAGGTCGAAGCGACCGAAGGTGCCGTCCCAGTCGACGGTGATCACGTCGGCGCCGCAAGGCACGATCGCGATCAGCTTGCGCGTGTGCGCGAACGGCGTCGCACCGTTCGCACCGTTCGCACCGTTCGTGGTCGAGCTCGTCTCGTCCACGCCCACCGCGAGCCGATCGATCGTCCCCCCGTCGCCGCCCACGAAGCGTCCCGCGAGCGCCCAGAGCGCGTGGCCCGTCGCGTGGCGTCCTTCGTGCGCGTCCTCCGCTCGCCACACGAACGACTCTCCCTCGGCCGTGGCACCGAAGAGCGCGTCCGCCTCCCACGCGAGCCGCGTCGTTCGTTTGGCCTCGATCGTGCGCGCGTCGGAGGCCACGAGCGCGCCGAGACCCTTCCGCGCATCGGCGATCCGCACGAGCCGGTCCTCGCCGCCCGTCGCGACCGTGTCGTCGTCGCGCCACGCGATCGCCCAGATCGACGTCTTCGTCTCGACCCGCTCACGCACCGCGCCCGTCGCACCGTCGAAGCGCGCGATCCAGTTCGACTCGCCGCCCGTCGTCTTCACGTGGCTCGCCACCACGTCGCCGTTCGCGAACGTCGTGATCGCGTGAAACCCCCCGGGCTCGTGCACGGTCCACACGATCGAGGGCGCGTCGCCTTCGAGGCTCCACGCGACGAGCCGCCCGTCGTCGCCGCCCGTGTAGAGCCGCGCCCCGTCGCGCGACCACGCGACGCTCCGCACGCCGTTCGGAACCCCCGAATGACCTCCTTCGAGCGCGAAGCGACGCGCGCCCGAGGTGACGTCGTGCACGTCCACGTGCCCGCCGTGCCACACGCTCGCGACGCACGTTCCATCCGGCGAGAACGCGACGTCGTATCCCCACCGCCACGTGGTCTCGAGGCGTCGGAGCGCGAGGCCCGTCTGAGCGTCGACGAGCACCGCCGTCTCATCGCCGACCACCGCGAGGATCGATCCACCACGCCCGAGCGCGAGGCCGTTGATCTTCTTGCCGATCACGAAGGGCGCGAGGTCGAGCCGCTCGATCGACGCGCCTTCGGGCGTGCGTGTCGCGCGAGGCTCACGCGTGAGCGGCTCGGTCTCGGTGACGAACGCACGAATCCACGCGGACGAACGCGTCGCGAGCGCGGCCTTCTCGTCGTCCGGGAGCGTCTTCAGGAACCCCACGGCGGCCGCCGCGTCCGGATCGAGCTCGCTCGTCGACTCCACGTACGGGTTCGGGCCCGCTTCGAGCCGCGCGCACGCGAGCTCGGTGACGCGTCGACGTCGGGCCTCGTCGAGCGCGACGTCCTTCAGGCTTCCGAAGATCGTGCTCGCGAACGTCGCGTCTTCGAGCGCGTCGATCGCGCGATCCAGCTCCCCGCGCGCGAGCGTCGCCTTCGTGCGCGCCGCATCCCAGTAGTCGGGCGCGACGGCTCCTTCGAGCTGAGCGACCTCGCGCAGCAGCGCGTAGGGAGAGCGACGCAGCGAACGAACCCACGCGCGCTCCTCCGAGGTGGCGTCGTCCGAGCCACGAAACGCGTCGGCGGCCAGACGGTGCAGCACCACGACGTCGGCGAGCTTCGGGTAGCCGTACCTCGCCGCACCGCGCGCGCGCAGGGCACGTGCGGCGACGAGATCGCGCGGGCGTCCAAGCCGCGCCAATACGTTCTCGGCCCCGCAACGCAGCGGCGCGACCGCCGACAGCGGCCCCACGAGCGTGTTCAGGTATCGCTCGACCGCATCGGCCTCGCCCGCCGTCGCGCAGCGCGTGCACGCGATCGACGCCAGCAAGACCTCGTGCGTCTCGAACAAACCCACCAGGAGCGGGGCTGCGTCGATCAGCGGCCGAGCGACGAGCGCGCGCAGCAGCCGTCCCGCGAGGTTGCCGTCGCGATCGAAACACTCCTCCGTGCTCGTGCCTGCGTCGACGCCATCGACACCATCGACACCATCGACACCATCGACGCCATGATGCGCGAGCAGCCCGCGCAGGCTCTCGAGCACGAAGGGCGCGGCCTCCGGATCGCCCGCCGCGTGCGCCTCCGCGGCGATCACCACTCGATCGACCCTCGGTGTCTGCCGCGGATCGTGGAGCCGCTCGACCGCGCGCTTGCGGTCCGACGCATGGGGTGACGCCGCCCGCGCCAACGTCAACGTCCTCGCGAGCGGCCCGCCCTCGAAGTCCACGCACGCCTCGCTCAGCGGACGACCGACGTCGATCCCCAGCGCGCCCTGCGGAGACGAGGTCGCAAGCCTCGACACGAGGTACGGACCCACTCGTGCCGCGCCGAGCTCCTTCTGCACGCGCATGGACTCCGCGTCTCGCGACGTGCTTCGTTCGAGCTCTTCCGCGAGCGAAGGATCCTGCGCGGCGCGGCTCGCGTAGAGCGCGGCCACGAACGCCGGATCGGCCACGCGTGCCCACGCCGCCTCGAGCCAACCCTCGGTGCTCGCGGCCTCCGCGGCCTCACGCGCGCTCGCGTCGAGCGCCCTCGCGCGCTCCTCCGTCCACGTGAACCAACCTCGATCGTCCGTGTGCACGCGGCTCGTCTACCACGACCCGTGGCTCCCGAGGCGAACGTCGTGAGCCCCGCTCGCGTCATCGCGGACGGCGCGCGGAGCGATGTCGATTCGAGGCGGCCAGCGACGCTCACGAGACGTCGGGTCGCTCTGCCGGCCCGCTCCGAAAGCGTCATTCCTGCGGCGTGTCGGCCGCGGGTGCGGCGACGCTCACGAGACGTCGGGTCGCTCTGCCGGCCCGCTCCGAGCGCGTCACTCCTCCGGCGGCACGTCCAGCGCCTGCAGCCCCTCGGCCGCGAGCTGCTGCCGCGTCACCAGGTTCGCGCTGTTGGTCGCCGCGTCGAACACCACGAGCACCTCGCCCGACTGGAGCTGCCGCTTCACCGCCGCGACCTTCGTCTCCAGCGGCACGTCGTCCGCGCCGTACTCGGTGCCCTCGCGCGTCACGAACTCCTCGATGACCCCACGCAGCGCGTCCGCGCTGAGCTGATCCCAAGGCACCACCAGCTTCGGCGCTTCTTCGTCGACGAGGGTGCTCTCGCCGCTGTCCTCACCCGGATCGGTCGTCTCGTCGTCGAAGTCCACGTCGCCCACGCTCACTGCTCCTCGTCGTCGCGATCGTCGTCGCCGTCGTCGTCTGCTGCTTCGCCGGTCTCGTCGCCGTCGGTCTCGTCGTCGCGCTCGCCGCCACTCTCGTCGTCGGCGTCGTCCCCCGGATCTTCACCGGAATCGCGCCCGAGCGCACGCTCCATCAGCTTCGCGACCGCGCCACGCGTCGTCACCGGCTCCGCCTCCGGCACGTCGTCGAAGCGTCGGTACGACACCTCCACGATCGTCACCTCGAGGTCGCCCTTCGGCCGACGGATGGTCACCTCGTCGTCGAGCTTCTTCCCCAGCAGCGTCTTGCCGATCGGCGAGTCCATCGAGACGTAGAGCGGGTGCATGTCGTGCTCGTCCGGCCCGACGATCCGCCAGATGCGCTCCTCGCCGTCCTCGTCCTCCGTGCGCACCCACGCCCCGAAGAAGATCTTCGTCTCCCCCGCCTTGCGGTCCTCCGGCTCCACCCGCTTCAGCTCGTCGAGCCGCTTGGTCAGGAACTGCACGCGCCGATCGATCTCCCGGAGCTTCTTCTTCCCGTAGATGTACTCCGCGTTCTCCGACCGATCGCCCTCCGCGGCCGCGTCCGCGACCCCTTGCACGACCTTCGGCCGCTCCACGTTCCACAGATGATCGAGCTCGCGCGCGAAGCGCTCGTACCCCTCGCGCGTGATGTACGGGCTCGGCTTGGGCCCCATCGGTCGCGTGCGTGTGCGTGACATGCGGCGGGGAGCCTGATCTCGTGTGGCGCGGGACGCAAACGTGGGGTGGCGTGTTCGAGCCTCGTCCGATCGCACGGCGTTCTCGAATCCGAAGTGCACGTCCTCGCAGGCGCGACCGCGTCGAGGCGAGCGCCATCCGCGCGGGCAACGATCCAAGATCGGTCGCACCTACCTCAAATGGACGAGGCGGACTCGGCGGCTCGCACGTTACGGTCCGCCGCATGACTCGATGGTTCGTTCTCGTGCCTTGGATCCTCGTCGCGTGTGGCGGCGCACCTTCCGCGTCCACCATCGCGCAGCGCGCTGCTGTCGATCTCGAATGCGACCCCGACCAAGTGCTCGTGCGCCGGATGTTCGGCAAGTCGTACGAGACCGTGGGATGCGGGCGGCGCGCGGTGTTCGTCTGCAACTCACGCGAGTGTCGGCGCGACACCGAGGTGGTCACCGCGGGGGCCGAGAGCGAGGCGGGGGCGACGAGCGACGGCTCGTCACGTCCGCAGGGGCCAGCGGGCGTCGTGCACGACGCGTTGTGGACCGTGCACGCCGAGCTCGAAGCTTGCGTGTCGGTGCCGACCACGCTGGTCGTCGAGGTCACCGACGGCCGCTTCACCTCGCTCGAGGCGGAGGAACCGCTTTCCGGCGACGCGCGCAGCTGCTTGGCCCGGGTGCTCTTGAATGCCTCGGTCGCGGGCAACCTCAGCGCGGGCCCCGTGCGGTACCCGCTGCGGCAACCGTGAGTCGCTCGACGCCGGAGCCGCTCGCGCTGATCAGCCACGCTCAGGACGAGCTGCGCGTGATCCGTGATCGATGGGTCATGCTCGACGCCTTCGTCCGCGAGCTCGATCGCGTGACCCGAGGTGAGCCCTTCACCATCATGAACGAGCTCGTGTGGACGGCAATGATCGACGCCCGCGACATGCTCGTCATCCACTTCGCTCAGTGGATCCGGTCCGCGACGGGTACGGGAGGAGTTCTGACGAGGCTCAAGGACTGCCCGGCGTCGACGTTCTACGTTCGTCGGAGACCGAGCGAGTCGCTAGATTCGTCCCCTATCGCGGGGACTCGGCTCACCGAGGAGCAGCGGCGCCTTTACGCGCGTGAGGAACGCGATGCGGGTCACGCCTCTCGTCTCGCGCTCTTCGCGACGCTCTTTCCGGAAGCGGCGGCGACTCCGCGAGCACCCAACCATGCGGATTGGGACGCGCTGACAACGCGCTTCGGGGAGCGACTCGGGCCGGTGGTCCACGACCGCAACCACAATCGGGCCCACCCGCGCTATGGCCACGGTACGTGGAGCTCGTCGGCCGAGATGCACGACTTGGCGCAACTGTCCGCTCACCTCGAGTGGGCGATGAAGCTCCTCAACGACCTGCGCGTCGTCTTGGACGATTCGCAGGTGGTCTATTCGCCTCCGCATGAGGAGACTGGCGCAGCGGAAGGGCTCGTCGATCTGCTTCTCTTCGGCAGCCGTGACCGAATGGACATGCTCAGCGGCCTGAGCACGGCGGTCCACGCGGGGGCAGGCAAGTACGCTTGGCAGTACCGCGAAGCGCTCTACGAGGCGATGTGGTCGCAGCGTGTGACGGTCGACCAGCCGTTCAACGACCCCGAACAGCTTCGCGGTCGCGACGAGAGCTACGTCCTCTTCGAGGAGCGCAGCTCCCGCGACGACGAGTGAGAACAGCTCCCATCCCGCGAGTCTCACGCCGCCGGCATCTCGTCCCACGTCCGCCCGTCGAGCTCGCGACCGGTCTTCTTCTTGTTCGTCCCGCCCCACTGCTTGAAGAAGAACGCCACGCGGGCGCGGCGGCACTGATCACGAAGGTCGGTCACCCACGCGGGGTCCATCGGGCGGGCGCCGGGGCCGGACTCGCCTCCGACGATCACCCAGTCGATGCCGCGCAGGTCCAACCTTGGGAGCGGGCCGAGGAGCGGCTCGAGGGACAAAAACTTCACGCGAGCGTTCGTCGAGCGGAGCGCCTCGATGCGGTCGACGTGCTGCGCGCTCTCGACGCTCACCCCCATCCACACGTTGGTGGGCCAGTCGATCGCGGGCGCGATCGCGGCGAGGCGAGCCTCCCGCTTCGTGAGCACCTGGAAGCGATGCCAATGCGCCCGACGCATCACGTCGAACACGCGCTGGACGTACGCATCCGGGACGCCGACGTGAAAGAGGTCGCTCATCGAGTTCACGAAGATCGTCTTCGACTTCTTCCACGTGAGCGGGAGCTCGAGCATCTGCGGCTGCAGCGTGAGCGCGAATCCGTCCCGACGTTTCGATGGTTCGGTCGCCTGACGGCGACGCTCACGTGACGTCGGGTCGCTCGGCCTGGCGGCCGGCTCCAAAAACGTCAGTCGGCTGCCCCATCGCCTGCAGCCGCTCCGCCATGCGCTCCGCGTAGCAGTGCTTGCACCCCTGGCTGACCTTCGTGCACCCCGTCACCGGGTTCCACGTGGCCTCCGTCCACTCGATCTCCGACCCCAACGCCATCAACGAATGTCCCTGAGTAGGTGGTTGGAGCGCAGGCTCCGCGCCGCGCTCGCGAAAGAAGGATGCGTGGTGCACGATCGCTACGAGTCGTGCCCCCGCATCAGGAGTCGCCGTCGTCGTTCAGCGCCGCGTCGATCAGTTCGAGCAGCTTCATCGGTGCGCGACGACCCAAGAAGACGTAGTCGTCCGGCTCGAGCCGGCGAAGGTCGTCGGAGAAGAACGCGGTGGTGAGCTCATCGACACCGCCCATCGCGTGCCTCGCTCGACGACGTGAATCAACGGGCGTGCTTCGTCCCAGGTTTGGCTGGTGCCAGCGACCGCAACGACGAGCGTCTCGTGATCGGCGAGCACGACCACCGCGGGCCGGCGTCCCTTGCCCTCGGGGTGGTTCAAGTCCTTCACCCAGATCACGTCGCCGCGTCGTCGTGTGGCCACGGCTCAGTCGCGAAGGTCCTTGGCCGCGACCGGCACGTTGCGCGGCAACGACTTCGCCTTGGCGAGGCGCGCGTCGTGCCGTGCTCGAAGCGCCTCGAAGTCCGGGACCTCGAGGCCACGCGCGCGCAGGGCCTCCGCGATCTCCGTCGCGCCCGAGCCGGCGTAGATCTTCGCCATCGCGCGCCAGCCTTCGAGGTCCATCTCGGCGAGGGCGCGTTCGCGGGGGCGTAGCGCCTTCGCGGGCGCGACGCCGAGGACCCAGCGCGCACACTGCCCGCGGTTCATCGCGCGGAAGATCGATTCGATGGCGACGGGTTGGTCGCAGAGCGCATCGAGCGTCTCGGGGTACTGGGCCGGCAAACCCTTCGCGAGGGTGATGGGGCCGACTCGGGCGAGCAGGTCGCCCCAGAATCGGCTCTCGTCGAGGGCCGCGCGCGCGCCTTCGTCGCGTAGGCGGCGAGCGAGCTCGCGGGTGGAGTCCGCGACCGTCCGAGCGCCTCGTCGCTTGGTCACGATGCTCTCCACCACGGCCGAGGCGCGCGCGACAGAGCCGTCGTCGAGCAACGCGTCCGCCGCTTCTTCCATCGCGTCCCGCGTGCGACCCGCCTCGACGATCGGCTGGACGATGTGCTGCTCGAGATACGCGACGAGGGCGTGCCGATCGCGCTCCTCCGAAGAGACGCCGCCCGGCACGGCGCCCGGCACGATGGCCATGCGCGCCCACACTTCGTTGGCCCACGGGTGGAGATCCACGGACGGAGTCTGTCACCTCGTGGGACGGGGGACCAAGCGTCGGACCTGGGCGAGATTCGGCCGGGTCACGATCGTCCGCGGCTGACCGCCGGATGGGTACCCGACGCGCGCCGGAACCCTCCCTCCGGAAACGACCGACGTCCACGATCGCCCTCTGAACGTGGCGATGCGCGACGGCCCCACCGGAGACCGCGTCGGTCGGCGGTCTCCGGTTAGCATACAACCATCCGCGAAGTTGGGGTCGTTATGGCCGGTCGCGCGCGCGCGGGTCCGCCCGCGCGCGTTCACCGCGACTCGGTCGGCGTGGCGGTCAGGTCGCAGGTGAACTCAGCCGGCAGGTCCTCGCCGCGAATCCCATACGACGCTTCACCTCGTGCGACCAGCGAGACCTCGATGCCCTCACCGACATCGCTCATCGCGAGTGCACCGCTGACCACGGCTCCGTCGAAAAGAAGATCGGAGCCGAGGCCTCCCCGCCGCTCGAGCGATGAACAGGCCCGGACCGACTCGGCTTCGAAAGCCCGAGTCAGCGGAAAAGCGCCGCCCCCCTCGCGCAGGCACGCCTCACAGTTCGTCGGAGAGCAGCCCGAGTCGCATGTCTCGGTGCGAAGCGTGATCCGAGCGATACACCCTTCGGGATAGAAATCGGCATCGTCCGGGTCCACGGGCGTCACCGAGATCTCGTACGGCCGATCTGGGAACTCCAAGGCCCCGTCCACGTCCAACCGGCAGCTGCCACTTACGACGGAATAGGTCCCGTCGGCTATGCCGGTCGCCGAAGAATCGCCACAGGCAGCAGCCAACCAAGAGAAGCAAGCCAACGGGACGAGGTGTAGACAGAGAGAGCAAGTCAGTGTGCGCATGAAGGCGAATGATATCGGCCCCGGAACGATGCCTCAAAAATGCTCACGCCGCCGGCAGCGTTCTTCGGGTCCTTTGGACCGGTGTTCCCCGCGAGATCCGACGCCGAAGAGCTGAGCCTGTCTTCGCAGAGTTCCCGCGCTTGACCCCATTGGATTCGGACCGGACCTCGACGACCGGGCCGGCGTCTCGCGCACGCCAAACCAAACCCCGTCTCGCGTGCCGCGAGAATCTGGGTAGCCACCTTCCCACCGCCATCGTCGCCGCCACTCGTCCGCCACCGCCACTGCGTCTGGTGAGCCAAGGCCACGAAATCGTTGAATCGCACCGCTCGGCACGAGACGTGATGTGCCGCGTCGGCATGTCCGCTCGAACGCCACGTCGTCGAACGCGTGAACGCCGCATGTCCCGCCCGCAGTACGTGGTGCGAGGGCAGGTCATCCTCGCCGACCGGG
>ERZ761602.5905-NODE-5905-length-14133-cov-17.130203_pt1 | contig 14133 bp, 12 predicted proteins | sample MGYA00512165_ERZ761602 | MGnify/ENA primary metagenome ERZ761602 (study PRJEB28899, sample SAMN02445085) | bioreactor sludge metagenome | biome: EBPR sludge; isolation source: Thorneside wastewater treatment plant | place: Australia: Brisbane, Thorneside...
AAAAAGAAGAGAAAGAAGACCAGATATATCAATTTCAAAAAAAATTGCAGATTGAACAAATTTCTCGAAAAGAAATAGAAAAAAAGATGTTGGAGGAAATAGAAAATAAAAAAAGAATAGAAGATGAATTGGCTTTTATGAAGTTAGATGCATCAGAAAAAAGGAAAAGGGAAAGATTATTCTCAAAAGATACCCCGTATAAAAAAATAATCCAAACTGCTATGGTTATCGGTACTTTTTCTATACCAATACAGTTTATTATAATGATATTTGGATTTCTTTTTGGAGGAATTTTTGTAGCTGTAGCACCTTTTTTGACTGGGGCTTTTACAAGTTATCGATTAGCAAAAGCAATAACAGATATTCCGAAAGCATTAGCAATTAAAATAGGCGGAATGGGAGGCGCTTTATCTGGAGTTCCTCTTGCTATACTTTTTGCATTAATTTTGATTGGTGATACGCCTTCTGAATATTTTACTATCCAAGAAGAATTAATAATAACAGCCTTTATTATATGTATCCAACTTGTCATTGGTATGCTTGGAGGTTGGACAGCTAGCTATTTGTCTTTTTATATTCAGGAATATAGGATTAAAAAATCTTTTGAATGAAAAACTGACTTGCCTCTCTTAAGAGAGGCAAGTCAGTTTAGAGTTAGTCATTATATTGAATAATAATGTACTGATTACTTTTTATTTTCCTAACCTCGCCCGTTCTTCCTCAATCACACTCTCTTCCAACTTCTTAAACAGCGGACCAGGCTGATTCAATTTAGAACCAGGCTTCAAGTCACTCGGCTTCCAGTAAACATTTTCAATTCCCTTATATCTCAACACTTTATGCGTGCCGAGAGAATCGGTCACATCTTCGGTGAATTGCTCACCGAACAATGGAGTTTCATAACCAAAGAATCCATGTAACTTTTCGGAGGTAAATGGCAAGAAAGGTGAGAAGATGACTTTCAATGAGTCAATTGCTTTCAAGGCTGTGTATATCGTTTTGCCTGCACCTTCTTTATCTGTCTTCACAGCAGACCATGGCGCATTGACATCCAAATATTGATTCACGGATGTAGCGAGTTTCAAGGCTTCGCTCAATGCTGAACGAAGTTGCACGGCTTCTATTAAGTCGCCTACAAGTTTGAATCCATTTTCAATCACAGCAAGCAGGTCGAGGTCAGAGCCGCGAAGCGTTTTTAAATCTACATCTGGCACATGCCCATCCCAATTTTTATAACAAAACGACAAAACACGATTCGCCAAGTTGCCCCAATTGGCAACCAGTTCATTGTTATTGCGCGCCACAAACTCTGCCCAATCCCAATCGCTGTCTTTGTTTTCAGGCATATTGGCAGTCAGATAATATCGCAACGCATCGGGGTCATAACGAGTCAATGCATCGAGTCCCCACACCGCCCAATTGCGCGAGCCGCTAATTTTTTGACCTTCAAGATTCATAAATTGATTCGCTGGCACATCATACGGCAATGTTAATTTTGTTTTATCACCCGCAAAAATTTCTGTGAACTGCTCATTCACGCCCATTAATTCTGCGGGCCACAACGATGTGTGAAAGAAGATGTTATCTTTCCCGATGAAATGATATTGCTTCGCTTTTGGATTCGTCCACCAATCACGCCACGCTTCATTCTGACCTGATACTTGACTCCACTCAATCGGAGCTGATAAATATCCTATAACCGCTTCAAACCAGACGTACAGTTTTTTCGTGTCCCAAGCAGAATCATTAACTGGAACAGGAATGCCCCAATCCAAATCACGTGTGATGGGACGTGGTTTGAGTCCTTCGGCTTCAATCTTTCCAAGTGATTCGCCTAAGACTGTATCTCGAAAATGTTCAGCACGTTCTTTCAAAAAGTTTTTAACATCAGGTTCAAGCTTAGATAAATCAAGATAAAAATGTTCGGTATCTCGTAATTCAAGTGCACCATCACCCGTCTTTGCGCGCGGATTTTTTAACTTCTCAGGCTCAAGTACATTGCCACAATTGTCACATTGGTCAGAACGTGCACTTTCAAATCCGCAGATGTAACAAGTCCCTTCAACATATCTGTCTGGTAGAAATTTATTTGCACTAGGGGAGTACCATTGCTTGCTAAATTCTTTGAACAAGAATCCATTTTTTTGCAAAGCAAGAAACACAGATTGCGAAACTTTGAAATGATTTTCGCTATGAGTGGTTGTGAATAAATCGTACGTGATGCCATAACCTTTGAATACTTCAATAAAAGACTCATGATATTTTTTATATACTTCTTCAACAGGCTTTCCTTCTTTATCTGCGGCGATGACAACAGGCGTGCCGTGAGAATCTGTCCCTGAGACGACGAGAACTTTATTCCCTTTGAGTCTGTGATAACGTGCGACAATATCACCCGGCAAATGTGAACCAGTGATATTGCCCACATGAATTTCTGCGTTTGAATAGGGCCAAGCGATGGCGATTAATATATTTTCAGTCATTGTATAACTCCATATTTTTTATGTCGTTGCGAGCCGCGCTTTTGTTTTGCGGCGAAGCAATCTCCTAATCAACTTTGAGATTGCTTCGGCAGGCAGACGTTGCCTCGCAATGACATGTGATTTATAAACAAAAAGGCTGTCCGCAAAATGGACAGCCTGTATTCTTTGATACAAAACTTATGCTTTCCATTTGGCGCAGGTGAACATCTCCATTTGCATGGCCATGGTCATTGGCACCATTGGGAAAGCGGAAGTGAATTTCATAGTCAATATTTTAGGCAGACGAAGCGAGTTTGTCAATAGCAGGTTTTTGTTTCATTTTGTATGCAATGAAACAAAATAGAAGAACTAAAATAGTTGTTCCTAAACTCCATAAGTCATGACTTGTAGTGGCTTGTTGCAAGAGTGCAAACAGAGAATACAAATCTAAAATAACCAGAAAGATAATAGGGAAAATATAGCTCCTACTTTTTTCAACAAAAGTTCCGATAATCCACACAATGGGTAATATATATAGAATTTGATCATACGCCCATAAATACAATGTGGCAACGAAAGAAATTGGGATGATGAGATTTAACATTTCCCAATTGCTAATTTTTGAATGATTTCGCCATAAATAATAAATTGTAGCGACTAATAAAATCAGCATCCCACTTGCTCCAAGAATAGAATAGCAAGTAGAGTTTCCATTGCATGCAAGGTATGAAAAACTCCACACGTTTGATTGAACACCTAATCTACGGTCAAATGCGGCTTGACTACTATTTATAAAAATAGATACCCAGTTCGGATTTAATGCTATTCCTAATATTAATAGTAGGATTCCACCAACAATCATTCCATAGATGAATTTCCATTGTTTTGTTAAAAGAAAAAAAGTGCCTAGTAAAAATAAAATCATAACCCCTTGTGAGGGTTTAAGCATCGTGAAAGAAAGTAATAAACCAGCTATAAAAAGATTTTTTCTATCAAGAAAATTTAATCCCCCAAAAAGGAATAAAAGACTAATTGCTCCTATAGAACCAATTTGCAAGGTTAGGTATATGGGACCGAAATATAAAAGAAATACGACAATAGGGATTAACAAGCGAGAATGTGCACTAGATTTCCAGCGACTTAATAAAGAATATACAACAAATCCGATAATCACTTGACTAATTATTTGCCAAACATAATAGGCTTGACCCAGTGATAAAAATCCAAGCGGAGTTAAGAACAATACAAGGGGTAATGGATATAGGAATGTAGGTTCTTTTGGTGTGATGGTTCCATATTTTTCATGTCCATTAGACCAATCTTCAGGATTATACGGACTTTCTCCATCTAGCATTAATTTACCAGATAGCCAAAAAACAAAGAAATTTGAGTTGTAATAATCCGCGTTTTTATAATTTTGAGATGCCCGCCAATGAAACATTGAAGCAAGCAAAATCAGGGCGATAACACTACTTAAAATCTTAAAAGTTTTGCTTGTTTCTATACTCATCTGAAAAGTTTATTCCAACAAATCTTTCAGCTTCGCAAACGGAGAATCAGGTTCAGGGGGTCTGTGACCACAATCTTTGAGGTTCAAATTCTGACCACACTCTGGGCATAAGCCTTTGCAATTTTCATCATGGATGGGGCTGATGGGAATTTCTAGCAAGGCATAATCACGAATAAGTTCTGCTAAATCTAAGTGAGCGTCTTCAGGCAAGAGGAGTTCAGTTTCTATTTCAGAACGTTTATCGAAAGCATATAGTTCAGTAAAAGACCAATCTAATTGATGTTCAAATTTGGTTAAACAACGAACACATTCCAAACTAGTTTCGGCAGAAAATTCTGCTTGCAGGATTAATCCTTGTGGGGTTTTGCCAACATTGGCAACCCCTGAGAAGTTTCGCAATTCAAGGTCATCTAAAGCAATTTCATCAAACTCAAAAGGGAAGTCGTGGTTATAACCGACTTCTTCATGGATAATAAATCCGACGTTAAAACGAAATGGTTTTTTCATAGTTTAAAAGTTGGAAGGTTGAAAAATGACCAGTAAGACTTGTTAGACCAATAAGACTAATTAGATTTTACGATCAACAATATATTTTGCTAAATTTTCTAATGCATCACGTTCAGCACAAGGTTGGATATTTTCTAAACAAGCAATGGCGCGGTCCACATAATTTTCGGCTTCTTGCATGGCTTTATGAGCAGAATCACTTGCACGGATGTTATCTACAAGGCGGGTCATGTTTTCGTGATTTGTCCAGCCGCCGTTGGCAAGGGAGAGAATGTCTGGGTCGGTGGGATTGGATTCTGTGTAGTAAATGCCGGGGAGCGTGACCAAGCCGTTATGTAAGTCTGAACCGATGGGTTTTCCGACAGAAGTTTGGTCGCCGGTGAAATCCAAAATATCATCCACAATTTGAAATGCCATGCCGAGTTGATATCCAAATTCACGCATGCATTTAATCGTTTCTTCACTTGCAGGGCTGACCATTGCCGCCGCATGTGAAGTCATTTCAAACAATGAAGCAGTTTTGGCATAAATTCGTTTGTAATAATTATCTCGATTAATTAATCCACGAGAGCTGAACATTTGAGTTAACTCACCATTGACGATAATCGAAAGTGTATCTGCAAACAGATTCATCAATCGCAAATCATCAGTTTCGGCGGCGAGTTTGGCGGCACGAGCGAAAATAAAATCACCAGTTAGAACTGTTGCAGGTGGAGCCCAACGTGCATTGAGTGTTGGAGTTCCACGACGAAGCAAAGATCCATCAATTAAATCATCATGCACGAGTGTGGCAGTGTGAAGAAGTTCAACTGCCGCGCCAAGTGTAACCAATTTTTCAAGCGGGGCACCCAGCATGTTTCCAACGAGCAAGCCGAGGGTAGGGCGGATGCGTTTGCCTCCGGCTTTCATCAAATGCTCAAGCGCGGCGCGTAAATCGGCATGAGCAGAATCCGCTTGTTCGCGCATGCGTTCTTCGACAAGTTTAATTTCTTCGGTTACGGGTGAGATAAAAGTAATAGCATTCATTCAGTCTCCCCAAGCAAAGAGTCGAGCCGCGTTTTGTGTTGTGATTGCGGCAATCTCCGCCGGGCTTTTGGAATGGATTTCTGCTATTCTATCAGCAATGTGCAAAATGTACGAGGGTTCGTTCCTTTTTTCACGAACGGGAACAGGGCTTAAAAATGGCGAATCTGTCTCAATCAGAAGCCTGTCCAAAGGCAGTTGTTTGACAATTTCTCTCTTTTTATCTGCGTTTTTATAAGTGACTGGTCCCGTCACGCCGATGTAAAAATTTAAGTCCAAGCCTTTTTGAGTGGTTTCGAGAGTGCCATTAAATGAATGAAGCACTCCAGGTTTTTCTGCCAACTCACCCGTTAAACTTTTTTGCCATTCTTCCAAAATGTTTAATAAATCCACAGAGGCTTCACCAAACCAAGCATCATTTTCTTCGCGCATGTGGATGATGACAGGTTTATTCACTTCTTTGGCAAAATTCAATTGCTGTTTCAAGGCTTCGTGCTGAAACTCACGCTTCTCTTTTTCTTTGACCCAATAATAGTCAATGCCAATTTCGCCAATCGCAACCACTTTTGGATGGGTGGCAAGTTTCTTTACTTCATCAAATGTTTGTGGATTAAATTCTTCCAAATCAGTTGGATGAAACCCCACAGCCGCATACACGCTTGGATATTTTTCTGCTAATAACACCGCCTCTTTACTTGATTTATGCTGGAGTCCTGGAACCAGAAGTTTTATCAATCCCGAATCATTCGCACGTTGAATCACTTCCTCGCGGTCTGCGTTGAATTTATGATAGTCTAAATGACAGTGGGTGTCTGTGAGTTGCATGAATACATTATAATGCTGTCAGGTTTTCAATAAACATTTTGAGGTCATTCATGGATAGTATCGAAAAATATATAGAAGATTTGAAAAGTGATAGTGGAAATAAGCGCTTTGATGCGTGTCGTTCATTACGTCGGATGAAAACGATTCCCCAAAGTGCCATAGATGCTTTACTTGAAACTATTAATGATTCAGATTTCTTAGTAGCAAGAGAAGCTAAAAAGGCATTGCAGGCGCATAATGTCCCTATTAATGAATCCAAGGGGGACGGAGAGTCAAAAGATTCTAATTCTGCCTCCCAGAAATTTTTAAAAGTGTACGGCTGGATAATCCTTATTGGATTGGTATTTTCATTGCTGATATTTGGACCTGAAGGTTTTATTTTTTTACTGGCGTTTTTAGGTGGCCCAATATTGTTCTTGATCGTGGTTATAGGGGTGATTGGTTATTTTATAAGTTCATCTCGTGGTAAATCAAGTGTAAAAGACACAGATAAAAATGGAGAAAAAAGCGAGGAAACCCAGCCTCAACGAAATGAACCACTAAACCTATGGCCCGTAATCATTATTATTGTAGCAGGTATGTTGTTTGCTATCATTTCAAGTTTACTGAATTAACACATAACAAAGTGGCAGTCATAGAAATGACTGCCACTTTGTTACTTTATTTTATTCCCGCAACTTTGAGACCGTCTTCCAAAATTGCTTTGACTTTATCTTGATGACGTGTCTCAGTATATACACGTAAAATCGGTTCTGTTCCTGAAAAACGAATCAACATCCAGCCACCGTCTTCAAGTTTGTATTGAAAACCATCTACTGTAATTAAATCAACAACTTTTAACCCACCTAAAGTTGAAGGATTGTTATCACGAATAATTTTCTTACGTGCTTCAGGGTCACCACTAAATGGACTATCCACACGGTCATAGAAATATTCGCCGCCAACTTTTGCAAATAAATCTTTGAGTAATTCGGTTGGTTTCTTTCCAGTCTTGACCATAAAGTCAAGCATGTATAAACCTGCTAAGATTCCATCGCGTTCTGGCACGTTTCCACGAAATGCATAACCACCTGATTCTTCGCCGCCGATTAATGCATTTGTTTCTGTCATTTTCGGGGCGACATATTTAAATCCAACACCTGTCTCATGGACAGGAACTCCATAAATTTCACCAAGTTTGTTCAACATACCTGTTGTAGACAAAGTCTTTACAATGTCACCACGTTCTTTGCGAATTTCAAGTAAATAATAAGCAAGCAAAGCATAAACACGCAATTGATTAATGAAATTTCCATTTTCATCACCAATTCCACAACGGTCAGCATCACCATCGGTGATTAACAAAACGTCAGCCTTATTCTCCACTGTAGCGCGTAGACCAACATCAATGTTCGGTTGAATCGGTTCTGGTCGTTTCATCTCAGGAAAAGATGGATTACGTTCATTATGAATTTCAATCACTTTTGTTTTTCCACCTGCTAACAAACGTGGAAACCAACCCGCGCCATTGCCCCACATCGTATCTACCATAACAGTTAATCCAGCATCTTTGATGGGTCCCAAATCAATTAATCCATCACGAGTGAGATGTTCAATGTATGGAGTCGCCGCATCAAACTTGACAATTTCACCAGCAGATTCAGCTTCTTTATAATTTTTTCGCTTCACATCTTTGATATCATCTGGAATGCCTGCTTCAATTTGTTTTAAACCTTCAGGGTCAATGGCACCACCTGTTTCGTTACGGACTTTGAATCCATTGTCAGTGGGTGGGTTGTGACTTGCTGTAATGTTCACTGCGCCTGCGGCTTTTTTATCAACCACAGCATAAGCAATGACTGGGGTTGGGGTTGCACCATCTGTTAAATAAACTTTCAAACCATTGCCTGCTAACACTTCCGCAACTGCGGCGGCGAAATGTTCACTCGCAAAACGCATATCATGCCCAACCACAATCCATTGACCTTTTTTGCCAATGGATAGCATATATGAAGCAAAGCCTTGTGCGGCTCTGCGGACATTATCAAATGTATAATCTTCTGCAATGACCCCACGCCAGCCATCTGTTCCAAATTTTAATTTTTGTGCCATATCAATGCTCCTAAAAAATAATAACTTGCGAAATTATACCCGCTTGGGCGTTATGTATCATCAAAAAAAGAACTTCGAGAATATTCTCGGAGTTCTTTATCAGACAAAACTTATTACTTTGCAATTTCCCAAATATAGCCAGCAGGGTCAAGAAAACTTGCAGTGCGAATGCCCCAAGGTCTATCCATGGGACCATTTAGCAATTTCACTCCGCGAGATGTTAATTCTGCACACATTTTATCTACATCATCTACTGGAATCGTAAAAACAAAACGAGAACCAGATTCACGGTTTGCTACTTTAGCAGGTTCAATTAGTTCATTGGCTTCTGATATTTTCAACAAATTGATTAATGTCTCGCCAAATTTAAAGACTGCTGAATTAGGGTCTTCATAAAATATAGGTAATCCAAAAACATTTTGATAATACTGTTTTGTAGATTCTAAATCCTCAACAAATAATGTGATTGCACTGATAGTTTTTGCCCAAGTTGTATTTTGATTCATGATAATCTCCTATATCTTAAGAAAAATGGTATCGAAGATTATAACAGAACATTTGTTCTGTTTATGGCGTTGGTGTTACAGATGGAACATCAAACGGAGTTGGCGTAGCAGTTAAGAAATCTTCAACAAATGGTGTTGAAGTTGATGTTGAAATTGCACTTGCTTCACCACTTATCAAAATTTGCCAAGCAATTTCCAAGTCACCAGATGCAACCACGGGGAATTGTGGTAAATTGCCTAATGCTAAATCTAAACGTGCAATCACTTGAGTTAACACTTCATCACCTGTTTCAGTTTGCAACTCAAATAATAAATCTCGCGCACTTTGCACATCTTCTTGTGCCAAACCAAAATTACTTTGTGATAAATACAAACGTGCCCGTCCGAGCATGTCAAATGCACGCGCTAACATCACTTCATGTTTCAATTCAAGTAACACTGAATTATTATTTGCTTGCAATTCACTTTCAATCGTAGCTTGAATTTCTTCCAATTTTTGAATCGAAGCCGAATGCGTTTCAATCGTTGTCTCAACTGTAATCAAACGATGATTCATTTCAGCAACTTCGGTTTGTAATCTCGCAATTTCATTTTCCAACTCACTCATGCGCGAAGCGTTCTCTTCCACTGGCGCGATAAATGTGCGTTGGATATAAGGTAAACCGTAAAAAATTAATATCCCAAACAATGCCAGAATTAAAACCAATCTCAACAAGGCTCGTAAGAAATTGATAAATGCCCGCCCGAATCTTGATAGAAAAGATTCCTTCTCTTCTTTTGATTCATCTTCGGCTTGATTCTTATCCGCTAGTGCGGGCATCGCCTCTTCTTCTACGGGAATTATGTTTCTGTCTTCGGATTCATTATCTGCCATTGTTACATCTCCTGTATAGTGATTGTACAACAAAAGTCGAGGATGAGAATCAAATTTGAGGAACTGAATCAAGATGAAGTCAAGTCAGAGGCGGGTTATAATCTTATCTATGATTTATCTTGATTACGCCGCCACAACACCATTAGACAAACGCGTCTTAGACGTGATGATGCCGTATTTCTCTGATTCATTTGGGAATCCATCTTCGATTCATCGCTTTGGTCAAAAAGCGGAGACGGCCATTGAAGAAGCCCGCGAAAAAGTTGCTAAGGTGTTGCATTGCCGTGCCGATGAAATTATTTTTACATCAGGCGGCTCTGAGGCAGATAATTTGGCTTTGCGTGGCGCGATGATGGCGAGGCGCGATACAGGCAAATGGATTTTGACTGCAAAAACAGAACATCCTGCCGTGAGTAAAACGGCAGGACAACTTGAAAAAGAATATAACTTTTTACTTGAATGGTTAGATGTTAATGAGCATGGCGAAATTACAGTTGCGTCTTTGAGTAAAGCCGTTTGCAATAATACTTCTCTCGCTTCAGTGATGTATGCCAATAATGAAATCGGAACAATAAATCCAATTGCGGATTTGGCTCAAGTTGCAAAAGCAAATAACATTTTGTTTCATACAGATGCGGTGCAAGCCGCCGCATATTTAGATGTGGATGTTCAAAAACTTGGTGTAGATTTAATGTCACTCGGTGGACATAAATTTTATGGACCAAAAGGTGTTGGAGCTTTGTATGTTCGCAAGGGCACGCAACTGATTCCACATCTCACAGGTGGAAGCCAAGAAAGCAGTTTGCGGGCAGGAACTCATAATGTTCCTTATATTGTCGGGTTTGCAGAAGCATTGAGATTGGCTGATGAAGAAAGAGAAGAAAGAATAAATCATGTCAAACCATTGCGTGACCATATTATTGGTTCTGTACTTGAATCAATTCCTGATTCTCAATTAACAGGTTATCCACAAAATCGTTTGCCGAATCATGCTTCATTTGTTTTCAAAGATGTAGATGGCAATTTGCTTTTGCAAATGCTAGATTCGGCTGGCTTTGCTTGTTCTTCTGGCTCGGCATGCAAAACAGGTAATCCAGAACCAAGTGAAGTAATTAAAGCATTAGGTTTTTCGGATGATTGGGCTTTGGGTTCTTTGCGTGTAACACTTGGAAAAGATTCAACTGCTGAGCACGTTGATTCATTTTTGAAAACATTGCCTTCATTAATTGAAAAAGCAAGAAAACTAAGTAACCATAAAACTAGTAATTAGCAAACTAACTTTTGAAAACAAAAATCATCACCCTCGAATCACATGATAATTTGATTTCAGTCCGCGATAAACTTTCGTGGGCGAAGACTCCGCGCATTTTGTTGGTGTGGCCCAAATATGAAAAGGTAAGTTTAAGATTATTGGATTTGAAAATTTTACAACGTCATGCTGATTCGCTTGGGGCGCAATTAGGATTAGTGACTCGTTGGAATAATGTTCGCCGAGATGCTGAATCTTTAAACATTCCAGTTTTTGATTCAACTGCATCGGCTCAAAAGGACGTTTGGCTTGAGTCGCCGCCCCGAAAGAGACGAATCCCGAAACCGCCCCAAGTTGACCTGAGAAAGAAGCGTGATGAGGTTCGCATCCAAGAGCCTGCTTGGGTGAAATCTTTATTAGGCAGAATCATCTTGTTTGCAATTGGGGTGCTATCTGTTTTGGTGTTGGCAGGTTTATTTATCCCTCGCGCGCAAGTGACATTATTTCCCGAATCAAAACTGGTTTCAGCAGTGATACCTGTGCAGGCGAGTTTATCTTTTAATTCAGTTTCATTGAATGGTGCTATACCCGCGCAAGAAATTTTTGTAATAGTAGATGTTGAAAAAATAAAAGTAGTTACTAGTCAAATTGCAATTCCAAAAACAAAAGCCAAAGGATTTGTGCAATTTCAAAATTTAAGTTCAAGTGAAGTGACCATACCTGCTGGCACGATTGTTGCAACAGTAGATTTGATTCGGTTTGAAACATTGAACCGAACCATTTTGCAAGGCGGTGTAAATCAAATTGTAGAAGTTCCAATTCAAGCAGTGAATGCGGGTGAAGGTGGAAATGTAGAGGCGGAATCAATCATTTCAATTGAAGGTCCGCTTGGGTTATCTATGACGGTTACGAATCCTGAATCTATATCAGGTGGGGAAGATGAAAATGCAATTGGTGCAAATGAAAATGACCGTGCTATTTTGCGTGAAGAAACATTGAATGAATTAAGGTTGCTTGCCGAAACACAAATGCGCACTGAACTTGCTGACAAAGATTTCTTAATTGTAGATACGCTTGAATTAAAAGAAATTTTGGTTGAGGAATTTTCTCCGCTTGAAAATGAAGCAGGTGATACTTTGACATTAATCATGCAAGCAGAATTTTCAGCGTTGTATGTGTTTGCAAATGATATGCAAACATTAACTTCATCGTATTTGAATGCTTCTATTCCCGAAGGTTTTTCTGTGATTGATGAAATGCAATTTGAATTAATTGATACACCTTTCACTGATTCGGATGGTGTGACTCGTTTTCAATTGCAAATTAGTCAAAACACTGTCAAGCATGTGGATGTGTTACAAGTCTTCAATGTGATTCGTGGATATAATTTGCAAAATGCAAAAGATGAATTGATTGAGTCATTTCCATTTCGTCAAGAACCACAGATTACGATAAACCCTTCATGGTGGAACTTTTTACCGTTGATTCCGTTTAATATTTCGGTTGAAGTAAAATAAATTTGCCACAGAGGACACAGAGTTTTTTGAGAAAAACCTCAAAGGTCTCTGTGCTCTCTGTGGCTAAGAGTTATTATGAGAATTTTAGCAATTGACCATGGTGAAAAAAGAATCGGCTTAGCAATCAGTGACTTAACTGGCACAATTGCAAATCCTTTGAATGTGATTAAGCATGTTTCCCGTATGATTGACGCGGCGCAAGTGGCTGAGATTGCAAATCAAAATGATGTTGCATTAATTATCATTGGTCAATCATTAGATGAAGATGGCAAGCCAAACATGGCAGGGCGTAGGGCTGGGCGTTTTGCAGATGAATTGAAAAATCAAACTCAAATTCCTATAGAAATGGTGGATGAATCGTTTAGCACACAAATCGCCCGTGCCGCACGAATCGAACTTGGCGTTTCCAGAAAAAAGCGTGCAGGTCATCAAGATGAATACGCGGCAGTGGTTATTTTGCAAAATTATCTTGAGTCGAAACGTGGTCTCGATACGGCGGCGATGGTCGAGTAGTTCCGAAGGAACGTATCGAGACCCGCCGCCTACTCGACCACCGAATTAAAAACCATACACCAGAAATCGTAAATAAAAAATGCGTCGTTATCAATATTATTTCATCTTATTAATTCTTGTTGTCATTACACTCGTTTGTGTTTTTTCATTTATCTATTACATTCCCGCACGTGCATCGTTATTGTATGGTCCACCAGCCAATCATCTTTCGATTTCAAATCGCATTGAATATTCAGCGCGCTTGCTTTCGTATGGCGATGAACTCTCAACGCCATTAAACCCAAATGGTGCTGAACAAAATTTTATCGTTTCATCAGGTGAATCAATTTCATCGATTGCCCAACGTTTGCAAGAATCAAATCTAATTTCAAATGCTGATGCTTTTTTTGATTACGTCGTTTACACAGGCATTGACCTGACCATTCAAGCGGGCGAATTTAATTTGAGCCCTGCCCAATCTATCATTGATATTGCGAAGGCTTTGCAAAAATTTTCTCCAACCGATGCGACACTTGTTATCTTAGCAGGTTGGCGGATGGAAGAAATCGCCGCTTCACTCCCAACCTCGGGCTTGAGCATTACGCCCGAAGCATTTCTTTCCGCCGCACAGACTCCACCTCAAGTTTTGGATTTCACCTCAGCACCATCTATGGAAGGATTTTTCTTTCCCGATACTTACACATTGCCACGCGAAACAACCCTTGACCAATTCCTTGACATCGTTGCACGTAACTTTGCACAACGCATGACACAAGACTTAATCACCGCCTTTGAAAATCGCGGATTGACCGTTTACGAAGCAGTCATCATTGCATCAATCGTTGAACGTGAAGCCATTCATATTGAAGAAGCCCCAATGATTGCATCCGTTTATTTGAATCGTTTGGCAATCAACATGAAACTGGATGCAGACCCAACTGTGCAATATGCCTTAGGCTATCAATTTGACAAAAACTCATGGTGGAAGAGTCCATTAGCATTAAATGATTTACAAATCCCTTCGCCGTATAACACGTATCTCAATGTAGGTTTGCCACCTACACCGATTTCAAATCC
>ERZ761602.5908-NODE-5908-length-14130-cov-4.672611_pt1 | contig 14130 bp, 13 predicted proteins | sample MGYA00512165_ERZ761602 | MGnify/ENA primary metagenome ERZ761602 (study PRJEB28899, sample SAMN02445085) | bioreactor sludge metagenome | biome: EBPR sludge; isolation source: Thorneside wastewater treatment plant | place: Australia: Brisbane, Thorneside...
CTGCGCCTCGGGCCGCAGCGGCGCGGCCGGGTCGGCGAGGGGAATGTGCCAGTCCGGGTCGGCCGCGGGCGCGGCGCCGGCCGTCGCGGCGGTCAGGAGTGCGAGCGCGAGCGCAGCCGCGCTGGCGCGGAGTCGGCGCAAGTCAGTCCCGGACGCGGCGCCGCTGGCGGACGACGAGGGCACCGACGGCGGTGCCGAGCAGCCACACGCCGGCCGGCAGCGGCACGATGCTCACCTCGGCCTCGCCGAAGGACGGGAAAAAGCGCTGGTACTTGGGCACGTAGCTCGCGAAGCTGCCGGAGAAGTCGTCGGCATCCGCGAGGCCGAGCGTCGCGAGGCTGCCCACCGGCCCGATGGCGGTGAAGCTGAAGGTGCCGACGAGGCCGTTCTCGGCGGCGTTGTCGAAGCCGAAGGTCACCGTCTGCGCGCCGCCGCTGGTCGCGACCACCGGGTTCTCGTAGAAGCTGAGCCCGCTGGCGAGGGTGAAGCCGCCGTAGGTGAGCAGCGCGGGATTGAAGTCGAGGACGAGGCCGCCGCCGTAGAGGCCGCCGGTGGAGTCCGGCAGCGCGTCGGTGGCGTCCAGGAACAGGTTCACCGTGAAGCTGCCGTTCGGCGCCACGCTGGCGGCCGACGGGACGAGGGTCAGGCTCGCGGCCTGGGCGGCACCCGCGGCGAACAGCAGGACAGTGGTGGCGACGGTACGGAGGTTCATGGCGGGGTTCTCACGGCAGGATGGCCGGCGGGGTGGTGACTTCACGGAGCAGGCCCACGTCCTTGATGCGGCCCTGGCCCTCCAGGGTCACGTCGATGATGTGGGTGATGCCGGCGTTGCCGCCGGGTTCGCCCACCAGGGCGCCCTGCACGAAGTCGCTGCTGCCCACCACGTTGCTGGTGAACTGGTCGGGGCTCGAGATGAAGTTGACGCCGGACACGTTGCCACCGGCGCCGAAGCTCCAGGCGGGGTTGGTCCAGGTGCCGCTCCAGTCCGGGCTCGCGCCCATGTTCACCGTCAGGTTCGCGGTGGTGGCGCCGTTCACCGACATGGGGCCCGTGAAGTTCAGGGTCGTGTTGCCGGCGTTCAGGGCATCGAGGCCGGCCTGGCTCATGGCGGTGCCCCAGGCGAAGTAGCCGGAGCGGGCGTTCTCGCGCGTGCCGTGGGTCCACACGTCCGCGGCGAGCTGGATCTCCCCGTCCTCGTCCCGGACCACCCGGGCGATCAGGCGGGAGTTCACCCCGTCCGCCTGGCCGGAGGCGCGCAGGTTGCCGTAGCCGTCGGGCCGGGGCTGGATATTGGTGGTCATGGGCACGGACTCGATGGGCTCACCGGTCTCCGGGTCGATGCGGAAGCTCGTGCCGTCGGTGGCGAGGTCGATGCGGCCGAATTCGGTCTCCTCCGGATCGCCGTTGCTGGTGATGCCGCCGACGATGGTGGCGAAGCCGCAGGGCGTGCCGGGCTGGCAGCCCTCGACGGGCAGCACCGGGATGAGCTGCGGCACGCAGACGTCCGAGAGGTCCGCGCCCTGGTCGCACTCGAAGGCCGGGTCCGGGATCGTGAGTGCCACGAGCGGCCCCTCGGCCGCGGGGGCGGGCGTGGCCCAGGGCCCCCAGCAGAGCACGCTCGACGCCGCATCCGGGCCGCTGCAGGGATCCGTGTCCGCCAGGGCCTTCATCGGCACCGGGGCGGGTGGCGGCGATGCGGCGGCCAGCTGGTCCTTGCAGGCGTTGATCACGCTCTTCGGCGCGGCCTTCGGGTCCGTCGCCCAGCGCTCGAGCAGCGCGGCGCAGTCCGCGTCGGAGCGCGGCGCGGCGGTGGACTGCTCGGCAGCGGGAGCGAGCGCGGGCACTGCCAGCAGCAGGATGGTGGCAACGGCCAGTGAGGTACGCATGGAGTCTTCCCTGTGTGTCTCCGGTGCCGCGTCTCGGCGCGATTCACCGTCGGTTTCTGTCGTTCTATTACCTGTACTTCTACACCAATCCCGGGCGCCGTTCACGGCGCCGTGCGGGATTATGCGAACTGCGTCCCAGGTGACTTAATCCGTTGCCGCTCCTGTACCGCCGGGTCAGAAGCGCCGGGACAGGCCGAGGCCCACCTGGTGCCGGTCGTAGTCGTAGAGATCCACGTTCGACGAGTTGTCCGTGTAGGTCCAGCCGCCCACCAGGGCCCAGTTCGCGAGCCACCCGGCGCGGAAGTCGTGCTGGAAGCCCAGCGTCGCGCGCAGCTCCTCGTCGTCCCGCGGCACGTTGAACAGGGGCTCGACGCCGTCGAAGTCGTACCAGCGGTAGGCGAGGCGGCCGAACACCGTGCCGTTCTCCCAGGCCGCGGCGGTGAAGGCCAGGAACACGTCGGGGCCGCCGTAGCTGAAGCGCTCCTCGTCCGCGTCGAAGTCCGGGTAGCCGACGCCCGCCTGCACCAGCACCGTGCGCTGGCTGAAGTAGCGGCCGACGGTGAGGTAGGGCGCCACGTACAGGCCGTCCCGGCCCTCGTTCTCGTCGTCGTGGTAGTTGCGGTCGGTGATCATGGCGTCGAGGCCCACCTCCCACTCGTCGCCGACCTGCCAGGCGATGCCCGGGTTCACGCTGGCGAAGAGCGCCAGGTCCTCGCCACCCAGGAAGATCTCGTCCGCCTGCAGGGCCACGTAGGCCCGCCAGCGGTCCGGCACGATCCAGGCGGGGCCGGTGCGCAGGGTGAGCACGCCCAGGTTGAAGTCGTTCTCGTCGAAGTAGGCCCGGTAGTAGGCGTTGGCCTCGCTCTGCCAGATGAAGCTGCCGGTCCGCTCGCCCCAGTCGAAGCGCTTGCCGGGATTGAAGGTGTGGGCGAGGCCCGCGTTCACCACCGCGGCCCAGTCGCTGGTTTCCCGGGACTCCGGGGCCACCGCGAAGGGCAGGCCACCGATGTCGATGATGTCCCGGGACGGGCCCACGTTGACGTTGGAGTCGTAGAGCAGCCCCGCGTAGAGCGACGGCGACCAGGTGTGGCGGGCGGCGAAGCGCCGCTCGTCCGCGTCGATCTGGGCGAGGAAGGCCAGCACCGTGGCGCGCACGGTGGGCGGCGTGTCCGGGTCGTCCAGCACCCGCTGCGCCTCGGTGCGCGCCGCCGCGTAGTCGCCGGACAGGTAGTGGACCTTGGCGAGCTCCAGCCGGGCCCGGGACAGCGACGGGTTGGCCGCCAGCAGGCGGGAGAGTTCCGTGCGCGCGGTGCGCAGGCGCCGCTCCTCGATCGCGGCGAGGGCCGCGTCGAAGTCCTGCTCGAGGGCGGCCGTGTCCGACTGCGCCTCGGCGCTCCGCGGGATGCCGACGGCGGCCCCGAGCAGCAGGACGAGGCCGGCGAGCAGGGCCCGGGAACGGTTCGACATAAGCTTGCTTTCCATAAGGCTTTTTGTTTTAGTTTCGTGGCCTTGCGGGACACTACTCCATCTGGCGTCAGGACTCTGCCAACCGTGTCGCGCCCCGGGCGCCGCGCGGTCGCCGCCTTATTGTGTCTGATCTCCGGCGCTGCCGGGGCCTTTCCCGCCGACCTGTTCGGGTACCGGGCGGTGCCCCAGGAGCAGCTCGGCGATTTCCCACAGTGGCTCGGGGTCCTTGAACGGCATCTGAAGGACGACCTGCGGGACGGGCCGGCAGCGGGCGACTGCAGCGCCCGGGTCTTCAACCGCTGCCACCTGGCCACCTGGCTCCGTTTCCTGGACAGCGTCCGGGGCCTGCCGGCCGCGACGCAGCTGGCGGCGGTGAACCGCTTCGCCAACACCCGGGAGTACCAGCTCGACATCGACAACTACGGCGTGGAGGACTACTGGGCCATTCCCCGGGAGTTCCTCGGGAGCGGCGGTGACTGCGAGGACTACGTGATCACCAAGCTGTTCTCGCTGCTCTGGCTGGGCTTCCCGGCCGACGAGCTGCGGCTCGTGGTGGTGCAGGACACGAACCTGCGCGTGCCCCACGCGGTGCTCGCGGTGGCTCGGGGCCGTGACACCCTGATCCTCGACAACCAGGTGCAGGCGGTGCTAACGGACCGGGACGTGGTGCACTACGTGCCGGTCTTCTCCCTGGACCGGACGCGCTGGTGGCTGCACCTGCCGCCCTCATGAACGCTGCCGCCCGCCGCCTGCTCTCGCCCGTGGCCGCCGCCCTGCTGGGCCTCGCCGGCCTGCTCGGCCTCGGCGCGGTGCTGATCAACGTCTACATCGAGGGCGAGCGGCAGCGGGACCTGCTGCAGTGGGAGTCGCGACTCGCGCTCGTGGCCGATGCCAGGGCGGATGCGCTTGCCCGGCTGCTGGCCGCGGACCGGCGCGAACTGGAGGAGCTGGCCCGCAACGCGTCCTTGCAGCTCTACCTCTGGCAGGTGCAGAAGGCCCGGGAGGCGGGCGCGGAGACGGAGCCCGCCCAGCAGGCCTACCTGCGCAACCTGATCCTCGCGGCCGCCGACCGGGGCGGGTACCTGGCGGACCCGGATGCGCGCCTGCCGGCCAACGTGCCCCGTGCCGCCGCGGCCGGCCTCGCGCTGTTCGCCGCGGACGCCGTACCCGTCGTCGCGACGCCGGGCCTCGGCAGTGCCATCGGCACCTACGCGGCCGTGACGGCGCGGGCCCGCGCGGCGCCCGGCCGCACCCTCGTGGACCTGGTGCTCGGGCCCGACGACCAGGCCATGCTCGTGATGGCAGTGCCCGTCAGTCCCGTGTCCGGCGCCCTGGCCGCCGGCACGGCAGGCGGCCCCACCGGCGTGCTGCTTGCCGTGCGCAGTGCCGACCAGGCGCTGTACCCGCTGCTCACGCGGGGCCCGAACCTCACGGAGGACAGCGAGGCGCTGCTGCTCGCCCGCCGGGACGACAGCGTGCTGTTCCTGTCCCCCACCCGGGAGGGCCAGAACGCGCTCCGGCGCAGCATGCCCCTGGTGCGGCCGGCCGCGGACGAGGAACTCGCCGAGGTGGCCGCCGTGCTGGAGCCCGACCGCTTCGTCGCCCTCGACAACTACCGGGGCACGCCGGTGCTGCAGGTGAGCCGCCGCATCCGGGGCACGGCCGCGGAGGGCGACCGGGCCGCGGGCTGGGTCCTCGCCCAGCAGGTGAACGCGGCCGAGGCCCTCGCGCCGGCCAACGAGCGGCGCGCCTTCCTGCTCGCCACGCTGTTCCTGCTGCTCTTCGCGATCGCCGCCGTCGCCGTCGCCGCCTGGCGCCACGGCAGCAGCGTGCGGGCCCGGCACCAGGCCGACGAATTGCGCGACAAGGCGGCCCGCCTGCAGAAGCAGACCGACCTCCTGCACACCATCACCGACAACGTGGACGTGCTCACGGTGCTCGTGAACCGGGAGGAGGAGGTGGTCTTCACCAACCAGGCGACCGCCCTCGCGGCGAAGAGCACCATCGGGGCGCTGGTCGGCAACCGCCTGGCGCTGGTCTTCGGCCACGCCACGGCGGCCCTGCTCGGCGAGCTCTGCGAGCAGGCCCGCCGCCAGCGCGCGCCGGTGCACCGGGTGCTGCCGCTCGCGCTCGGCGGCGCGCTGAAGAGCTACCAGGTCAGCCTGATCCCGGTCGAGCGCATCGGCGAGCGCCGCCAGCTGGTGCTGCTGGTGCTCGGCGACGTGACCGACCTCAAGGTGGCGGAGCAGCAGCACGCGGACCTGCTGCGGGAGCTGGTCGGCAAGCTGTCGGACGCGGTGGCGCTGCACGATCCGTACTCCGCCCACCACGCGAGCCGCATGGCCGAGGTGGCCCAGGCGGTGGCCCGGGAACTCGGCCTCCCCGAGGACGAGCGGGACACCCTGGGCCTCGCGGCGACGCTCGCCAACATCGGCAAGATCATGGTGCCTGCCGACCTGCTCACCAAGACCGGCCCCCTGACGGCGGCGGACCGGGACCTGCTCCGGCGGCACGTGGACTTCAGCCTGCAGCTGCTGTCTGGCCTGGACTTCGACGGGCCGGTGCTCGACGTCATTGCCCAGAAGCAGGAGCTCCTCGACGGCAGCGGCTATCCGCGGGGCCTCACCGCAGAGCAGATGACGGTGTCTGGCCGCATCCTGTCCGTTGCCAACGCCTTCGTGGCCCTGGTCAGCGCCCGGGCCTACCGGCAGGGCGTCACCATCGACGCCGCCCTCGAGGAACTCCTGAAGGGCGCCGGCACCCACTACGATCGCCGCGTCATCGCCGCGCTCTTCCACGTGGCCGCGAACCGGCAGGACTGGACGCGCTGGGTGTAGGCGTTGCCCCGTAGGAGCTCGCTAGATGAACACGCTCGCTGCGGGGACTTCCTCTTCGCGCCTGAAGGCGCTCCTACGGGTACTTCCCGGTCGCGCCGGTCGGCGCTCCTACGGGGACTGCCAGCGCAGCTCGACGTAGAGCTCCCGCTCCCGCCCCGGGAAGTACCGGTAGTCGCCGAAGGCGAAGTCGGCCCGGTCCGCGTAGCGCTCGTCGGTGGCGTTGTTGAGGCGCAGCGTCGCGCCCCAGGCCGGGGTGAAGTCCCAGGCGAGGCGCAGGTTGAGGAGGTCGTGCCCGGGGTAGTCCTGGTCCTCCTGGGCGGTCAGGTAGTAGCCCCCCTGGTGCACCCACTCGGCCTCGGCGAGCAGTGATTCGCCTGCCCACCCCGCCCGCAGGCTGCCGAGGGTGCGGGGCGCGGTGTCGATGTCGTTGCCGTCGACGATGGTCTCGCCCCCGGTGATCGCCTGGCTGAAGGCGTAGGTCTGCCGGGCCCAGGTGCCGGCGAGGGCCCCGTAGAAGCCGGCGTCGCTGCGCAGCTCGATGTCCACCTCGGTGCCCACGTGCTCGCTCTCCCCGTTGCTCACGTTGTAGCGGTTCGAATCCTGCAGCACGTAATCCCGCTTGCGCATGGCGAACGCCGCGAGCTCCACCCGCGCCCGGGGCGACTGCCAGCGCCAGCCGGCCTCGAGGCTGTCGATGGACTCGGAGTCCAGGTCCGCCACGTCCTGACCGGCCTGCAGGCGGTAGAGCTCGGCGGCCTGGGGCGCCCGGAAGCCCCGGACCAGGGTGGCGTAGACCGCCGTGTGCCCGCCCACCCGCACCGTGATGCCGAGGTTCGGCGCCAGGTTGGTGAAGCTGTCGCTGCGGTCCGCAGGTCGGGTGAACAGCCCGAAGGTGTCGGCGGCCAGGTGGTTGTCGTAGTCGTAGCGCAGCCACTCGAGCCGCACGCCGCCGGTGAGCGTCACCCGCGGGGCGACCTGCCAGGCGGCCTGCAGGTAGGGCGCGGCCAGCCACTGCCAGGCGTCGTAGTCGTAGTGCTGGCCCTGGGGCCGGACCGGCGTGCCCACGTCGGGCTGGGACTGGGTCTCCTCGAGCCAGCCCTTCGCGACCTCCACGTCGAAACCGGTGGTGAGTCGAAGCGCACCCCGCGTGGTGTAGCGGAGCAGCGTCGCGCCACCGCTCGCCTGGCCATTCTCCTCGGTGGGCTGGCCGAGCAGGAAATGCTGCAGGAAATCCATTTCCGAGCGGCGCAGGAAGGCAATGAGGTCGACGCCCTCGTCCGCCGTGTTGGCGGCGGGCCGCCAGCGGGCGGTGAGGCGCTGCGCGTTGGCGTCCCGGTAGGACTCCGGGTTCGGGTTGCTGGTCCGCAGGGCCTCGTCCTGGTAACTGTCCTCGCCGAGGATGAAGCCCGCCGTCTCCTGGTCGAGGACGTTGCCGCTGAAGACGAGCTCGAGGCGCCCCGTGGCGAATGCGGTCGCGTACTTGAGGAAGCCCTTGGCCTGCCGGTAGTCCGACGCCTCGCGGAAGCCGCCGTCGTGGTCGACGAGCAGCCCGCCCACGAGGCCGGTGTCCGGGGTGGCACCCGGCACCGCCGCCCGCACCTCGCCCCGTGCGAAGTGGTTGGGCCCGTACCCGCCGGCCAGCTCGAGCCCGTCGTCGCCGGGCGCCGGCAGCAGCAGGTTCAGCGTGCCGTGCACGGCGTTGGAGCCGTAGAGCGCGGTGCCCGGGCCGCGGATCACCTCGATGGCCGCGGCCTGCTCGCTGGGCAGTTCGAAGAGTTCATTGACGTTGCAGAAGCCCGTCGGCCGGATCGACACGCCATCCTCCAGGATGAGGAAGCTGCCGCAGGAGCCGGGGCCCGTGAGCACCGGCGAGCGGATCGCCGTCAGGCTCTCCTGGCCACTGCCCCGGGACAGCCACACGCCGGGCAGCTGCGTGCCGAGTTCGTTGATGTGGGTGGGGCCGATGAGCGCGATGCGCGCGCCGTCCACCAGGGCCGTGTTGCCCGCGAGGTCGAGGGCGGCCACCGGGTAGCGCGTCGCGGTGACGAAGATCTCGTCCGGGAGGTCCCGCGGGGCTGCGACTGCCGGCAGGCCCAGGGCGAGCAGCAGCGGCAGCAGCCGCGCGGCCGCGGGACCCGCCATCAGCGCTCCAGGGGGGAGAGCTGGATGCTGGGCAGGTCGCCGAGTCGGCTGTAGGCGTGGCGCCGGCCCATCTCGAGCAGCGCGGCGTCCCGTTCCTCGCGGCTGGCGAACCAGTGCTCCTTCTGCCAGTCGTCGCCGAGGACCCGCCGCAGGGGATCGCCCGGGGGCATCGTCACGCGGATGCCGAAGCGAAGCGACGCCACCTCCGGCAGGGGGTGGAGCAGGTTGTGGGGATTGCTGGTGTCCATGTCGGGTTGCCCGGGGCCGGTCAGGCGCCGGATGATAACCCCCGGCCCTCACACCGGGAACGCCCCATGTCCGAGCATCACGCTTCCATCCAGTGGCAGAACAGCGCCAGCACCCTCGACTACGCGAGCTTCAGCCGCGACCACACCTGGGCGGTGAAGGAGGGCCGGGTGACGGTCCCCGCGTCGTCCGCGCCGGCCTACCTCGGCAACCCGGCGCGCATGGATCCGGAGGACGCCCTGGTCGCCGCGGTGGCGGGCTGCCACATGCTGACCTTCCTCGCCATCGCGGCGAAGAAGCGGCTGGTGGTGGAGGCCTACAGCGATGCCGCCACGGGCTGGCTCGAACCGGACGAAGCCGGGCAGCTCGCCATCACCCGGGTGGTGCTGCGGCCGGTGGTGCGCTTCGCCGCCGGGCAGGCGCCGTCAGCGGAGGACTACGCGCGGCTGCACGAGAAGGCCCACCGGGGGTGCTTCATCGCCAACTCGGTGAAGGCCGCCGTCACCTGCGAGGCCACGCTGGGCTAGCGCGGTCCGCCCGGTGACGGCGGGGCCGGTTCAGAACCGGGTTTCGGGCGCCGAGTCGTCCTCGATGGCGTAGGTCTTGCTGGCCGGGGCCTCGGTAGCCGGGGCCGGCGCGGGCGCGGTCGCCCCGTTGCTGGCGAGGGCCGAGCCCTTCCAGTCGACCCGGGGCGCCATGGCCGAGAGGGTCGTCTTCAGGTCCGCGGCCGGCGCCGGCGCCGCGAGGCCCGGGTTGGTGAAGATCGTGCTGGCCGTGGTGTCGGGTGCGCCGCCGTACCAGTTGGCGTTCGCCACCTGGTCGATGGTGATGGCGCCACCGTCCAGGGAGACGCCGGCGAACAGGCCCCGGCTGCGGGCGTAGGTGTAGATCTCGGCCTTGAACTCGCCGTCGGTCATGGCCGCGGCGGTGCGGCCCACCGGGCCTGCCGAGGCCGCGGCGCTGCCGCCGAGGGTGAACTTGCCCCGGGCGATGTTCTCGACGCCCCGCTCGGTCTTGAACACCAGGATGAGGTCGGAACCCTGCACGCCGGCCTGCCAGCCGATGCCCACGTTGGCGAGCTTGATGAAGGACGGGTTGCTCCAGCTGCCGTCGCCCTGGCGGACCAGGAGCACGCCCTTGCCGTAGCTGCCGCCGACGATGAAGCCGGCCTTGGTGACGTTGGGCAGGATCGCGATGGCGTAGGCGCTGTTCAGCAGGTTGGGCGGGATGGCCTGCTCGGGGATCTTCTGCAGGTCCTCCAGGACCCAGGTGGCGGTCTGGACCCGGCGGTCCAGGTCGGCGGCGGCCCGGGCCCCGGCGGCCGGCACGAGCCCGGCGACGACGAGGGCGAGGGCGGCGACGAGGGTGGGAATCCTGATCATGGCGTCCTCCTTGACTGCCGCTAATCTACAGTGGTTCAGCGTCGTTCGTAAACGTTGCGGGCTCCCCGGTAGCGGGCCGCGAACTCCGCGGGGCTCGAGGCATCCACGGCGAGGTCCCGGATCAGGCCGTCGGCGAGGTCGTAGATCCAGCCATGCACCGTGACCGCCTGGCCCCGGGTCCAGGCATCCTGGATGACCGTGGTCTGGCACACGTTGGCGACCTGCTCGAGCACGTTCAGCTCGCACAGCCGGTTCACCTGGGCGTCCGGGCTGCCCGCCTGGTCGAGGCTTTCGCGGTGCTTCTGGGCCACGTCCTGCACGTGCCGCAGCCAGTTGTCCACGAGGCCCATGCGGTCGTCCTGCCAGGCCGCCCGCACGCCACCGCAGCCGTAGTGGCCGCAGACGATGACGTGGCGGATCTTCAGCACTTCCACGGCGAACTGGAGCACCGACAGGCAGTTGAGGTCCGCGTGGACGACCACGTTGGCCACGTTCCGGTGCACGAAGACCTCGCCGGGCAGCAGGCCGACGATCTGGTTCGCGGGCACCCGGCTGTCCGAGCAGCCGATCCAGAGGTACTCGGGGCCCTGCTGGGCGGCGAGCTTGGGGAAGAAGTCCGGGTCCTGCTGGCGGATGCGCTCGGACCAGGCGCGGTTGTTGTCGAGGAGGCGCTGCAGGGAGTTCATGCCGGAAAGCTTGCCGGATGCCCGGCGCCTTTGCCAGCCGCCGGACTTCAGCGCGGGTTCAGCGCCCGGGCCCGATAGTCCCGCCATTGCCTCGACGCGAACGACCCCCGACAATGCCCGCCATGTTGAGAGACCTCCGCCGCCGCGCCGCCGGCGCCTGCCAGGCAGTGCTCGTCGTCCTCGCGCTGGCCCCGCCCCCGGCCCTGGTGCTGGTCCTGGTGGCCCCCGCGTCGCCGGTCGCCGCCCAGCAGTCCCTCGTGGCGGGCGGTCTCTCCGAGGACGAGGCGGTGGCCCTGGTGCGCGAGCGCGCCGACGGCAAGGTGGTGCGGGTCGACCGCACCCTCGAGGGGGTCGACGTCGTCTACCGGGTCCGCGTCCTCACGCCCGACGGCCGCCTGCGGGAATACCGGGTCGATGCCGCCACCGGCCGGATGCGCTGACCGGGAGGTCCCCATGCGCCTGCTCATCGTCGAGGACGACACCGCACTCCGCCAGTCCCTGGCCGGGAGCCTGCGCGCCGCCGGCTTCGCCGTCGACGAGGCGGCGACCGCGGCAGAGGCCGAGTACTTCGCCGCGGAGTTTGCCGTGCAGCTCGCCATCGTCGACCTCGGCTTGCCCGACCGGTCCGGCGTCGAGCTGATCACCCGGCTGCGGGCCACCGGCGCCGAATTCCCCATCCTGATCCTCACCGCCCGGGAACACTGGCAGGACAAGGTCAACGGCCTGAACGCCGGCGGCGACGACTACGTGGTGAAGCCCTTCAACCTGGATGAGCTCAAGGCGCGGATCAACGCGCTGCTGCGCCGGACGGCGGGCCAGGCCCAGCCGGTGCTGAAGGCCGGCCCGCTCACCATGGACACCCAGGCCCGGGAGGTACGCGTCGCCGGCCGCGTGGTCGGGCTCACGGCCTACGAGTACCGGCTGCTCGAGATGCTGGTGATGCGCGCGGGGCGCGTCGTCAGCAAGCAGGAGCTCACCGACCAGCTCTACGACCAGGACTTCGAGCGGGACAGCAACGTGGTCGAGGTGCTGCTCACCCGGCTGCGCAAGAAGCTCGATCCCGACCGCTCCCTGTCCCTCATCGAGACCGTGCGGGGGCAGGGCTACCGGATGCCGCGGCCCCCGGACGGGGAGTAGCGGCCACCGGATGGCTGGCCGGTCCGGATCCCTAGGCACCCGCCTGCTGGCGATCACCGCCGTGATGCTCGTGGCGGCCTTCGGCGGCACCAGCGTGGTGCTCGACATCGTCTTCCGCGAGAGCGCCGAGCAGGCCCTGGCGGACCAGCTGGAGACCCAGGTGTTCGCCCTCATCGGGGCCGTCGAGCCCGACGACGTGGGCAACCTCACGATCCCCGACCGCCTGCTGGAGCCGCGCCTCGCGAACCCGGGGTCCGGCCTCTACGCCGAGATCCTCGACGCGGCCGGCCTGCCGCTCTGGCGGTCCCCGTCGGCGGTGGGCCTCGACCTCGCGACCGGCGCGACACTGAAGGCGGGGCAGCGCACGCTCGTGCGGCGCCAGCTGGCGGATGGCACCGAGGCGCTGCTGCTCGGGGTCGCCATTAACTGGGAGCTGGGACCCGCGGCCACGCCCGCCTTCCAGGTCTTCACCGCCGCCGACCTGGCGGCGTCCCGGCGCCAGCTCACCCTGTTCCGGCGGCAGCTGGCCGGCTGGTTCGCGGCGGTGATGTTCGTGCTGCTCGCGGCGCTCTGGCTCGCGGTGCGCTACGGGCTGCAGCCCCTGCGCCGGATGGCGAGCGAGATCGCCGAGATCGAGCGGGGGCAGCGGGACGCGCTGAGCGGGGAATATCCCCGGGAGCTCGAGGGCGTTGGCCGGGGCTTCAACACCCTGCTGCGCTCGGAACGCCAGCGCATGGAGCGCTACCGCACCACCATGGACGACCTGGCCCACAGCCTCAAGACGCCGCTCGCCGTGGTCCGCAACGAGGTGGAGGCGGGGCAGGCCGACAGCACCGCGCTGAAGGCCCAGGTGGACCGGATGCAGAGCGTGATCGACTACCAGCTGAAGCGGGCGGCGGCGATGGGCCCCCGCAGCCTGGCCCCGCGCCCGGTGGCCCTCGAGCCCGTGCTGACGGAGCTCGTCGCGGGCCTGCGCAAGATCCACCGGGACCGGGCCGTCACCTGCGACATGGCGGTGCCGGCCGGCGCCAGCTTCCCGGCGGAGCAGGGCGACCTGTACGAGATCCTCGGCAACCTGCTGGACAACGCCTGGAAGTGGTGTCGCAGCCGCGTCGAGGTGCGGGTCGAGGTGGGCCGGGAGCTCACCATCACGGTGGCGGACGACGGTCCCGGCATCCCCGAGGACCAGACCGAGACCGTGCTGGACCGGGGCATCCGGGCCGACCAGCGGGGCGACGTGCCCGGGCAGGGCATCGGCCTCGCGGTGGTCCGCGAGATCGTCGGACTCTACGGGGGCACCCTGCACCTGGGCCGGTCGGCCCTGGGTGGGGCGGAGGTCACGGTCCGGCTTCGCGCCTGAAGGCGCTCCTACGGGCCGTAGCCCGGGGGGCGCTGGCTGTCCTCGTACATCTTGGTGAGGAAGCCGCGGATCGCGGGTTCGGCTTCCTCCCGGGTCATGAGGCGCTGCTCGGCCATGAGCCGGGCCATGTCCTGCAGGGACCGCCGCCCGTCGATGAGGCCCATGATGAAGCCGTAGATGCGGGTGGTCATGGCCTGCAGCTGGAAGGCCGGGAGCAGGGGCACCGGCTGGGTGCCGGCCACGAGCCAGTCCGGGAGTGACCGGTGGCGGGGCGGGCGGGGCACCGCCTGTTCCCGGGTGGCCCCGAAGGTGACCACCAGCTCCCGGCGCCCGTGCCGGCTGGCCGGCGAGCACATATAAGGAATCTCGTCCTCCCGCACGTCCGGTTCGCCGAAGCCCGCGTCCATCACGATGGCGAGCACTTCCTCGAGGCTGTAGCGGTTCGCGGCCTCCGGCTGGCTGAAGGCCAGGGAGCCGAAGCTCACCCAGCGGCCGCCGGGCTTCAGGAGCCCGTTCACGCGCATCGCGAAGGTGCGGAAGTCCTCGGGCAGGATGTCCACGAGCCAGGGTGTGACCACCAGGTCGAGGCTGCCCGGCAGGAAGGGCGGCCGCAGGACGTCGGCCAGGAGCACGGTGAGGCCGGGCCGGGATGCCGCCGGCGCGACGAGGGTCTGGAGCACGGCCTGGTCGCCGATCGACCGGGGCGCCAGCGGGAACTCCCACAGTTCGAGGCCAGGCGCCTCCAGCGCGTGGACGGCCACCAGGGCCAGCAGCGGGTTGAAGTCCACCGCCAGGGTGAGGTCCACCGGCAGGGCCTGGTGCAGGTCGTAGGCGAGGCGGCCGGCGCCGGCGCCGAGCACGGCCACGTTGCCGGCCGGCCGGCCCCCCACCGCCGCGGCCACGAGCTTCAGGGCCTCGGCGTTCTCCGTGTCACCCCAGGCCCAGTCCCGGTGGATGTTGGCGTAATAGGTGGTCAGGCCCTGGTCC
>ERZ761602.5910-NODE-5910-length-14125-cov-3.558778_pt1 | contig 14125 bp, 13 predicted proteins | sample MGYA00512165_ERZ761602 | MGnify/ENA primary metagenome ERZ761602 (study PRJEB28899, sample SAMN02445085) | bioreactor sludge metagenome | biome: EBPR sludge; isolation source: Thorneside wastewater treatment plant | place: Australia: Brisbane, Thorneside...
GAGGCCCCCCAGCCCCGTCACGATCAGGGCCATCCGCGCCCCGTCTCGTGCGGCTTGTCCCTGGTGCCAGTAGCCTATCAAGAGGAACGACAGGATCGATGTCAGTTCCCAGAACACCACCAGCATCAGGATGTTGCCCGACATCAGCATGCCGACCATGGCGCCGGTGAAGGCCATGAGGAAAGCATAGAAGCGGGGAACTGGATCAGCCTTGGACAGGTAGTAGCGGGCATAGACCAGCACCAGGATGCCGATCGCAAAGACCAGCGTCACGAACATCCAGACGAATCCATCCATCCGGAAGGCAAGGTTCAACCCGAGCGAAGGCACCCAGCGCAGGGTGCCGCGCAATATCTGGCCATCGCTGACCGGCGCATGCAGAAGGGCAAGGATCGCCAGCCCCGCTGCAAGCAGAAGCCCCGAGACCCATGCGGCCCCACCATGCGCCGACGCCCGAACCGTGCTCGCAGCAATCGCCGCGGCAAATGGCAGACCGACCAGGATGAGCAGCAGGTTCTCTTCGATCATGCCCTCGAGGGTATCCTTTTGTCGCTGCTTCCGGCAAAGGTCTTTCCACAAAGCAAGCCAAGGGCATGACCGCCTGCGGCGATGCTTGCCCATGCCTTGAACTGACGGACGGACGATGGCCTCGATTAAGTCGTCATTCCTGACGTTTCAAGTCGGTTACGGGCAATTCAGGGCCGACTGTCGAAGAACTTTCGCTTCTTTCTTGCTCCGTGCCGAAAGGGGCGGTGCCCCTCTCGGAGCGCCGCGCGCAAGGTTCCTGTCCGGGGTGGGACGTGTGATTCACCCCGCTCCTTTGGTCGGGTCGGATTCGGCACCTTCGATGGCCCGGATCTGTCGCATCAGCCCAACCGCGGCCTCGATATCGATCTGGCAGGCGATGCCGACCCCTCGCTCGGCCTCGAAACGACCAACGACGGCGATCTCCTGCATCAGCCGTGGCGCGACGGTCTCCTCGACCAGCCAGAACAGAAGGTGGCGGTGCGAGGTGACCTACAGCCCCAGAAACCGACGCTCGGGTTCCAGCCCCTCACCCCGGGCCGAGGTGATGACGGTACCAGAACATGGATGACCCAGCTCCGGCTTTATGCAGGTCAATCAGGGGTTTCAGAGTCGCGTCACGTTGTCCCCAACTTTATCGAGCGTGGGCGAGACACCGAGTTTGAGTCCTGCCCATTTGGGCGGGTTGGGGAACGGGGACTGACGCGGGCCTTTGCGGGTTGCGCGGCCCAGGTCAATTCACACGATATCTGCAACCCTGCACGGATTGCGCCCTTACGCTGGATCGCGGATTTTTTGACCTGGGTCGTCATGCTGCGACAAAACCCATCATGCCGCTGGCCCGCATCACACATCCACCCCCTTTTGATTTGAAATGGGGCCAGCCCTAAAGGGCTGGCCCAAGTCAAAGGCATGGCAATCGAGTCGAGGCGTCGAGGCAGACTGCAAGTGGGATTGCAAGTGTTGCATTGACACGCCGATATTCGGCGGAATTGCAGGAAGCGCAAGTGGACACACTCAAATCCCCTGCTAGTTCTCTTTCGCTCAATCTGATGATCTTTTGCGCCCCTGCGTGGGCAAAGATTTGTTCCCGGCCTTTGCAAGGATGGGTGAAAGCTCAGGGCACGGCCTTTGGGTGCACGACGCCGTATGGGTCTGGACAAGTGCCCACCGTCAGCTTGTTGCAGACACGATCGCTGCGGCCAAGTCGAGAACCGGAGAGGTCATAAGGCTTCGGCAGGTTTTTCTTGCAGAACCTCTTCGGCATCGCGCGGTAGCCTCAGTTCGCGGGGGGGGCGGCCGATCACTTCGCGCAGTTCGTCGAGTTCGATGAAGTTGTCGGCCTGGCGACGCAGGTCGTCGGCGATCATCGGGGGCTGGCTGCGCATGGTCGACACCACCGACACCCGGACACCCGCGCGCTGCAGCGCCTCGACCAGCGGCCTGAAGTCGCCATCGCCCGAGAACAGCACCGCGTGGTCCAGCCGGTGCGCGAGTTCCATCGCATTCACCGCCAGTTCGATGTCCATGTTCCCTTTGACCTTTCGGCGCCCGGCGCTGTCGATATATTCCTTGGCGGGCTTGGTCACCATGGTGTAGCCGTTGTACTGCAGCCAGTCGAGCAGCGGGCGAATTGGCGAATAGTCGTCGTTCTCCAGCAACGCCGTGTAATAGAACGCGCGAAGCAGTTTCCCACGGCGCATGAATTCCTGACGCAAAAGCTTGTAGTCGATGTCAAAACCCAGCGCCTTGCCCGCAGAGTACAGGTTCGCCCCGTCGATAAAGAGCGCCAGACGCTCGTCTTTGTAGAACATGGATGGTCCTTCTTGTCTGGAACCCGTGATGTTGCAACGAACAAACAGCAGCGCCTGAATCCATCGGGCCACAAGACGGGTCGTCGGCGTGCCTGTGGCAGGCATCTGAACAAGCCGAGAGATTCCCCGTTGCCTGCGGTCTGAGGCTTCCAGACCCAGTGTCACGGACGCCTCCCGCAATCAAAGTATCCTTTGCGCCAAACGACATTCTTTCGGGCGCGCATGAACCTGCACCGCCATCAGCCATTCGCGGGTGGCCGCCTCGCGCGTGGCAAAGGCGCTCACCCGGTTTGTCTGCTGGCGATCCGACGCCAGCTACGAGGTGCCGGGGCCCACAAGCAGCGTCACCCGTGCCGCCAGCCCCTGCCAAGGCGAGGCCTGCGGATCACGGCGTCGAAGGGGATTTCCGAATGCCCATCGAGCAGCTTTGCAGTGATAGATCGCCTCGTCAGTGCCATCCGCAGCTTTCATGGCGCACGGAACCTTGAGTGCGGTCATGTCTTCGACACACGCACCCTGATCCGGGACGACTGATGCCAGAAAACAGCCCTTTCAAGCCGTCACGTCCGGGGATGGCGAGGCTCTGCCGACAAGGCGTCCTCTAATAAGAGACCAAGAGCTATCAAAAGATATATTTTTGCTAGAAAAACAGTGTTGCACTCGCACACCTTGAATGCGAGATTTGGGACATGCTTGCTCGCATGCTCGCGCGCTTTTTGCTGTCTTCTCGCCCGTAGTGTGGCAATTCACATGGCACATGAAGCCATCCTGGAACGATTCGATCTTGCACTCAAAATGAAATGGTTTTTGTGCGGCGTCCGGATGCAGGTGTATGTGAGTGATTGCGAGGCAGTTGCATCCGCCTGTGGTGCAACAAGAATTGGGGTAACCGGAAAGTGGCCGCAGACGTCATGAGCTTGTCTCCTAAAACCACCGCCCCCGCCGGGCGATCTGGCCGACAGCCGCTGCGTGTCCTGTTGGTCGATGACCATGCCTTGATCTGCGAGACGCTCGCCCTGGCTCTGACCGACGACGAGTTGACACTCGTGACCGTCAAGACCGTCACCGAAGCCCAGCAGCAGATCGAAGCCAACGGGCGCTTTGACGTGCTGCTACTGGACTACGATGTTCCGGGAATGGAGGGTCTCAAGGGGCTGCGCAGCCTGGCCGAGCAAAACAAGGGCGCAGTGGTCCTTTTTTCGGGTGTCGCCAGCCGCCTTGTGGTCGAGCAGGCGCTGGATGCCGGCGCCAGGGGCTTCATCCCCAAGACGCTGCCGCTGCGCACCCTGAAGCACGCCATCCGGTTCATTGCCGATGGAGAGACATTTCTGCCGGCCGACTACATGCGGTGGACCAGTCAGGGCAATGGCGACAAACTGGGGCTGAAGCAGCGCGAGATGCAGGTTCTGACGCTGCTGTGCGAGGGACTGCAGAACAAGGAAATCGGCCGCCAGATGGGCGTAGAGGAAACCATCGTCAAACTGGACGTCAAGTCGATCTGCCGCAAGCTGGGGGCCAAGAACCGGACCCAGGCTGTCATCGAGGCCCGCAACCGAGGGTTGGCCTAGGATCGCCGCGCCGAAGTTTAACGGTTCCAGATGCGTATTCCGGGGAAGCGAGGCAAGGGGTCATGCATGGATCTGAGAAGGTGCAAAGCTTCCGGGTCGCAGTCAGCGTGGTTGAGGATCCTGACACGCTCAGGGCCATGGGCACTGTCATCGATAGCATCCCGACGCCACCGGACTTTCTGACCCTGCATTATGGGTCAGTCCATTCGGCCCACACCTTGCAGGCGCTCGCCACCGCAGCCTTTCCCGGAACAGCCCTGCACGGCGGATCGTCCTGCCTTGGCGTGATGTCCCAGAGCGGCATCGCTGTTGATGGCGGCGCAGGCCTTGGGGTCCTGGCGATCTGGGATCCGGCCGGGGCCTATGGCTCGGCCATGGAACGGATCGGGGCAGATGCAGGGGCTTCGGCGCAGATCGCGCTTCGAGCGGCCCTGGCCCGGGCCGGGCGCCCCAGCGAAGCCCCGCAGGTTGTCTGGCTGACCTCTCCCCCGGGACATGAAGAACTGGTCCTCGCTGGGATCAGGGATGTTCTGGGCCCTCATGCACTGATCGTGGGGGGAAGTTCAGCCGACAATGACGTGGGCGGGGCCTGGACGCAACTGGCGCAGGATGGTGCGGCGGGCGATGGCATCTCGATCTCGGTGCTGTTTCCCTCGGTCCCGTTTGCTCAACTGTTCGAGAACGCCTATGCACCCACCGAATTCCGTGGGCGGATCACCGAGGTCTCGGGGCGCACGGTCCATCAGATCGACGGACAGCCTGCGGGCGCGGTTTACGCGGAATGGACGGGTGGTGCGATCGCGGTCCCTGAGACCGGAGCTCAGACCATTCTGTTGCAGAGCTCCTTGTTGCCGCTGGGGCGAGAGGTGGGGCAGATCGGTCAGGTGCCCTTTCATCTTCTGGCCCATCCTTTGGTGATGCATGCTGACGGGCGGCTTGAGCTGTTCGTGGACATGCAGACCGGTCAGGAGATCTGCCTGATGACCGGCACTGCCGACAGCCTGGTCCAGCGTGCCGGGCATATCGCAGAGCTGACCAGGGAGCAACTCAACGGGAGTCGGCCCAGCGGGGCGCTGGTGATCTACTGCGGAGGCTGCATGCTGTCGGTCCGCGACAGGTTGGATGAAGTCGCCGCTTCGCTGTCGCAGGCGCTGCCGGGGACCCCTTTCCTGGGCTTGTTCAGCTTTGGCGAACAGGGTGAAACCGTCCGTGGCACCTCGGAACATGCGAATCTGATGATTTCCTGTCTTGTCTTCGGATCGTCCGAAAACAGCCCGCTGCCTGCCGACGACTGAGCGTGAGGCAGTATGGTTACCCAGACGCAGATCCTTCTGACCGAACTGGCCGCGCGCGAACGCCTGTTGCGCGACCAGCGCACCTCGACCGAGCAGGCCGAAACGCTGTTGCAGGTCGTCGATGCGCTGCAGGCCACCGAGACCATGGAAAACGGCTTCGACAGCGCCCTGGAGATCTGCCGCAAGGCGCTGAAGGGCGATGTGGCCGTGCTGCTACAGCGTTCCTCCGAGGTTCTGGAAACGCTGCACGCCAGCGATCCCGCCTTTGGCCTGCCGACCTGGCCGCTGGCGGGCCAGGAGATGCTACGCCCCTTGTGCATCACAAGCATCGGCCACACGCGGCTCAGCGACAGCCTACCCGACGTTGTTCGGGGGTATCACTCTTTGCTGTCCACACCGTTGCCTTGTGTGGATGGGCCGCAGATGGTTCTGGTCTTGTTGTCGCATGGCAAGGCCCGGTTCACGCGACCCCATCAGGTTCTGATTGACCGCATCGGCGGGGTCCTGGCGCGCATGATCCGGTCCCGCCATCTGATCCAGCGCAACGCGATCCTGAGCGCCATTGTCGAGGGGACCCCCGCCACGTCGGCCATGGCCGGCGCGGAAGACCGCTCGCTGACTGCTCTTAGTCATGCCTTTGACCGGCTGTCCGCCTGGCAGAACCTGATCATTCAGTTGAACAACGATTTGCTTGGTGCGCCCAGTGCCACGCTCGATGCTGCGATCGACCGGACCCTGGCCGAGATCGGGCAACTGGTCGCTTCGGACCGCACTTATGTGTTTCACCTGACCCCAATGCAGATGCTGGATAATACCCATGAATGGGTAGCACCCGGGATCGAGCCTATGAAGGCGGTGCTGCAGAACGTGCCTGTTGAAGAGATGGAGGACTGGCGCGCTGATTTCGAGGCTGGCCGCCCGGTCTCGATCCCCGATGTCAATGCGCTGCCGGACGAGTCAACCGTGCGCGATACCCTTCAGATGCAGGGTATCCTGTCGCTTCTGGCGGTGCCGATCCTGCATGACGGGGTGCTGATCGGCTTTGTCGGGCATGACTTTGTAAGGGAGCCCCGCCGATTCCTGCCCACCGAGGCCCGCCTGCTTCAGTCGGTCGCGAACACCATAGGAGCCGTCGTCGTCCGGCGCTCCGCCGAGGCCGTGGCGTTGAGCGCCCAGGTCAGCCTGGCCCAGGAACGCGACCGGTTGCAGGCGACCCTCTCCGCGCTGCCCGATCTGGTGCTGGAGTTCGATCAGGATGGCCGCTTCACGGGCTATAACGTCGGCGGCGGCATTGAACCGGCGTTCTTCCCCAGAGACTTCCTGGGACGGCAGGTCGAAGAGGTGCTACCCCCCGATCTGGCGCTCAAGGCCCGCGAGGTGATGCACGATGTCGATCTGCATGGTCACCACACAGGCATCGAATACAGCTTGCCGACCGAGAGCGGCGAGAGGTGGTATGCCGTCTCGGCCGGGGCGCGCCGCAATTCGGGCCGCTCGAATGGCTATGTCTTCCTGATCCGCGATGTCACCGACCGCCACCAGAACGAGCGCCAGATCCGGCGATTGAGCCGGATCGCCGAGCTGACCTCGAACCTGGTCATCATCACGGATCTGGAGGGACGGATCGACTGGGTGAACCCGGCTTTCGAGGCCCGCACGGGCTGGCCACTTGATGAGGTGCGCGGCCGCAAGCCCGGTCATTTTCTACAGTTCGAAGGGACCGACCCTGTCACCGCCGCCCATGTGAGCCAGACCTTGCGGCAGGGGCGGCCGGTGCGCGCCGAGATTCTGAACCGCAGCCGCAGCGGGATCGAATACTGGGTGAGCAAGGACATCCAGCCGTTGCTCGACCGGCAGGGGCGGCCGGAAGGCTTCCTGGCGATCCAGACCGATATCACCGAGCTGAAGAAAACGCATCAGCAGGAACTCCAGCCGCGTATCACCGCGATCGAGGCCTCGATGGATGGCATCGCCATCTGGGGGAAAGGTGGACACTTTGTGTACATGAACCCCGCCTACCGCCAGATATTCGGCATCGGGCCCGCCGAGGATATCCGGACCATCGACTACAGGGACCAGATCGCGCCCGAGTCGATCGCTCGTCTCGACGGCGAGATCCGTCCCGTGCTCAAGGACCATGGCCGCTGGCAGGGCCAGATGACCGCACTGCACCGCAGCGACACCCCGATAGAGCTGGATATCGCGCTGACGCTGACCGACACGGGCGACTGGGTCTGTATTGCCCGCGACATCACCGAACGACACAGGCAGGAGGCCGAGCGAGCCCGACTGCGTGACCAGCTGCAGCTGGCGCAGCGGCGCGAAACCGTTTCCTTCCTGGCCAGCGGCGTTGCGCATGACCTGAACAACCTGGTTGCCGTGGTGTCCGGCACAGTGACCCTGATGCAAGCGCACACCCCCCTCGCGGACGAGGTTGCCGCCGGCCTGCGCCGGATCGCGCGGGCGATGGAGGCCGCGCATGACCTGGTGCGCGGGCTGGGTCAACTGGGTCGCCCGGACAAGCCCAAGGGTGCACTGGACCTGCGCAAGCTGGTCATCGAGGCGATTGACCTTCTGGGCAGCGAGCGGGTGCGCCGCTACGGCGTCCATGCTGATCTGCCCGCCTCGCACCAGACGGTCTGGGCCAATCAGACCGAATTGCTGCAAGTCATCGTCAATCTTGCGCTGAACGCCTGCGAGGCCGGAAATGACGCGCGCAATCAGGTCACGCTGACCGTCGCGCCGGATGGCACGGTCCTGCCTGACCGCGCCCCCGATTCGGGCGAGTTGAACCTGACTCAGCAGTACCGGGTCCTGAAAATCCAGGACAAGGGCGAGGGTGTCGACCCGGCACTGCGCCCCCGGCTGTTCGAACGCTACCTGACAACCAAGGGCAAGTCGGGCACGGGCTTGGGTCTGCCCATCGTGGCCTCGATCCTGCGCGAGAACGAAGCGGCGCTGTGGTTTGACAGCATCCTGGGCGAAGGCACGACTGTGACCGTTGCCTGGCCGTCCAGTTCGCCCCGGGCGGTGACCTCGGAAACCCACGCCCTGCCCAGTTCCGGCGGCGGCGACCTTTCGGGGCGGCGCATCCTGGTGGTCGATGACAACATCGATGTTGCCGAAGTCCTGGCCAGTCTGATCGAGGCGGATGGCGCGATTGTTATTTCCGTCGCTGATCCGGAAGAGGCCCTCGAACTGCTGCACGACAATCCTGGCCTGTGGTCGGCCCTGGTGACCGACTTCGACATGCCTGGCCTGAACGGGGCCCAACTGGCCCGGGCGGCCGGGGCCTGCACCCCCCCCGTTCCCAGCATCCTGGTGACGGCCTTGCCCGAAAGCGGCGCGCTGGTCAGCCGCTGGTTCCATTCCGTCCATCCCAAACCGGTGAACCCGGTCGACCTGATCCAGAGTCTGCGGTCCGCGACGTCGGGAAAACCCGATCTGGGCCGCGACTGATGATGCGCCCGGGGGTCAGCCAGTCGCATGTCGCCTAATCCCTGTCTGCATTCAGAAGATTCCCGTCTTCGTTGAGGTCTGATTCAAGGTCGAAAAATGCAGCGATCTTGAGCAGGCGGACATTGACGTACGCGTGAGGCGCCCGAAAACGGCTCTGGTTCATCGGAACCTCCTCGTCCATCATGCCGAAATAACTCCACGTTCCGATCCCACCAACCCTGGGGAGGATCACCGTCAAACCTGCGTCCCCGATCCATGGCCCCTCGAAAGAACGCGGAAGACATGTGTCTGGCGCCTGTGAACTTCCGAGTTTTCAGGGCCAGGGATATCAGTCAATGTGCGAAACACCGCCCGAGGAGGCCAGACCCGGCGCCCCGGGCGTCAGAGCACGTCAATCTGAATCGACAGTTGATAGCCGACATTGCGGACCACGTTGATCGGCTGGCACGGGGCGCCCGCCGCGCGCAGTTTCTTGCGCAGGCGCACGATCCGGACCTCGATCGTGGCCTTGCTGATCTCCTCTGACCGGCTGAACACCTGCGCAATATGGGTGGTCTCCAACCTGTTGTTCGGCGCCCGGGCAAAGGCGGCCAGCAGGTCCACCTCTGCGGCCGACAGCGCCACGCTCCCGCCTGGCCCCTCGAGGATCATCGCGGTCATATCCAGGGTCAGGGACTTCTGGTCTGGCTTGCCCTGCTTCAGGCGACGCGCAAGGGCCAGCACCGACGACGAGAGTTCTACCGCCGAACTGGGTTTGGTCAGATAGATGTCAGCACCACTTTCATAGCCGATCCGTCGTTCCTCGGGCTCGCCCCGGGCGGTCAGCATTACGATGCCGATCTGCGGATGCGCGGCCCTGACCCGACATGCAACCGCGATGCCGTCTTCGCCCGGCAGGTTCAGGTCCAGGATCATGATGTCGAACGCAGCCAGGCTGCACCCGCTCCATAAAGCCTCGGCGCTGTCAAAGGCCAGCGCATGGTGGCCATCGGCGGCCATGACGTCCAGCAGGGATTCCCGCAGGTCGCAGTGATCCTCGACGATGACGATGTTCAGCATGGAAACCAAACCCTGAACTCGATACGATCATCTGTCGGCAGATAAGCAATCTGCCCGCCCAGACGGTCGACAAGCCCGCGCACAACATAGAGGCCCAGCCCCGAACCGATCTGCGCCTTGGCACGGTTGCTGCGGTAGTACTTTTCAAAGAGCTGGTCGGGATCTGGCCGACCGGCCGCACCCTCGAGGTTTGCAAAGAGGACCGAGATCCCATCGCCATCCGGTTCTACCGCCACGCTCACGTCGGAATCGGGGGGGGAATATTTCAGGGCATTGTCCAGCAGGTTGCCAAAGATCACGCCCAGCAGCACCGGATCCCCCGGGATCACCGTCTGGCCGTCTGCGCGCAGCGAAATGCGCCAGTATTCGACGGCATCTGCGCGCAGGCTGTGCAGGATAGCGGCCAGATCGCAATCTTCGCGGGCGGGCACCAATCCATCGCCATCCAGGAGCACGGTCTGGTTGCAGCGGTCGATTACGCCGGTCAGGCCCTTGATCGCGCCTGCGACGCGCTGGCGCTGGCGCGCGCCAAGCACATGACCGCTGATGGACATGTTGATCACCGACAGCGCATTCCGGGACTCGTGGGTCAGCATGCTGATGAACTGCGCGAGGGTACGGGTCTTTTCCTCCTGGATCCGGCGCTGGTGTTCGATCTCCGCAATCCGGTCTGCTGCCGCTCCCGCCTCTGCGGCCAACTTCAATCCATGCAGGTGCAGGATAATGAACATCAGGACACCGGTTGTCATGCCATGGATCATGAAACCGTAAAGCGCCGAGACCCGGGTCGTGCGAAACCCCAGCAGCGAGAACAGCCAGAGCAGCAGGGACGCGGACAGCACCGCATAGATCACCCGTGTCGTGAGCAGTCCGGGCGAGGCATCGTGCCGGGCGGTCAGGATGCAGGCCAGAAACACAAAAGGTGTCGCTACGATGCAATAGGCGTTGATCTGGAGCGCGAGGCGGCGGTCAAGCACCCAGAAAATGACCAGAGCGCCCAGCATGATCGCAACCTGCAGGTCAAACATCCGCAAGGCCAGGGGAGCGGGCCGAAAGCGGCTCAGAAACGCACGGTGGAAGGTCACCGAAAGGATTGCTGCAAGGATGACAGCAGAGCGGAACATCACGTTCAGGGTCTCGCGGTCCACGCCTGGCAACAGGGTCGCGCCATATCCGAACGCCAGGAAATTGTGGACGAGCCACACCCCCTGCATCGCCGAAAACCAGGCGAACAGGTATTCGTTGGTCACCGCCAGCATCCGCAGCGCCCACACCAGCAGCACCAGCATCACAATGAAATAACCGATCTGGACCAGATCGGTGATCAGGGTAATCCGCAGCGCCCCGTCGCGCGTTCGCGCCGTGACACTGGCGGCGATGGATCCGGCCGATTCTAGCCGGACCAGATAATCGGCGCCCCCCGGAGGGGGGGTCAACCGGTAGCCGCGCAGCGGCGATGGCCAGTCTGCCGACCGCAACTGATACCGTCGGGCGGATGGCGGCCCCGCCCCTTCTGTCATGATCGGAACCGGCGCATAGAGCCGGACATCATCCAACAGCGGGGGGCGGATCAGCAGTACCACCTCCTCGCCGTCGGGCGCGGGCAGGATCCGCAGGCGCAACCAGTACGCGGCTCGACTATATCCCAAGGTCATGGTGTGATCGACAGGCAGGAATTCGGCCTGCGCAGCGGTTTCCACATCAAGGGTTGCGTTGGGGTCCACCATCAGCTCGACCGACAGGACAAGTTCCTCTTGCGCCTGTTCGGATGTGGAGGCAGCGAGCGCGGTGGCACAAAGCATCAAGGCCCCGATCATGCAGGCAAGGCGCGGTCCGAACAGGCCATCCATGGAATCTGTCTCACCGTTTTCGAATATCGCACCGGATCAGCACCCTATTTCGACCTACACCGAACGGCCATCCGCTCCAAGGCGCCGTGGCATTTTATGAAGAGGTCAACTTTCGAGATAAAGATTGGCACAAAAGATCTCTTGCCTACGCAACCCTACATCATAAACTGATATCTAACCTTTCGATGAAAAGGCTTTCTGGTCAGATGAGACGAACCCGCAATAATCAGGCGTTTTTCCGCGCTCCCCCGATCAGGGATCGCCCACTTCAGGAATGGACAATCGGACAACTTCTGCGAAGGCGTTATCCTGAGGTGCGGCTTCGAAAGCGGTTTCTGGCTAATCCTTACCTGGAACAGATCACGCTCGAAGAAACGCTTCGCAATCCGTTTGCTCTGAACGACTTTCTCACGGCTTGCCGGAAGCTGCCACAGTGCGGCGAATCCTCGATCAACTTGCTGCGCGCGGTGATCGAGGACGCCACCCTCCACGTCCAGACCGCCGATCATCTGGCCTCCCAGGGGCGTTGACGATCCGCGTAAAAGACATGCGCTCCATAACGGGCAGTTCTTTCCATCGTGTGTGACCAGTGCGGGGTAACCCGCACAGCATGGTAATGCGTCGCGCCGCCCGTGAGATGGGTCTCGAAGCCATCGATGGCCAGGCGCGCGATGCGACCCGAAATCGCAATGGCGCGCCTTTCGCGCAGGGTCACGGGTCGGCCATTGCAGGCGTAACTGAACTGGCAGGCATTGAACCGGTGGATATTCTGCGTCACCACACCGCAGATCGTATCCGGATACCGCGCCGAAGCCACCCGGTTCAATATCACCTCAGCAACGGCGAATTGTCCGATCACATCTTCTCCCCGTGCTTCATGATAGATAGCTTCGCGCAGGCAAAGCCACTGCGGATCCGACGTGGTGGGGTCAGGCAGGGACAACAGCCACTCGGGATCGAAAAAGGCCAGAGCATCCTGCGAAGGCCCGGTGTACTGCTCAATGTCCGGCCCGGTTTCCCGCTGGGACAGGGTTTCCCGCGCGATCAGAAGGTCCCCGCGGGCGGGTATGGCGTCGTCATGAAGCGTCGCACTGGTGACAGGACCAACCGACCGCCTCGGTGTGGCCTGAAAGACCGGGACCTCGGGTTCGAGCAACGCCCCCACCGCAACAAGCCCTGGAGTAATCTCCGGGGTTATCTCCGGGACAAGGTCGGGGGCCCCGCCGGCATTTGACATCAACACAACTATGAGCGTCGCGAGGCCGATGCGCGAACGGGCCCTGCGCACAGCGCGTTTTGCAAAGACACGGCGTAGGACCAGCTTCTTTGGACGAAGGTCAAACATTCTGGCAGGTTAGGTGAAAAGAACCTGACGACCAGATGAGCTTATGGGCGCCGGAAAACTCTTTTCGGAATCAGGCGATCTGAATGATTTCTGCCGCCCGAAAGGGTTGGCGGGCCGCGTGGGGCGATGCACGACAGGTTGCCGAACGAAAGCCGGCTCTCCGGCATAGACCAGGCCCATGAGGTCGTGGCCGACCGGCCCCATTCCGACCATGGCGACCGGGATCCGGTAGCCCCCTTCGCAAAGCAGGCCCTGCAGGGCAACATGGTCGCCCTGCGCGCTAATTCGCTTTCAGGTCACTTTTGCGCCAATGGTAACCAAATCATCGTCGCGTATTCTGCGCTCACCGGACTGTCCGCTGACTGTCCTGTCGGCGCGAAGGGTGGATGGCATGCAAACAGATGTACCCTTGGGCAGGAGAGCTGCCTCCCTCGCGAGGTACTCACCACTTAGGATCGGATTCCTTGCATGTTCTCAAAGTCACGACCGGGCAGACCAGACGCTTCAAGCGAAGTAGGCATGCCTCCGCCGGGGCGAGCGCCCTTTCCGCCAGACCGGGGTTTGCCTTTGGAAGACCTGGCGACACTTCCCGAACTGCCCCCCGGACCCGAACCCAAGTCGACGCAGGCAGCCAGCAAGGTCTCATTCCTGGCGGCGGACCTAACCCTTATCGGGACCCTGAAGACCTCGAGCGATCTTGTCATCGAAGGGACGGTCGAGGGGGATATCCAGGCCTTCAGGGTGACTCTGGGCGAACAATCGTTCCTGCACGGCGAGGTGACGGCGGATGATCTGACAGTCTGGGGCCGGGTCGAGGGCCAGCTTTCGGGATTGAAGGTCCATCTTGCTTCAACCGCAAGAGTCAGTGGCGACATCAGGCACCGAATCCTTGCCATCGACGCAGGCGCCCAGTTCGAGGGTTCCGCTCAACGGTTGGATGCCGACCCTGGGGTAACGACAGCAGCGCCCATTGCCCCGCAACCCGCCTCCTCGATCACGCTCACCTAGGCCAGCAGGAACAAGAGCCCCAGCGCCGTCTGAGGTGCACTTGGCCGGGCGCCATCAACCTCCGAACTGACCATAGCCCGGGGCCGCAGGAGGGCGGCTCCGGGCAGACGCCATGCCGGAAATGCAATCCGCCAACGGGATCGAGCTTGCGAGATCGGACGGAGGCCGTGGGCCTTTCCGGATCCTTGGCATGTCGGACCTC
>ERZ761602.5912-NODE-5912-length-14124-cov-5.200796_pt1 | contig 14124 bp, 9 predicted proteins | sample MGYA00512165_ERZ761602 | MGnify/ENA primary metagenome ERZ761602 (study PRJEB28899, sample SAMN02445085) | bioreactor sludge metagenome | biome: EBPR sludge; isolation source: Thorneside wastewater treatment plant | place: Australia: Brisbane, Thorneside...
CTGTCGGATGGGCCGGCCGGGCTGACGGCACTGGTGCAGGCACGGTCGGCGCCGGGGACGCGACGCCGGAATCAACCGCGACCGACGGCCGCGGCGGCGTGCGCTCGCGTGGCGGTGCGGCCGGTCGGCCCGGCAGCGGCGCCGCCCGGTGCAGCCAGGCATCGCCTTGCAGCCCGGGCGGCGCGTCATGCCGATGCAACCAGCCCGATGGCGGTGGCATCGCCGGCGGCGGCAGCGGTGCGGCGGGGCGCCGCGGGTCGAAGCCGGGACCGGGCACCATGGGCGGCGGCACCCGCCCAGGCGGCAAAGCACCGGGTGGCAGCGCCCCGGGGGGCGGCAGTACCCCAGGCGGCAATCCCGGCGGCGGCGGGCCGAGGTGCCGTGGACGCGCCGGCCGCGGCTGCACCGGCCCGGGCGCCCAGAACCAGCGGTTGCCCCACGGGAACCAGTGGCCGTAGTGGTAGGGCGCGAAGCCCCAGGGCGCCGCGTCGACCCAGGTCCAGCCCCAGGGCTGCTGCCACACCCATTGCCCCTGCCGGTACGGCGCCCAGTTCGGCGCCATGCCCAGCGGCGTCCACACCCAGCCGAACTGCGGATGCTGCTGCCAGCTGCCGTGGCGCGCGAGATCGGCCACGCCGGTGATCTGGGCCGATACCGCATCGGGCGTGCTGCCGGCCAGTTCGGCTTCGCGCAGGAAAGCGGCAGCAAGAGCGTCGTCGACCGGCTGCGACCAGCGTGCGGCCGCATTGCCGGCACCTGGGGGCAGCTCGAGCCGCTGGCCGGGTTCCACCGTCAGCACGATGTCGGGGGTGGTGGCCCGCAACAGGCCGCGCCAGGTGCTGCCGCTGGCGAGCTCGCCGTGTTGATCGATGCGGTACAGGCCATCGCGCAGCGCCTGCCAACGCACCGGCCCGGTGATCACCTCGACCTGCGCCGCCGCCTCGGCCGGGTCCAGCCGCAGCGCCAGGCTGCCGCGGGCCAGCGCAAATTGCAGCCGCTGGTCATCCAGCCGTGCGGCTTCGACCTCGGTGCCGCCGCCCAGGCGCAGCGTGCTGGCACCGATCTGCAACTCGGCCGATCCGCCCGCGGCCACGGCAAGCCGGTCGCCTGGCAGCACCGGCTGGTTGCGCGCGACCGCCAGCCACTGATCGGCCTGGGCATCGAAGCGCAGCAGTTCACCCTGGACCGCGGCGATGCGTCCGACGCGTGTTGGCGCTTCCGGCTGCGCCTGCGCGCTGGCCGCCAAGCCCAGCAGCAGCATCAGCGCCCGGCCCCAACCCCAAACCGCTGCACGCACGTCCATGGCTGACCCCTGCCTGTGCCGCCTGCGCGGCTGTTGCGCGTACAACGCCGCAGCGCGCAGCGGCGATGACGCCGGTCCCGCCAAGCACCAGGGCGCGCGCGAAGGCGGCGCGGTGATCAGTCGTCGGCGTCGGCCAGGTCCAGATCGGGAAACAGCACGCGGGTGTAGCCGAAGCGCGTCAGGTCGTTCATGCGCGTCGGGTACAGCCGGCCGATCAGGTGGTCGCACTCGTGCTGCACCACCCGCGCATGAAAGCCGTCGGCCTCGCGCTCGATGAGCCGCCCCTGCGCATCGAAGCCGCGGTAGCGGATGCGCGCGAAACGCGGCACCACGCCGCGCAGCCCCGGCACCGACAGGCAGCCCTCCCAGCCGTCGACCATCTCGTCGCCCAGCGGCTCGACCACCGGGTTGATCAGCACGGTCAGCGGCACGGTGGGCGCATCGGGGTAGCGCTCGTTGTGGTCGAAGCCAAAGATCACCAGTTGCAGGTCTTCGCCGATCTGCGGCGCGGCCAGACCCGCGCCGTTGGCCGCGCGCATGGTGTCGAACATGTCCTCCACCAACGCCAGCAGCGGCGCCGAGTCGAACTCGGTCACCGGCGCGGCGATGCGCAGCAGCCGCGCATCGCCCATCTTCAAGATTTCGCGGATCGCCATGTCAGCGAAAGGTCACGCTGACCGTCGGGTTGCCGGGCAGGCCCTGGTACTGCGCCTGCACCTTCAGCCCCGCCTTGGGCGGCAGCAACTTGGAAAACGAGCCCACCGAGACCAGATCGCCCTTGCTCAACGCCAGGCCCTGCTTCTTCAGGTCCTGCGCCAGCCACACCACCGCGTTCAACGGATGCTCGAGCACATCGCGGCCGTGGCCGGTGTCCAGCAGCTGCCAGTCGCCCAGCAGCAGCACCTTCATGTTGGCCAGCGCGTCCAGGAACTGCGGCGTGCGCTGCACCGCGATCGGCGTGCCGGCGACGAAGTAGCGCCCGGCGACGTTGATCGCCGCGAGCCCGGCGCCGTTGAGCTTGCCCGGTGCTTCGACCATCAGATCGGGCAGCTCGATCGCCGGGATCACCTGGTCGATGTACTGCAGCACCTGCTCGGCCGTCTTGGCCTGGTTGATGCGCGCATCGGACACGCGCACCAACATGTCGGCCTCAAACAGCGCACGCGCGCCGAACGCGGCATCGACACTGGCCCCGCTGCTCAGCAGCATCGGCTGGTAGATCACGCCGTACACCGGCGCGCTGGCACCGAAGCGCTTTTGCACCGCCGGGTTGGTCAGCCCGGCCTTGTAGCCCACCACCTCGGCCCCGGTCTGCTGCACCAGGAACTTGTTGAACTTGGCGCGCGTGCATGCGGCGTCGGCGTCGCTCAAGCCCTCGGGCGTGGCCGCCGGGGTCTTGTCCAGATAGTTGGCCACCAACGTGGCAGCCTGCAGGTCGCTCAGGCATTCGGCGCGCGCGGTCAGCGCCGCGCCCGCAAAGGCAAGAACCGTGGCGATGCGGCGCGTGCGCGGCTTCATTCGATGTCTCCTGTGGCTCACCGGGTGCGAAGGCTGCCAGTGTAGGGGGGCGTTGCCGCCGCCCCGCACCACCGCTCACCCTGCGCGCTGCAACAGCGCGCGCAAGCCGTCCTCGTCGAGCACCGGCACGCCCAGCTGATGGGCCTTGTCCAGCTTGGAGCCCGCCTCGCTGCCGGCGACCACGTAGGCCGTCTTCTTCGACACCGAGCCGGCCACCTTGGCCCCGGCGGCCTCGAGCAGTTCCTTGGCCTGCTCGCGCGTCAGCGTCGGCAGCGTGCCGGTCAGCACCACGCTCAGCCCGACCAGCGGCCTGGGCGCGGCCGACGCTGCGCCATCGTGCTCGTCCCAGCGGATGCCGGCCGCGCGCAGCTGCTCGGCCACCTCGCGGTTGTGCGCCTGGTCGAAGAAGCTGCGGATGCTGGCCGCGACCACCGGGCCGATGTCGTTGACTTCCAGCAGCTGCGCCTGGCTGGCGTCCATCACCCGGTCCAGGCTGCCGAAGTGCGCGGCCAGGTCCTTGGCCGTGGCCTCGCCGACGTGGCGGATGCCGAGCGAATAGAGAAAGCGCGGCAGCGTCGTGTGCTTGCTTTGCGCCAGCGCCGCCAGCAAATTGGCCGCGCTCTTGTCGGCCATGCGCTCGAGCGCGGCGAGCTTGGCGATGCCCAGCTTGTACAGCTCGGGCAGCGTGCGCACGATGCCGCCATCGACAAGCTGATCGACCAGCTTGTCGCCCAGCCCTTCGATGTCCATCGCGCGCCGGCCGGCGAAATGCAACAGCGCCTGCTTGCGCTGCGCCGCGCAGAACAAGCCGCCGCTGCAGCGGTGCTCGATCGCACCCTTCTCGCGCAGCACCGCGCTGGCGCACACCGGGCATTGCTTGGGCATGCGAAAGTTCGGCACGTAGCTCGGCCGTGCTTGTTCGATGCGGCCGACGACCTCGGGGATGACGTCGCCAGCGCGGCGCACGATCACGGTGTCGCCGACACGCACGCCCTTGCGGCGCAGCTCGAACAGGTTGTGCAGCGTGGCGTTGCTGACCGTGGTGCCGCCGACGAACACCGGCTCGAGCTTGGCCACCGGCGTGAGCTTGCCGGTGCGCCCGACCTGCACTTCGATCGCGTTGAGCGTCGTGAGTTGCTCCTGTGCCGGGTACTTGTGCGCGACCGCCCAGCGCGGCTCGCGCGTGACGAAACCCAACCGCTGCTGCAGCTCGACCGCGTCGACCTTGTAGACCACGCCGTCGATGTCGAAGGGCAGCGCATCGCGCTTGGCCGCGACCGCCTCGTGGAAGGCCGCCAGCCCGGCCGCGCCCAGCACCACCGCGCGCTCGGCGCTCACCGGCACGCCAAAGGCGGCGATCGCATCGAGCGTGGCGCTGTGCGTCGCCGGCTGCGCCCAGCCCGCCGTCTCGCCCAGGCCGTAGGCGAAGAAGCTCAGGCGCTTGTCGGCCATGCCGGCGGGGTCGATCTGGCGGATCGCGCCAGCCGCGGTGTTGCGCGGGTTGATGAAGGTCTTGGCGCCCTTGTCGCGCTGGCGCTGGTTCAGCCGCTCGAAGTCGTCGCGGCGCATGTAGGCCTCGCCGCGGATCTCGATCACCGGCGGTGCGTCGCCGCGCAGCCGCAACGGAATCTGGCCGATGCCGCGCACGTTGTGCGTGACGTCCTCGCCGGTCTCGCCGTCGCCGCGCGTGGTCGCCTGCAGCAGCACGCCGTCGACGTAGCGCAGGTTGATGGCCAGGCCGTCGAACTTCAGCTCGGCGTTGTAGGCCAGCGGCGCGGCGTCGCCGCCCAGGCCCAGCTCGCGGCGCACGCGCTCGTCGAAGGCGCGCGCGCCTTCAGCCGTGGTGTCGGTCTCGGTGCGGATCGACAGCATCGGCAGCGCATGCCGCACGGCGGTCAGGCCGGCCAGCACCGCACCGCCAATGCGCTGCGTCGGCGAATCGGGGGTGCGCAGCTCAGGGTGCTCGGCCTCGATCGCCTGCAGCTGCTGGAACAGCCGGTCGTACTCGGCGTCGGGGATCTGCGGCGCGTCCAGCACGTAGTACTGGTGGGCGTGGTGCTGCAGGACGGCGCGCAGCTGCGCCGCACGGTCGGCAGCTCGTTCGGCATCGGTCATCGTGCGCAAGCATGCCATGAGGCCGGGTTCCGGCGCCGGCAGGCACAATGACCTGCCCCCCCCACAGCAGACACGCATCCATGGCGGACGAATTCGATCTGGTGGTGATCGGTGCCGGCTCCGGCGGCGTTGCTGCCTCGCGCCGCGCCGCCGCGCACGGCGCCAAGGTGGCGATCGTGGAGAGCAGCCGCGTCGGCGGCACCTGCGTGATCCGCGGCTGCGTGCCCAAGAAGCTGCTGATGTACGCCGCCGGCTATGGCGACGCGCTGCGCGAGGCGGCCGGCTACGGCTGGCGGCTGGGCGACGCGCGCTTCGAGATGGCGCGCTGGGCTGAAGCCAAGGCGGCCGAGACGCAGCGGCTGGAACGCATCTACCGCCAGATGCTGGCCGACGCCAAGGTCGAGCTGATCGAAGGCCATGCGTCGATCGAAGCCGCCGGCTGCGTGCGCGCCGGTGCGCGCCAACTGCGTGCGCCGCGCATCCTGATCGCCAGCGGCGCGACGCCGGTGCGCGACACCATCCCCGGCATCGGCGCATGCCCGACCAGCGACGATCTGCTCGACCTGCAAGCGCTGCCGGCCAGCGCCGCGGTGATCGGCAGCGGCTTCATCGCGCTGGAGTTCGCCAGCATGCTGGCGCGGCTGGGCGTGGCGGTGAGCCTGTTCTACCGCGCGGCGCTGCCGTTGCGCGGCTTCGACGAAGATCTGCGCCAGTGCGTCGCCGCGGCGCTGCAGGCGGCGGGCGTGCAACTGCACCCGGGCGCCGCGCCGCGCGAGCTGCAGCGTGACGGCAACGGCTGGGCGCTGCTGGGTGCGGATGGCGCGCTGCACAAGTTCCCGTTCGTGCTCAATGCCACCGGGCGGCGCGCAAACACCGCCGGGTTGGGGCTCGATCGGCTGGGCATCGAACTCGACGCCGCCGCCGCGGTGCCGGTCGATGCGCAGCTGCAGACCTCGGCCGCTGGCGTCTACGCGATCGGCGACGTCACCAACCGCTTCAATCTGACGCCGGTGGCGATTGCCGAAGGCCGGGCGCTGGCCGATTCGCTGTTCGGACCGGCGCCGCGCAGCGTCGACCTCAGCCTGGTGACGATGGCGGTGTTCACGCTGCCGCCGCTGGCCACCGTCGGGCCGACCGAGGCCGCGGCGCTGGCCGCCGGCCACAAGCTGAAGGTCTACGAGGCCGACTTCCGGCCGATGCGTCAGGCCTTCATCGCCGGCACCGAACGCTGCTACATGAAGCTGCTGGTCGACGCCGCCAGCGACAAGGTGCTGGCGATCCATATGCTCGGCGCCGACGCGCCGGAGATCGTGCAAAGCCTTGCGGTGGCGCTGAGCGCCGGCGCCACCAAGGCGCAGTTCGACCGCACCATCGCCGTGCACCCCACGGCGGCCGAGGAGTTCGTGCTGATGCGCGAGCCGGTGCGGCGCGCCGGGTGATAGCGCACGGTCGCCACTCGCCGCCGCCGTCGAAGCCCCAAGCACCGCGCGCCCAGCCAAGCCCGACAGTTCCAGCGTGATCACCCTGGCCCCGATGGCGCGAGCACGCGCGACGCTGCGCCGCTGGAACACACTGCTGCGCGGCGACTACTGGTTCCCGCATGTGCCACTGGCCGTGGCCATGGTTGCGGGCGCGCTGGCGCTGCTGCACCTGGACCTGGGCCAGCGTTGGGCGCACTACGCCGACGAGCTGGCCCACGGCCGCTTCGACCTGCCGCCGGCGCTGCTGCCGCCGCTGCTCATCGGCGCCGGCATGCTGATCATGGCCATCGGGCTGCTGTGGCGCTCGCGTCTGGCCTGGACCATGGCGCTGCTGCTGGTGCTGACCGGCAGCACCAGCCTGCTGCTGGCGCGACATGTCAGCAGCCAGGCGCTGCTGGCGTATTTCGCGCTGGTGGCGCTGGCGCTGGCCGCCGCCTGGCGCAAGTTCGACCGCAGCAGCGTCGCCGCCAGCACGTTGTTTGCCGTCACCTCGGTGGCGATGCTGCTGATGTACGCCACCTTCGGCGCGTACTACCTCGGCATGGACTTCAAGCCGCCGATTACCGACCTGATCACCGCCCACTACTACGCGCTGGTGACGATGAGCACGGTGGGCTACGGCGACATCATTCCGCAGACGCCCGAAGCCAAGCTGTTCGCCGTCTCGATCATCGTTCTCGGCGTCGCCGTCTTCGCCACCTCGCTGACTGCGGTGATCGCGCCGATGATCAGCAACAGCCTGCAGCGCATCGTCAACCGCAAGGATCCGGCCATGAAACGCGAGCATCACTTCGTCGTCATCGGCAACGGCTCGCTGGCCGTCAACACCGCACGCGAACTGACGCGGCGCGGCCATCCGGTGACCCGCGTACTGCGCCGGGCGCCCGACGACGCCGCGGCACAAGCCAGCGACATCGACACGGTGATCGGCGACCCCAGCAGCAACGAGGTACTGCTGCAGGCCGGCGCGCACCGCGCCGAGGCGGTGCTGGCGATGATGGTCGACGACGCCGAGAACGCCTTCGTCGTCCTGGCCGTCAAGGAGCTCGGCGGCAGCGCGCGCACCGTGGCGGCAGTGAACGACGCGGCCAACCTGAGCCGCGTCAAGCTGGCCCAGCCGGACGTGGTGATTTCGCTGCAGGTGCTCGGTGGCGAGTTGATCGCGATGCTGCTCAGCGGCGAGGACATCACGCCCGACTTCGTGATGCGGCATGTGTTTCGCCGCAGCGCGGCCGACGCCGCCGAGCCTTCGCTGTGAACCGCGGCGAACGCGGGCTCAACCCGCGAACAACCTTCGCGCCGCCGCCGAGCCGGCCGCCAGGTCGTGCGACTCGAGGGTCTGGTAAAGCGTGGTCAGGTCCTTGCCGATGGCATCGAAGGCCGGCAGCGTGATCGGCCGCCCGGCATCGTCCAGCAGCGCGGCGTCCATGTCCTCGGCCAGCGCCTGCGCGGTGCGCAGCCAGCTCGGGAACGGCTCGAGCTCGGCCGCGGTCTGCGGCACATCCAGGCTGAGGATGACTTCGCGCAGCGCCGCGGCCTGCGGGTCATCGGCCAGCGCGGCCTGGGCGTCGAACTCCAGCACCAGCACCGGCGGCGCGCCTTCGTCCTGCGCCGGCAGCACCAGTCGGCCGGCCACCGCACCGGGCACCAGACCGTGGCGCGACGCGCACTGCTGCACGTAGCCCACCGACCACGCCACCGTGCGCGCCACCAGCCGCACCGCCAGCTGCGCATCGAGCGGGCCGGCCAGCGCGTCGAGCTCGCGTGCGCGCGCCACCACCTGCAGCATGTCGGGGAAGTCGGCCATGGCGCCCACGCCTTCGGCGAAGGTCTGCAGCTTCTGTGCGAACTCGGAGTACTCGATCTCGTTGAGCGCGCCGCTGCGGTTGGCCAGCTGCACACCCGCTTGCAGTTCGCCGTAGCGCTGGCCGGCCGCAGGCTGTTCCCACTCACCGCTGTCCAGGTTCAGGCCTTCGATGTGGAAGGGCTTGCTGCCGGCACGCCGCGTCGCCGGCCACTGCGACAGCACAAGCTCGCCGCTGACCGGCGCCTCGAGCGCCAGCGGCACGATGGCGTCGACCAGTGCGTCCAGCCGCAGCGCGGCGCGCGCGCTGGGCGTGCGCCGCGCTAGCGCGGCCTCGGCGGCGCCGGTCGGGTCGCCGGGGCCGTCGCCCAGCGCCGGCTCGACGCGCCGCGGCGCCGCCGCCGGCAGCACCGGGTCGGCGCGGCGCGGCCCGGCACGGCGGGTCTTCCACCAGCCGTGCAGCAGCAGCGCCAGCAACACGACTGCGCCCAGAATGGCCAACGCGGTGGTCAGGTTCATCACGCGGCCTCGGCCATGCCCAGCGCGGCTTCCATGTCGACCGCGACGATGCGCGACACGCCCTGCTCCTGCATCGTCACGCCCACCAGTTGTTCGGCCATTTCCATCGCGATCTTGTTGTGGCTGATGAACAGGAACTGCGTGCCCTGGCTCATCTCGGTGACCAGCTTGCAGTAGCGCTCGGTGTTGGCGTCGTCCAGCGGCGCGTCGACCTCGTCGAGCAGGCAGAACGGCGCCGGGTTGAGCTGGAAGATGGCGAACACCAGCGCGATCGCGGTCAGGGCCTTCTCGCCGCCGGACAGCAGGTGGATGGTCGAGTTCTTCTTGCCCGGCGGCTGCGCCATCACCTGCACGCCGGAATCGAGGATCTCGTCGCCGGTCATCACCAGCCGCGCGCTGCCGCCGCCGAACAGGCTGGGGAACATGCGGCCGAAGTGCTCGTTGACCTGGTTGAAGGTCTGGCCCAGCAGCTCACGCGTTTCCAGGTCGATCTTCTTGATCGCGTCTTCGAGCGTGGTCATCGCCTCGAGCAGGTCGGCGTTCTGCGCGTCGAGGAAGGTCTTGCGCTCGCGCGCGGCGCTCAGCTCTTCCAGTGCCGCGAGGTTGACCGCGCCCAGCGCCGCGAGCTCGCGGTTGAGGCGGTCGATCTCGCCTTGCAGGCCCCACAACTTGACGCCGTCCTGTTCGATGCCCTGGGCCAGCAGCGGCAGGTCGACCTGCGCCGCCTGCAGCTGCTCCATGAACTGCGCGCCGCCGAGTTGCGCCGCCTGCTGCTCGAGCTGCAGCTTGGTCAGGCCCTCGCGCATCGGCTCCAGGCCGCGTTCCAGCGTCAGCCGCTGTTCGTCGGCGCTGCGCAGCTTCGCGCTGAGCTCGTCGTACTGGCTGCGCGCGGCGGCCAGCGAGCGCTCGCGTTGCAGCCGCGCCGCCAGCGCGTCCTGCAGCCCGGCCTGCGCGGCGGCGTCGTCCAGCCCCGCGAGTTCTTCGGCGATGGCCGCCGCGGCCTGGTCGTTGGTGGCCATCTGCTCGCGCGCGGTGGCAATCGCGCGCTGCAGCTCGGCCTGGCGCGCCAGCAGGCTGCGCGACTGGAACGCCGCCTCCTGCGCCTGGCGTTCCAGCGCGCGCTGTTGCTCGCGTGCCGCGTCGAGCCGGCGCTGCGCGGCGATGACCGCGTCGTCGAAGTCGCTGTGGCGCTGCTGCGCGTCGGCCAGTTGCAAGTCCAGCTCCTCGAAGCGCGCTTCGCCCAGGCTGCGGCGCTCGCGCAGGGCGTCGAGTTGCGCGCCGATCTCGCCCAGCTCGGCGTCGAGCTGGCTGCGCCGCTGCTGCCCGGCCTCGGCCTGCTGCTGCAGGCGCAGCAACTCGACCTGGGCCTGGTGCGCGCGCGTCTGCGCCTCGGCCACCTCGCGCCGTGCGCTGGCCTGGCGCAGCGAGGCTTCGGTGTAGGCCGCCTCGCTGCGCACGCTGGCGCTGCGCGCCTCGTCGGCGATCAGGCCCTGAGCGCGGGTCTGGCGCTCGAGGTTCTCGATCTCCTGCGCGCGCGCCAGCATGCCGGCCTGTTCGGAGTCGGGCGCATAGAAGCTGACCGCGTGCTGCGACACCGCGTGGCCTTCGCGCGACATGATGACTTCGCCGTGCGTCAGCCGGCCGCGCGCGGCCAGCGCGTCATCCAGGCTGGGCGCGGTGTAGACGCCTTCGAGCCAGTCGTCGAGCAGGGCCTGCAGCCCGGCGTCGTTCAGCCGCAGCAGCTCGGACAGCCGCGGCAGCGTGCGGTGCGTGTCGGCGCGCGCGCCGGCGCCCGGCGAATAGAAGGCCAGCCGCGCCGGCGGCGCGTCGGCGGCGAAGGCACGCACGGTTTCCAGCCGGCCGACCTGCAGCGCGTTCAAGCGTTCTCGCAGCGCGGCTTCGAGCGCGGTTTCCCAGCCCGGCTCGATGTGCACCTGCGTCCACAGGCCTTGCAGGCTGTCCAGCCCGTGCTTGGCCAGCCAAGGCTTGAGCCGGCCGCTGCTTTGCACCTTGTCCTGCAGCGCGCGCAGCGCCTCCAGCCGCGCCGCCAGCTCGGCCTGGCGCGAGCCTTCGCTGGCCGCCGCCTGCGCCTGGGTGCGCCGCTGCTCGTCGAGCTGCTGCACCTGCTCGCCCAGCTCGTGCAGCTGCGCGTCGGCCAGCGCGTGCTGCTCGGCCAGCGCCGCGCTGCCTTGCTGCAGTTGCTGCAGCCGCTCGGGCTCGGGCAGCGCCAGCTGCGCGCGCTCACCGCCCAGGCGGTCGCCGCGCTGCTGCGCCTGGCGCAGTTGTTCGTCCAGGCTGCGGCTTTCGGCGGCCAGCACCTGGATCTGCTGCTGCACCTGCGCGACCTGGCCGCGCTGCTGGTTGCTGCGCTGCTGCGCGTCGCGCAGCGCGTCGTCCAGCGCCGGCAGTTGCCCGGCCTGCTCCTCGGCCTGCGCGGCCTGCAGCTCGGCCTGTTCGTCAGCGGCGTGCATGGACTCGGCGATGCTCGCGACCTGCGCATCGGCATCGGCCTGGCGCGTGGCCCACTGTTCGTTCTGCGCACGCAGCTCGTTCAGCCGCGACTGCGCGCGCTCGCGGCCTTCGACCACGTAGCGGATGCGCTCTTCGAGCCGGCTGACTTCGAGCGCCGCATCGGCCAGCTCGCCCTGGCGCTGGTGCAGCGCATCGCCGGCCGCGTAGTGGGTCTGGCGTACGGTTTCCAGCTCGGCTTCCAGGTGGCGCAACTGCGCCAGCCGCGCCTCCAATGCATTGGTCGAATCCAGCAGCGCCGCGTGCGCGCGCTGCTCGTCGGCCGCGGCGTCGCGGTGCTTGAGGAACCAGAACTGGTGCTGCTTGAGCGTGCCCTGCTCCTGCAGCTGGCGGTACTGCTGCGCGACCTCGGCCTGCTTCTCCAGCTTCTCGAGGTTGGCGTTGAGCTCACGCAGGATGTCCTCGACGCGGGTCAGGTTCTCGCGCGTGTCCTTCAGGCGGTTCTCGGTCTCGCGGCGGCGCTCCTTGTACTTGGACACGCCGGCGGCTTCTTCGAGGAAGAGGCGCAGCTCCTCGGGGCGCGATTCGATGATGCGGCTGATCGTGCCCTGGCCGATGATCGCGTAGGCGCGCGGGCCGAGACCGGTGCCGAGGAACACGTCCTGCACGTCGCGGCGGCGCACCGGCTGGTTGTTGATGTAGTAGCTGGAAGTGCCGTCGCGCGTGAGCACGCGCTTGACGGCGATCTCGGTGAACTGGTTCCACGGCCCGCCGGCGCGCGCGTCGCTGTTGTCGAACACCAGCTCGACGCTGGCGCGCCCGGCCGGCTTGCGCTGGCCCGAGCCGTTGAAGATCACGTCCTGCATGCTCTCGCCGCGCAGCTCGCTGGCCTTGCTCTCGCCCAGCACCCAGCGCACCGCGTCCATGATGTTGGACTTGCCGCAGCCGTTGGGGCCGACCACGCCGACACGCTGGCCGGGCAAGGCGAACGTCGTCGGGTCGCTGAAGGACTTGAAGCCGGAAAGCTTGATCTGGTTGAGGCGCATCGGCGGGCCGGCAAGAAGTTCCGGTGAAGATCCGGTTGCCGCTTGTAAGTGCTTGATTCTTCGAAGTAAACGCGCCTGGTTCGGGGCGTGAAAAGCGCCCGGATGATAGCATCGCCGCCTTCTTCGCAGCCCCCACCCCATGGTCATGCCCAGCCAGCGCGCCAAGCCCGCGATCCCGCCGACGCAGCCCAGCAAGCAGCTGCAGGTCTTCGCCAACCCCGCGCCGCAGCGCGACTACCTGATCCGCTTCCAGCTGCCCGAGTTCACCTGCCTGTGCCCGCTGACCGGCCAGCCCGACTTCGCGCACTTCACGATCGAGATCGTGCCCGACCGCTTCTGCGTCGAGACCAAGAGCCTGAAGCAGTATTTCTGGAGCTACCGCAACGAGGGCGCCTTCCACGAGAAGGTCACCAACACCATCGTCGACGACATCGTGGCGGCCATCGCGCCGCGCTTCATCCGCATCCATGCCGACTGGTTCGTGCGCGGCGGCATCCGCACCTACGTGACGGTGGAGCACCGCAAGAAGGGCTGGAAGCCGCTGCCGCCGGTGGATCTGTCTGGCTTTCCGTCGTGACAGCCGGGTTGCTGGCGGCGGCGCCGGTCGTCGTGCGTCCGCCGTGGCAGAAATTTGCAGTCGAGGTGCGGCCCAGCACCATCGACGGCCATGGCGTCTTTGCGGCCGAAGCCATCCCGAGGCGCCTGAAGATCGGCGAGATCCGCGGCGAGAGCATCAGCGTGGCCGAGGCGCGCATCCGTGCCACGCGCACCGAGCGCGTGATGATCGTCGAGCTGTCGGAGAAGAAGGCGCTGGACTTCTCGAAGTCCACCGACCCCATGCGCTTCACCAACCACAGCTGCCGCGCCAACGCGCGCTTGTGCATCCGCCAGGGGCGTGTGGAGTTCTATGCGCTGCGCGACATCCCGCCCGGCGAGGAAGTCACCGTCGACTACGGCGAGACCCACCACGAAGGCCGGCTGCGCTGCCGCTGCGGCGCGCCGGGCTGCCGCGGCGCGCTGTAGGCCGTGCCCGACGCAGGCCCCGCCGATAATCCGGCGCCATGAATCCCCTGCTGCAGCGGCTGCACCCCTATCCCTTCGAGCGCTGGCGCGTCCTCACGCAAGGCATCCAGCCGCCACCGCAGCTGCGGCCCATCAACCTGGGTATCGGCGAGCCCAAGCACGCCACGCCCAGGCTGATCGAGGAAGCGCTGTGCAGCAACCTGCAGGCGCTGTCGGGCTACCCGGCCACCGCCGGCGAGCCAAGGCTGCGCCAGGGCTGCGCCGACTGGCTGCGGCGGCGCTACGGCGTCGACGTCGACCCCGCCACGCAGCTGCTGCCGGTCAACGGTTCACGTGAGGCGCTGTTTGCCCTGGCGCAGACGGTGATCGACCCCACGAAGCCCGGCGCCACCGTCGTCTGCCCCAATCCCTTCTACCAGATCTACGAAGGTGCGGCCCTGCTGGCCGGGGCGCAGACGGCGTTTGCCAACAGCGACCCGGCGCGCAATTTCGCCGCCGACTGGGGTTCGATCGACGAGGCCACCTGGGCGCGCACGCAGCTGCTGTATGTGTGCTCGCCGGGCAACCCCACGGGCGCGGTGATGCCGCTGTCGGAATGGGAACGCCTTTTCGAGCTCAGCGACCGCCATGGCTTCGTGATCGCCAGTGACGAGTGTTACTCGGAGATCTGGTTCGGCGACACGCCGCCGCTGGGCGGGCTGGAAGCGGCCAGGCAGCTCGGCCACAGCGACTTCCGGCGGCTGGTGGCGCTCACCAGCCTGTCCAAGCGCAGCAACGTGCCGGGCATGCGGTCGGGCTTCGTCGCCGGCGACGCGGCGCTGATCAAGCCCTTCCTGCTCTACCGCA
>ERZ761602.5913-NODE-5913-length-14123-cov-5.471851_pt1 | contig 14123 bp, 11 predicted proteins | sample MGYA00512165_ERZ761602 | MGnify/ENA primary metagenome ERZ761602 (study PRJEB28899, sample SAMN02445085) | bioreactor sludge metagenome | biome: EBPR sludge; isolation source: Thorneside wastewater treatment plant | place: Australia: Brisbane, Thorneside...
TCAGCACCTGCCAGGTGCGGCCGTACTTGTTGAAGTCGTTGACGTAGTAGGTGCCGAACGTGGATGACAGCGCGGCAAAGACCTCGTCGATCGATACCGCCGCCTGCTTTGCTTTCTCGCGGTCGACGTCGACGAACAATTGCGGCACGGTCGCCCGCCACAGGGTCTGCGCGCCGCCGAGTTGCGGGTCGCCGTTGGCGCGGGCGAGAAACTGCTGCAGCACTTCCTGCAGGCGTTTCGATCCCCCGTCGCCGCGGTTCTGGATGAAGAACTCGTAGCCACCGGCCGTTCCCAGGCCGAAGATCGCCGGCGGATTGAAGGCGAGCACCAGCGCTTCCCGGATGCCTGCGGTTTTCATGAACAGCTCGCCGACCAGTTGCTGCGCGGTGGTGCTGCGCTCGTGCCAGGGCTTCTGCGTGATGAACAGGGTTGCGGCGTTGTTACGGAAGCCGCCGCCGATGAAGTCGAAGCCGGCGAAGGCGACGACGTCCTGGTTGTCCGGGTTGCTGCGCACCGCTGCTTCGACCTGCTCGACGACACGCGTCGTACGTTCCAGCGTCGCGCCGTCGGGCAGGATGACGGCGCTGATGTAGAAGCCCTGGTCCTCGTCGGGTACCAGGCTGCCCGGTGTTGCCCGCCAGAGGAAAGCGGTGACCGCCACCATGCAGAGGTAGACGGTGAGCACGAGCGCCGCCCGGCGGATCACCCAGACGACGCCGTCGACGTAGCGCCCGGTGATGCGCAGGAAGCAGCGATTGAACCAGCGGAAGAAACGGTTCGGCGCGCGCTGGCCGTGCTGCAGCATGATCACGCAGAGCGCTGGCGACAGGGTCAGCGCGACGATGCCGGAGAGTACCACGGAGATCGAGATGGTCACTGCGAACTGGCGGTAGAGCTCGCCGGTCAGCCCGCCGAGGAAGGCGATCGGCACGAAGACCGCGGTCAGGGTCAGGACGATGGCGATAATCGGGCCGCTCACCTCGTGCATCGCCTTGACCGCCGCGTCGCGCGGCGACAGACCCTCCTCACGCATGATCCGCTCGACGTTCTCGAGCACGACGATGGCGTCGTCGACGACGATGCCGATGGCCAGCACCATACCGAACAGGGTCAGCGTGTTGATCGAGTAGCCGAGTGCGTAGATGCCGGCGAAGGTGCCGAGCAGCGACACCGGTACCGCGGCAAAGGGGATGATCGCCGCCCGCCAGCTCTGCAGAAAGAGGTAGACCACCAGGAAGACCAGCAGCATCGCTTCGCCGAGCGTTTTCAGGACTTCCTCGATCGACACCCGGACGAAGCGCGTCGTGTCATAGGGTACGGTGTAGGTGAGGCCCTCGGGAAAGCGCTGTTGCAACTCGTCGACGGTGTCCGTCACGCTCCTGGCGACGTCGAGCGCGTTGGCGCCCGGGGCGAGGAAGATGCCAACCAGGGTTGCCGGCCGGCCGTTGTAGCGGCCGTTGAATTCGTAGTCGCGCGAGCCGAGTTCGACGCGTGCGACGTCGGCGAGGCGGACGGCCGAGCCGTCCGGGTTGGCGCGTACGATGATCGTGCTGAACTGCGCCGGGTCGCTGAGGCGTCCCTTCGAAGTCACCGTGTACACCAGATCCTGGCCCTTGCCGATCGGTGCCTGACCGACCTTGCCGGCGGCGAACTGCGCGTTCTGCTCGTTGATGGCGCGCGCCACGTCGCCCGGCGTCAGCTTGAGCTGCGCCAGGCGGTCCGGTTTCAGCCAGATGCGCATGGCGTAGTCCTTGGCGCCGAAGATCTGCACGTTGGTCGTTCCCGGCAGCCGCTTCAGGCGGTCGAGCACGTTCAGCGTCACGTAGTTCGAGGTGAACAGGTCGTCGTAGCGGCTGTCCGGTGAAGAGAAGGCGAGCACCTGCAGGAAGGCCGACGAGCCGGGCTCGACGGTCACTCCCTGGCGGCGCACTTCGAGCGGTAGACGGGATTCGACCTGCTTGACGCGGTTGCTGACGTTCACCGCGGCGATGTCGATGTCGCTGCCGATGTCGAAGGTCACCTGGATCTGCACGACGCCGTTCGATGACGAATTCGACGACATGTAGATCATGCCGGAGAGGCCGTTGATGGCGTTTTCGAGTGGTGCGGCGACGGTCGATTCGATCACCTCGGCCGAGGCGCCGGGGTAGCTCGCCTGCACGGTGACGACCGGCGGTGCGATTTCGGGGTACTGGGCGATCGGCAGCGCACGCATCGCCGCCAGACCGGCGACGACCAGCAGTACCGAAACGACGATGGCGAAGATCGGGCGGTCGATGAAGAAGCGGGAGAACATGGGGGATGCTCCGCCTATCGTTGCGTAGCGTCGCCGGCCGTGGCGGCCGGCGACGAGCCGGCAGGTTCGCTTGCCGGCCGCGGCGGTCTGACGCGCACCGGAGTGTTCGGCATCATGATGCGCGCCAGACCGTCAACGATCACCTGGTCGCCGGCGGCCAGCCCGGATTCGATGATCCAGAGGTTGACGCCCCCGCTTTCCGACCAGTCACCGACCACGACCGGTCGCGGTGCGGCGATTTCCTGACCGTCCTTGTCCTTGCCGAGGACATAGACGAACTTGCCTTGCGGCCCCTCGAGCACCGCCACCTGCGGCACGGCCAGCGCACCCTGGCGTTGCGCCCCCTTCAGCGTGACGCGGACGAACTGGCCAGGCTTCAGGGCGAGGTCGCCGTTGGCAATCTCGGCACGCATCTCGAAGGTGCCGGTCTGTGGATTGACCCGCGTGTCGGCGAAGTTGATGTGGCCGCTGCGCGGAAAGGTCGACCCGTCGGAGAGTTTCAGCGAGACCGCGAAGGCATCGTTGTGCGGCAGTGCCAGGCGCCCGTCGGCCATCGCCTTGTTCAGTCGCAACTGCTCGCCGTCGGAGACGTTGAACAGCACCCAGATCGGATCGACCTGCGACACGGTGGTGAGCAGCGTGGTATTGGCGTTGGCCAGGCTGCCTTCCGACTGCTGGGCGCGGCTCGACAGGCCGCTGATCGGCGCGACGACACGCGTGTAGGCGAGATTGAGCCTGGCCTCGGTGACCTTCGCTTGTGCCGCCTTGATCGCCGCGCTGGCGAAATCGGCGGCGGAAGCGGCATCGTCCGCCTCCTTCTGACCGATCGCCTTGCGCTCGGCGAGCGGCTTGAGGCGTGCCGCTTCGCGGTCGGCCTGCGTCTTCTGGGCGCGGGCGCGCGCCAGTTCGGCTTCGGCCGAGGCCAGTTGCGCCTCGAAAGGCCTGGCGTCGAGCAGGAACAGCGGTTGCCCGGCACGCACCGCGGCGCCTTCCTGATAGAGCCGCTTTTCGACGATGCCGGTGACCCGTGCCCGTACTTCGGCATCCTTCGAGCCGGCGGTCTGCCCGACATATTCGAAACTCACCGGGTAGGCGGCCGGTTGTACGCCGACCGTCGTCACCTCGGGGGGCGGGAAGCCGCCCATGCCGTTCGGTGCCTGTTGGCCGCAACCCGCCAGTACTGCGCCGGCGACGACCAGATGGAGGAGAGAATTGGCCGCAGGGCGGACAGGGGAGACAGGCATTGTTGGTTCCTCGAAGCAGCAAGTCGGGCTGCCAGGCAGCCCGACTTGCAGAAACGGCGAATTTTACGTACATTCAGGAATGTTTGTAAATGCGTCGAGCGAGAAATTCGTTGCTGGCGGTTACGGTGGATCGGAAAAATGGTGAGAAGGACGAAGGACGAGGCACTGGAAACCCGCGAAGTGCTGCTCGACGCGGCAGAACGGGTGTTCCGCGCCAGCGGTGTGACGCGCGCCACGCTGGGTGACGTGGCGAGCGCCGCCGGCGTCACCCGTGGCGCCGTTTACTGGCATTTCCGGAACAAGGCGGAGCTGTTCGCGGCCATGTGCAGCCGGGCTACCCTGCCGATGCAGACACGGCTCGAACAGGCGGCGGCGGGTGACGGCGACGACGCCATCGTCACGCTGCGCCAGGTGTCGGTACAGGGCCTGTGCGAAATCGCGTCCAACCCGCGTACGCGGGCGGTTCTCGAAATCGTGCTCTGCAAGTCGGAACGCCTGAACCATGGTATCGACGGGGCGCCGCAGGCTGACGAGATGGACCGCCAGTGCGTGTGTGCCGTCGAACGCATCGTCGCCCGTGCGGTCGAGCAGGGCAGGCTGCCGGCGGAGACCGACAGCAACCTCGCGGCACACCTGCTGCAGGCATTCTTCCATGGCGTGATCCAGCTCTGGCTGATGCATCCGGAGGCTTTCGACCTCGCGGTTGCCGCCCCGGCGCTGGTCGACACGATGATCGCCGGGTTGCTCGCCGCACCGCCGCGGCGTGCTGCAGGCGGCGAGCTGGTCGTCTCTGAAACGGCCGGCACCCGCTGCTGAGCGGGCAGTCCGGCGGGGCGCGGGCCAGCCAGAGGCAGCCCTGCTGCTGGCCGGCCGAAGCGCAGTCTGTCTGTGCCAGTCTTGCGTGGCAGTGGCCTTTGCTGCCACGATTATGGCCATGAACCCCGCACTGCCCATTTGCGATGGTCGTGCCGCCTGGCTGCTGGCCGGCGTCGAGTTGTTCTTCTCGTTGAGCTGGGTGGTCTACATCCTCTTTCTGCCCGAGCTGCTGGCGCGCGGCGGGGTGGATAAGCGTTATCTGCCGTGGCTGCTGGCCGCCGACCAGTTGTTGTTCGCGCTTGCCGACTGGTCGGTCGGCGTGGCGGTGGACCGCGCGCGGGCGGCGCTGCGGCGGATCGGCCCGCTACTCGCGCTGCTTGCGACGGTGTCGGCCGTGGCCCTGTTGTTGCTCCCCTGGCTGGCGGCGACGCCGCCCCTCTTCCTGCTGGCGACCGCCTTGTGGGTCGCCACCTCGGCGGCGCTGCGCGCGCCACCCTATGTTCTCCTCTCGCGCTACGCTGCCCGTGCGGCGATGCCGCGGCTGGCCGGCATCCAGTTGCTCGGTCTGGCCGCAGCAGCAGCGCTGGCACCTTACCTGGCGATCGTCCTCAAGGGGGTCGACCCGGCCTGGCCCTTCGTGCTCAGTGCGCTGGCGGTTGGCGGCTCGGCGCTGGCCCTGGTCTGGGTCGAGCGCGCACAGCCCGCCACGCCAGTCGTTGTCGCTGCACCCACCGTGCCGTCAGCCGACCCGGCACGGCGCGCGGTCTGGTGGCAACTGTTGCTGATCGCCCTGTTGCTCGCCTTCGGCCAGCAGGTGCATACGGCGATCAACTCGGTGGCGCAGTTCAAGCGTCTGGCCGATCCGGCGCTGCTGCCCTGGCTGATGCCGGTCTTCTGGGTCGGTTTCAGTGCCGGCCTGCTGCTGGTCGATCGCTTGGTCCGCGCCCGCGGCGCACTGCCCGTGCTGCAACTGGCGTCTGTGGCGGGGGCACTCGCCCTGAGCGCGGCGGCGATGGCCGGCGGGTTGCCGCTGCTGCTATCCAGCCAGTTTGCCGCCGGAGTTTTCTGGGGCTGCATCCTCTGTGCCTCGATCGGCGTCGCATGCGAGCGCGGCTACCCGCGGCAGACCGGTCGCAATACCGGGGCGCTGATGGCGACCCTGGCGGTGGCGGCGCTGTCGCGCCTGGGTCTGGCCGCTGCGGGTGGAGCCGAGCTCGCAGCCCTGTTCGAGTGGCTGCCGGTGGCGCTGTGGGGGGCGGCAGTCGTTCTGCTGCTGCGTCTCAGGTGGACCTAGCGTCGAGCGGCGTTTCACGTCGAATTGCTCGGCGAACCGCCGTTCCAACGGTGACTCTCGAACGGATAGCCGGGGGAGAGCCCGCTCGCTGTCGCCGCTGTGGCGTATATTCAGTGCTCCTTGCCGTCCACCCGCGGCCGCAGCAGGTAAGGGATGTAGCGCCAGCCGAGGAGGGCGAAGCAGGCAAACCAGCAGGTTGCAGCGAGGCCGATCCAGCGCGGGTAGTCCGTCGGGTCGATCTGCGGCAGGATGATGCGGATGAAGAAGCCGGCGATCATGATCCACAGGACGCTCCTGTCGAGGCGGTCGAACTGGACCTGGCGCCCGGTGTGGCCCTTGGCGATACGGATCAGCATGGCGGGAATGATCAGACCCATGGCGCCAAAGGTGAACACATGGGTGGTCAGCGAACCCAGCCAGGCCGGCTGTGCAAGCTGTTCGACGAACTGCAGCAGCAGTTGCGCGACGATCGCCAGGTAGCCGAGATACATGATGCCGATGTCGAGGCGGCATAGTGCCAGTTGCGGCTTCCAGAAAACGAAGCGGAGTGCGAGCAGCAAGGCGAGCAGCAGGGCGACCCAGGGCGAGACGGGGGTCGGCAGCAGGCTGGTGGCAACCAGTAGCAGGGCGAGCAGCTTGATCGCCGTGTCGAGCGCCGGCTGGCGCAGGATGTCGGCCTGCAGGGCGTTCTTCATGAACTGGGTGACGGTTCTTTCGAGCATCACCAGGAAGGCGACGCGGAACAGGGCCAGGGTCATCATGGCGCCGGTGGCAAACTGCTCGGGGTCGATGAGCAGGTGCTTGGCGACCAGGAACAGCGGCAGGATGACGAGAAAGAAGTAGTTGTCGCGGAAGGTGTCGGCATGGTGATGCCGGATCAGCGTCCACAGCAGCATGACGACGATGGTGCCGAGGAAGAGGTTGCTCGACAGGCGGAACAAGGCCGGCGGCAACTGGCCGGCAAACCACATGCCGGCGCGTTCGAGCAGCCAGGCGGCGACGAGGACGATCAACGCCGGGCCGTGGTAGCCGCGGATTTTCACCCAGTTCTTGGTCGAGGTGAGCAGGAAGCCGCCCATCACCGCCCAGCCGAAGCCGAAGAACATTTCGTGCGCGTGCCACTGACCGGGCGTGAACGGTGCCGCTGGCGTTTCGATCGTTCCGGAGAAAATCAGCGCCCAGATTACCGGCAGACCGAGGCCGGCAAGGCAGGCGAGGGCGAAGAAGGGTCGGAAGCCGACCAGCCAGAGGGGGTGGGTCGAAAAGCTCATGCTGGCGGAGTCCTCGGCGGCTGACAGCCTGGTGTTCAAGGGGCGGGAGAGACGCGCAGTATAGCCGGGCGATCGCTGCCTGTGGGCGGGTGCCGCGCTGCTGCACGGGCCGCCGGCTAGAACGGCGCTGCCGAGCTGAAACGCATGGTCTGGCCGCTCGCGGGATGGACGAGAGCCAGGTGTTCGGCGTGCAGCAGCAGGCGTTGCGGCTGGCCCGGCGTCGCCCCGCCGCCGTAGAGCAGGTCGCCGATGATCGGGTGGCCAATGGCCTGCAGGTGCAGGCGCAACTGGTGCGTGCGGCCGGTTTCCGGCCACAGTGCCAGGCGCGTGGTGTCGGCGGCGGCATCATGCTGCAGCACCTGATAGCGTGTCCGCGCGGGTTTGCCGGCCAGCCGGTCGACCTTCTGCCGTGGCCGCCGCGGCCAGTCGGCGGCGAGCGGCAGGTCGATCGTGCCGCTCGCCGCGACCGGCTGGCCTGCGACCACCGCCACATAGCGCTTGTCGATGCGCCGTTGCGCGAAGTGGATGCTGAGTTGCCGCTGCATCTCCTTGCCGAAGGCAAACAAGAGCAGACCGGAGGTGTGCATGTCCAGACGATGGACGATCAAGGCCGACGGATGTGCGGCCTGCACGCGCCGCGCCAGGCAATCCTGCTTTTCGGCACCGCGACCGGGTACCGCAAGCAGCCCGGCCGGCTTGTTTACCAGGAGCAGCGCCGAATCGAGGTGGACGATCTCGATGCCGCTGTCTGGCGGCGCAATGTAGGGCAGGGCGGGGAGGCGGCTGGCGGCGAGCTGGCTCATGTCGTGGATGCCGAGGATCGGGGGCCGGAGGCGAAGGCTCCATTGTCGCGCATTTGCCGGGCGGTGCAGGGCCAGCGAGATCGACTAAACTGCGCGGGCGCCCGGCCGGCGGCGCCAGACAACGGACCTTGAGGAGGACGACTTGAGTATTGCCATTCCACAACTGACGACGATGAGTGTCGAATTGAACGAGGGCGTGGCCGAGATTCGGTTGCAGCGTCCGGAACGGTCCAACGCCCTCAACGAGGCAATGTGGCAGGAGCTGCGCAGCGCCTTCAACTGGGTGGACGCGACGCCTCAGGTGCGCGTTGCGATTCTGGGCGGTGCCGGCCGCAATTTCTGTGCCGGGATCGACCTCGCGATGCTCGCCGGGGTTGCTCAGGCGGTTGCGCAAACCGACCCGGCGCGCAGCCGCGAGGCTCTGCGGCGCCTGATCCTCGATCTGCAGGATTGTCTGTCGAGCGTCGAGCGCTGCCGCAAACCGGTGCTGGCAGCCATTCAGGGAGCTTGCATCGGCGGCGCGGTCGATCTGGTGACCTGCTGCGACATACGTTACGTGGCGGCCGATGCACAGTTCTCGGTGCGCGAAATCGACGTCGGCATGACGGCCGATGTCGGAACCCTGCAACGCCTGCCCCGGCTGGTGCCCGACGGGATCGCACGCGAACTGGCCTACACCGGACGCAGCGTCGATGCTGCCGAGGCCAGGCAGATCGGACTGGCCAACCAGGTCTTCGCGACCCCCGAGGCGCTGCTGCAGGGGGTGCGCGCGATCGCCCGGACGATCGCCGGCAAGTCGCCGCTGGCCATTCGGGGGAGCAAGGAGATGTTGAACTACGGGCGCGATCATTCGGTGACCGACGGGCTGAACTATATCGCCACCTGGAATGCGGCGATGCTGATGTCGGCCGATCTCGAGGAATCGATGGCCGCCCTGCGCGAACGGCGTCCACCGCGCTTTCTCGACTGAGCCGCCGGCCGTGGGCACCTTCCTGCGACACGTCGAGCTGGCGGCCCCGTTGTTCGTCCTGGTGCTCGCCGGCTACCTGCTGATGCGCGCCTGCGGCTGGTCGAAAGCGATGTCGGAGAACCTGTCGCGCTTCGTCTTTTCGGTGGCCCTGCCGGCGTTGCTGTTCCGCCTGATGAGCGACCTTTCGCGCTTGCCGCCGGTGGACGCGCGCCTGCTGCTCGCCTTCTTCGGCGGCTGCCTGATCGTCTTCGTGATCGGCCGCCTGGTCGCCCGGCAGTTGTTCGCGCTCGATGGCGTCGGGCAGTCGGTTTTTGCACTCGGCGGGGTATTCTCGAACAATGTGCTGCTCGGTCTGCCGCTTGCCCGGGTGACGCTGGGCGACGCGGCGCTGCCGGCGGTGGCACTGGTGCTGGTGTTCAATGCGCTCATCCTGTGGACGCTGTTGACGGTGTCGGTCGAGTGGGCGCGGCATGGCAGCTTCTCGCTGCGCGGTTTTGCCAGGACGGCGCGCGGTGTGCTGAGCAATCCGGTCGTGGCCGGTATCCTGTCGGGCAGCTTGTTCGGCCTGAGCGGTCTGCCGTTGCCGGATTTCGTCGCGTTGCCGCTGGGCATGCTCGGCCAGGTGGCGGCACCGATGGCGCTGCTCGTGCTCGGCATGGGGCTGGCCGAATACGGGGTGCTGGGCGGCTGGAAAATCAGCCTCGCGATCAGTTTCCTCAAACTGCTCGTGCAGCCGCTGGTGGTCTGGCTGCTGGCCCGCCTGATCGGCCTGCCACCGCTCGAGACGCAGGTGGTCGTGCTGCTCGCCTCGCTGGCGGTGGGCGCCAACGTCTATCTGATGTCGCGCCAGTTTCAGACGCTTGAAGGGCCGGTGGCGAGCAGCCTGGTACTGACGACCGCTCTGGCAGCATTGTCGACGCCTCTGGCGCTGACCCTGAGCGGCGCTTGAGTCGGCTGCCGGCTCAGTCGTGGCGGCGGCTGCCGGCGATGGCGCGCAGAAACTCGTTGCGCAACTGTGGCGAGCCTGCAAACTCGCCGCTGAACGACTGGGTGATCACCCGCTCATCACCACGCCGATCTTCGCCGAGCAGCAGGCACAACTGTTCCGCCTCGACGACGCATGCCGCGCCGCGCGCCTTGCCGTATCGCATCAGCGCGTCGGCGATGTCGCGGGTCATCCACTCCTGATAGGTGAAACGATGGCCGATGGCGTCGACCAGGCGCGCGATGCGGCCGAAACCGTGCAGACGGCCGCCCGGCAGATAGGCGACGTGGGCCAGGCCGCGAAAGGGCACCAGATGGTGCGGGCAGACCCCATGCACCGCGATGCCACGCACGATCACCAGGTCGCTGCGTTGATCGGCGAAGCCGTCACCGAGTGCTGTTGCCGGATCGAGATCGTAACCGCCGAGCAGGCGGTGCTGCCACAGTTCGCGCACGCGCTGGGGCGTGCGCCCCATGTGTGCGGCGTCCGGGGCGATGCCGCAGGCGCTCAGGAGGTCGCCGATCGCACGTTCGAAGGCGGCGGCATCAAACGCCGTGTGGCGTGGAATGCCGAGTTCGCTGGCGGGTCGGGCAGAGTGGTCGGGGTGCGTGCAGTCGGACATCGCGAGTTTCCATTTTGCATTGCTGGAAAGTACATGATACACGTCGGTGCGCGTCTGCCCGACGGCGGCGCACCGCGTGGTGGATTCGCGACGCGCCGGCCGGGGAACGCGATTTCGCTCGATGCAGCGAGCCATGCAGCTCCGCGATGAGCGATAATGACCAACTTGAAACATCCGTCGGATGGCACCGTCGGGTGAACTGAGGACGCTGTCCTGGGTTGGGAAGGAAGTTGATGAAATGCGTTGATGATTTCCGTCTGCGGTTCGACAACAAGGAGCTGGTGCCGATCGTGATCGGCGGCATGGGGGTGGATATTTCGACCGCCGAACTGGCGCTCGAGGCGGCCCGGCTGGGTGGTGTCGGGCACATCTCCGATGCCATGGTGAATACGGTGGCCGACCGACGGTTCAACGCCAAGTTCGTCAAGGACAAACTGCGGCAGTACAAATTCAACGTCGCCAACTCCGACAAGTCGATCGTCCGCTTCGACCTCCGACAACTGGCCGAGGCGACCCACATGCACGTCGGCCGGACGATGGAGGCGAAGCGCGGCGACGGCCTGATTTTCGTCAACTGCATGGAGAAGCTGACGATGAACGCGCCGCGCGAAACCCTGCGCGTGCGCATGGCGGCGGCACTCGATGCCGGGATCGACGGCATCACGCTGGCCGCCGGCCTGCATCTCGGTTCCTTCGCGCTGATCGAGGATCACCCGCGCTTCCGCGATGCCAAGCTGGGAATCATCGTTTCCTCCTTGCGCGCCCTGCAACTGTTCCTGCGCAAGACGGCGCGCAGCAATCGCCTGCCCGACTATGTCGTGGTCGAAGGGCCGCTGGCTGGTGGTCACCTGGGTTTCGGCATGGACTGGGCGCAGTACGATCTGGCGACGATCTTTGCCGAGATTCATCGCTATCTGCAGGCCGAGCGACTGAACATCCCGCTGATCCCGGCCGGCGGCATCTTTACCGGCAGCGATGCCGCCTCCTTTCTCGACCAGGGTGCTGCCGCCGTCCAGGTGGCGACGCGCTTCACCGTATCGCGTGAGTGCGGTTTGCCGGAGGATGTCAAGCAACGTTATTTCGAGGCCAGCGAAGAGCAGATCGAGGTCAACCAGATTTCTCCCACTGGCTACCCGATGCGCATGCTGAGCAACAGCCCGGCGATCGGCGACGGGATTCGACCGAACTGCGAAGCCTACGGATACCTGCTCGACAGTAGTGGCAGTTGCTCCTACATCAACGCCTATAACCGCGAGGTGGCGGCGAACCCGGGCGTCAAGCGTATCTCGGTCAAGGACAAGACCTGCCTATGTACGCAGATGCGCAATTTCGACTGCTGGACCTGTGGCCACTATGCCTACCGCCTGAAGGATACGACGCGGCGCTTGCCGGACGGCAGCTACCAGTTGTTGAGCGCCGAGCACATTTTTCACGACTACCAGTTCAGCACCGAAGGCAACATCCGGATTCCCGACTAGTGCGCTGTCCACCAGACGACACAGCGCGTCCGACCTTGGTGAAGGGGGCTTAGCCGGTGCTCAGTTATCGCCATGCCTTTCATTCCGGCAACCACGCCGATGTTCTCAAACATGTGGTGCTGGTGCAGGTGATCCGCCATCTGGCACAAAAGGAGAAGCCGTTCTGGTACATTGACACGCATGCCGGGGCGGGTGGCTATGCCCTCGATTCGGCGCAGGCGACGAAGCTTGCCGAGTTCCGCGACGGGGTGGGCAGGTTGTGGGAGCGCAAGGATCTGCCGCCGGCAGTGAGCGATTACCTCAATCTGGTGCGCCAAGCCAATCCCGATGGCCGCCTGAAGCACTATCCGGGTTCACCCTCCTTCGCACTATGGACGATGCGCGCGCAGGATCGCCTGCGACTTTGTGAACTGCACAGCCGCGAGGTGCTGCGTCTGCGCGAGCGTTTTCAGGATTGCGGCAGACAGGTGGTGGTCGAAGAAGCGGATGGCTTTGCTGCGCTCAAGGCGCTGTTGCCACCTCCGCCGCGCCGTGCGTTGGTGCTGATCGACCCTTCCTACGAAGAGCGGCGTGACTACGAGCGCGTGCTGCAGTCTTTCAAGGATAGCCTGTCGCGTTTCCCCGGCGGCAGCTACCTGCTCTGGTACCCGCTGCTGACCAAGCTCGAAGCACACGAATTGCCGCCGCGCCTGAAGCGCTTGCCGGCCGGCAAATGGCTGCACGTCACCTTGCGCGTGCGAACGCCGGCCGGTGACGGTTTCGGGATGCACGGCAGCGGCCTGTTCGTGATCAATCCGCCGTGGACCCTGCCGGCCATCCTGCAGGAGGTGATGCCCTGGCTGACGCGGGTGCTGGGGGCAGATGCAGGAGCGGGTTTCACGCTCGAGAGCCAGGACTCCTGAAGCTTTCCGCGTTGCGGGCGAGGAGTCGGGACTCAGGATTCACTTCGTCCGGTGGCCACCGGGATTGGCGTCGGCGCGCTCTTGTGGTTCGATCCGTAGCTGATTCCGACCGGGTAGCGGGCTGCATTCTTGGCCAGCTTGGCATATGCGGCGTCCTCTAGATTGATGCCGGCTTGTTCGGCGATCAGCAGCAGGTAGATCAGGACATCGGCGCATTCGTCGCGCAGCGCCTCGAGCCCGGCGGCACTGTCGATCAGCAAGGCCATTTCGGTATCGCTTTTCCACTGCGTCAGTTCGAGCAACTCGCCGGCTTCGAGGTTGAGCGAGACGATGAGGTTGCGCAGGCTGTGGAACTGCGCCCAGTCGCGCTGGTCGCGAAATTCGATCAGCTGCGCGGTCAGTGCCGACAGGTCCATGGCGTCAGGCGAAGAAGCGCTGCCGGGCGGCTGCCGGCAGGTGCATGCCGGTGGCCTGGGCGCGGGCGAGCAGCTCCCAGTAATAGCGATACGAGGCCCGATCGTGCAGCAGGCCATGATGTTCGATCGGCCCCCAGTCGCAGTCCTGGGCGGCGAGCAGGATGGCAGCGGCCTGTTCGACCTCTGAAAAGTCGGGGCACATTGCCTCGAATATGGGAACGATCTGATTCGGGTGAATACTCCACATGCGCAGGTAGCCGAATTCGTTGCGCGCGCGCCGGGCATTCTCGCGGATGACGTCGATATCCCTCAGTTCGGTAGTGACGTTGTGCGACGGTATGACACCATTGGCCAGGGCGGCAGCCGAGATTTCGCATTTGGCCCGAACGACCAGCGGATGCTCGAACTGTCCCGGGCTCTTCATGGCCGATCCCGGGATGGCGCCGTGGTGGCTGCTGACGAAATCCATCAGGCCAAAATCGAGCGACTCGACCTCGGCAAGGGCGGCGATCTGCCACACGTCGCGCAGCGCGCCGTGTGTCTCGATGAGCACGTGTACCGGGATCGGTCTTGCCAGACCGGTCGCCACCGCGATCCGCCGCACGACGTTCAGTTGGGTGCGTACGTCCTCGGCGCCGCCCACCTTGGGGAGCGTCAGGAAGGCCAGCCGCCGGCCGGCCGCTGCGACGATGATCTCGATGTCCTGCTGCCAGGCGGGGTGGGCGATGTCGTGGATGCGGGCGCCAACCCGGTTGTACCGGTTGGCTTCGCTCATGATGATTGTGGCGACCAGCTCGGCGTGTTCGCGGTCAGCGCCGGCGGCGGCGCCATCCTCGCAGTCGCAGGTGAGGTCGAAGATCGGTCCGAGCTCGTGCTGCAACTGAAGTGCCTTGGACATCAGCTTTTCGGAACCCGCGTAATGGTCTACCGCGGGCATCATGGGAAAGGGTTTTTCGCCGGCGAACAGGACTTGGCTGGGATGGCGCATGGCATTTGGTGTGCGAGAGTCGGTGTCGGCAGGTATTC
>ERZ761602.5914-NODE-5914-length-14121-cov-7.348784_pt1 | contig 14121 bp, 8 predicted proteins | sample MGYA00512165_ERZ761602 | MGnify/ENA primary metagenome ERZ761602 (study PRJEB28899, sample SAMN02445085) | bioreactor sludge metagenome | biome: EBPR sludge; isolation source: Thorneside wastewater treatment plant | place: Australia: Brisbane, Thorneside...
CCTTCACCGCCACCACCTGGTTGCTGGTGTTGGTCACCCCAAACAGCGTGGTCCAGCCCCCCCGCACCGTGTAGTAGGGGAAGATCAACGCCTGCCCCAGGTTGTTCTTGGCCACGCTGACCGCCTGGGCCGACGGCACCAGGCTCAGGCCGCCCAGCGCCACCCCCACCGCCAACGCCAGTTGTTTCATCTTGCGATTCATCATGTCAACAGCTCCTAAGCGAACCAAACGAAAGAAACGGAACGACTCGGATAGTTCGAGCCCACTGCAAGCCCTAAAATCAGCTTTTCACCAGATACCACCATTGCCCGTCCACAAATACCCAAGGTTCCTGGACATAGGTCTGCATGTCAAGGGGCTTCTCGGCTTGCGGCTGATGATACACGAAATGGATGTTGATACCGACCGTCGCGGCGTCGCCACCCTTGAATTCCACATCAACCACTTCGACGCGCCGCCAAGCGACCTTATTGCCAAAACTGCTCCGGAAGGCATCCAGCGAGAACAGCTTGCGGTAGCTTGGAGATGTGAAGGAGTAAGCCGTCGCGAAATCCTTGCGAATCAACGCATCCCACTTGGCGGTGACACGCTGCTCCAGCAAGGCCCGCTGCGTTTGAGCCGCCTCGGCGGTTGGAGCGGCCTGGACGACATCAGCGGCCAAGGCGGACGCATTACCCATCGCCAGATACGCCAACAACATCATGCCTAGAAAACGTAACAGATTCACTACACACTCCTTGGGCTCATACAGAACCTTGGCTTCAATCTACAACAATCTTTTCAAATTTACAACTCTTTTCAAATTTACAACAAACATTGGAAAGTGACCACATTTCACCTTGGCATCAGCACGCTTCCCGGCTCATCGCCGAACCACTTTTTAAATTAACTATTTGATTTTAAAACAATTGACTTTTATATGACGCTTCTCCACCTAGGGTTCGCCGGGTTCACGGAGCGCGAACGGAGGGGAACAGGCCATATTCATCTTCCACGTCACCGTGCTGGGCGGGCGGGGTGCAAGCGGTTGGACACTCATTTAATTATAGTATAGGAACGCGGTTTCACGATTTTGAGGATTGTGTAACGCCCCTCTTCATCAAGGAAAAGAGGTATGGAAAATGAATTTTTTCAATGAGTTGGCGTGCTTGCTCTGTAAAAACGCTTTTGAGGCGGGTTGGGAGTGTGAACGTTTGCATCACGGGAAAGGGAAATTGGAGACCCGCTCGGCCAAAAGTGGTATAAAAATACTTTTAACCATTCGGCTCGGATTAAGAATTTCGACAGGTTTTTCCTTATGTCCAATTTGTCTGTAAATCGTCAGGCCATCCTGGTTCTTGGTATGCATCGTAGTGGAACATCGGCGTTGACCCGGGTCATCAACTTGCTGGGTTTTGGATTGCCGAGAACGCTGATTCCCCCCAGCCAATATAACGAGCGTGGTTTTTGGGAAACGCAGGCCTTGGCTGACTTCCACGACAAAGTCCTGGAATCGGTGGGTTCCTGTTGGCACGACTGGTCGAAATTCAATGCCAATTGGTACGGTTCGTTGGTATCGAATCCATTTCGGGAGAGATTGCAGCGGATCATTGAGTCCGAATTTGGAATGAATGATGCTTTCGTCGTCAAGGACCCACGAATTTGTCGATTTGTCCCTCTTTGGGTGGATGCCCTGCAATCGCTGCAAATCCAGCCCTACGCGGTGATTCCGATCCGTCACCCACTGGAGGTCGTGCATTCGCTACGGAAACGGGATCACTTTACCGATCAGAAATCATTACTGTTATGGTTACGGCATGTTCTCGACGCCGAAAGATTTTCCCGCAACCTGCCGCGCGCCTTTTGCGCCTATGAACATCTGTTGAGCGACTGGCATGGGACCATGGAGCGGATGGGAACGCAAATGGGAGTAGCTTGGACTCGGCTATCGATGGATAGCCGAATCGAAATCGAGGATTTTCTTTCGAGCAAGATACGGCATCATGTTTTCTCAAGTCAAGATTTGAGTGTGGAAAAAGACATTGGAAATTGGATTCGAGAAACCTGCCGGCTAGTTAATACACTGTATACGGACCCAAACGATGCGGTTGCGCAACAAGATTTGGATAAAATCAGGGAAAGTTTTGATGACGATTGCGCCACGCTTGGCGTCGCGATGCGTAGGGAGGAGCGGGAAGCCGAACAGCGGCGCGAGAAAATCATCGAATTGGATACGGCATTACAAGAACGAATCGCTGAAGTAGCCCGACTGGAAAGCGATTTAGCTGAAGCGCGGCAACGGGTGGCGGATTTAGGTACAGCGTCGGCGCGTCTTGAAATTGATCTGGGGGAAACGCGGCGATGGGGAGAGGAATCCATGGAGGCATTGAAGGAAAGAACAGCCGAAGCAGCGCGATTGCGAGATGATTTGGAAAGCGTGCGTCAGCAGACCGTCGTGTTGACTCGGGAAATCGATGATGTGCGGAGCAGCCTCTCCTGGCGAATGACCGCGCCAGTACGCGCGATCGGCTTCCAGTTTCCCTGGCTGGATCGTCAAATACACCAAGCCCAGGAATGGATGGAACGGCTAAAATCTTTTCGGTGGGGTGGAGCGGATCGGCCCAATCGCTCGCGGGTGCTTGATCCAGACGCCAAATCATCGCCATCGCGCCCATCGACTCCGGTGGATCCCTATGTGGCGTGGCTGCGAGTCAATCATTGGAATCCACGCTCGGAAAACGAGCTTTATCGCCGCCTGGCGATAGACCATTCACGGCTGCCGAAGATTTCGGTCGTCATGCCGGTTTACAATCCTCCCATTCGCTTCCTCACGCGCGCCGTTCAATCCTTGCGCCGTCAAATCTATACCCACTGGGAGCTTTGCATCGCCGATGACGCCAGCCGCGATGAGCAGGTCCGACCTTATCTGGAAGAGCTTGTGCGGGATTCTCGCATCACCGTTTGTTTCCGTGAGAAAAACGGCCATATCAGCGCGGCGACCAATAGCGCGGCAGCCCTGGCGACGGGCGACTTCATTCTGCTCATGGATCAGGATGACGAACTGGCGATCAACGCCTTGGCGGAAGTGGCGCTGGCGATCGCCGCTAATCCGGAAATCGACCTGCTTTATTCCGACTGCGACAAGATTGACGCTGAAGGAAATCGTTACGATCCGCATTTCAAGCCGGACTGGTCGCCGGAACTGCTGTTGTCCTACATGTATGCTGGACAGGTGCTGGTGATCCGCCGAAGTTTGTTCGAACGGATAGGTGGGATGCGACAAGGTTTCGAAGGATCGCAGGACCACGATCTTGCCCTGCGGGCGGGAGAAGCGGCCCGCCAGGTGGGTCATATTCCCGCCGTTCTCTATCATTGGCGCTGCTTTCGCGGATCGACAGCCTTTTCTGGCCATGAAAAGCCTTACAGTTTTACGGCGGGCCTGAAGGCGGTTCAGTCGGCGCTCGATCGTCGGGGCAGCCAGGGCCAGGCTTATCAACCGGATTGGGCGAAGCGGAATGGTAACGGCATCTATCATATCCGGTTCCCGGATACGGGTCCGTCCGTCACCCTGATTATTCCGACGCATAACCGAATCGATTTGCTGCGGCAGTGCCTGCAATCGTTGCGGCGGACGACCTATCGCAATTACCAGATCATGGTGGTCGATAACGAAAGCGATCAGGTCAAAGCACAGCGGTATTTGCGGCAGCTCAATCATGAAGTGGTTCGTATCCCTAATCAGCGCGGTAAAGGATTCAGTTTCAGTTACGTGATGAACGAGGCCGTGCGCCAGGCCAGGACCGACTACGTCCTTTTTTTGAACGACGACACGGAAGTGATTACCCCGGAATGGCTGTCCAGCATGGTGGGTTATGCGGAGCTTCCTGGGGTGGGGGCCGTGGGCGCCTTGTTGCGCTATAAGGATGGCAAGGTTCAACATGCCGGTGTCGTGCATGGCATGGATGGGCTGTGCGATCATGCGTTCAAACTGACCCGGCGGGGAGACAATGGCTACTTGTCCTACATCGCCATGGCGCGCAACTGCTCGGCGGTAACCGCGGCTTGCATGTTGACGCGCCGCCAGCTTTTTTTGGAAATGGGTGGATTTGACACCGATCAATTCGCGGTTGCCTACAATGATCCAGATTATTGTTATCGGTTGCGCGAGCGCGGCTACCGAGTGGTTTATACGCCCGACGCCGAGCTTTTTCATTTTGAAGGGCAGACCCGTGGCTTCAGCGACGAACCGCGAGAAATCGCGGCTTATCGCAAGCGATTCAAGACATTTGAGGACCCTTACCTGAATCCCAATCTATCGCGGGAAAACCCGTGCTTTGAAATCGCACCGCGTCGAATGCGGCGAGATTTTGGCCAGGCGTTACGGGTAGCGATGTTTACCCATAACCTGAACTGGGAAGGCGCACCCAAGCAAATGCAGGAGATCGCGGGATATCTCCACCGACAGGGTATGATTAAACCGTTGATTTTCTCCCCAAAGGATGGACCGTTGCGGGATCAATATGAAAAGCTGGGGATCAAGGTGCGAATATTCGCGCACCCGTTGATCAAACATCATACCTTACCCGGCTATCTGGAAGCACTTGGCCAAGTCGGTGAACTATTGGCTGATGAAGCCGTGGATGTGGTTTACGCCAATACATTGCATGGCTTCGTTGCGGTCGATGTGGCTCGCGAAGCGCGGCTACCATGCCTATGGGCCATTCACGAGAGCGAAGGTTGGCGGCATTACTTTGATTTCGTGCCACCCGCCCTTCGATCGCGTCCCATCGAGTGTTTTACTTATCCCTATCGGGTCATATTTGTCGCCAAGCAAACCCGACAAATTTACCGCGAACTTGACTGGTATCACAACTTTACGGTTATTCCCAACGGCCTGGAGCCGGGTTCGGTGGATTTGCCGAGCGAAGCGCAAAGACGAGCTGCCCGCCGTGCCTTGGGGCTGGGTGAAAATGATATCGGAGTGTTGTCGGTGGGGACCGTTTGCGAGCGCAAGCGGCAAGTGGATTTGATCGAAGCCGTCGCCCGGTTACATGAGGATGTATTCAAATCTTGCGCGGTGCGTTTCTTTATCGTCGGGGATCGGGATAATGAATACAGCAGTCGGATGCATAAGGTGATGGAGACGTTATCGCCAGAACGCCGTGAACGGCTAACCGTCCTGCTGGAAACGCCGGATGTCGTCGGTTTTTACCATGCTTGCGATATTTTCGTACTGACTTCCGGCATGGAAAGTTACCCGCGGGTGATTTTGGAGGCGATGTCGGCTGGACTGGCGATTCTCACCACGTCCGTGAATGGCGTAGTCGAACAGGTGCGCGAGGGAATCAACGCGGATTATTTCCCGGTTGGCGATATTCGCCAGTTGACCGCGCGCTTGACCACCCTGATTGAGGATCGCCAGCGCCGGGAAATTTATCGCACGGCGTCGCCGGTGGTGCTTCGGGGATTGACCGACCATGAGGAAATGGGAGCCAGCTATGCCAGGCTGTTTTACGAAGCCGCCGTGGCCAGCGTGCCCGATGCATAAATAACTTGATGGATATAGAACTATTTTCATTTCGGTGGACGAAACATGCTCCTGGATCCACAAAAAGATGCGAATTTGCTCCATCGAATCGAAGCAGCCTTGAACGAGCCTTACCTGATTGCTCATTTGGGCAAGCTGGAACGCGAATCCGCCGAGGGTCGGCTTGCCGTTGAGAACGCGGTGTTTCGCCGCTATAACCAGGCGATGGAGTATGCGGCGCCATGGGTCAACCGCGCCGCGCCGCTGGCGGGTTCCCGGATGGTCGAGATCGGTTGCGGACCCGGCTCCAGTACCGCCGCGTTCGCCCGCCTGGCTGGGTGGGTCGATGGCTACGATATCGAACCGGCTTCGGTGGAAGGTGCGCGCATTCGCGCCCGGCTGCTCGGACTGACGAATGTTGCGTGCCATGCCGTCGCTCCCGATCGATTGTTGAGCGAAATCCGCCGCCGCCACGGCGAGGGGCAGGTCGATCTGGTGTTGCTCTACGCGGTTCTCGAGCATTGCACGCCCGCCGAATGTTTGGAGACGATCCGAACAGGTTGGGATCTGCTGCGTCCCGGTGGCCATCTCGTGGTCATCGAAACCCCCAATCGATTTGGCTACATGGACGTTCACACCACCTTTCTGCCGTTTTTTCATTTGCTACCCGGTCCCATCGCGCTGCGGTATTACCACCGAACCCAACGTCGGCGCGTCGTCACCACCCTCGATGACGCCGCCCGCCGCTCCGAGCAGGAAGCCGAACTGGCTCGCATTCGACTCGGCACGGGAATCAGTTTCCATGAATTTCAAATCGGGCTTGGAATCGAGGATCTTGGAGCGGTGGTCGCGGCTGACGGTTACGAGCCCGAGATGTTGGCCTGGTTCCCGATCACGCTCGAGGAGCGCTTGCTACAGACCTTTTTCCTGGCGCGCGACGTTCCAGCTCCGATTGGCTTCGCCCGATTCGTGCTGAATGTGATCTTGCGCAAGCCTGCCGGCGCTCTGCCGACCGAGCCGCTGATCCCGCTGGCATCCCGAACGGAGTTTCTCGTCAACTATGCGGATGTCAAGGTGGATTCGCCGATGCGGCGCGCCCGGTTGTTACAGGAATTCGAGCGTCTTGGAAGGGCGGAATGGGTTATCTCGGGTAGCGATGCCGATTCGCTGGCGCTCGCGAACCAGCTCAGTATTGCTCCTGGAGCCGATCATCTTCAACTTCAGGCGACCGGTCACGATCCTTATCTGTATTTACCGCTAGTCGATTCGCCACTGCCAAGAGCGATCATGAAGATCGATATCGACGCACCGGGTCATTCCGTCTTGCAGGTTTTCCATACGACCAGCGAGCAACACGACTATGCGGAAGAACGCTCAGTTCGCGTGCCGATTTATCGCGGTCGCAATCTGCTTTTGGTAGAACTACCAACGGGTGTGGCTGGACGATTGCGCCTTGATCCAGGTGAGATACCGGGTGAATATCGTATTTACCGGATCGAATTGCGCCGGTGATGGTCGGCTTACGATGTAAGCTTTTCGAAAAGTATCGACGGATTCATAATGATGCAAGAAAACTCTCAAGCAAAAAATTACTGGGAAAATAATCCTAGAGCGGGTACCGCTAGCCAGTGGGTAAAGAATCCTGTCATTGCCGAAGCGATTTATAAGAAAATGTCTGATGGCCAGACGACAAGACATTGGCTGGCATGGCTGGTCGATGATTTTTTTGCCAATCGTAAATTTGAAAGAATGCTTTCAATTGGCTGCGGGATTGGTAACCATGAAATATTGATGGCCAGATTGGGATTGGCCAATCGAATCGATGCTTTCGATTTTTCGGAAGCCTCCTTGAGAATAGCCAGGGAAGAGGCTGATATTGCTGGGGTAAAGATTAATTTTTATCAGGACAATTTTAATGAGTTCAGTTTGGATAAGCATCAAAAATATGATTTGATATTTTGCTCCGGATCTCTCCATCATGTTAAGGAGATAGAGCGTTTATTGTCAATCGTCCGAGAGAACTTGGCGCCAGAGGGTTACTTCATTGTGAATGAATACGTGGGCGATTGTTATAATATCTATAACCGGCGTCAAGTTCAATTGATCAATCGCCTGTATGAGTGTTTCCCCGATAGTCTCAGGTCAGGCTTGATGGAGAAGCTGATTAACCCAACGATACAGCAAGTATTCGCTACCGATCCATCCGAGTCTGTCCGCTCAAAGCTCATTCTTCCACTGCTGGAAGCATTTTTCGATTTTGAAGTGTATCGACCTTATGGAGGAGGAATACTCCATCCACTGTATCCACTGTTGAATCACGATGAGCTAGCCAAGAGAGAGCCAAAGAGTGAAGCGATAATCAGGTTGCTACTTGAATTTGAGGCAATCTTGATGAGTCTACCAGGAGGGGTGGAATCGGATTTTTGCCTGTGTATTCTTCGACATAAAAAACAAGTCTGATTACTTTCAATCAGTATCCGGTCTCAAAAATTCATGGAGGAATGGATCATGTACTGGGATAAAAATGATGAAATTGTCGCCTTGCTCAAAAAACGATTGGATTAGCCGCGCGCGTCCCGAAACGGTTTCATTATGGATAATTTTATTGATTCCATTCTTTATCAACGGTCTATTTGTTTTTCGATACTCGGTCAATATTCCTTATTACGACGATTACGATGTCATTTTGAATTTCATGAATACATTTGTCCAAACCGAGACACCGATGGAGAAAGCTTCGCTATTGTTTCTTCAGCACAATGAACACCGTATAGTTTTTGATCGCATTATCACGATATGTTATTATTATCTGTTCGGTGAGGTTGATTTTAAATCGCTCATAGTATTTGGAAACCTTGGATGGGCGCTTACCGTGTCAATGCTGATGGTGTGCCTAAAAAAAAATTTAAATTCATTGTATTACTTAATTCCAATACCTTATTTTCTACTATCATTCAGCCACTGGGAAAACATGTTCTTCGCGATGGCGGCTATTCAAAATTACTGGTTTATTTTTTTTACCATCGCGTTCCTAATTTCCTTATCGAAAGACAAGGTGATCTTGTCTTGTGTGTTTTTTCTAATGGCGCTTTTCACTTCAGGTGGTGGAGTCGTTTTATATCCTCTTGGAAACCTCTTCCTGATTCTGCGAAAAAAATGGAAATTCTTCTTATTTTTTTTCACGGTATCGACTTGTTGCATTATTTTTTATTTTCATGGCTATTACAAGCCACCCTATCATCCCGGCATACTGGAAGTAGCGTTGAACCCATTTAGGGCAATGACCTACTTTCTGATATTTCTGGGAAATGTCGTTCCGCTGCAAACCAAATACTCAGCCTTGCCCATCGGTTTCCTATTATGTTCACTAGCCGCTTATCTTGTCCTTAAAAGGCACGATCATCTTTTTTGGAAATTAATCATATGTTTTGTCATCATGATCGCTTCGTTAACGACCATCACGCGCAGTGGCTTTGGGGTCGAACAAGCGGCAGCCTCAAGGTATTCATTATTTCCTCTTCTCGTCCTGATATCCATATATGTTTTAGCCATCTCTTCGAAAATGCCCAGGATGACCAGTATCTTTAGGAGTGTATTGTTTGGCGTCGTGGTGGGCGCGGTACTTTTTTGGGGCACCAGTTTTTTTCTTATCGAGCGCAATCATTACTTCTTGAGCATGAAGAATCAACGAGTTGCCAGTATTGCGGAATTCAACGATGGTAACAAGAATGATTTGTTATATCCAAATAAGGATCAGGCGGCTCAAATATTGTTGCTCGCGGAACAGAGGCGTATTTATGATTATCGAAGCCATATTGCCATAAAATCGAACCAAATGTGAGTTTATCGTGCTAAGCCAAAGGACGCTATATGCCGCCCAGCCCTAGGTGACTGACGCCACCTGCCTCAATCCCGGCTGCCCCCGCCAATAGCCATCGCAAGCGCCATGCGGCAAGTCGGCATTGAGCGCCCGCGCCGCTTCCACCGGATCGCGTTCCCCGCGCAGACAGGCGGCGAACGCTTCGATCACCGTTTCCGTACCTTCCGGTTGTGGGCTGACGCGCAGCACATCCACTTTCAATTCCCGCAATTCCGCCAACTCCGGCAACAGGTTGCAGGTCTGCGCCGATTGGGTCTGGATCCCGTTGATCGCCAGGAATGCCTGCCCCTCGCGCGTGCTCAAGGTCAAACCTTCCGGGTAATCGAGACAACGATACTGGCAATCGTCCTTGGGCAGGTTGTGATGCCGGGCGGTGAAGCAGCGGGCGGAATAAGCCAGCGGCAGGCGGCCGTAAACGAACACCTCGGTTTCCACCTGATCCGGCCGCTCGGCCTGAATCGCGGCCAGCGTCGTCCGCGACAACTCCACCGGCATCACCCACCGCTTGGCGCCCAACCCAGCCAGAAAGCGCAGGGTTCGACCGCTGTAGACGTTGATACCGGTCCCCAGCACGAAAGCGGCGCCCCTTTCGGACAGCAGCCGCACCGCGCCCATGTCGTTGGCTTCCACGGTAAAACGGCCGTTCTCGCACAAGCGACGCAGCGCCTTCAGTTCCGATTCCGCCTCCAGCAACGCCATCGTGGACAAGATGACTTCCTTGCCGGCGGCGATCAGTCGTTCGGCCAGTTCCAGCCACTCATCGGTATTGAAAGCGCGGCGTTTGGAGCAGACCGTTTCGCCGAGATAAACGACGTCCACCGGCACGGCGCTCGTCCGCTCGTAGAAATCGAGCAGCTTTTCCTTCGGCCAGTAGTACAGCACCGGCCCCAGCGCCAGTTTCGGCTGATGTTCGGTCATGATCGCCGCCCTCACTGCCACGTCCGGTGATAAGCGCCCAAGGTGGTCTGATGGCCTTCCGACACCTTGCCCAATTCCCGCTGCCATTCGGCCTTGGGGACGTAGGCGGCTGGATTGCGCCGGCAGGCGTCGATGGCCGCGCGCCAAACCTTGGTCACTTGGGTGACATAGGCCGGACTGCGCTGGCGACCCTCGATCTTGATCGCCGCGATACCCATCTCCTGCAACTCCGGCAACAACTCCAGCGTGTTCAAACTGGTCGGTTCCTCGATGGCGTAATAAATCTGATCGGCCACCTCGAACCGGCCCTTGCACAGGGTCGGATAACCGGCCGGCTCGCCCGGCGCGTAGCGGTCGATCAGCAATCCGCCCAGCCGAGTTTCCAGCCCGCGCGGCGTTTCCTCCCAGCGCACCGCCTTGGCCGGCGAACAGACGCCGCACATGTTGGGCGATTCGCCGGTGACGTAGGACGACAGCAAACAGCGGCCCTCCACCATGATGCACAACCCGCCGAAACCGAACACTTCGATGCCGACCGGGCTGTTCTCCAAAGCGTGCTTCACCTGCGGCAAGGACAGCACGCGCGGCAACACCACTCGCCGAATACCGAAATGCTCGTGATAGAAGCGGATCGCCTCGTAATTGGTGGCGGAACCCTGCACCGACAGATGCAGCGGCAAATTCGGATACCGGCCACAGGCGTACTCCAGCACGCTGATGTCGGCGGCGATGACCGCGTCCACGCTGAGTTCCACCGCTTGATCCACCGCCCGTTGCCAGCGTTCCCAGCCGGCTGGCTGCGGAAAGGTGTTCAGCGCGACAAACACCCGCCGGCCCTTGGCGTGGGCGTATTGCACGCCCTGCGCGGCCGTTTTGGCGTCGAAATTCAGGCCGGGGAAATGGCGGGCGTTGGTGTCGTCGCGGAAGCCGATGTAGACGGAATCAGCGCCGTGATCCACGGCGGTTTTCAGCGAGGGCAGATTGCCGGCGGGACAGACCAGTTCCAGGGGTTTGGGGCGTGAGGTCGGAGCGGAAACGGCCATGTTTACTCCCCCCGTTCCCGCTCGATGGCCCGATAACCGATGTCGGTGCGGTAATAAACCCCATCCCAGCACACCCGCTTGACCAGGTTGTAGGCCAGGCTTTGCGCCTCGGCGACCGTGTCACCCAGCGCGGTGGCGCACAGCACCCGACCGCCGTGGGTCACGACATGACCGTCCTTTCCTTCCAGCGTCCCGGCGTGGAACAGTTTCACGTCGTCGCCCAAGTTCTCGTCGTGGCGCGGCAAACCGGCGATGACATCACCCTTGCGATAAGCGCCCGGATAGCCGGCGGCGGCCATCACCACGCCCAGCGCCGGTCGGAGATCCCAATCCACCTTGGTTTCACCCAACCGTCCGTCCAGCGCCGCGCCGCACAATTCCACCAGATCGGAACGTAACCGCATGATGAGCGGCTGGGTTTCGGGATCGCCCAGCCGACAGTTGTATTCCAGCACCTTGGGACCGTCGGCGGCGATCATCAATCCAGCGTAGAGAAAGCCGACGTAGCGGCAACCTTCCGCCGCCATGCCGCGCACCGTGGGTTCGATGATTTCGGCCATCACGCGGTCATGCAGTTCGGGCGTGACCACGGGAGCCGGGGAATATGCGCCCATGCCGCCGGTATTTGGCCCTCGGTCGCCATTGTCGCGCGCCTTGTGATCCTGCGAGGACGCGAACGGCAAAATGTGATCCCCATCGGTCATCACGATGAAGCTGGCTTCCTCGCCGTGCAGAAACTCCTCGATCACCACTCGGTGACCGGCCTTGCCAAAGTCCGCGCCGCTCAGCATCCCGCGCATGGCGGCGATGGCCTCGTCCTCGCTGTGCGCCAGGATGACGCCCTTGCCCGCCGCCAAACCGTCGGCCTTGACCACCACCGGCGCACCCATCTCGCGGATATAACTCTCCGCCGCGTCGGAGTCGGTGAAACTCTGGTAACGGGCGGTCGGGATGCGGTGACGGGCCAGGAAATCCTTGGCGAAGGCTTTGGAGCCTTCCAGTTGCGCGGCCGCCTTGCTCGGCCCGAAACAGCGCAGGCCGGCGTTGGCGAACAGGTCGGTGATCCCCAACACCAGCGGCACTTCGGGACCGATGATGGTCAAGTCCACATGATGACCCTGAGCGAACTTGAGCAGGTCCGGCGGATCGTCGGCGGTGATGGCGATGTTGGTGACCTTGGGTTCGCGGGCGGTGCCGGCGTTGCCCGGCGCGACGTAGACGTTGTTCACCCGGCTGGATTGCGCCACTTTCCAGGCCAGGGCGTGTTCGCGGCCACCGCCGCCGACGATTAGGATGTTCATAAAATAACCCTCACCCCCAACCCTCGCCCTCACCCCCAACCCCTTTTCCGAAGGGAGAGGGGAGCAAATGCGAGAGCGGGGTTTTGTATAGGTTTTTAGTGGCGGAAATGCCGCATTCCAGTGAATACCATCGTCATGCCGTGCTCGTCGGCGGCGGCGATCACCTCGCTGTCGCGCATGGAGCCGCCCGGTTCGATGACGGCGGTGATGCCCTGCTCGGCGGCCAGGTCGATGCCGTCGCGGAACGGGAAAAAGGCGTCGGACGCCATCGCCGCACCGTTCAGGTCCAGCTTCTCCTCCCGCGCTTTCATGATGGCGATATTGGCCGAAAAAACCCGGCTCATCTGACCGGCGCCGACTCCGAGAATCATGCCGTCCTTGCCGTAGACGATGGCGTTGGACTTGACGAATTTCACCACCTGCCACGCGAACAGCAGATCGATCATTTCCCGATCGGTCGGCTGCCGTTTCGTCACCACTTTCAAGTCCGACCTGGCGACTTGGCCCAAATCGCGATCCTGCACCAGCAGGCCGCCCGTGACCCGCTTGAAATCCCAGCCCGGCGCACGCTCGGCGCTCCAGTGGCCGCAGGCCAGCACCCGCACGTTCTGCTTGCTGGCGGTCGCGGCCAGCGCCTCCGGCGTGACCTCCGGGGCGATGATGACCTCGACGAACTGCCGCTCGACAATCGCCTTGGCGGTCGCGCCATCCAGTGGCCGGTTGAAGGCGATAATGCCGCCGAAAGCCGAGGTCGGATCGGTTTTGTAGGCGCGGTCGTAAGCCTCCAGAATACTCGAACCGATGGCCACGCCGCAGGGATTGGCGTGCTTGACGATCACGCAAGCCGGCACATCGAAGCCTTTGACGCACTCCAGCGCGGCGTCGGTATCGGCGACGTTGTTGTAGGACAACTCCTTGCCCTGCAACTGACGAGCGGTGGCGATGCAGGCTTCCGCCGGCTTCGGCTCGACGTAGAACGCCGCGCCCTGATGCGGATTTTCGCCGTAGCGCATCTCCTGCGCCTTACGGAACTGGAGGTTGTAGGTGCGCGGAAACGGATCGCGCTGGCCGTCGGCCTGGATGGAACCGAGATAGTTGGCGATGGCGCCGTCGTAGCGGCCGGTGTGTTCGAACACCTTCACGGCCAGATCGAAGCGGGTCGCGGCGCTGACGGCCCCGGCGTTATCGCGCATCTCGGCCAGAACCCGCTGGTAGTCGCCGGCATCCACCACCACGGTGACCGCCGCGTGATTCTTGGCCGCCGCGCGCAGCATCGCCGGCCCGCCGATGTCGATGTTTTCGATGGCGTCCGCCAAGGCGCAGTCCGGCTTGGCGACCGTGGCCTCGAAGGGGTAAAGATTCACCACCAGCAGATCGATGGGCGGAATGCCGTGCTCGGCCATCGCCCCGTCGTCCTCGCCGCGCCGACCCAGCAGGCCGCCGTGAATTTTCGGGTGCAGGGTCTTGAGGCG
>ERZ761602.5915-NODE-5915-length-14119-cov-4.753129_pt1 | contig 14119 bp, 13 predicted proteins | sample MGYA00512165_ERZ761602 | MGnify/ENA primary metagenome ERZ761602 (study PRJEB28899, sample SAMN02445085) | bioreactor sludge metagenome | biome: EBPR sludge; isolation source: Thorneside wastewater treatment plant | place: Australia: Brisbane, Thorneside...
AGAGTGTTACCCATGTCTCCGAACATGTGTTACCCTTGTCTTCGGTCCAAAGAGACCTCAAGCCGCTGCGGACCGGTCCGCGGCACGTCAGCCGCCTGGGGACAGGCGGCTCCAGCGCAACGGCATCGTTCGGGCTGAGCCGGAGGTGGCGTGGAGCCGGGACGAAGGAGCCTCCCTCCGTCGCCGGAGCTAGGGGCAGGCAAGAAAAACAAAAGACCCGGAAGCTCGAAAAGCTTCCGGGTCGCGGAGAGAGGGAGAAAAACGGGTCCGGTTACGCCAGCTTGCGGCGGGCGAAGCCGAGGAACGCGAGGCTCAGCCCGAGCAGGACGAGGGCGGAACCACCCTCGGGAACCTGGTTCGCCTGCTTCCCGTAAAGCGTCACGTGGGAAATCGCGCCCTGATTGGGCCAGAACCCGGAGTACGTGATCGAATCGGTCCCGTTCCAACCCAGCGCCGTCAGGTCGAAAAGATACCAGAACGGAGCGGCATTCGCCGGACCACCGCCCTTGACCAAGCCGTATGCGGTCGGGCTGACGATGGGTCCGCCGGTGTACTCGATCAAAGCGGTCGAAGGATCGGATGGCGAATTGGAGAAGGTCGTCTTGTAGGAATCCTTTAAAGGAAGATTCGCCTCAGCCTGTCCCACGTCCTGCTTGTAGAGTTCCAAAGTACCCGCCGGGAAAATTCCCGCGAGAATCGTGTTGATGAACGCTTGACCGGTCTCATCCCCCTGCCACCGGGAGGTATTCAACACCCCCGAGGTCGGAGTGATGGAAAGCGCTTGAACGGCGTGAGTGGCCGCCAAAGCCAGGAGTGCGGAGAGCAGCAGGCGGTAAGGACGAAAATTCATGGAGGTGAGGGCAAAGCACACCAGGTGCCACTTCGGAACGACTGACCTCCAGATGTTTCTAGGGGGCGTCTTCAAAATGGTAGACGAGTGGAACACGAAGAAGCGGAGAGGTGTAGCAGGGACGCATGATTCCGCGTGAACTGGATGAGGCCCGGTGGGCGGGCCTAAAAAAATTAACGCTGCGCTGAACGGAAAAACGTCAGGCGGGGGCTGCAAGGGACGAGGGCGACCGCGGCATGAGGATCGTCCGTTTGTGGAAGCGATGCTGTGGATCGCACGCACCGGGTGCCCGTGGCGGGATTTGCCGGCGCAGTTTCCGAACTGGAAGAGTGTCTACACGCGGTGGCGGCGCTGGGTGCAGCGGCGGATCTGGGCGCGCGTGCTGGCGTGGTTGACCGAAGCCCATGACCGCGAGGCCTACGCGGTGGATGCGACCTATGTGCGGGTCCATGCCCACGGGACCCGGGCTCGCGGCGGTTACTCGACCCAAGCCATCGGACGATCACGCGGCGGACTGACCAGCAAGGTTCATCTGCTGACAGATGCGCTCGGCTATCCCGTGCGCTTCGTCGTCACCGGCGGCGACTGCAACGACGTGACGCAGGCCCCCGCGTTGCTCCCTCCGGGCAAGGGCGCGCACGTATTGTGCGACCGCGGCTACGACGCCGATTGGTGGCGCGAGCGCCTGCGCTCCGCCGGCCATCACCCGGTGATCCCGGGCCGTCGCAATCGCACCCTGCAACCCCTCTACGACGAGTTCGTCTATCGCTCGCGTCACCTCGTCGAGAACGCCTTCGCACGCCTCAAATCCGCCCGTCGCATCGCCACCCGCTACGATCACACCGTCGCTTCCTACTCGGCCTTTTTCGCCCTCGCCTGCGTCTGCCTCTGGCTGATGTGATTTTGACGACGTCTCCTAGGATATTCTCGTTGTTTTATTTGTGGACGCCAAATCGACGGGATTGAGGCGGCACCCGAAAGCAGGACAATTGCGAATTGTAAGGTTTACCGTCGCGTTGAACGCGGGACTCCCGCGTGAGATGCGTAAATCCACTCCTTCGAGGAGGATGAGACCGGCGATGCTCTCTGCCACGATTGTATCCGCAACCGACGTTCGCGATATCGAACGCATCGCCTCTCTCTTGTACCACCTTTCCACGGACCTAAGGCCGGCGACAGGCTGGTTGATTTTTGTCGCACGGACATTCTCCGGCCGTACTCCTGTCCGCCATGATCATCGCCGACATCACCAGGATTCCCGGTCGCACGTTTCCCGCCCGCCGCTGGACGCGTGGCATGGTGGGGCAGGCCGGTCAGCCGATTCCTGCCAAAGGTTTTGCCATGGGCTACGTGGTGCTGGAGCCCAACGGCGGGCAGGTCCCCTGGCACAACCAGGAGCAGGAGGAAGTGTACATGGTCCTGGAGGGCCGCGGCGAAATCTGCGTGGGCACCGAGCGCCAGGAGATCAGCGCCGGCCAGGCGGTCTTCCTTCCGCCCACGGTGTTTCATCAGCTCACCAACACCGGCGACACCCCGCTGCACATGATGTACATCTACTGCCCGGGAGGCGATGTGGCCCACTGGCGACAGGAACTCGACGGTACCCTGCCGCCGGCGGGTGTCGGCACGACGCCGCCGTTGCCAGACGGAGCGGCCCCGCAGTGCACGAAGAAACCCGGCGCTTGAGCGTCCGGCCTGCGGGCGGGATCTTCAGCGTCCGGCGCGAAAGTGGCTGGGAGCGACTCCCGTCTGGCGACGGTACCAGCGGGCGAAGTAGTTCGGGTCGTCGAAGCCGCATTGCAGCGCGGCGTCCGCGACCGAGCCCGCGCTTCGCAGGGCGGCCCGCGCGCGTTCGAGGCGCCAGCGGTTGCGCAGGGCCCGCAACCCGAGGCCGGTTTCCCGCTTCAGTTTGCGGGTAAGGTGATCGGGGTGGAAACCGGCGGCGCGAGCGACCTGGCGCAGCGGTCCGGCCTCGCCCAGCAGGGGTTGCACCCGGCCGAAGACTCCCGCCACGGGCGGTGTGGCCTCGCCGCGGGGATCATCCAGCAGGCGGGCGACCACGGCGAGAATTGCCGAATAATCGGACAACCTGAGCCGGCCCTTCCGCGGCACGTGCGCCAGCAGGGCCTGCAGTTCGCTGAGCGTCCCCGCGGCAAGGCGGCGATGGGAGGAGCGGACACGCGCAGGAGGCTTCAGCGCGTAGTCGAGCACGAGACAGAGCGGGCGACTCCGACCCAGGAGCGCGAACCCGTGGGGTGTCCCGGGCGGAATCACGAAAAGGTCGCCGGCGCGCGCATGCCGGCGCCGCCCGCCCACGGTCTGACGCCCCTCGCCCGACAGATAAAGGATGAGCTGGGCGCAGTCGTGCGCGTGCGCGGAGACCTCGGCGTCGCGATGCCGGTTGAGCTGCAGCTTGCGCAGCACGAAACCCAGCGCGTGGATCTCGATCTTCTGGACGAGCAGGGGACTCCAGGCCGGCATGGTCGGAAGTGTGCTAGCGAAAGTCGGAGTCGTCCTAACGCAAGCGCGGCGGCTGCCCTAGACTTGGGGCGTTCCTCGTCACCCCTCGATTCCTCCTCCCTCCATGACCACGCACAAAGTCGGCATCATCATGAACGGCGTCACCGGACGCATGGGCACGAACCAGCACCTGCTGCGTTCGATCAAGGCGATCATCGACCAGGGCGGCGTGCGCCTGGGCGAAGGCGAGGTGATCATGCCCGACCCGATCCTGGTGGGCCGCTCGGAGGCGAAACTCGCCGCGCTCGCGGCGCGAGCCGGCGTCAAGCGCCACACCACCAATCTCGACGCGGCCCTCGCGGATCCCGCCAACCAGATCTATTTCGACGCCACCCTGACGGGCCAGCGGCCGATCGGGGTGCGCAAGGCGATCGCGGCGAAGAAACACATCTACTGCGAGAAGCCCACGGCCACGTCGTCGCAGGAGGCGCTGGCTCTCGCCCGGGAAGTGACGGCGGCGGGCCTGAAGAACGGCGTCGTGCAGGACAAGCTCTGGCTCCCGGGCCTGCTCAAGTTGAAGTACCTGATCGATACCGGATTCTTCGGGCGCATCCTGTCGGTGCGCGGCGAATTCGGCTACTGGGTCTTCACCGGCGAGCACGAGAAGCTGCAGCGTCCTTCGTGGAACTATCGCAAGGAGGACGACGGCGGCATCATCGTGGACATGCTCTGCCACTGGCAGTACGTCATCCAGAATCTCTTCGGCGAGGTGAAGTCGCTGACCTGCCTCGGCGCGACGCATATCCCGCAGCGCTGGGACGAGGCCGGCAAGCCGTACGCGTGCACCGCCGACGACTCGGCCTACGCGACGTTCGAGCTCGTGAACGGCGTCGTGTGCCACTTCAACTCCTCGTGGGATGTGCGCGTCCGCCGCGACGACCTGCTGACACTCCAGGTCGACGGCACGCATGGCTCGGCGGTCGCGGGGCTGCGTGACTGCACCGCGCAGCACCTGTCGGCGACGCCGCGCTGCATCTGGAATCCGGACATCGACAGTCCGATCAAGTACTTCGAGGGATGGACGCGGGTGCCGGACCAGGGCAGCTACGACAACGCCTTCAAGGTCCAGTGGGAACTGTTCCTGCGCCACGTGGTGAAGGGCGATCCGTTCCCGTGGAATCTCCTGCAGGGAGCGAAGGGCGTGCAGCTCGCCGAGCTCGGCCTCAAGTCCTGGGCCGAGCGCCGCTGGGTCGACGTGCCCAAGCTGGATTGAGCGGGACCGGCGGGGCGGGGGAGCAGGCTGGAAATCGCCGCGGGCGTTTCCAAAACGACCGATTGCTCTGGCAAAATCCCCACGCTGCGTAACGTCAGCGAAGTGCCCGGCGTGTCCGGGCCAAGCTCATCCCAACACCATGTACATCTGGATCGTTCTCATCATCGTTCCCATGCTCTTCGGCCTGTACGCGCAGATGAAGATTCGGAGCGCGTATGCGAAGAACGTGCAGATCCCGTCCCGCGGTCGCATTCGCGGCGCCGAGGCGGCGCAGGCCGTCATGGACTCCGCGGGTGTGACCGGCGTGCAGATCGTGGAGGTGCCCGGCGAGTTGACGGATCATTACGATCCGATCAACAAGCGGCTGGCGCTCTCCTACGACAACTATCATGGCACCAGCCTGGCTGCCCTGGGCGTCGCCGCCCACGAGGCCGGTCACGCCATCCAGCACAAGGTCGGCTATTCCATGATGAGCGTCCGTCAGACGCTCGCTCCCGCGACGCAGATCGCCGCCTCCGTGTCCAATTACGTGATCATGGGCGGCATCCTGCTGGTCTCGCTCGCCGGCAGCGCCATGGGCTACAACCTGCTCATGATCGGCGCCATCGCGCTGGGTGTGATCTGCCTGTTCCAGTTCGTCACGCTGCCGGTCGAGTTCGACGCCAGCCGTCGCGCCAAGCAGCAACTCGTCCACCTGGGCATCGTCGATCGCGACGAGATGCCTGGGGTCAACGAGACGTTGAACGCGGCCGCGCTCACCTATGTCGCCGCCTTTGTCGCCGCGCTGGGCAGCTTGCTGCACATCCTGTCGATCCTGGCGGGTCGCCGGGAGGAGTGACGTGACTCCGGACGTTCGGCGTGTGCCGCGTCCGGAGTGAGTCAGCGTAGGTGGAGCCGCTTGTCCCCAAGCGGCTGAGGGTAGATCGAATGTTCCCGCAGCGGCTTGAGGACAAGCCGCTCCACCTTGAGGCGCGGCTGCTTTCGTCCACGGAGCAGGTTTATCTCGCCGGCGGGCACGATCAGTGCCCGCCGTTTTTTTTGCCGCATTTCCGGGCGGGCTGCCCTGCTGGTGCAGTTCGCGGATGCGCCGCCCTCCGCGGGCCGACCGATCACTTGATGATGATCGGCTGGGCGTTGGCGGCGCCTTTTTCCTTTTCGACGAGTGCCTTCGGCATGGCGTCCATGAGCTGGATGATCCGCTCCGGATGGGTGGGGTGGGTCGAGAGGAAGGCGGGTTGCACCGGGTCGTTGGCGGAGGCGGCCTCGAGATTCTCCAGCACCCGCACGGCGGCCTGCGGATCGTAGCCCGCGCGCGCCATGTACATGAGGCCGATGTAGTCCGCCTCCTTTTCCTTGGCGCGGTCGAAGGCAAAGCCCGAGATGCCCGTCGTCAGGCCGTAGACCTGGCTGAGCGCGCTGACCGTGAGGCCCGACGCCCCGCCCGCGAGGCCGCCGAGCGTGCCGACGGTGCCGACCGTATCCACGGCCAGTTCGCGCGAGAGTTTTTCGTGCACGTGCTTGGCGGTGACGTGGGCGATTTCGTGCGCGATCACCGAGGCGAGTTCGTCGTCGGTCCGGGCAATCTTGAAAAGCCCGGTAAAAACGCCGACCTTCCCGCCCGCCATCGCGAAGGCATTGATCTGGGGCACGTCGAACACGACGAATTCCCAGTCGGCGTCAGGCATGTCCCAGAAGACGACTTTCGAGATCCGGTCGCCGACCCGCTGGAGCTGCTCGATGCGATCCTTGTCCCGCGAGACGCGGTACCGCTTCTTCATGTCGTCGAACATGGCGATGCTCATTTTCGTTACCTCCTTGTCGTCGACGAGATTCATCGCCCGCCGGCCGGTGACGGGGACCTGATAGCAGCCGGCCAGAAGCAGGGCCGCGAGGAGGGAAAGCGCGAGGCGAGGGTGCGGATTCATGGCAGGAAGTCGGAGGGGAGAGCGACCGCGCCCAAACCCATACGAGGGACGTTTCGCATGGCAAGTGCCGGCGGCGTTGCGACCATTCCGTTACCAAAAAGGTCCGGCATTTACGCGATGCCCTTTGCATTTTGGCACAAGTCCCGCATTGTCGAACCGAACTTCAGAACACCCCTGTTCTGAACATTCGCCCGATCAGTTTCGTCTAACTCGATCCGGACTGGCACGTCCTTCCGCACCGTCCTTCGGAGCTCCACCACCACCCTCGCACCCTTTGCCATGGCTGAGGAACACGACTCCAATTCCGCCAAGAAACGCCGCATCATTCACTGGAATCCCGACGCCGGGCGGGAACAGGAGAGCAGGCGCTGGACGTGGCAGCGCATCCTCCTCTGGAGCGTGGGCGGCTTCTTCGGTCTGCTGCTCGCGGCGGGCGTGGTGATTCGTGGCCTGAAGCTCGTCCTGGGGCCCGACCTTTTCAGTTCCAAGCCGGCGGTGGTGGCCGATGCGCCAAGCGTGGAGGACGCGAGCTCGGCCTTCGTCAGCCGGGCCAAGGCGGAGCAGATGTACGAGCTGGCTTCGAAGTCACTGCGCGAGTTGCGGCGCGTCCCGGTGGATCATCCGGTTCAATTGCAGCAGATGGTTCTCATGGAGAAGTCGCTGAACGAGGGCGAAGTGCTGTTGGGCAAGCACGAGTTCGCGCGCGCCTTTGCCGTGTTCGACGCGCTGAAGCGCGACACGGATGCCTTCAGCAACAACGTCAAGATCAAGGGCGAGGCGAAGCAGGGGTACGACAAGATCCTGCTTCGAATCAAGGATCTCGAGCTCGCGCGTTCACTTGCGCCCGGCCTGCTGGAGTCGGCCTTCGAGTCGGCCGGGACCGGCCGCCAGTTGCTCAACGACGGCAATTTCACCGGCGCGAAGCGGGCCTTCGACGAAGGCGAAGCGGAGTTGAAGAAGGCCGAGCAGGTGCTCGCCAACCACGTGAAGGAAAATCTGCTCAACGGGCAGCGGGCGCTGGCGAAGGGCGAAAAAGAGGAGGCGCGGAAGGCGTTCCAGGCGGCGCTGGAGAAGTCGCCGGGCAACGAAGCCGCGACCCAGGGCCTCAAGCGCGCGGAGAACATCGACCGCGTTTACGCGCTGCTGCAGCAGGGCCAGAACCTGGAGAAGGAGGCGCGGTACGCCGAGGCGGCCGAGTCCTACAAGAAGGCGTTTGCCCTCGATGCGTTTTCCGCCGCCGCGCAGGAGGGCCAGTCGCGCGCCACCCGGCTGGAGAAGGAGACCAAGTTTACCGCCGCCAAGACCGCCGCCGACGCCGCGGTCAAGGCGCGCGACTGGAACAAGGCGATCGCCGAGTATCAGGCGGCGCTCAAGGTTTATCCCAACAAGACCGACGTGCAGGCATTGCTGAAAAGCGCGCGCGAGAGTGCTCACAAGGACGCGGTGCAAAAGTCGCTCGCGAAGGCTTTCGAGTTCGAGAAATCGTACCAGTGGAGCGAGGCGTATACCGGTTATGCCGACACGCTCGCGCTCGAGCCCGAGCACCCGGAGGCGAAGGAGGGTTATATCCGCGCGGGCACGGTGATCCGGGCCCTGCTGCAATACGAACGCTACATCGAGGCCGCCGAGGTCCTCGCCAACAAGGCCGAGTTTCAGGCGGCCATCCGGCGCTTCAACGAGGCGATGGCGGTCAAGCCTTCCTACCTGGTCAACAGCGACCGCGTGCAGCAACTGCACCAGCTCCTGATGGCGCAAAACCAGCCGGTCGAGGTGACATTCCGCTCCGACGGCAACACCTGGGTCTCGATCCAGAATTTCCGCGCGCCCGAGAAATTCGAATCCTCGGTCATCAAGATGCTCCCCGGCGATTATGCCGTGATTGGCCGCCGCAAGGGTTATCGCGACGTCACGATGCTGCTCCAGGTCCGCAACGGCACCACGCCACCCACGGTGACCGTGGCCTGCAATGTTTCCTCCGATCGTTAGCCCGACGATCCTCCCTCCCGCATGAACCCCTTCCGCGTCGTCCGTGGCGCCGGCGCTTTTTGCGTCGTCGTCCTTTCCTCCTCGCTGTGGTCCGCCGAAAGCTCGGCCTCCCGTCCCACCTCCACGGCCGCGCGTCCCGCGACGACCGCGACCAAGGGCGGTTCGGCCCGCGGCGTGTTGCCGGATCCCGTGCTGCTCGACGGTTCCGCCCATCCGGCGGAAAAGAAGTCGGAGTACGGCATGATTGGCGATTTCGAGCTGCCGGGCGATGAGAACGCCCGCAATGGCCGGGTGGGTGGGCCGCAGAATCCCAACCAAGGCCAGCAGAATCAGTCTCAGCAAGGCGGGGGCGGGATGCCGCTCGGCCTGCCGCAGGGTGGTGGCAGCGGACAGCAGCAGGCGCAGCAAGGACAGGCGCCGCGGCCGGGCGGCGGCCAGGCTGCCCCCGGGCAGGAGAATCCCAACGCCGCAGGCCAGCAGATCGCCGGCGCGGGCGATCCCAATGCCAAGGCCGAGGGCCGGCAGGTGGCCCAGCTCGGCGGTGAAGGCGGCCCGGAGCAGGGCGCTATGGCCGGCGAGCGTCCTCCGCCCGTCGCTATCGGCGACTCGGCGATGCGGATTCAGACCCAGGCAAATTCTCCCGCCGTCGTGGGCAGCCAGCAGGCCGCGCCCAACACGCAGCAGCACGAAAAGGGCACCGGCTCCGGCGGCAAGGGACCGACCGCGCCCGGCGGAACGAACCGCGTGGAAAAGGGTCGGGCCATTCCGGCCGGCCTCTGAAGCCGTCGCGCTGCCCTTCCAGTGAAATCCCTCCGCCTCCTTTTTGCCACGTGCCTGCTCGGCACGCTCGCTCCGCTCGCCTCGGCGGTGACGATGATCTTCCCGGCCGATGCGATCGACGACCTGTGGACGCTGCCCGCGGATGAGTTCAAGCAGAAATACGCCGGCATCAATGTCACCGGCCTGGGGCCCAGCGACGAAGGCTGGTACGTGCGCTACCGGCACGAGAACCTGACGTACCTTTTCGGTCCGCTCGCCGAACGCGAGGATGCGCGGAAGCGCAAGTGGGACATGGAGACGGTGCGGGACGCGGCGATCCGCAACCGGGCTTCGCTCGCCAGCAGCCAGGTCGATTTCGTTCGCTTCACGTTCTCCGGTGTCTTCGGGCGCCGCGGCGAAGGCGGGGGCGGCGGGACGGGCGATCTGAAGCGCGTCTCGACGGACGGCCGGAGCGGCCCCGACGGCGATCTGGACGGGGATGGGATTCCCAACGCGCAGGACGAGGACATGGACGGCGATGGCATCCCCAACGGGCAGGATCCCGACGCGGACGGCGACGGCGTGCCCAACGGTCAGGACGACTATTCGTTCGGTTCCGATCCCAACGGAGCGGCTGGCGATGGCCGCACCGGGCCGGAAGGCGACCTCGATGGCGACGGCGTGCCCAACGGGCGGGACGGCGACATGGATGGCGACGGCATTCCCAACGACCAGGATCCCGACGTCGATGGCGATGGCGTGCCCAACGCCCAGGATGACTATCCTTACGGTGCGGGTCCGCCCGGCAGCGGAGCGGGCGGGGCTGGCACCGTCGCCGGACGCGAGGGCCAGCCGGGATCGCGTTCCGGCGGACAAGGGCAGGGACAGGGACAGGAAGCCGGGCAGGGCGGTGAAAGCGGCTCGGGCCAGGAGGCGGGCGCGGCCGGTTCCCAGGGGCAGCGTCAGGTCGCCGGCATGCAGCAGCGCGGCAACCGTTCCGGTCAACAGGGTGGCCAATCCGGGCAGCAGGCCGGCCAGTCCGGTCAGCAAGGCGGCCAGCAGGGCCAGCAAGGCCAGCAGAGCAATTCCGCGGGCGGCTCCTCCGGGTCCGGGCAGGGCTCGCCTGGCCAGCCCGGCATGCCCTCCAATGGCGGGAGCAGCGGAAACCCGCTCGATGTGGTCGTGGGCCTGCTGCGTGCAATTCTCGGTATCTGAGTTCGGGTGGAGAAGGCCGGGACGCCCGCGCGCGCGTCGTTCCGCCTGCTGGATCGTGCTGCTCGCGTGCGTGACGGCCGTTCGGTTGCCCGCCGAGGGCGCTGCGGCGGTGCAGGCGCTGCAGCTGGCGCGCGCCGCGGCGGGGCACATGGAGGCGGGCGAGCCCGCGGCGGCCGTCGAAAAATTGCAGGCCGCGAGCGCCCTCCGCCCGGATTTCGCCTCCCTCGCGCTCGAGCTCGCCACGGCGCAGGCCGCCGCGGGAGCGGCGGACGATGCGCTGCGGAGCCTGGAGCAGTATGCCGCCTTCGGCCTCTACGCCCCGGTCGAGCGTTTGCCCGCATTTGCCCCGCTGCGCGCGCGGTCCGAGTTCCAGGGGCTCGTCAAGCGCATCGCGGCCAACCAGCATGCCAAGGGCGGCGGGGAGATCGCGTTCTCCCTGCGGGACGTCACAGGTTTGATCGAGGGCATCGCGTGGCGCGAGCAGACGGGGGAGTTCCTCTTCGGCGACGTCCAGGCGCGGACCATCTGGGTGCGGGCCAAGGATGGCGCACTGCGGCGCCTGCTGCCCGAGGCCGCGGAACTATGGGGCGTCTTCGGCCTGGCGATCGATGAAACCTCCGGCACGATCTGGGCCGCGACCAGCGCGGTGCCGGAAATGAGCGGGTTCGAACCCGACCTGGCCGGTGCCGCCGCCGTCGCCGAGATCGATCTCGCGTCGGGCACGCTGCGCCGGGTGATCGCCGTGCCGCGTCGCCCCGGATCGGACGCCAGCCACCGCCTGACGGATATCGCGCTCGGTCCCGACGGGACCGTGTGGGTCGCCGACGGAGGCATGCCGCAGTTGTGGCGGCTGCCGCCCGGCGCCGCCGCGCTCGAAGCATTGCCCGAGAGTTCGGAATACTTCGCGCTGCAGGGCGTCGCGGTGCTGCCTTCCGGCACCGTCCTGGTTGCCGATCAGATCAACGGCCTCGTGCGCGTCGGTGCTGCGCGCGGCGACGCCCGCGGGCTGCCGGCACCGCCCGCCACGACGCTCGGAGACATCACGAGCCTCACGCTCGCTCCCGACGGGAGGGTGCTCGCCTTGCAGACGGGCGTGCGACCCAACCGGCTGCTGCGGGTGGAACTCGAGGGCGACGGCGAGGCGATCGCGCGCGTCGAGGTGCTGGAATCAGGCCACATCGCCATGGGGGCGCCCTCACAGGGCTGCATCGGTGCCGGCGGACACTACCACTTCATCGGGCACGCGGGGTGGTCGCGCTTCTCGGCGGGGGATGGCCGCCCGTCGGCACCGCGGCAGGTTCCCGTGTTTCGCACGACGCTGACGCCAGCCCGGCGTTGAGCGGAGCCAGGCCGTTGGCCGTCAAGTCACCCCCTTCATGGCCGCCGCCGGAAGGGTGGAGCAGCTTGTCCTCAAGCTGCTGCGGTCGGACTTGCCGAACGTCAGCCGCCTGGGGACAGGCGGCGCCACCTTGAATCGCGCTCGAGCGTTGATGGAGCGGGGAGGCGAGCGCGCCGCGCAGGCATCCTGGACATCCTGTTCATTCCGCCCGAAAAGAGCCTGGTCGGACGCAGATTCAGAACGCACGAGTGAGCTTGAGAGAAAGGTGGAGCAGCTTGTCCTCAAGCTGCTGCGGTCGGACTTGCCGAACGTCAGCCGCCTGGGGACAGGCGGCGCCACCTTGAATCGCGCTCGAGCGTTGATGGAGCGGGGAGGCGAGCGCGCCGCGCAGGCATCCTGGACATCCTGTTCATTCCGCCCGAAAAGAGCCTGGTCGGACGCAGATTCAGAACGCACGAGTGAGCTTGAGAGAAAGGTGGAGCAGCTTGTCCTCAAGCTGCTGCGGTCGGACTTGCCGAACGTCAGCCGCCTGGGGACAGGCGGCGCCACCCTGGCTGAAGTGCTCCAGGCGATCCGGCCTTGGGATGCGCGGCGGCGAGGTGGGTCGCAGTTTCGCCGCCGTGGCTGCGGCTGCGCGCAGCCCCGGGGGAGGGACAGGTCGGCGCCGGGCGGCAAGGCCCGCCGGCGGGATCACAGGTCCTGCAGCGCGATGAAGGCTCCCCCGTGCAGGTAGGTCACGGTGCGCATGAGGTTGGCGAAGCGCAGGCCCGTGTTGCCCATGGAAAACTGGTAGCGGATCGTGGTCGGGAAACCCACGGCGTTGATGACGACCTTGCGATTGCCGTTCTCGTCCGCCGGATTGAGCTCGTCGAGCCGCCGGATCACGACGTCGGCGGAGTCGCTGGAGTTGAATTCGTCACCGAACACAAAGACGCCCATGCGCATGTTGGGATTCTCCCGGTCGAAGAGAAAGCGCATCGCGTTATAGATGCCGGGAACGGGATTGGAGACGGTGTCCTGGTCGTAGCGCCGCAGGATGCGTTTCATCTCGGAACGCGTCTGCGGCGTGTCCGGCAGCCAGCTCTGCGTGCCGGCGGCGCCCCGCCGGCCGAGGATGAAGCGGCCGTCGCCGTCGATGAGCTGGATGCCGTCGATCGTGGGATACGAGTCGAGCACGGTGTCGATCGTCCGGATCACGATCGGCCAGAGGCCGCCGTGGTTCGGATCGCGCATCGAGCCGGAGGTGTCGATGATGATCGCGATGTAGTTGCTGCCGATGGGCAGGCCGAGCGGCGTGGGCTTGACGTCGGGCAGGACGATCTCGTGGTCGGGCTTCTTCTGCCGGGCCGCGATCTCCTTCTTCAGGGCGTCGATGTCGATGATGAGCGCCTCCTGGCCGCGCTTCTCGCGCTGCAGGCCCTTCTCCAGGTCGTCGATCAATGCCTGCAGCGAGTCGTTGCGCAGCCGGGCATCGGCGACGAGGCGGGTCACGCGGGTGTTGTTGCGCTCCACCTCGATCTTGGCGGCCTCGATCTTGGTGAGGGCCGCCGCCTTTTCGGCCAGCGCTCGCTGCACCTCCAGCAGGGCCTCGAGCTTCTCCTTCTCGCGGGAGTCGATGCTCAGCACGAAAATGAGGATGATCGCCCCGAAGCCGCAGCAGATGCAGTCGAGGAACGACAGGCTGAAGACCTGGACTTGGCGGCGGCGGATCATGTGTCTGGCCAGGAGCGCGAGGGGCTGACGAGCGCGCCCCGCGTCGCATTGGCGAGTTCCCAGTAGAGGCCGGGCGCGCCGGGATCACCGGTGAGCGTCGGGAAGAGTATCGTGCTGACGGGAATGCGGGGCGGGAGCTGCTTCTGCGCGATCTCGAAGAAGCGGATGCGATGGCCCTCGTCGACGTCGCCCTCCATCGGCAGCGAATCGCTCCGGGTGGGCAGGCCGTCGGTGACCAGCACGATGCTGTCGGGCAGGCGCGGGAGGAAGCGCACCGCGGTGAAGGCCCGCTCCATGTTGGCGCCGCCCTTCGGCACCACCTCGTTCAAGCGCGTGATGATCTCCGTCATCGTCTTCCGGTCGTTCGTGGCGTACCATTCGTCCCCGCGGTTCGGCAGCACCGGGAAGGTTTCCTCGTTGAAGAAGAGGATCTGGAATCGGGTCTCCGGTGGAAGATTGGCGAGCATCCATTCCAGCGCCTGGATCGTGCGCCGCCATTTGGGCGCCTCGCGTTTCTTCTCATCCGAATCCTCGAGGCGGGCCGCGGCGGCGTCGATCGTGTCGTCGAGCATGGATCCCGAGCAGCGGACGAGGAAGAC
>ERZ761602.5918-NODE-5918-length-14111-cov-10.985558_pt1 | contig 14111 bp, 13 predicted proteins | sample MGYA00512165_ERZ761602 | MGnify/ENA primary metagenome ERZ761602 (study PRJEB28899, sample SAMN02445085) | bioreactor sludge metagenome | biome: EBPR sludge; isolation source: Thorneside wastewater treatment plant | place: Australia: Brisbane, Thorneside...
TGCTCCTGCTTGCTGACCATGATCACGACCCGCCGCTTGACGGCAGAATCGCTGATCTTCCAGTCCATTGCCAGTTCCTCGGCGAGCGGCCGGAAGCGCTCGCGGAACTCGGCCAGGTGAAAGGGCAGCGAATCGGCCTTCACCTCCATGCGCATGAAGTAGCGGCCGTCGCCGTCGCCGCTGCCTTCGTCGGCGTGGTAGCTGGATTCGAGGATCCAGCCCGCGTGCTGGGCGATGAAGCCGGAAACGCGGATCGCCTGCCGCAGTTCGCTGAACGAGCGTGTGACGGGGAACTGCGGGAATTCGCGGATGACGTTCTCGGGCGGATGAAAGAGGATGCCCGCGTGCGCCTCGGCAAGCATCGCCGTATCGTTGTACGAGTCGCCGGCGGCCACCACGGTGAAGCGCAATTCCTTCAGGCGGCGTACCGCTTCGCGCTTCTGGTCGGGCATGCGCAGATGGTAGCGCACGAGCATGCCGTCGGCTCCGGCCTCGAGGCTGTGGCAGAAAAGGGTGGGCCAGCCGAGTTGCCGCATCAGCGGGTGGGCGAACTCATAGAACGTGTCGGAGAGGATGATCAGCTGATAGTGCTCGCGCAGCCCGTCGACGAAGGCGCGCGCGCCATCGAACGGACCCATGGCGGCGATGACCTGCTGGATGTCGGGCAGGCCGAGCCGGTGTTCGGCAAGGAGCGCGAGACGGTACTTCATCAGCTTGTCGTAGTCTGGCTCGTCGCGCGTCGTGCGACGCAGTTCCGGGATGCCGGTGCGAGTGGCGAACTCGATCCATATTTCGGGGACGAGGACGCCTTCTAGGTCGAGGCAGACGATTTGCACGGCAGGCTCCCAGGGGACCACGGATGGAGTGAAGGCGGGATTCTACCAAATCCGCCGATGCTGGGTTTCCGCGAGGCCTGACCGCAGTCGCCGTCATGTCGCCGTCGGCAGTCTGGCGCGCCGCATCGCTCGTGTTCCGGTGTCTCGGTTTATAGTGTCGGGGTGTGTCGGCGGCAGCGTTTGCCGGCAGTTGGAAGCGTTGCCCTGAGCTCGTCGAAGGAGGAAAAAGGGATGCAGGTTGCTGTTGCTTCGCTGCTGTTGCTCGTGCTCTGGCTGCCCCCCGCTGCCGTCGCCGAGTCGCACGAGGCCGCCGTGCCGGTGCCGCAGACGCTCGAGGAGGCGCAGCGGCAAAGGCAGCGGGCCAAGGCGATGCGCGACCAGGCTGAGCGCGACCACAAGGCCGAGCAGGATCGCTGCTACACCCGGTTTCTCGTCAACGACTGTCTCGAGCAGGCGAAGAAGCGTTTTACCGCGGCGATCATCGAGTCCCGTGCCATCGACCAGCCGGCGCGCGACTTCGAACGTGCGGCGCGACGGCAGGAAGTCATCGACAAGGAGGAGCAGCGACGGGCCGAACAGCCACAACGCGCAGCCGAGCAACTGCAGGAAGGTGAACGCCATCGTGCCGAGCAGGCGGAAAAGGCCGCAGCGCGTGAGCGGAAGTTGGCGGAGAAACAGCGGCAGGCCGCCGAGGGCCGGCAGAAGGCGGCCGAAGAGCAGGCGCGCAGACAGGCCAGGCAGGAGAAGCGGGCGCGCGCCGATGCCGAGCGTGCGGCCAGCAAGGCGGCCCGGGAGGAGGGCAAGCCGGCTGCCTCCGCCGGCAACTGAACGGTGGCCCGGCCACCTCGGCGGTGGTGCCGGCGCAAGCCATGGCAGGTGCCGCCAACCCTGTGGAACCGGGCGAGAACCAGTTGAACCTTCTCCGCCGCACGAAGCCGCTCTGCGGCCGGACCGGTTGCTCGCACCTCCCCGACCAGCGCCACGGCGGCCAGGCGCGTCTCGAGGTCCGACGCCGTCGCCGGGGCATCATTGCCAGCCGTCTTCAGCAAGCCAAGTGCGGCGTGGTGTTCGCCCGCCGGCAGCAGCCATCCGATGTACGGCCCTTCGGCCAGCGGCTTGTTGCACAGACCGGAGCGATTGCGCCACACCACCAGCGCTTCGGGCAGCATGCCCTTGCTCGCCAGCTCCTCAGCTCGACCGGCATGGCTCGCCGCCAGGCCGTCAAGCCACTCGCATCGGCGCTCCTGCTTGAGCAAGCCCTTGTAGAGTTCTATCGCCTCACGATAGCTGCCCGCTTCGAGAAGCTCGCTGGCGCGTGCTTCAGGCGACACGGGTGTCGCGGGGGCAGCGGGATGCATCCTGGAAGCCGTTGTTCTGTTCCTGGTCGACATGTCCGGAAGGCAGCAAGCCCGGCGAAGCGAAAACGCGATGCTACTCGGAATCCGGAGTGGCTGCCTGCGGACAAACGGACCATCGACCTCTCTTCGGCTAGGGGCCACTGGCCAGCGGGTTGGCGCTGGCCGGCAGCCCGAAATGGCTGGCGCAGGCCGCTACGATTCGTTCGCACGCAAGGCCGTCACCATAGGGATTGTGCGCTCTTGCCATGCTCGCGTAGGCAGCCGGGTCGCGCAGCAGCAGACTGACCTCGCGCACGATGGTCGCGCGGTCGGAACCCACGAGACGGACTGTTCCGGCATCGACCGCTTCCGGCCGCTCGGTCGTCTGGCGCGTCACGAGAACCGGCTTGCCGAGGCTCGGCGCCTCTTCCTGGACTCCGCCGGAATCGGTGAGCACCAGCGTGCACCTGGCCAGCAGGGCAACGAAGGGGAGGTAGGACAGCGGTTCGATCAGGAAGACATTGCCCAGGCGTTCGCCGGCCCCGCCGAGGATCGCCTGCACCGGACGGCGTACGTTCGGGTTGAGGTGCACCGGGTAGACGAAACGGGTCTGCGGGAAACGCTCGGCCAGGTCGGCAATAGCCAGGCAAATCTGCTCAAACGCTTCGCCGAAGTTCTCCCGGCGATGGCCGGTAATGAGGACCAGCGGTGGCTCCGCTTTCGCGGCGCCGAGGTCCTGCGGCAGACCGGGCAGGAGAGGTGGATCGCGTTGCACCTTGTCGAGCGCCAGGAAAAGGGCGTCGATGACCGTGTTCCCGGTGACCAGAATGCGGTCGGGTGCGATGCCCTCGTGCAGGAGATTCTGCCGGCTGCGTTCGGTCGGCGCGAAGTGCAGATCAGCGAGTCGGGAGGTCAGTACGCGGTTGGCCTCCTCCGGCCAGGGCGCCCGGAGATCACCTGTCCGCAGTCCCGCTTCGACGTGGCCGATCGCCACTCCGTTGTAAAAGGCAGCCAGACTGGCGCAGAGAACGGTGCTGGTGTCACCCTGGACGAGCACCAGGTCCGGCCGATGCTGCTTGAAGTGTTCGTTCAGGGCGAGCAGTGCGCGTGCCGTGAAGCCCGCCAGATCCTGGTCCGGGCGCATCAGGTCGAGATCGAAGTCGGGCACGATGGCGAATGCCGCAAGCACCTGGTCCAGCATCTGCCGGTGCTGTGCCGTGATGCACACCTGGCAATGGAAACGTGGGTCACGGCGCAGGGCGAGCACCAGCGGCGCGAGCTTGATCGCTTCGGGACGGGTGCCGAACACCAGGGATATCGTCCGGACAGCCTTCATCGGGGAACTCCGGTACAGGAGGCAGCGAACTCCGCGGTCGCGAGACGCTGATCGTCACGTTGCAGGATCGTCACATCGTTGTCCAGCCAGAAGACATCCCGCGGGTAGGCCCACCCCGGAACCACTGGCGTGCCGGCCTCGAACACGACCCGGTAGGGCAGTCTGCCTTGCAGCAGATCGTCGAAATAGCGGCGCATTTCGGGGTACAGGGTTTCCCCGGGGGGACGGAAAAAGACGCCGTAGTAGCTGCGGTTGATCGCCACGAAGTCCGGGCAGCGGGTGAGCAGGGCTTCGCGTGTATACCAGTCGAGCTGGTCGCCATCCCGCTCATAGCGGTCCAGGTTCTTCCGGGCGAACGAGTCGGGTGCCAGCAACGGCGCAAACATGCGGTTGCGTCCGCTGACGTAGGGCAGCCGGGTCTCCTTCAGGTCGGCGCCGGGCAGCCGGCTCCAGTGCGGCACGAAGATGTGCGACTCGATGCTGCGACCACCGGTGACGTTGGCCACCACCCACTCCTGCGCCGCCATTCGCGGGTCATCGATCAGTCTTTGCCCGACCTGCAGCGAGCAGAGCAGGTTGTAGGCGACGACCGGCAGCAACAGCCAAGTGGTCAGGCGCTGTGGCCAGGCTGCCAGCGCCGGTGCTGCGAGGATCATGAACAGCGGCAGGGACGGCATCACGAAGCGTGGCGGAAGGAGCGGCAGGCCGGCAAACTTGAGGTAGTAGAAGAGAAAGACGCCGAGCGCCAGCCAGCGGGTGTGATCTGCCAGTCGATCGGTTCCCGCCCGGCGGCGAACGAAGAACGAGGCGAGCACTGCGGCGAGCACGAAAAGCAGACCAGGCAGCCCGATGAGGTCGGCGAAACGTTCGAAATAGCTCAGGTAACTGTGACCTTCGACGCGGCCGTCGTAGATCGATACCACCTGGTAGTTGTAGAGGAAGTCGGCGATGAACTTGCGGTGATTCAGGACTGCGTACGGGTTTCCGAGCACGAAGGCCAACGGCACCATCAGCGTTCCGGCATAGACCCTGGGGTCAGTCAATGCGTTGCGCCAGTCCCGCGCGGACGAGTAGCCGGTGGCCAGCAGATGTGCCAGCGGGATGGCCAGGGCGATCGCCAGGCCGCTGTACTTGCAGGCGGTGGCCAGGCCGGCAAACAGGCCAGCAAGCAGGTAGTGGCGCAGGCGCCGCTGGCAGAGAATCCGCCAGGCACAATGGAACGACAGGAGCATCCAGAAGAGGAGCGGGATGTCGGCGGTGAGGAACGGGGCTTCGACGAACATGCCGGCGCCGCTCCCAAAAACGGCGGTCAGGGCGCGCGCCGGGAACAGCCCGTGCGTCTCGCGCACGATGCGGTAGAAAAGCAGCAGCGCTGCCAGATACATGACCAGGACGAGTACCCGCGAAGCGATCAGTTCGATTGCCAGTTGCGTGGCATCACTGAAGTGCAGGGTCCGTTGCAGCAGGATCAACGGCACTCGCACGAGGAGGAAGTTGGTGTAGCTGTGCAGTGGCGGCTTCTGCATGTAATAGTCTTCCGCCATCGAGAGCGGTGGCGCACGCAGAGCCATGTTGTCGGTATTCCAGCATTCGACCCGCCCCCAGTGAATGCCGTACAGGCCGATGCAGAAGATGATCAGCAGCAGTCCGACGAGAAACCAGTCGCGATCGGCCGTTGCCGCAGCCGGGCTGGCGGTTTCATGCGCTGACATAGTCGCCTCTGGCGATGATCTCGTCCGCCATTTCGCGCAGCGTGACGAAGTGCACCCTGCTTTGCCGCAGCGACTCGAGAACTTCGGTGATCAGCCGCAGCTTCGTCTGCTGGCTGACTTCCCAACGTTCGAGATTGCTCGGTTGCAGGCCGGACTCCCGCAGGTCGGAGGGATCGCTGAGATCGGCCGGGTGCATCAGATAGTAGAAATAGGGAGCCTCCCGGCAGGTGTGCAGGGCGTGTTCATAGAGCCATTGCGGAAAGACGAAGCGTGCGGTGTGCCAGCAGGGAATGCGCAGCGTCGGACTGACCGGCACCGGCAGGATCAGCAAGCCGTCCCGTTGGGCGCGGTAGAGCGACTCGCGGCTGGCAAGATAGGGGCGGGTGTTGGCGAGCAGGTTGGCCAGCCAGTCGCGACGCTGCAGGAACTCGCGACGGCGCGGATCACCGCGAAAGTTGAGCCAGAGCTTCGCCAGGATGAGCCACATGAAGTACGAAGGAAAGACCGATGTGTCGTACACGTAGCCGGCGTCCTGGAGCACTCCGACCAGTTCGGCCGAAGCGGACCACCCGGGCGCAATGAAGCCCTTGGGTTCGCTGCCGACCACGGCGGCGATCGCGTCGTGCGAACGCATGACCTCGTCGCGCATCTGATCGATGGGCATCGCTCCAAGATTCGGGCAGTGGTTGTACGAGTGGTTGCCGATCTCGTGACCCGCTGCCGACCAGTCGCGGACGCGCGCGCGCGCCTCCGGGGATTCCAGATCACGCCCGATGACGAAGATCGTGTAGTGAAAGCCGTAGCGGGCCGACAGGTCGAGGAAGCGATCGGCGACCGCGACGAAGCTCGGATCGCGGAAGCTGGCCCGTTCGGCATTCAGTGACCAGCCAAGCGAGTCGAAGTTGATGTTCATCGCCACCTTCGGCACGCGCGGGTCGGTCGGTGGTGCCTGGCGGGCGGTCTGGCGGGGAGAAATCATGTCTCACCCGATGTTGAAGCGTTCACGAAACAGGATGCCCAGCGTGCTGACGATGGTGCTGGCAACCGGCATCTTGGACTGCCCTTCCTTCTGGTCGTAGCGCAGGACGATCGGTACCTCGCCACAGACCGCATCCTCCTTGTGCAGCTTGAGCAGGATGCCCACCATGCACGCAAAGCCACCCTTCGAAAAAAGCTTCTCGCCATGTTTGCGCAGTGCCATCTTGAGGAACGAGGCCTGATAGGCCCGATAGCCGCAGGAGTAGTCACGGACGCCGGGGATCGGAAACACCAATCGGAAGACCAGCGACATGCCGCCGGACAGGAAGCGGCGGAAGCGCGGAACGCCGCGCACGACCGCTCCGTACTGGTAGCGTGAGGCGATGACCACGTCGCGGCCTTCCTCGATGTTCCGCGCCATGCGCAGGATCTGACTGGGCAGGTGGGTATTGTCGGCATCCATGCAGACGATGATGTCGTCGTCGTCGGCCGTCTCGGCGGCTCTCCTGACCCCGCGCATGAAGGTGCCGTCGAGCCCGAGGTTCTTTTCGTTGCGCAGGACCTCGATCGGCAGCTCGCTGGCGCTGCTCCTCGCCACTTCGGATGTGCCGTCGGACGAACAGTCATCAACCAGGATCACCCTGAGTTCCAGTCGATAGTTTTCCCTGACGAGTCGACGCAGCCCGGCGAAGATCGCCGGAATGTTCTCTGCCTCGTTGTAGGCAGGCAGGACGACCCAGATACGCATTGCAGTTCTCCCCGGTTTAGGAATCGTTGCGACGAGCAACGAAGTAGATCGCGACGCCGGTTGACCTGAGGACCGACTGCGGGCAAGTCAGATGAAGGTAGTAGCTCCGCGCCACCAGTTTTCGCAGGATGCCGCCGCATTCCAGGAGCTCGAAGCCCTGGCTGGCGAGCTTGTCGATCCACCAGTGGCGCCCCTCCTTGAACACGTGCGTCGGGTCCTTGTCGAGCCGGCGGACCAGCCAGCCGAGCGGGCCGTCATAGACCGGGACCACCCCAATCAGCTTGCCGGCCGGAGCGAGACTGCGCTGCACTGCTGCCAGAGCGGTGTCGAGATCGGGCAGGTGCTCGAGCACGTCCCAGGCCACCACCGCATCCAGTGGCGGGCGGTTGGCGAGGGCTTCGTGCGAGCCGAGAATGACGTCGGCCGCAGAGACCCGGGCCGCTGTCTGGGCGACTCCGAAGGAGTTGATGTCGCACCCGGCCGCTTGGTAGTGGGCCGCCGCGAGCTGCAGGAACTGCCCTTGGCCGACGCCCATTTCGAACAGCCGTCCGCCCTCCGGCACCCATTTGCGTACCAGTGCCAGATAGAACGCGAGCTTGGCGCGCGTCGTGCGCGCCTCGTAGTCGCCGTAGTTCTCGTCGTAGTAAGCTCGCCCCAAATCCTTCCGCACGCTGTCCTCCTCAATGATCCGGAATGCCGTCCCGCGGGGCGCCCGCAACGCTCCGCGCGAAAGCGGGCGTGACTGCGTCCAGCGAGGCGATCGCTTCGCCTTGCCAGCGCAGCAACAGGATCGAAATCAACCCGCCGACGACGAACGCGCCGTATTGCACGATTCGTCCGAGCAGCCCGATCAGTGCGCCGTTGCTGGAGCCGGCGACCTGGAACAGGTAGGCAAAGGCACCCTCAGTCAGCCCCAGACCGCCTGGTGACAGCGGTACCGAGTTCAAGACCACCGCCAGCGGGCTGATCGCGAAGTGCAGGAGAATGGGCAGGGAATCGGCGATCAGCACGGCAATCACGACGAAGCTGCACACCATGAACAGGTGGCTGAGCAGCGATATCCCGATGGTGGCGGCCAGCAGCGGCGGACTCCTGAGCAGCGAACGGGTGCCGCGGACAAGGGCTTTCAGATGCCAGGGAAGCCGTCTTCGCAGGCCGTCGCCGATCGCACTGCCCGGCAGGCAAGCGAAAAGAAGCGCGCCGCACGTGGCCAGCGCGAGGGCCAGCGGTGCCGCCATCAGGAAGGCGAATCCCTCTCGCCAGATCCCCCCGAGCCAGGCGCCCACCAGAGCGACGGAGCCCAGCAGGAGCAGCGAGTAGAGACCGATCACCCGGTCAAAGAGAATCGTCGTCACGACGTCCATACGGCGTTCTGCCACCCGGCTGCAAAAGTAGGCCGCGCGGATGGCGTCGGCGCCGACCATTCCCGGGAGCAGCGTGCCGAAGAAGTAGGCAACGAAAGTGATCAGGACGGCCGGGCTGATGCCGACGTCAAAGCGGCTGAAGCGCAGCAGGAGTTGCATGCGCCAGGCGAGCAGGGCGAGTGCCACGGCCATGCTGGCGCAGCCGCCGACGAGCAGCAGGACGGTGGCGGCTGAGCGCGGTACGTCGGCGAGGACCGTGAAATCGAGGAGGCCGCGGGAATGGAGCAACGCGATGGCACCGGCTGCCACGGCGAGCTTGCCGGCAAACAACGCTGCTCCTCGCACCGTGATGCGCTTCTGGCGATCAGCAGGCGGCACGCTGGCCATCGTCCATCTTCTCTCATCCTGATATTGGGAAACTTTAGCATGCAGTGGCCGGCGCCCGCGTGCACTTTTTGGCAATGAGACTTCCTGCCGCTCCGACGATCGCTGATGGTTCCGGAGGTGGTTGGCAGAACAGCTCATGGGATGCTGACACTCCGCCGGCCCTGGACCTTCCAAATTTGCCAGCGGCCAGCTAAAGTCGCGCCTTCGGCAGACGGAACGGTGGCACGGCATGGCAGCGCTGCGAGGTCTTGGATGAACAGCATGAGTGGTCTCGACGGCCTGTTCCTGCATCTGGAAACGTCGGAGACGCCGATGCACGTCGCCGCGCTGTACGTACTCCAGCCGCCGTCCGGGAAGGTGACGGACTTCGCTGGCGAGATCGAGCGTCAATTGCTGCCCAGACTGGCGCTGTCGCCCTTCTTTCGTGCCCAGCTGGCTCCGTTGCCGCTGCATTTTGCCAATCCGCTGTGGATCGACGGTGGCGTCCCCGATTTCGCGCGGCACCTGCGGCGAGTCGTCCTGCCACAACCAGGCGGCCTCGTCGAGCTGCAGGCCTGCGCCGCCGGCCTGCACTCGACGGCGCTTGATCGCCACCGTCCGCTCTGGGAGCTGGTGATCATCGACGGGCTGGTGGGTGGCGAGGTGGCGGTCTACCTCAAGGTGCACCATGCGGCCGTCGACGGCATCTCCGGTCTCGGCCTGGCGGCGTCGATCTTCGACGACAGCCCGGAGCCGCCGCCGGTTGCCGCGGATTGGCGGGCACTGGTTGGTGAGCCGGAGTGTGCCGGCACCGGCGCGCGGATCGCCGGCGCCTTGCGCCATGCCGCAGCCCAGTCCGTCAATCTTCTGGCGCAGCTACCGGCCGGGCTGCGACTGCTTGCCGGACTGGTCGGCCGGCGCGGCCAGCGGCCGGCAGAAGGGACGCGGCAGGAACTCGGCTTCGCGCCGCGCACGGCGCTCAATGGTCCGATCACCGGCGAGCGCGATTTCGCCGCCCTGTCGCTGCCACTTGCCGGCGTCAGGGGAATCGCCGAGCGGCATGCGGCGACACTGAACGATGTCGTGCTGGCGCTGTGCGGCGCGGCACTGCGCGACTACCTGGCGGCGCACGGCGGCGTGCCGCGCAGGTCGCTGGTCGCGACGATGCCGGTTTCGCTGCGCGATGCCGGCAACACCGAGACGACGATTCAGGCGACACTGACCCTCGTCCGCCTGGCGACCCATCTCGCCGATCCGCTGCGCCGACTGCAGGCGGTGCGCATCGCCGCCAGTGTGGCCAAGGCGTTGACCAGGCGTGCCCGGTCGATCATCCCGACCGATTTCCCCTCGCTCGGCGTGCCCTGGGTGGTCGGCGGGCTGGCGTCGCTTTATGGTCGTCTGGGACTGGCGGCGCACGTGCCGCCGCTGGCCAACCTGGCGATTTCCAACGTGCCGGGTCCGCGACAGCCACTGTACCTGGCCGGTGGACGAGTCCGTTCCTGCTGGCCGCTGAGTATCGTCACCCACGGTCTCGGGCTCAACATCACGGTCTTCAGCTATTGCGACGCGCTCGACTTCGGTCTGACCGTCGCGCGCGCCGCGGTGCCGGAGGTGCAGTCCCTGGCGGCCGCGCTTCAGGCCGCCTACGTCGAGCTGGCACAATCGTCAGCCGCACCGCCGGCAGCCGACGACGCGCGGCATCGCGTTCGCCGGCCGGCGGCGGGCACCCGGCTGCGCCCGGCAGCGGTGCCTGCCGCGGCCCGCGGAACGACTCGCCGAAGATCTTCGACAGGAGGAGCGTGAGCCCATGTACGAGCCGCATCAGTGGTATGAACTCGGTCTCCTGCGCTCGCCCGGTTGGCTGCGGCTGGCTCTCGAGATGCGTGCCGGCTGGGAGTACGGAGCGAGCATCGCGGCGACGCCGTTGCTGAGCATGGCGCCGCGCGGCGACGGTCATCCGGTGCTGGTGTTTCCTGGTCTGATCACCGGTGACCTGTCGACCCTGCCGTTGCGCAACTACCTGCGCAGCCGTGGCTACGCGGTCTACCCCTGGGGACAGGGAATCAACCGAGGTCCTCGCGATGGCGTCGTCGATGCGTGCCTCGAACTGCTCGACCGGCTGGCGAGCGAGCACGAGCGTTCGGTGAGCCTCGTCGGCTGGAGTCTTGGCGGCATCTACGCGCGCGAGCTGGCGAAGGCGCGGCCGGATGTCGTGCGCCAGGTGATCACCATGGGCACGCCGTTCACCGGCCATCCGAAGGCGACCAATGCCTGGCGGATCTACGAGTGGGCGACCGGCCACAGGATCGGCGCACCGGACATCCACGAACCGCTGCGGACGCCGCCGCCGGTCCCGACGACCTCGATCTTCAGCCGCAGCGACGGTGTCGTGGCCTGGCAGTGCAGCCTCGAGCGCGACAGCCCGCATACCGACAACATCGAGGTACAGGCGAGCCACCTCGGAATGGGGATGAACCCGTTGACCCTGTACGCGATTGCCGATCGCCTGGCGCAGGCAGAGGATGCCTGGCAGCCGTTCGACCGCTCGGGATTCAGGAGCTACCTTTACCCCGATCCGCGACGGCCGGCCAGGTACTGATGCCGCCGCTCGCGTCGTCGCCGGACGGGCAGGGCACAAGCCGCGACGCTGGCGACGCGCATTCCGGCGAGTCCTTCGCCACCGCCAACGGAATCGAGATCTGCTACCAGAGTTTCGGCGATGCGCAGGCACCGGCGATCCTGCTGATCATGGGGCTGGGCATGCAGCTTGTCGCCTGGCCCGACGCGTTCTGCCTTGGCCTGGTCGAGCAGGGGTTTCGCGTCATCCGCTTCGACAACCGCGACACCGGCCGTTCGACACGCATCGACTGGCGACCGCGACCGCGCCTCCCGCTGGCCATCGCCCGCGGACTGCTGGGGTTGCCGGTCGCCGCACCCTATCTGCTGGCGGACATGGCCGACGATGCCGCCGGACTCCTCGATGCCCTGCAGGTGCCGCGTGCGCACATCGTCGGAGTGTCGCTCGGCGGCATGGTTGGCCAGTGTCTGGCGGCTCGTCACGCGCAGCAGGTTCTGAGCCTGTGTTCGATCATGTCGGCGACCGGCAACTGGCGGACTTCGCTTGCCAAGCCGGGCGCGTTGCGCCAGCTCCTGAGCCGACCGGCAAGGCCTGACTGCCTGCGCAGTCAGGCCGACCACCTGCTGCGCGTCTTCAGCGTCATCGGCAGCCCCGGCTTTCCTTCGGATGTCGTCGAGCTCCGCCGGCAGGTCGAGCGGGGACTCCGCCGCGCGTACCATCCGCGTGGCCAGGTGCATCAGCTCCTGGCCGTCATCGCTGCCGGCGACCGGCGGCGCGAACTGGCGGCGATCCGGGACGGCACGGCTCATCCCCGGCGCCCGCCTGCAGATCATCGAGGGAATGGGACACGACTTGGCACCCGGCGTGCAGGCTCTGCTGATCGCCGCGATCGTGGAACACTGCCAGTCACGGTGACATGTCTTGGGACCCGTCAGAACGGGAGCACCATGGTCCGGACGGACCGCCCTGGCTGCGCATGTTCCGAAACGCCCGTCGCTGGATCGGGTAGTCGGTACCCCAGCTCCCGCCTGGGCGGCCGACCGTCGTCCAGAAGTCAGACCACCCGGTACGCGGTTCGCTGATCGCGACCAACGGCCGACGGCCGGCCGCAGGGGCCGGTCGGCCCCTGCGCCACGGCCTGTCAAGCCCTGCGCCGAGCGAAGGCGAAGCCGGAAAGAGCGAGTCCGAACAGGGCGATGATCGACGGCTCTGGCACACTCGCAGAGTCCACCGAAATGCGCAGATTCTCGAGGGCGAATGATTCGTCATCGATCCCTTGCGAATTCGCAAACAGGAACTGGACGCTCATCGTCGACGCCGAGTGCGCGATGCCTTGCAGCGCGGCGACCGACGCCATGTCGTACGCCGCGTCGTTCCATCCCGAGAATCCGAGCGCGACGTTATAGGCGAGTTGCGTGCCGAGCACTGGCGACTGGTCCGCAGCGTCAAAGATGTCGTATCCCGCTGAGAATACGGTGTTGCCGTCGACCTTGACTTCGAAAATGTCGGGCGAATAGTCGCCACTCAGGCCGTCCCAGCTGTCGATCACGGCAAGCAGGAAGTCGATGCCGATGGTGGTGTGCGTCGGCAGTCCATTCAGGAAAGCCGTGATCGCGGTGCCGCGCGCAAAATTTGAGTCGAAGCCGGTGACACCCGAATAGCCCTGAGAGGGCTCGGCGAGGTTGCCGTTGGTCGAAATGCTGCAACTGCTGAGCGTTCCGCATGACAGACCGTTCTGGTACGTGAACACCACCGCGGACTCGGCGGGCGCCTGGGCGATCAGACCAAAAGCGAGAGCAGCAAGCGAGGATTTGAGATGCGTTTTCATGGTTATGTTCTCCAATACAAGGATTCGACCCGATAGGACTCGGCGCGCTTGGACCAAGCAGATTTCGTGCCAGCAACGCATGCAGTGGAGTTAATGAGAAAATGAGCTGTTGATCTTGCCGCCCTGTAAAGTTTCTCGACACGGAAAGCGGCTGCGCCCACCGCTCCGGCGGTGATGCGCGCCGACCGGGTCGCCCATCGAGACGCGATGCCGCACGTCGCGCGGCAGCCCGCCCGCCTCCACCAGTTCGCGCAGCGGCTCGTCCACGATCTCGCGGTGCAAGCGCTCATACCGTTTGATGAACAGGTCTTGCGCGCCGTCTTCGGCAAAGCGCAGGCGAGGGGTCTTGTCGTAGAGGTCGGGCGGGGGAAGGTGAACGAGGCGGAGGAGATCGTGCTGCCGGAATTCATCCTCCTGAAGCCGGAGCCGAAAGGGAAAAGCCTGGAGGAGAAGAGGCTGGAGAGGGAGTAGCAAGCAAACCTACGGGACACCAGAGGCAGAATCCCGGAAGCCCACTTCGCGATAGGCGACGACGTCGCCCTAGGTTGCGGTGCACAGATGACGAATTACCAGGACAACTTAACTTAATGTGAAAGTCGCGTCAGCGACTCGCGAATCTCCCTTCTCCCGCGCCCGGGAGAAGGGCCGGGGAAGAGGGAAACGGCCATGACTTTCATCATCCGGGGTATCTCGACAGTCATGACCGTTAGCCGCGATCAAGGTACTCAAAAACATCGAGGTTGAGCGTCGGCGCGTCGCAGGTCGGGCTGGCTTCCCGAAGCTTCCCGAAACGTTCCCGTGATCTTTCGTGGTGCGCTCTGCTGATCGGCGGATGGCGGAGACGGGCGGCGGGCCGGCGATCCTGTGGCGCGTGTGGTGGCTGAATGCAGCCCTTTTTTTTTCGGGGGCGCTAGCCCGGTGCTAGCCTGCAAGAAAGCCCGACCTTTTAGGTTGGGCTAATGCCTTGATTTTCTTGGCTCCCCGACCTGGGCTCGAACCAGGGACCTACGGATTAACAGTCTGAACTT
>ERZ761602.5919-NODE-5919-length-14110-cov-4.596443_pt1 | contig 14110 bp, 12 predicted proteins | sample MGYA00512165_ERZ761602 | MGnify/ENA primary metagenome ERZ761602 (study PRJEB28899, sample SAMN02445085) | bioreactor sludge metagenome | biome: EBPR sludge; isolation source: Thorneside wastewater treatment plant | place: Australia: Brisbane, Thorneside...
ATAAAGGGCAAATACAGAATTTGGCCCTGCGAGACAAGATTCGCCCCCGCGCCAACCCCTGTCGCTTCCGGAACGATGATCGCCTGAATGGCGTGAAGGTCAGACGGAATGGCCCGCAGTACCGAATCAAGACTCGATATGTGCAGCGCGCTGTACACATGATTGTCGAACAGCAGGATGCCGTGTGCTTGCCATATCGCCAGCGGACCGCCGCGCAATCCCAGTATCGTCGCAATGCGCTGCCGCGCGCGCGCGTCGCCCGTGGCATAGGCGCGCAGCGTCAAGCTGGCTTGAATGTAAAAGGGATTGCCTTCGCGATGCTGCGCAATGGAACTGAGATTGCCATTCGAGAGGCCCGCATCCAGCGCGTCAAATACCGTTACGCGGGCGCTCGGCGCCAGCGCGGAATACACACGCTCCAGCCATCGAAACGAAAGTACAAGCGATTCATACGCGGCGGGTATTGTAGTCGCGCGCGGCAGCGCGGCAGACGCCGCCTCGCAGGCGCAAATTGCGGATAGTATCGCGATGCGTGGCCGGTCGCTTTCGTCGAACTCGACGTATGCGGTGTCCCAGAATGCCCCGAGCGATGCCGTAAAGACACCCGTCCGAAAATACGTCCGAAAATCAGCACGCCATACTTCGATGGTGTTTTTCGATTCTTCAAGCCGATCCAACAGGCCTTCCGCGGCTTCAAGGTCGCCCTGCAGCGCTACACGCTCAATAAGCGAAACGACTTCGCTCTTTTCAGTCTGTCCCCACGCCGCGGCACAGCAAAACAAAATGGGTAGACCGCGCAGCAGGCGGACGCGCGATCGCATCAGGCATCTCGCTGAACGTTCGACCACGCATCTTCCTGCGCTTCGATGGACAGCGCCCGTGCGTACTTCAGTATTGCGTCGTCATGTTCGCCATAGATTGTAAACATCTTATCCAGGTTCGTGATCTCGAATACTTTGCGAATATCGTCGTTCAACGCGCAGAGCCGCAAGTCGCCGCCCACCTCTTTGCACGTCTGATTAATTCGCAGCAACTCGGTCAACACCGCGCTGGAGAGATACTCCACCCGATGGAAATCGAGCAGCAAACGCACGCCCTGACGCTGTTTCACATACGTCACGACTTCCTGCCCAAACTGGGAGACATTCAACGCGTCCAATACGCTACCCGCGTGCACCTCGCCCACCGTGATGGCGCCGCGTTCGATAAATTCAACTAGAGCCCCTTCGCTCATATCATCCTTCCTTGGGACAAGCGGCGTTCCGCCGCATGCGCATTTCCAAACAGTTCGTTTCGTTGTCGTACGCCACCGCTTCCATGCAATACCGGATAAGGCAAATCCCCCTGCCATTCATCTGTTCAAGTTCCGGTAAGTGAATGTCGCTGGGGGAGAATCCTCCGCCCTGGTCGTACACGCGAATGACACAGGTGTCGCCTTCTTCACTAATTTCGATGCGCACCCGCTTCGATGGGTCGCGCTCATTGCCGTGGTCGACGGCGTTTACAAGCGCTTCCTCCAGACACAATTGGGCGTAAAAGGTCTGGCCGGATTCGACCCAACCCCTTTCCACCAAAGCACGTAGCGCGCTCTTGAGCGCAACGCCCAAGGCTTCCATCGTGCTCTCGAAATCGCTTGCAAAAAACGGCTTCGCCACAAGCCTGCCCCTGTGCCTCATGACCGGCAAACCAAGTAAACAATACCACACCCGGGCCCAATTCCGCGCACGGCCCCGATCGCGATACGGCGGCCGCCCCAGACCGCTTCCCCTCACTCCAACTGAATCACCAACTTGGTGTCCTGCCAATTGTTTACCACTTCCGTGGTCAGGCGCGCGTCGCGAATCTTCTCCAGGCCCCTTTCCGCTGCCGAAGCCGTTTCGCCTGCAATCGCGCCGTTAGCGCGCAACGCCGGCAATAAGGCCTCGGTGACCGCAGCGCGTGTCACCACCAGAACCTGTCGCCTGGGCACCGAAGGATCCAGGGGCGGATTCAAAGCCTCGGCAAAGCTGGACGCCTTGCCGGACTCCACCGCGTCGATCATGGTCTTCACCTTGTCGGTCGAAGTGGCGACAACGAGGGTATTCTTCGGCAACGCATAATAAATCGGCGCAGGCGCGGGCAGAATGAGGGAGTATATCTCGGTGTTGTTATACGTCTCCGCGACCAACGGCGCCATCCCCAATTCTTTCATGAGCGACCGCGTCGCGTTACCATCCGTGAACTCAACGAACATCGCGAGGTTGGAGAAATCATTACCCGGACCGAGCACGGCAAAAGTCGCCTCGCCGCCCGCGGTATCGATGAGCTGTCCGAACGCCTCGTTGATCTGGTCTACCAGTCCGCCGCCACCACCAACCATTTCCGCTGTCAATTCCTTCATGCCCTCGCGCATGCGTGGCGTGATCTCCAGTGAATACAATCCAAGCGTCCCCTTCGGCACCAGCGTCACATGCCGGAGCGATTTCGCTTCGCTCAATCGTTCCTGCGCTTCCGGATGCTTCGTGTAGTCGAGTCGCGCCCGTACCGTCGCGCGGTCCTCGTCAAGTTTCCACGTAATCACCATGGGATCCGTGCCTGTATAGCCTCCCAGCCAACCCGACCACGCTTCCGCCGCCGCATCGGCCGCGCCGGAAGGTAACGCGTTCCGCACGGCGCCTGGCATCGTTGCATTCGAATCCTTCGGGAGTTTGTCCGTGCGAATAAGCTGCACGATCTCATAAGCACCATCCGCGGGGCACTCCGCCGTGCCATAGCGAATCGACGCACCCGCGCCTTTCATGCGCTCGGCAACCCCAAGCACCAACGCGGGATCCGACCCCGCCACCAACTGCGAGTCGGTGAAGAAGTAGGAGAACGTCTTCTCCGTGTTCGTGAAGATTGTCGTTGCCGGCGTATCCAGATCCACAGCATCCATAGTCCCGGAACCGCCCCATTCCGTCACAAACTTCTCCGCATCCTGCCGGCTTGCAACGGGCAACACTGCCGCAAACGGCGGCACGGTCGAAAATCCAACCTGGCGCAACATCTCGTTCTGTACCTGCGCGCTCGGTGTTTCCCCCGACGCGCTGCCCAGGAAAATGCCAATCGGCTTCTGCGACTCAATGCCCTTGTCCAACGCAATCTCTTCGACAGTGGAGGCCTCCAGCGCGCCGGCAAGCCGCGCCATCTGGCTCACAATGACTTTCAACTCCGCCTCCATATTGATATCGGCAGGCGCGCCCCGCAGCAGCAAGGTCTCGATCTGCTCATAGGTGCGGTTGACGGATGGAATCGCAATCGCGGCAACCGCGGATTCGGGCATGAGCTTCAGCACGCCCAACGTGACCGGTTCGCCCGCTGCCCCGGGAATCTCCTCATTGCCAACGGGCCTGCGTGGGCTGCATTGCAAGGCAAGCACGGCAATCACGGCAAAAATACAAAAGCGTTTCATGGTACTCCCATCACTTCCGAAGTTACTGCGGCCCACGCGCGGGCTCCGGCAGTTCTTTCGATTCCGATCCCAATACTTCGATCGCCGCGCGCAACGGGTGAAACCGTCTCGACAACGTATCAAGCGTTGCCCCAAGCAATACACGATCGCGGCCTTCCACTTCGTCCAGCAGCGGACGTAATAATTCATCCTCGCGAAGCGCCGAAGGTTCTCTTCCAGATTCCCGCAGCGACCGCACCACGTCCCAGACCGTTATTTTCTCCAGCGAACGCGCGGGGCGATATGTCACAGGCTCCGTCGCGCACCGGCTGACAAGCCCCGCCTCTTCAAGTTGATCGAGTGTTTCGTTAATAACGCGCGTCGGCACATTCCAATCGCGCGCGGCTTGCTCCGTCGTCATGCCCGGCATGCCTTCGTCAAAGCGATGGCTGATTTCCACCATCGCGCGCAGTCCCACGGCCTCGCGATACGCGTAGCTTGCGCCCGCCGCGTGCCGCTCCATCGCAAAGGTCTGCTCGTTCTGATACGCAAACGTCAATTCCGCCCCAAACAGCAGAATGATCCAGCTTATGTACACCCACGTCATCAGCAACGGAAACAGCGCGAAGCTCGAGTAAATCATGCTCGTCCGCGCCACGCCGATTTGAAGCAGCAAGTATCCCCAAGATCCCAAACACCACAGCGTCCCCGCGATCACGCCGCCCAGCAGTGCATACCGCCACTTCACCTTTGTGTTCGGAACGATCGCGTACAGAATCGAAAATGCAGCCCAAACCGAACCATACTGCACCATGCGAAGAATGCTGGCAGCCGGACCAAGATGCACCTGCGGATTCTCCAGCGCGATCATCAGCCCCAGCACTCCGGCAATCACAAACGGTAGAAACAGCAGGATCACAACGTAGTCGCTGAAAATGCGCACCCACGATCGCGTTCGTCGGACACCCCAGATCGCGTTGAAAGCCGATTCGATGTTCCACATCATGCCGAACACGGTCACCAGCACAAACCCGACCAACCCAATCACAGTCCCGGAATTCGCTTGGTCCGGCGCCGCCAAGCTGCGCGCGAACCGTAGCATCGATTCGATTGGATCATCCATCTGCTGCACGCCGTTGACATTCTTGAGTTCCTCGCTATTCACGCTGACATCCGCAAACACCCAGCGCAAGAACGCGCGAATGACTTCCTCGTTCTGATCCGTCGCGGGCAATGCTATCGGTGCCTGCACCGCCGTTGCCTCGCGTGGCGCGACATCCAGCACAAGGCCGACGGCATACACGCCAAGATTCAATTTCTGAATGATGATGAACAGAATCGCGATGCACGGCACAATCGATAGCAGCGAAGTGAATGTCAATGCCGCCGCGCGCATCAGAAACGCGCCTTGCAACAAATTGCGCACAAGCAGAATCAATACCCGCACCTGTTTGATAATCAACCCGTGCGGCACTTCTTCGCCGGGACGGCCGATGTACCAAACGTCGTGCGCGACGAAACGGCGCCCGCGGTCGAGCGCCTCGAACATCTCTTTCACATAGTTGCGCATAGGGCTCGTGTTATGTCCGGCAGCGATACATCACTTCGCCGGACGCCGGACCGTGCGAATGCGCACGCCACCAACCGTCTTCTGCAAAATGGAAATAATCTCTCGCGTTTCGTGTTCGATCGGAATAATCCGCTTCGCCGGCACCGTGTCGGACTCTTTCATCAGCCGCAACCAGTAAAGCGCCTCCCGCGCATCGTGCTGCGCATCGCCAATCTTGTCCGCATACTCCACGCGCGATTCAGTGTGCTGCGCCTCGTCCACCATCGCCCCCAACGACGTCGCGCAACGCAGGAATTGCTCGGCGAGTATTACCTTGGAAGCGCTCTTGCCGGACTGGCAAATGTGCTCGAATAACCGCACTGCCCGCAGCGAATAGAGAAACGTCCGCTCGCGGATTTCCGGATTTGGAACTTCGCTCATATTCCATGCCTCCCGTTTCGGCGTAATTTACCGGGTACATCGTAGTCAATCCGCCCGCATCAGCGCCAAAACCCGGCAAACCACAACAACTTCCCGCGCTTTTGACTCTCTTTCCGGCATCTGTGCACACTGTCTCCACTCCGCAGCATCAGGAATTCCAGTATGTCCGCCGAAAATGAACAGCGCGTGTATCTGCCCAACTCCCGCTCCTGCTTTGTCTGTGGCGAGGAAAACATCGCCGGCCTGCAGCTTCGATTCTTTGTGGAAGGCGACCGGGTCAAGACCTTGTTCAACCCGAAGGCCCACCACTGCGGCTATATGAACGTCGTGCATGGCGGTATCGTTGCCGCCCTGCTCGATGAAACCATCGCGTGGGCCGCAAACCGCGCTCTCGCGCGCATGACCGTCACGGCGGAGCTGAACCTGCGCTATCTTCGGCCTGTGCCCGGCGATCGCGAAACCATCGTATGGGCCGAGATCACCAAGTCCAACCGCCGCATCGCCTACGGGCAAGGCGCAATCATGGATCACACCGGCGAAACCTACGCCAAGGCCGAAGGCTCGTTTCTGCCGCTCTCCGCGGAGGAGACACTCGTGATCGACGGGCACCTTGTGTATCGCGGCGGCGAAGAGCGGGTCTTCGATTCGCTGCGCGCGGAACCATGAGCACGATCGCATTCGGATATCACTTCCGCTGCGCCGATGGCGAAAAGCAGGAGGCGACCTTCAATGTCGAGCTCGATGCAGCAACCCTGCAATATCGGCACAGGAGAACCGAAACGCCCCCGGCCTGGGCTGAGCTCACAGTCAGTCAATGTCGCTCCTGCCCGCTCAAACAGGAGGAGAGCCCGCAGTGCCCCGCCGCGCTCGTTTTTGTCGATATACTCGACGAGTTCGGCGAGTTGCTTTCGTTTACCGAAGTCGAGGTCACGGTCACCACGCGCGAGCGCACCATCACGTCAAAGACTTCCGTGCAGCGTGCCCTGAGCTCGCTCGTCGGTCTTTGCATGGCCACCAGCGGCTGCCCCATTCTCGCGCGCTTCAAGCCCATGGCAAGATTCCACCTTCCCGTCGCCACGCGCGAGGAAACCATGTTTCGTTCCGTTGGCGCATACCTGCTTGCGCAATACTTCCTCAAACAGCGCGGCAACGAACCCGACATGGACCTCAAAGGCCTCCGCGAAACCTATGATCTGATTCATCAGGTGAACGTCGGCCTCGCGAACCGCCTGCGCGAAATCCCGACGGGCGACGCGCACCTGAACGCCATCGTCATCCTGGATCTCTTCGCGCACGCGCTGCCCAGCTCGATTGACGAAGGCCTCGCGGAGATCGAACATATGTTCACTTCCTTCATCGAATCCGGCGCCATTCCGCGCCCGGAAGCGTGATCAAGCAGTAGGAGTTTTTTCGCAATGCGGTATGGACGATATCTCGAGATCGCCCTTGGCATTCTGTTCATCGTGTCCGCGGCGCTCAAAGCGCTCGACATCTATGCCTTCGCCGTCCAGGTGTCCGCGTACAACGTTGTCCGCGATCGCATGCTTGTCCAGGTAATCGCATACGCCATGATTGCGTTGGAGGCGGCGCTGGGCGCCGCGCTCCTGGGTGGATACCGCTTCAAAGGCCTTACCCACGCTGCAACCGGCGCGCTACTTGTCGTGTTCTCCGGGCTCATTGCCTACGCGTGGATTTTTCATGGTCTCGCCGACTGCGGCTGCTTCGGCGCCTACATCAAAATGGGGCCGGCATCATCCATCGCGAAAAATGTCGTGTTGCTGGTGGTGCTCGCAGCGGCGTGGTGGGGAACATCGCGCAATGCTTTGCACACTGCGCCCCCCGAAGGCGAAGCCGCGGAACTTCCTGCCGCGAAATCCACCTCGGGTCACATTATGGCTGCAATCGGCCTCGCTGTTGTTGGCGGCGCGTACGCGTTGAGCGACGCCCAGCAGACGCGAAATGTCACACCACCCACAACGTCAACAACGGAATCGCAGCAGGAAGCCGTCCAAGGCCGCTTTGCGAACTATGTACCTGAATTGGACGGCAACCAGTTTCCGCTCGCAACCGGCGAGCACCTCGTCGCGATGTTGAGCGCAAGCTGCGAACATTGCATGGAAGCCGTCGCCGTCTTGAACGAACTCGTGGACTTTCCGGACGTTCCGCCCGTCTCGGCACTCGTAATGGGAAATGAAGAGGAAATCAACGTGTTCAAAGCGACCACCGGCCCGATGTTCGCCGTGCAGGCCATCGACACGCTCGAGTTCATGGAACGTATCGGCTCGGCCCCGCCGCGCTTCTACATCATCCGCGACGGCGCGGAAGTTCGGCATCTCGATCCACAAGACCCTGAATCAAAAGCCATCCGCGATATTACGTTCGACGAACTGCTTGCATTCGCTACGCAAGACACGACTCCCTAACCCGCGCGTTGGTTTGAGCGTCGCCTCCAATACACTGCGATCATCGCCGCGGCGCATGTCACAATCCCCCAGGCCCCCAGTGCAGGCACCGATTTGCCGTCCAGGTTGGGGTTCACCGCGGCCGACATGAATGACTCAATCGTGCCGCCCACACTCTCGTTGTTCTGATACTCTTCCGCGTTCGTGACACCATCGCCATCCAGGTCGCCCGCACCCGAAAAAGGTTCGTCAGCCGTCTTCGTAATGACGAACGGCGTATACACGCCCGATAACGTAAATTGCAGCGCCCAGAAATCTGCCATGTCCTGAGACGTGATCATCAGCGCCGCGAGCGCATGGTGGAACGGCTGCAACTGCGCGTCATAGTTCGTTTCCGCTTGCAGCGAAGCTATGGCGTCAGCATAAGCCGAGTGCACAAGGTTCGAGTACGGGTGCGTCTGCACGCTCAACACATACGCGACCAATCCAACCTGATACAGATCGGGGAGCCCGTCTGCGTCGAGATCCGCGGTTTGATAGTCCTGGCTGATGCTGTCGTACAGCACTTCCATCTCCGCTTCGAACAACGCCAGGTAGTGCACCTGGATCGTTCCCGGCATGAACTTCACGACGTAAGATTCGCCCGTATCAATCCCATCGCCTTCAAATAATCGATCCGGCGCATTCACCGTAGTCACGAAATCGCTCGACATCGTGCGTCCCGCCAACAGAACATGGCCCACGCTGTCCACCGCGACGTGCCCTTCAGGCTCGCGTCCCGTCCCGCCAAGATAAGAGCAATATTTCAGGCTGCCCAACGTCGAATCGAACTGCGCCACAAATGCGTCCCGTGTTCCGCCCCCATAATTCGATTGCAGCGCAAGCGACGTAATCGGCAAGTTTGTCGTGCCGGTTTCGCCCGCAATCCAGATATTGCCGCCCGCATCGCGATCAAGGCTTAGCGCAATCATCGAACCGTTTCCCGCGCTTCCGCCAAGCAACGTTGACGCAACAATATCGTCTCCGCTTGCCGTCAACTGCGTCACCACCGCCGCACTGCTCGTCAACGTCGTCTGGTACGCGCCAGGTGTCGTCGGATAATCCGCGCTCTGCGTGTTTCCCGTCACGTATGCTTCGCCGCTCGGGTCGACCACCATGTCCCACGCCCAGTCCGTACCCGATCCGCCGATAAACGTCGAATAAACAAGCGCGCTGCCCGCCGCATTCAGTTTCAACGCAAAAATGTCGCGCGCGCCGTTAAACGTCTCGTCATACGCACCCGCGGTCGCTGGAAAATCCCCGGAGTAGGTAAATCCGGTCAAATACACCTCGCCCGCGGCGTTCGCATGCAAAGACATACCCTGGTCGCGGTCCGAGCCGCCGATATACGTCGCATACACCAGGCTTGAACCGTCCGCCGACAACTTGGCCACGAACACATCCCGCGATGCGTTCCCCGCACCCAGCGGTCCATTGTGCGTCTCATCGTAAGCGCCGGGCGTCGCCGGAAAGTCGTCGGATTCCGTTAGTCCCGTGATATAGACGTTCCCGCTCGCATCAAGCCCAAGGCGCGTCTTTTCCCAGGCCTCTTCATTGCCGCTCCCGCCAAGAAAAGTGGACCACACAAGGCTGCTGCCGTTCGCGCTCAGCTTCAAAAGATAAATGTCTTTTCCGCCGTTGTGCGTGCGATCATACGCACCCGGTGTCGTCGGAAAATTCGGCGATGCCGTCAACCCAAGGATGATCACTTCACCGGCGGCATTCACGTAGATCGCGTCCGGCTCTTCGTCATCGGGACCACCGATGAATGTTGAATACTCAATCTGACCCGTCACGCCGTCAATCTTCGTCACCCAGGTGTCGCCGCCATACTCCAACGCAGTGCCGCCGTTGTAACTCCGATCGTATGCGCCAAGCGTCGTCGGAAAATCCGAAGAACGCGTCGTGCCACAGACATAAATGTCGCCGTTGACGTCAGCAACCAGATCCTGATTGATGTCCTCCGAAATTCCACCCAGGAACGTGCTCCACACCAGCGAATTCGGATTGTCCGCGCGCGCCACAAAAGTGGTTGCGGCCATCGCGATCAGAGCCCATACCAAAGGACGCATACCACACCCCCGTCAAAATTGAAGTACCCGGAAAACCTCGGCCGCACCGGCCAAAGTACAACCACACACTGAGCAAAACTGTAGAAGCATCCGGGAAATTAGTCAACGGCGCGCGACCATTATTCGCACTTTCAGGATCGCGCCGCGCAAAAAAAGAAGTCCCGCTGAATGCCGCGACGGAGTGGATTACCCACAGCATTCAGCGGGAAACTTCCCCCGCGATTAAGACCCCGCTAACACGCCCCGCCAGCCGCCATGGCCCCAATCAAACCACGCTGCCGATCGAGCTTTGATTCGACCTGCGCCACGAACTCGTCAGAGAGTTCCAGCGCTTCGGCGCTCATGGGTTCGATTTCACAGGGGGCGTTCGCGTTCATCGAGCGGATTCCTGCGCGGTTGCACAAACAATCCGCCACATGCGCCGCGTGGGTCAGCATGTGGGGATTGTGTATGGCGCTTGGCGAATGGTGCATCTCAATGCTCTGCACAATCGCCGGAGGCAGACCCCAGCGCCCTGCGAGCCATGCGCCGATGTCGCAGTGGGTGTATCCGTCGAGCATTTCCCGTTCCGCGTCGACGTGGGAATACCCATCATCTTCAATGAGCCGTGCAATTGCGATTGCCGACTCCGGAAACTGCTGAACAATCACCGCCTTGCCAATGTCGTGCAGGAGTCCTGCCACGTGCGCCCCCGCGATCTGCGGTTTGCTATTATGCAAACGCGTTTCAAGGCAACTCGCCACAACAGAACACGCCAGACTGTGCCGCCATAACATATGCAGCGCCCGCGCAGTCGTATGGTCGCGTCCAAACATGTTGATGACCGAAATGGCGAGCGCAAGCCGCTCCACTTCGTCAAACCCAAGGATGACGACCGCGTCGGATATCGTGCGGATCTGCCGGTGGAACCCATAGTAGCTGGAGTTCACTGTGCCAAGTATTTTGAGGGTTAGCGCCTGGTCGGAAGCGACAACTTCCGCGAGGTCCAACGCCGTCGCCGATTCGTCTTGCACGATGGACAGGATTCGGACGAGCGTTGAAGGAAGTGTTGCGACGTCGTCAAGCGCCCAAACGCGCTCGCGAACGCCTAGATCGGTGAGTTGTGCCATTTGAACCTGTCCTCCCCGCGGGAACAGAAACTAGATTCCACCAGCACCATAGCGAATCTCGTCAACCGCACTATAATTGTAGATCGAATACAGCTTCTCGTCAATGGCGCAACGCGTCTCTCAACATGCAAACGCGCTAACCCTCCACTGACCGCCAAGATACAACCCTTGCAGATTTCGTGGTTATTTCAAGCGTTTTCGTCGAAATCCCGTCGCCCCGCGCAACCTCACAAAAAGGCCCCTCGGATTCCACCTACACCTTGAAAACGCGCACCGCATTTTCCCGCAAGAATAGTGCTTCAATTGCCTCCGGCAAACCAAGGTTTCGTGCGTCTTCCGCGCATTTGTCGACCCGCAACTGCGGAAAATTGCTTCCGAATAGCACCTTTGTCTTGCCGTACGTTTGCATGTACTGCTGCAACTGAAATGGATAGTAGCGCGGCAACCATGCCGAAGTGTCGATATACACGTTCTCGTGTTTCCAGGCGAGTCCGATCATCTCCTCCGTCCACGGATAACCGATGTGCCCGGCCACAATCGTCAACTCCGGAAAGGTAAGCGCAACTTCGTCCAGATACGGGACCGGCCGTCCCACCTCCGATGGCATCAGTGGGCCCGTATGCCCTACTTGCGTACAAAACGGAACTCCCAATTCGATGCACTTCACATAAAGCGGATAATACAGCTTGTCGTTAGGCGGGCGATTCCACAGCCACGGCACCACGCGCAATGCCTTAAAGCCAAGCTCCACCACGGCGCGTTCCAACTCCCGAACAGCCTCGACCGGCTTCCCGAGATCGACAGTCGCAACTCCCACGAATCGATCCGGGTACTCCCGCACAATCCCCGCGATGTCATCGTTCGTATAAATCCACCTACCCGGCCTGCACCACGCACAGAGCATTAGCTTTTCCACATTGCCGCGATCCATCATCGCGACGATATCCGCGGTCGACATGCCCGTCTTCAAGAGGTCTTTGCTGCCTGATTGTTCGAAAAGGCGCGCAATCTCCGGAATACGCTCAAACCGATCCGCCCAAACCGGCTGCGCCCATACGTCAATCACGCTCGTTTTGTTCGCCATGTCGAATCCCCCCCTGACCGACAGTCTCGCATAGGTCGCAAAAGGAGGGAAAGGCACGCCAAACCTTCCGGCGACTAGCAAAACGATTTTTATTGATCAAAAGCGGTTAATTGTGTAAACTACCCTTTGATTGGCATGCAGAACAATAGAGCGGTTCGGTATGCGCGCGACGGGGTTTGTGGTCTAACTTCTATCTTGCGAGGTGGTTATGTCTAAGCGTTCCGGATTTACTTTGATCGAACTTCTGGTAGTTATAGCAATCATTGGTATTCTCGCCGCCATCCTTTTGCCGGCTCTTGCCCGAGCACGCGAAGCCGCCCGTCGCGCAAGCTGTCAAAACAACCTCAAGCAAATCGGCTTGGTTATGTTCATGTATGCCAGCGAAGCGAAGGATAAGTTTCCCCCCCGCCAAACGTATAGATGCAACGGCACGCTCAGCCCCGAAATGATCTTCAGCGGCGATGCGGTAATTCCCGAATACCTCACCGACTATAACGTCGTGTGGTGCCCCTCATGGACCGCGCAGGCCGATCCGCTGGCCCGCTATGACGTCGAAAAGGGCAACAAGAACGGAATCATCGAACCCTGCGAGATTTCGAAAGAACCCTACGACTACACCGGATGGCTCATCTTGCAAGACATCAATATCCTTGGCCCGCTCGTAGGTACGTCGGGCACCGGCCCCGGTGGGCGCTTTGAAGAAGCCGAATACCTCAACACCCCCTGGGGCGAACTCGCGATGGAAAACGTCGCAACGTTTGGCGCGGCAAGCGACAAAGACTTTGAAGTATCCGCCACGTACGCGGGCACACAGGTCGGCGGCGGCGACGTGATTCGCCGGCTCAAGATTGGTGTCGAGCGTTTCATGATCACGGACATCAATGATCCAACCCGTTCAACCACCGCGGCAAGCTCGGTTCCAGTAGTCTGGGATCATATTTCGACAGCAGCGAAAGATTTCGCGCATGTTCCCGGCGGGGCAAACATTCTGTACATGGATGGCCACGTCGAGTTCGTAAAATATCCTGGCGCGAAATTCCCCATGACCACCGACAGCGCAAGAACATTCGGACGCTTCAACCGTCCCTTCGACGGATTCTAAAGGAAACAGAAAACAAAGCGGCGCGCGTTACCGATTTGGTAACGCGCGCCGCTGTTTTTCCAAACTGGAATCGAAAATCTACTGCGCAACCGCCAGTTCGTTGGGCAGCTTGAAATGCACGTCTTCCATCATCACTTCCGATTCCACCACCTCAACTGGCCCGCGCGCCTTGAAATAATCAATTACGCCCTGCACCAGCGTCTCCGGGGCCGAAGCACCCGCCGTCAACAGCAGCGAATCAACACCCTCGAACCAGGCATCTTCGATCATTTGCGCGGAACTTATTAAATACGCGCGCTGTCCTTTCGCGTGGCAGATTTCGGCGAGTCGGTTCGAGTTTGCGCTCTCACGATCGCCGACCACGAGCACAATGTCCACTTGCGAAGACAACGCATTCACCGCCGCCTGACGGTTGGTTGTTGCGTAACAAATGTCTGACTTCGGCGGGCCTTGAATATTTGGATACTTGCGCTTCAGCGCAAGTATTACGCGATCACAATCTTCCACGCTCAACGTAGTCTGCGTGATGTACGACACTTTGTCTGGATTCGCGACTTCCAGGCGGTCTACATCTTCCTGCGTAAACACAAGCCGAATATTCTCCGGCGCCCAGCCCATCGTGCCGACGGTTTCATCGTGACCTTCTTCGCCAATCAGCACAATCGTGAAATCGCGAGAGGCAAACCGCCGCGCCTCATTGTGTACCTTCTCCACAAGCGGACACGTCGCGTCTATCACTTCCATCTTGTATTTTTCGGCATACGCATACCGCTCCGGTCCTACGCCATGCGCGCTGAACAGCAGGTGCGAACCCTCCGGCACTTCTTCGAGCGTCTTGACGAATACCGCGCCCTTGGCTTTCAAATCATTTACAACATGCGCGTTATGCACGATGTCATTGAG
>ERZ761602.5920-NODE-5920-length-14107-cov-4.553444_pt1 | contig 14107 bp, 12 predicted proteins | sample MGYA00512165_ERZ761602 | MGnify/ENA primary metagenome ERZ761602 (study PRJEB28899, sample SAMN02445085) | bioreactor sludge metagenome | biome: EBPR sludge; isolation source: Thorneside wastewater treatment plant | place: Australia: Brisbane, Thorneside...
ATCTCGAAGTGAAGCTGCGGTTCGTCCACGGAGCCGGTCTTGCCGACACGGGCGATGGGGTCGCCCTGGCGCACGGTGTCGCCGCGGATCACGAGCAGGTCTTCGGCGTGCGCATAGGCCGTCACCCAGCCGCCGTCGTGTTTCAGCAGCACGAGGTTGCCGAAACCCTCGACAGCGTTTCCGGCATAGGCCACGACGCCGTTCGCCGCCGCGCGGATCGGTGCCCCGGCCGGGGCGCGGAGGTTGATGCCGTCGTTGTAGAGGCCGCCGGATTTCGCGCCGAAACGGCTGATGAGCTTGCCCTCTACCGGTGCGGCGAAACGGCCATTGAAAGCCGGGGTTGGCGGCAGCGCGGCCACCGCCTGCGGCGGCGCGGTTTCGCCCGCCGGGTGCGCGGCGGCGGCGGCTTCGGTCGCGGCGGGTTCGCTGCCGGTGATGAGGTCGTCGATGTCGATGGTGAAGGCGGCGGCGCGTTCGGCGAGCGTCATCTCGCGCACCTGCGCCTTCGTGGGCAGCCGCAGCCGCTGGCCGACGCGCAGCGTGTAGGGCGCCTTCAGTTCGTTGGTCGCGACGATGCCTTCCCAGTCCGCACCATAGGCGCGCGCGATGGTGATGCCCGTCTCGCCCGCCTTCACCGTGTGATAGCGCCCGCCGGGAATGTTCAGCGCCTGCCCCACCTCGATCGTGTAGGGCGGCGCGATCCGGTTCGCCTGCGCGATCGCCTGTACGGAGGAGCCCGTGCGCTCGCCGATGCGGGAGAGCGTATCGCCGCGCGCGACGGTGACCGTCTGCTGCGGCACGTCGACAGCGTCCGCCACCACCTTCACCGGCTTCCAGGGCGCGCGCTTGGGAGCCGCCGGTGTCACCGGCGCGGGTGTGGCGGCGCTTTCGATCGGCTTCTTCGGCGTCGGCACGGGAAATTGCGGGCGCGACGGTGCCGAGCAGGCGGCGGCGAGAAGCAGGGCGAAAGGAACGGCGAAGCGGAACATGGAGATGTCTCTAACCCGGCGAGACGCGGATTTGAATCGTCGAAAGCGCCTAGCCGAGGTGTTTCACCGCATCGCGCAGTGCGTCCAGCGTCTCGTAGTGCGTGAGGTCGAGGTGCAGCGGCGTCACGGCGATCAGGCCTTCGTGCGTCGCCTGCAGATCGGTGAGGTGTCCGGCTTCCGAAGCCTCGCGGCCGAGGCCGAACCAGTAATAAGTGAAGCCGCGCGGATCGACGCGTTCCTCGATGGCGGTGGCGCCGTAGTCGCGGAAGCCCTGTTCGGTCACGCGCACGCCCTTCACCGCGTCCGGCGCGACGGCGGGGAAATTCACGTTCATCAGCACGCCCTTGGGCCATGTCTTCGCGGCGAGCGCGCGCACGACCGTGGCGCCCCACTTGGCCGCCGTCTCGAACGCCTGCGCCGCGCGCATCTCGCCGAGGCACTGGCTGAGCGCGATGGCGGGAATGCCGTAGAGCGTCGCTTCCATCGCCGCGGAGACGGTGCCCGAATAGGTGACATCCTCGGCAAGGTTCGCACCGCGGTTGACGCCCGATAGCACGAGGTCGGGCAGATTGTCCTTCATCAGGAGGCCAAGCCCCATCATCACGCTGTCGGTCGGCGTGCCGCGCACCGCAAAGCGCCGCTCGCCGTGCTTCTGCAGGCGGATCGGCTGCGTCAGCGTCAGCGAGTGCCCAGCGCCCGATTGCTCCTCGGCGGGCGCGACCACCCAGATGTCGTCGCTGAGTTCGCGCGCGATCGCCTCAAGCACCGCCATGCCGGGGGCGTGGTAGCCGTCGTCGTTGGTGAGCAGGATTCTCACGGCCGCAGCGCCTCCAGCCCGCCCATATAGGGGCGCAGCGCCTCGGGGATCGTCACCGATCCATCTGCCTGCTGGTAATTCTCCAGCACCGCGACGAGCGTGCGGCCCACGGCGAGCCCGGAGCCGTTCAGCGTGTGGACGAACGCCGTGCCCTTCTCACCCGCCGCGCGGTGACGCGCGTTCATGCGCCGTGCCTGGAAGTCCCCGCAGTTGGAAACGCTCGAAATCTCGCGGTAGCAGCCCTGCCCCGGCAGCCAGACCTCAAGATCGTAAGTCTTGCGCGACGCGAAGCCCATGTCGCCGGAACACAGCAGCATCACGCGATAGGGAAGCCCAAGCGCCTGTAGGATTCCCTCGGCGCACTGCGTCATCCACGCATGTTCTGCCTCGGATCGGTCGGCCGCCGCGATCACCACCATTTCGACCTTCTCGAACTGGTGCTGGCGGATCATGCCCTTGGTGTCCCGCCCTGCCGAGCCTGCCTCGGCGCGGAAGCAGGGGGAGAGCGCGGTCAGGCGCAGCGGCAGGCTCGCGGTGTCGAGGATCTCGCCCGCCACGAGATTCGTGAGGCTCACCTCGGCGGTCGGGATCAGCCAGCGGCCGTCTGTCGTCTGGAACAGGTCTTCGGCGAACTTCGGAAGCTGGCCGGTGCCGTACACCGCCTCGTCGCGCACCAGCAGCGGCACGGCGGTTTCGGTGAAACCGTTCGCGATCTGCCGGTCGAGCATGAACTGCGCGAGCGCGCGGTGCAGGCGGGCGACGCCGCCGCTCATCACCGCGAAGCGCGCACCGGAAAGCTTGGCGGCCCGCTCGAAATCGAGGCCGAGCAGCGCGGCGACGGCATCGTGCTCCTTCGCTTCGAAATCGAAGGCACGCGGCTCGCCCCACGTCTTCAGCACCACGTTCGCGGTTTCGTCCGGTCCCTCCGGCACATCGGCGGCGGGCAGGTTCGGAATGGCCGAAAGCCGCGCGTTCAGCGCCTCGGAAAGTTCCCGTTCCTTCGCTTCGAGGTCGGGGATGCGCGTCTTGAGTTCACTCACCTCGGCCATCAGCGCGGCGGCGGTCGCCTCATCCTTCTGCGCCTTCGCGGCACCGATCGCCTTCGAGGCTTCGTTGCGGCGGGTGAGCGCGGCCTGTAGCGTCGTTACGGTTTCACGCAGTGCGGTGTCTTCGCCAAGGATTTCCGCTGACAAGGGCGTGAGGCCTTTGCGCGCTAGACCCAGATCAAATTCGGCGGGGTTTTCCCGGATATAACGGATGTCATGCATGGCGAAGGCTCTATGGAACGGGCGCCTTTGGGTCGCAACCGGTTTCGCCATGCTGCGTTGAAGCTTCGCACACAGGCCGAAAAGGGAGACGCCATGATCCTCCAGCACAAGACCGAGATTTGCGTCGCCGACGGGCGCAAGCTGCTGCTGCTCGTCAACGAGGGCGACACGAAGTTCCCCGATCTGCAGGTGATCCGTGAGGAAGAGCAGGACCTGCGCCCCGATCGCGAGCTTTCAAGCGACAGACCGGGCCGCAGCGTCCAGAGCGTCGGTGCGCGCCGCAGCAGCTACGAAGAAACCGATTTCAAACAGCTCGCCGAGGATCGTTTCGCAGCGGACGTCGCCGATATCCTGAAAAAGCGTGCACTGGCGGGGAAAACAGACCGCCTTGTCGTGATCGCGCCGCCCGCCACGCTTGGCGAGATGCGCAAGCATTACCACAAGGAAGTCGTGGACCGCATCGTCGCCGAAATCGCCAAGGAGGCGACCAATCTGCCGCCCGATGCCATCGCCGCGATGGTGGAGGCCGCGTAAGTCCGCTTGGCGGGCATGGGCGTCCGCGCTATGCGAGGCGTCCATGCAGCCCGCCATCGAAATCCGCGACCTCGAAAAAACCTATTCGGACGGCAAGCGCGCGCTGAAGGGCGTCAGCTTCGATGTGCCGCGCGGCCAGATCTTCGGCCTGCTCGGCCCCAATGGCGCTGGCAAGTCGACGCTCATCAACATCCTCGCCGGCCTTGTGAACAAAACCGGCGGCACCGCGCGCATCTGGGGCTTCGACATCGACGCGGACCGCAGGAACGCCAAGCGCGCCATCGGCATCGTGCCGCAGGAGATTCTGTTCGACGCCTTCTTCACGCCCTTCGAGGCGCTGGAGATTCAGGCCGGGCTCTACGCCGTGCCGAAGGCCGAGCGCCGCTCGATGGAAATCCTCCGCGCACTCCGCCTCGAAGACAAGGCGCACGCCTACGCCCGCACGCTCTCCGGTGGCATGAAGCGGCGGCTCCTCATCGGCAAGGCGCTCGTTCACAATCCGCCGATCCTCATTCTCGACGAGCCCACCGCGGGCGTCGACATCGAGCTTCGTCAGCAGCTCTGGTCCTATGTGCGCCAGCTCCACGCAGCGGGCACCACGGTCGTGCTCACCACGCACTATCTCGAAGAGGCCGAGGAGCTTTGCGACCGCATCGCGATCATCAACAACGGCGAGGTCGTGGCGAACGACGAGACGCACGCGCTCCTTGCGAGCGCGCAGGAAAAGTGCCTGATCGTCACGGTGGATCGCGATCTGGATAGCCCGCCCGCCGGGCTTCCTGCCGAGAAGGTGGAGGTAAAGGGCGCCCGCCAGCTCATCCTCACCTACAATCGCAGCGCGCTCACCGCCGGCGAGCTTCTGCAGGCGATCAGCGCCACCGGCCTCGGCGTCGTCGACGTCTCGACCCGCGAGGCGGACCTCGAAGACGTGTTCCTCCACCTCACGCAGCAGCAGGCGGCATGACGACAGAGTTCGACGTTCTCGTCATCGGCTCCGGCGCGGCCGGGCTCACCTGCGCACTCAATCTCGCGCAGCATTTCCGCGTCGGCGTGCTCTCGAAGGCTGACCTGTCGGCCGGGTCCACGGCGTGGGCGCAAGGCGGCATCGCCGCCGTGCTGGAGCCGGGCGACACGTTCGAAAGCCATATCGAGGATACGATGGTGGCGGGCGCCGGGCTCAACCACCGCGACATCGTCGAGTTTGTCGTCGAGAACGCCCCCGCCGCGATCGAACGCCTCGCCGAGATCGGTGTGCCCTTCAACGAAGGCGGCACGGAACGCTGGCACCTGACGCGCGAAGGTGGCCACAGCCACCGCCGCATTGTGCACGTCGACGATGCCACGGGCTGGGCCGTTCAGCAGGCGCTCGAAAAGGCCGCCGCGGCCAGCCCGAACATCACGCTGCTTCCGGACAGGGTCGGCATTGACCTCGTCACCAGCCGCCACGGCGAGCGCTATTCGGGCGATGGCCACGTCTGGGGCGTCTACGCGCTCGATCGCGCCACCGGCCGTGTCGAGACGCTGACGGCGCGCGCCACCGTGCTTGCCACCGGCGGCGCGGGCCGCACCTATCTGTTCTCCACCGCCCCGCGCGGTGCCACCGGCGACGGCATCGCCATGGCGTGGCGCGCGGGCTGCCGGGTCGCCAACATGGAATTCATGCAGTTCCACCCGACCTGCCTCTACAACCTCGAGGTCAAGAATTTCCTCATCACCGAGGCGGTGCGCGGCGAGGGCGGCCACCTGAAGCTGCCCCCCGGCGTCCCCGGCGGCGGCGAGCGTTTCATGCCGCGCTTCGACAGTCGCGCCGAGCTTGCCCCGCGCGACATCGTCGCCCGCGCGATCGACCACGAGATCAAGCGCCTCGGCCTCGATTACGTGCACCTCGATATCAGCCACCGCGAACCGGAATTCGTGAAGCACCACTTCCCGAACATCTACGAAAAGCTGCTCGGCCTCGGCATCGATATGACGAAAGCGCCGATCCCGGTCGTCCCCGCGCAGCATTACACCTGCGGCGGCGTCGTCATCGACCGCGACGGCCGCACCGACCTCCCCGGCCTCTATGCGGCGGGTGAGGTCAGCCACTCCGGCCTCCATGGCGCGAACCGCCTCGCCTCCAACTCGCTCCTCGAATGCTTCGTGTTCGGCGAGGCGGCGGCGAAGCACATCACGGCGAGTTGGGACGGGCTCGCATCGCCGCCGCCGATCCGCGCGTGGGACGAGAGCCGCGTCACCGATTCGGACGAAGAGGTCGTCATCAAGCAGAACTGGACGGAAATCCGCCGGTTCATGTGGAACTATGTCGGCATCGTCCGCACCACCAAGCGGCTGGAGCGTGCGCAGCACCGCATCAAGCTGCTGACCGGCGAGGTCGAGGATTTCTACGGCCACTTCCGCGTGACGCCCGACCTCATCGAGCTTCGCAATCTTCTCACGGCCGCCGACCTCATCGTCCGCTCCGCGCTCCGCCGCCACGAAAGCCGCGGTCTCCACTACACGCTCGATTATCCGCAGCCGTCATCCTCGGCAGAGGACACGGTGCTGATCCCGTAGCTTCTCATTGTACGGCGTTCCTGTATCAGGGCGCTCATGATCGATCCGACGCTCGCCGCCGACATTCGCGAAATCGCATCACTTCAGGGGACGTTCCGTCTCCGCTCCGGACAAATCTCTCGGACATACTTCGACAAGTATCGTTTCGAGGCGAACCCCGCCCTGCTCAGAAGAGTGGCGAACGAAATGATTCCGCTGCTTCCGGCCGATACGGAAGTCCTCGCAGGTCTGGAACTCGGAGGCGTTCCGATTGCGACGGCCGTCTCGCTGGCGACCGGCCTCCCGGCTGCCTTTGTGAGGAAGGAAGCGAAAGAATACGGAACCTGTCTGGCTGTGGAGGGCGCCGACGTGCGCGGCAAACGGGTCGTCCTTATCGAGGATGTGATAACGACGGGCGGCGCGGTCGTCGACGCCACGCGTCTGGTGAACGCCGCCGGTGCCGACATCATCGGCGTCGTTTGTGCGATCTGGCGAGGGAATGGGAAACCCGCGATCGCGGCGTTGCCGGACATGCCTGTCACGGCCGCGATGACAGCGGCCGATCTGGGCGGGTGACCGTCTGCCGCTGATCTGATCGCGTGATCGGGGCGGCCGTTACCCCGCCGCTCGCCAACGCGGCGCCCGCTTGCTAAACGCACTTCATGACCGACGCCCCCCAGCATCTCTACCTCGTCGACGGGTCGAGCTTCATCTTCCGCGCCTATCACCGCCTGCCGCCGCTCACCGATCCCGAAGGCACGCCGGTCAACGCCGTGTTCGGCTTTACGGCTATGCTCTGGAAGCTGATCGAGGAGCTGAACCGCGGCGAGGGGCCGACGCATCTCGCCGTCATCCTCGATGCCTCGAAGCACAGCTTCCGCATGGAGCTGTACCCTGAATACAAGGCGAACCGGCCGGAGCCGCCCGAGGATCTGATCCCGCAGTTCCCGCTGATCCGCGATGCCGTGCGCGCCTTTTCGGTGCCGTGCATCGAGGAGATTGGCATCGAGGCGGACGACATCATCGCCGCCTATGCCGTGAAGGCGCGCGACGCCGGCATGAAGGTCACCATCGTCTCTTCGGACAAGGACCTGATGCAGCTCGTCGGCGGCGGCATCGACATGCTCGATACCATGCGCGACCTCCGCATCGACGTGGCGCATGTCGAGGAGAAGTTCGGCGTGCCGCCCGAGAAGGTCGGCGACGTTCTGGCGCTGATGGGCGATGCGGTCGACAACATTCCGGGCGTGCGCGGCGTCGGCCCCAAGACGGCAACGCAGCTCATCCAGGAATACGGCGACGTCGAGACGTTGATCGCTCGCGCCGGCGAGATCAAGCGCGACAAGCTGCGCGAGATGATTCAGTCGAGCGTCGACGACATCCGCATGTCGCGCGTGCTGGTCACGCTCAAGATCGACTGGCCGCTTCCGGAGCCGATCGAGACCTTCGCGCTCAAGGATCCGCCGCACGAGCCGCTTTCGGCGTTCTTCACGAAGCACGGCTTCCGCACGTTGCTCTCCAAGCTCGGCAAGCACGCGGCCGTGGAAGCGGCAGGCGGCGCGCCGGGTGCGGCGCTGCCCCCGCCCGACGCCTTCTCGCCGGCGCTGTTGCCCTTCGAGCACGACAAGTACGAGACCATCGCGACGCTTGAGGCGCTCGACCGCTGGATCGCCGAGGCGTTCGCGGCAGGCACCGTCGCCGTCGATACCGAGACGGACAATCTCGATGCGATGCGCGCCAATCTCGTCGGCGTCAGCCTCGCGACCGCGCCGAACCGCGCCTGCTACATCCCGCTCGGCCATGTCGCGAGCGAGGGCCTGCTCGGCGAAACACCGGTGCAGGTGGACCGGGCGGAAGCGCTCGTCCGGCTGAAGCTGCTGCTCGAAGACCCCGCGACGCTGAAGGTCGGCCAGAACCTCAAGTACGACATGCTCGTGCTCGCGCGGCAGGGCATCGGAATCGCACCGTTCGACGACACGATGCTGATTTCCTACGCGCTCGATTCGGGCAAGGCGCTCGAAAACGGCGGCCCGATGGGCCACGGCATGGACGGGTTGTCTGAGCGTTTGCTCGGCCACAAGCCGATCCCGTTCAAGCAGGTCGCGGGCACCGGCAAGGCGCAGGTTACTTTCGACAAGGTGCCGCTCGACGCTGCGACGAAATACGCCGCCGAGGATGCCGATTGCACGCTCCGCCTCTGGCAGCATTTGAAGCCGCGCCTGTGGCGGGAGCATGTGACCGGCGTCTACGAAACGCTCGAACGCCCGCTCGCACCGGTACTGATGCGCATGGAACGGCGCGGCATCAAGGTGGACCGCGCGGCGCTCGCGCGCCTTTCGGCGGATTATGCGCAGGGCCTCGAACGGCTCGAGGCGGAAATCCACACGCTCGCGGGTGGGCCGTTCAACGTCGCCTCTCCGCGCCAGCTCGGTGAGATCCTGTTCGAGCAGATGGGGCTTCAGGGCGGCAAGAAGTCCGCCAAGACGGGTGCTTACTCCACCGATGTCGACGTGCTCGATCGGCTCGCCGGCGAAGGCGTTCCGATCGCGCAGAAGGTGCTGGACTGGCGGCAGCTCGCCAAGCTCAAGTCCACCTACACCGATACGCTGCAGGAACAGATCAACCCCGAAACGGGCCGCGTGCACACGAGCTACGCGCTCGCCTCCACCACGACGGGGCGTCTCTCCTCCACCGATCCCAACCTCCAGAACATCCCCGTTCGTACGGAAGAAGGCCGCAAGATTCGCGACGCCTTCGTGCCGGAAGCGGGCAATGTGCTGCTTTCGGCGGACTACAGTCAGATCGAGCTCCGCCTCCTCGCCGAGATCGCCGAGATTCCACAGCTTCGACAGGCGTTCGCGGACGGGCTCGACATTCACGCCATGACCGCGTCCGAGATGTTCGGCGTGCCGATGGCGCAGATGACGCCGCTCGTCCGGCGTCAGGCGAAGGCGATCAACTTCGGCATCATCTACGGCATCTCGGCGTTCGGCCTCGCGCGCAACCTCGGCATCGATCGCGGTGAGGCGGGCGATTACATCAAGCGCTACTTCGAGCGCTTCCCGGGCATCCGCGATTACATGGAGCGCACCAAGATGGGCGCGCGCGACATCGGCTATGTCGAAACATTGTTCGGCCGCCGCATCCACACCCCGCTCATCAAGTCCTCGAACCAGGCCGAGCGTGCCTTCGGCGAGCGCGCTGCGATCAACGCGCCGCTGCAGGGCACGGCGGCGGACATCATCCGCCGCGCGATGATCCGCATCGAAGATGCGCTGGAGGCGGAAAGCCTCGCCGACGCACGGATGCTGCTGCAGGTGCACGACGAACTCGTGTTCGAGGTTCCCGTGGACAAGGCTGCCGCGGCCGGCGCCATCATCAAGCGCGTGATGGAGGAAGCCTGCGCGCCGGTGGTGGAAATGACTGTCCCGCTCGTCGTCGAGGTCGGCACCGGTCAAAACTGGAACGCCGCCCACTGATTGGCACTGTAACGGTTCCGCCATTTCACTGTCACCAAAGCGTCATCGAACGCGCCTAGGGGCGGCGTCAGAAACAGGTCGTCCTTGAAGCGGAGACGGAATCCCATGCGCATCACCAGCCTTGCTCTTGCCGGTATCGGTCTTCTGGCGCTCGCCGCCTGCGATTCGTCCCCCGCGCCCACGCCGCCGCAGGGCGGTGACACGGCTGCGACTGGCGGCATCAACGTCTCCGGTCCCGCGCTCCGCATCGTCGGTTCGTCCACCGTCTACCCGTTCACCACGGCGGTTGCCGAGAATTTCCGCCGCAAGTATCCGGCGGCGGCCGCGCCGATCGTCGAGTCGACCGGCACCGGCGGCGGCATCAAGCTGTTCTGCGGCGGTGTCGGTACGCAGCACCCGGATGTCGCCAATGCCTCGCGGCGCATCAAGAAGAGCGAGGTCGAGCTTTGCAACGCGAACGGCGTCAAGCAGATCGTCGAGGTTCAGGTCGGTCTGGACGGCATCGCCATCGCGCAGTCGAAGTCCGATGCGCATCTCGACGTGACGCCCGCGCAGATTTTCCTCGCGCTCGCCGCCACGAAGCCGGACGGTTCGAAGAACACCGTCACCACCTGGAACCAGATCGATCCAAAGCTCCCCAACCGCAAGATCGAAGTGCTCGGCCCGCCGCCGACCTCGGGCACGCGCGACGCCTTCAACGAGCTCGTGATGGAGGCGGGCTGCTCCACCTTCCCGAACCTGAAGGCGCTGAAGGACTCGAACGAGGACGAATACAAGACGCGCTGCACCAAGCTCCGCGAGGACGGCATCTATGTGGAAGCCGGCGAGAACGACAATCTCATCGTCCAGAAGCTCGTCGCCAACCCCACTGCGGTCGGCATCTTCGGCTACTCCTATCTTGAAGAGAACCTCGACAAGATCGAAGGCGTGAAGATGAACGGCATCGCGCCGGAATACGAAGCGATCGCGAGCGGTGCTTATCCGGCCTCACGTCCGCTCTACATCTACGTGAAGGGCGAGCACGCGCGTGCCAAGCCTGCGCTCGCGGTGTTCCTGCAGGAATATACGAGCGAGGCGGCGTTCGGGCCGGAGGGCTATCTCAAATCGCGCGGCCTCATCGCCGAGCCGGATGCCGAGCGCAAGGCGAGCGCCGCCGCGGCTGCCGCGCTGACCCCGCTCGATATCACCGCGCTCAAATAGGCGTCAGTTCAGCCTGAGTTCGTGGTCGACAAAGCGGTATTCGGCCGGGCGGATCGATGCGCCGTGCATGATCCGCACCGAATGCAGCATTCCGTCGATACTGTGCGACCAGAAATCGAGGAACCGGATCAGCCGCGGAAAGCGCGGCGCCATATCCAGCGTCTGCCACGTGAAGCTCTGCAGCACGTGCGGGTGATCCGGCATATGGTAGAGGATATCGGCGGTCAGCGGGCGCCAGTCCTGCATCTGCCGGACGAAATCGCCATCAACCCCGTGCGGTACGTCATCGTGCATCGCAAGTTCCTTTCCTGTGGAACCTAGGCACAGGGAATCATGCCGTCACACGACTGTAAATATCCTTAACGTGCGGAGTGAAAACCGTCGCTGGTGCCCACGGCCGGAATCGAAATTTTGAAAATTCATCAAATATTGCAGCTAGATGAGCGTATCTAACGTAGCCATCGTACCGTCGAAAGTACCGTCAAATTTGGGCCTTTCAGTTCGATTCCCAAACCATGTACTTTTCTCTTAGCGTCACATGCTCTGTCTACGTAACGTCAGGCTGGTCTTGAGGCAGCACCCGCCGCCATCGCGGACATTCGACCGCAAATATAAGCTTCCCGACAGCTGACGTTTGTTCATCGGCCAATATTGTGGAGGCGCACATATTCCATGGCTGCCAGACGATGCCGAGCGTTGCCAGGCCGCCGCTCTTTCCGGTTCTTCCTCTTCTATAGGACTGATGATTGGGAACCGAGAGTTCCAGTCAGAAGGACCCTAAGACATGAACCAGCAAATTGGCCGACATCCTGACCCTATCGCTGATGGCAGGCGCCCCGGAGCGCCAGATCCCGGCCATGGCGAAGATCGCGGCAAGCAGACGACCGAGATCATCGTAAATGCCCGCGAACGCTCGGTGCGCGACGAAAAAGTCACCTTCGAGCAAATCGTCCGCATCGCCTTTCCGCAGAACGAGCCGCAGCCGGGCCAACCTTTCGTCTACTCAATGACCTATCGGCGCGCTGCGTCGATCCCTCATGCCGGTGAATTGGGTCCCGGCGGCATTGTTACTGTGAAGAAAGGAACCATCTTTAATGTCACGCGAACCGTTCAGTCTTAGTCCCGACCTGAAGCGACTGCGTGACGAGGGCTACGCCGTTCAGATTAAGGGCAATCTGCTCGTTCTGACCGGCGTGCCTTATGTCGATGCTACTCGTGAGCTTCGCAGCGGGACCCTCATCTCGACGCTTGTCATGGCAGGCGATGTGAGCTGCCGGCCCGATACGCATGTCGTCTGGTGGGACGGGGATTTTCCCTGCACCCCCGACGGCGCCCAAATCTACGCGCTGCGTCACCGTGATCAGCGTTGCGACCTCGGTCACGGCGTAAGCGCAAGTCACAGTTTTTCAAACAAACCTGTCGAAGGATATCAGGATTATCATCACAAGATGACGACCTACGTGGCCGTAATTTCTGGTTCGGCTGCGACGCTGGCACCGGGAGCTAATGCCCGCCCCTATGCGGTGCCCGAGCCCGAAGATGATAGCCCTTTTCACTATACCGAAACAGCGTCATCTCGTGCCGGCATCGGTGCACTGATGGATAAGCTCGCACCCGAAAGGATCGCGATAATCGGCTTGGGCGGCACTGGCTCCTACGTTCTCGACTTCGTGGCGAAAACGCCGGTTGCCGAGATCCATCTGTTCGATGGGGATACCTTTCTCCAGCACAACGCCTTCCGTGCTCCCGGTGCTTCATCGATCGAGGAACTTCGCAAGGCCCCGCTCAAAGTTGATTATTTTCAGCGCATCTACGGGCACATGCACCGTCATATCGTGCCGCATCCAGTGAATCTGAATCCTGACACGGTCGATGCATTGTCCTGCATCAGCTTCGCTTTCATCTGCATCGATGACGGTCCCTCGAAACGGACCATCATCGACCGGCTTGCAGCGATCGGCGCCTCATTTGTCGATGTCGGCATGGGGCTAGAACTCGACCAGAGTTCGCTAGGCGGTATTTTGCGTGTGACCGCGAGCACACCTGAGAACCGCAGTCATCACGGCCGTATCGATTTTGTCGGTGGTGGGGGCGACGATGTCTACGCTTCCAACATCCAGGTGGCAGACCTTAATGCCTTCAACGCATTGATGGCCGTGATCAAATGGAAGAAGCTTCGCGGCTTCTATCGCGATCTTGAACAAGAACTGCACAGCACTTACACCATCGACGGCAACCTGTTGCTTAATGGCGAACTGCCGTGATCAAGCATTCCGCTTTGGACCACCAGTTCGTCCGGGTTGTCCCGGAAACCTTGGTGCCGGGGCAGCTCTACGTCGCGATGGATTATGGCATGGCTGTACATAGCTGCGCCTGCGGCTGCGGTGCCGAAGTTACGACACCGCTTGGTCCAACCGACTGGTCGATAATCTACGACGGCGAAACCGTCACGCTACATCCATCGGTTGGCAACTGGAACCTGCCTTGCCGGTCGCACTATGTCATCCGCCGTGGAAAAGTTATCGAAGCTCCACCATGGACTTCCGAGCAGGTTTCGGCCGAGCGCGCACGTGATGCGAAAGCAAAGGCCGACCACTACGGCGCAGCCTCGGATCCTTCGCCGGCGGCGTCCCCGGCGCCGGCCGTCGGCGGATGGCGGCGTTGGTTGCGCCTGCTCATCGGTCGCATTTGATCCTCTATTGCCCCGCCTCGTTGGCCGGGTTAGCCATGCCGCTAGCTGCTTGCGTGATCGAACCGATCATGTTCGCGGTTAGGGGTTTGCAATCATGGCGCGCTCACAAATCAACGGCTATGTCCTGCCGGCCGAGCGCCGCGCCTTTGAAGCCTATGCCGCTCGCTTCGGGCTGGATGTCGCCACTCTCCTCCTCATCCTTCTGATCCGCGAGCTGCATGTTCGCCGGCTTGAGTCCCTGCGCGAGCGGTACGATGTCGCCGCACTCGTTGAGAAGGAAAAGGTCACCGCTCATATCAAGGTCGACTCTATCAAACGGGGCGTCGCCGATCTCGCCCGCGATAGCGGACTAAGTGAATCGCGCCTTTGCGCAATCCTTGTTAGGGCCGAGCTTATGGAAACTTGGTTCGAGTCGATGCTTTCTGCGTGACTCAACTTGAGTCAGAAGAATTTCTTCGATAGAGGTGTTGGAGGGGCAACAATGAATGAGGAGATGAGGCCATGGTCGCTCTGCATCCTCGGGTCAGCAAATTCCGGATCGGCGATCTCGCGCTAGACTCGGCGCTCGAACTTGAACGAGCGCGTATTGGCGG
>ERZ761602.5924-NODE-5924-length-14098-cov-3.161860_pt1 | contig 14098 bp, 7 predicted proteins | sample MGYA00512165_ERZ761602 | MGnify/ENA primary metagenome ERZ761602 (study PRJEB28899, sample SAMN02445085) | bioreactor sludge metagenome | biome: EBPR sludge; isolation source: Thorneside wastewater treatment plant | place: Australia: Brisbane, Thorneside...
AACTGCAATGAAGTCGCCCGGCAACGTCATCATCAACTCACCCTTCGAGGCACCGCGCCGGTTCTTCCGGCTGCGGCGGCCGTGAGCTCAAAAAGGAGTCCCCATCAGGTCGTTGAAAAATCGATGCACGAAATCTCGTGAGTGAGTTGGCGTTTTAGGGTCAAACGTTATTGTGACTGCGCCCCGGAAACCCAAGCTCAGGTGGTGGATATACATCGTCGCCGGTCTCGGATGCGCGTTGCTCATTGTTTTCTGCCTTATCGAGCAAGCTCGTGGTGCGTGGAAGCTGCACCAACGGCGCAGTTCTCTGCTTGCCGAGGGTCAGGAACTCTTGATTTCCAAGATAGCCCCTCCCACTCAGAACAGCGGGCCGCTCCTTTCCTGGGAGAGTTTGACCTCGTCGTTGCCAACCAATCGAGTGACGGTTGGCACGGTCTCCCGTTCCCTCATGAAGCTCATTCAGTCGGGGCGGGCGCTGGCATTATGGAATGATCCCGACTGGATGGCGTCCAACCAAGTCGCCGAGGCGATCAGCGAAAGCCAAGTTGCCCTCGATAAGGTCCATGAAGCGCTGGCGGGCAATCCAGTTTCACAGGCCTTGAGTTATCATGAAGGTGAGGATGCCCTGATTTCTCATTTGAAGCATGTTCAAGTTCTTCAGGAGTGGCTCGCATGGGAATGCCTGGACCAGATGAAACAAGGCAACCATGCCGGGGTGCTTCGCGGTATCGAATCGATGGGAAGACTCGCCGGCTGTCTGGAGAACGATCTCTTGCTGGTGTGCCAGGCCTGGCGCATCCGCATTTTGAGCGTCCGCAGCAGGCTGGCCTGGGCCGCTCTGGAAATGGACGGGTGGTCGGACACTCAATTGGAGCGGCTTCAAGCCTTGCTGGAGCCCGGGATGTTTTCGGAAGGGTTTGCCAAGATGTTGCAGGTTGAACGGGCAATCTGGGATCAAAACTTTTTCAAGATGGCGATCATGCGGTTTAGCGATCAACCCCTGGACCATCTTCTGGAGGGTGAACCTGAACAGATGCTTCACTGGATTGGTTTCCGGGCTGCCTGGTGGCGGCAGGACAAGTGGAGATCACTCGTGATGTATGATCACTTGATCGAGGCTCACCAGATCGGTTTAGCCAGCAACTCCTTGCACTGGGCTGAAGCACATTTTTGGAAAGTAGAGGAGCCCGGCTGCATCGGTATCGAAAGCTGGTATGACGCCATGAGGTATCGAACTGCGCACATCGTCCAGCATGGCGCGTTCAATCAGTTGAGGATTTCGTTGAATCGCTTGTATGAGGCGGAAACGCTTCGGGCATTGGTCAGCGCATCCGTTGGCATCAGGCGGTACCGTTTTCGCAATCAGGAGCAGTTGCCTGAAAACCTCACGGACGTCTGGAAAGCATTGGGTGTGGAGGGACAACAAGATGCACTGTCCGGCGAACCGTTGAGATACTTGAAAGGAACTGATCGTGATGGCTGGATCGTGTATTCGACGGGCAAGGATGCGATTGACCACGGTGGCGATCAAACGGATCGCTGGGGACGCGCGCCGGACGGCCAATACCGCACGTCCATCTGGTCCTCAAAGGATGCCGTGCTTCCCGGGGTGGCAACGCTTCAACAGATTCGCTCTTGGCAGCACGCCGGCGAAAACACCATCAATTAGTCATTCAACGGCTGGCTGCTGCGGAGGTAGGCGAAGAGATCGCGCACCTGCTGATCGTCGAGTCCGGCGGTCAGGCCCTCGGGCATCAGCGACATGCCGGCGGCTTCGAGGGTGGCAATCTCCGCGCGCGGCAGCACGACGTTCTGACCGTCGAACCCGCGCAGGATGACCCGCCGCTCATCCTGTTCGACAATGAAGCCGCTCAACGCCCGTTCGTCGCGCATCTCCAAACTGAAGTTCTCATAGCCTTCGCGAACTTCCGCGCTCGGATTCACGATGGCCAGCAGGAGATTGTTCTCGTCCCGGCGATTGAAGCTCGTGAGGTCGGGTCCGATGTCGCCGCCCTGGTTGAACATCCGGTGGCAGCTCGCGCAGGCCGCGGTGTAAAGTCGCTTGCCGTTGTAGGGATCACCGTGTCCCTCCGCCAGCGCTTGTCGCAACCGGACAATCTCCGACTCCATCTCGGCCGACGACGGCCGCCCGGCCTTGGGCCAGAGCCGGTCGATGGCCGGTTGCGCGGACTCGCCGGCAACACCTTTCAACGCGCGCACGAACTCGGCGGGGACCAAGTCGGCGGCAACCTTCCCCGATTCCACGGCGGCCAACAACTGGTGGGCCGAAACTCCGCGACCGGTCAACAAGGACAACGCGGCGGCGCGCGCACCGGGCGCAAGTTTCGGCAGGCGCTCGATCGCCGTCGTGGTGATCGCTGGCTGGCCGAACGGTTGCAGCGCGACGAGCGTCGCCTGGAGCAGCGCATCATCCGTTTCGCTGGCCAGCAGTTCCGTCAAAATCGGCACTGCTTCCGGTGCGCGGACCTCGCCGAGCAGCTGGATGTATTGCCGCCGTTGCCCGGCCGGTGCCTCGCGGCTGGCGATGACTTTCAGCGCCTCGGTCAAGGACTGCGGATCACCGCGCCGCAGACCGACCGCAACCGATCCGACACCGTGCCGCGCCATCGCCGTGATCAACTCGTCCGGCAGGCCGGCCACGCTGCGGCCCTTGAACGCTTCCTCGAAGCCGCGCATCAGGATTTCCGAGTGCGCCTTCGACGGCGAGAGATCGAGCAGTTTCGCGCTGGTGAGCAGGTCCTCACGTGAACCGGCCTGCGCGTAGCGGCGCATCAAGCGTTCGAGCAGATGCTGCTTCACGAGCGGCCGGTCCCAGAGCGCGGCGTCGGCGAAGAGGCGCAGAACGGGGTCGCGATCTGGCGCGGCCTTCGCCTCCAGCGCCCACCAGAGCATCAACGGCTGGCGCGGATCGGCGGCGTCTTCATCGCGACGCGCGAGGGCTTGGATGATCGGCAGGGAGACTTCGGCCGGCAGGCGCTTGGCCGTGGCGGCCAGTTGCACGCGGACTTCCAGATTCGGTTCTGATTCCGCCAGTGCTAGAAGGTGGGGCGCGTTTACTTGTCCCGCCGATCCGGAGATCGGCGCTCCGCTGTCGAGTGCACCGGGGAAGGGATCGCCGATGAAACGAGCCGCCCACAGGCGCACTTGCGGGTCGGTGTGTTTGAGAAAGCGTGCGGCATCTTCCGTCGGAGCGCGGACGGCCTCGTCCGCGTGTTCGCCGGTGGAAGTTCGCGCGGACGGGGCCGTCCGCGCTCCCAGTGCGTGCCAGGTCCAGAGTGCGTTCAAAGCTGCATCGCCCATTGTTCGTTCGACTTGTTCCGCGAGCTTTGGAAGCGACTCAGCGTTTCCACGCTCGACCAGTTCCCGTCCTGCCGATTCGCGCCACGAGCGATTCGGGTGATCGAGCAGCTCGATGAGTTGCGCGTCATTCGGTTTCGCCAGATCGAAACGCTCCGCCAGCTTCGCCCCTTTCACCTTCAAGCGCCACACGCGGCCGCTCGCGGCGTCCATGTTGCCGTTGTAATTCTTCCAATGGTTGATCGAGAAGTCGTGCCAGTCGGCAACGTAGATCGCGCCATCAGGCCCGAGCTTGATATCGACCGGCCGAAACCAGCGATCCGTCGTGGTGACGACATGCTCCAGATCGCGCGTGGCAAAGGTCGAGGCGACCGGCGTGATCTCGCTCAGCACCACGCGGCCCTGCAGCGGCTCGATGCCGAAGAGCTTCCCGCGATACCGCTCCGGCAGCGCGTCCGCCTCGTAGATCAGGAACGTGTGTGTAAAACGCTCGACGCGGTTGTTCGCCATCTGCGGGAAGTAGCCGAACGCGTAGGGATTCGAGAGTTCGCCGTGCTTCTGAAAGCCCTTCTGCAAATACGCGCCCTGCACGTAGTGAAAGCCGCGCGTGTCGCCGCCGTTGTGACCCGAGAACAACCGGCCTGCCGCGTCGAGCTCGATGCCGAACGCGTTGCCGCCGCCCTCGGAGAAGACCTCGTAACGCCGCGTCCCGGGATGATAGCGCCAGATGTTTTGGCCCAGCGTGTGAATGACATTGGTGGACACCGGCGTGCGATCGTGGGGCAGCGGTTCGACCTTCACGTTGCCGCTCACCGTCGAGCCCTGGCAGGCGTAGAGCCAGCCGTCCGGTCCCCAGCGCAGGCTGTTCGCGACCGAGTGCGTGTCCTCGAGGCCGAAGCCGGACAGATGCACCTCGGGATCGCTGTTGGGCAAGTCGTCGCGGTTGCGGTCGGGATAGAAGAGCAGGTAGGGCGGGTTCAACACCCACACGCCGCCGCGCCCGAGTGCGACCGACGTGGCGATGCTCAGGCCATCGACGAAGACCTTGTGCGCGTCGAACCGACCGTCGCCGTCGGTATCCTCGTGGATCGAGACGCGATCCTTGCCCACGAAATGATTCGGCGGCGGTGGCGGCACCTGGTCGTACACGGAGCGCCAGAACTTGTCGTGACTGACCTGCGTGAGGCCGGCGGGCGCGGGGTATTGGCGATACTCGACGACCCACAGGCGGCCGCGCTCGTCGAACGTGAGATGGAACTGTTGCGCCGTCAACGGCTGGGACAGCACCAACTCGATCTCGAGATCGTCCGGCACGGTGAACGCGCGGGCGGACTCGGCCGGCGTCAACGGCGGCGGTTCCTGCCCGCGGTCGAATTGCTGGGCGGTGACGATTGAACCGCAAGAGAGCAGCACTGCTGAGGTTAAAAATAGTCTCATTGAGTTCGCGCGGGTTCGCTGGGCTTGTTGAGCTGTTCGTTCATAAAGCCACTTGACCGATTCCAGGTCTCTTCGAGTTTTGCTGATGTCAACGGTTCCTGGTCGTGCCAGAAGGCATCAACTAACTGCATTCTGAACTCACTAAAGTGTCGGCTGACTCCACAAATATCTTGGGTGGACCTTAATTCGTGCAACACACCGGCGGCAATTTGTCGCCGTAACAGCCGGCCCTCCCGTGCATCCTTTCTCCCGAGGACATTCGCCAAGTCGCCTTCCAGGTGAAAGAACTGCGAGAGCAGATCATGCACGCAGTGGCTCACCTTGGCTTTTCTAATTCGTGGTCCACGCACTCTGATCCAAACCTCTTTTTCCATTGGCTCACCCAACCACTCTGACACCGTTGTCGGCCGGGGCGCACCAAACCAAACCGGAACACCGACGACAGTAGTCACGTATCGACTCTGACCGGATGACGCATCCCACTCTTCAATGCTGTTCATTCCGAAGTAAACAAAGGCGGCAATTCCCGCCAGCAGAGCATAGATCACAAGGCGCACCCCGAGCCAGGTGCGCTTCCCGGTCACAACGTTTTGTGCCGCTTCGTTCATGGCTTCGTCTCTGCGTTCTTCGCGCCTCAGTGGTTACCGCGTCCTGAAGACAGGTTGCAAACCTGTCCTACCTCGGCTGCAGCCGGTCATCCGGCGGGATGGGCTGGTTGAGCGCCCAGAGGATGCCGTTCAACAGCAGTCGACGAAACTCCGGTTGCGCGAAGTCGCCTTCGTGGCCGAGCGAGGTGTAGAAGACCTTCGCGCGACGCGGGCCAAACGTGTTCACCCACGCGACCGGTTCCGCCGGTTGATCCGGGATTGCACCGAGCAACACCGCCTGCGCCGAGTCTTTCAACGGACCCGTCTTGTAGAGCGAGCCCTTGCCGATCAACGCGTCGAGATCGACGCCCGTCAGCACCGGATGCACCAGCCCGCTGTCCGGCAGTCGCACGAGCGTGTCGGTGCCGTTGCCATGATGGCCGGTGTAATTCCCGCCCAGCACGGCCGCGTCGAACTCCGTCCACGCCGCGCCCTTGCCCGCATCCTCGGCGCGTGGCGCGAACGCGTGACTCGTCGTGCGCAGGCCGACGACCGGCCGGCCCCGGTTCAAGTGCGCGCGGATCGCGTCGAGTTGTTCCTTCGCCAATGCGCGACGGCGCACGCTGACCACGAGCAAATCGGCGTTCTTGAGCGCGTCATTCAAGCCGGGGAAGTCATGCTTGTTCGCCGGGCTCTGCTGGATGACGACCGTTTCCAGCCCGCGCCAGCCGACGAACTTCTCCGTGAAGACCGGCAGCGTCTCCCAGGTCTTGTATTCGTCCTCGCCGATGAGGAAGACAATCTTCGGCGGTTGATCGGCGCGGAAGCGGAACGGTTCGCCGCCGAGGAAGGCCGCGCTGGTGATCGACGGGCACCAGTACTGTTCGATGTGTTCGACGACCAGTTCGGTGCCGCGGAAGTGGTTCACGTAGGGCGCGGCGTAGGAGTTGTACATCGCGTCGGTCAGGTCGCGCATGAGGACGACGTTCTGGCCCTGGTTGCGCATCTGCCGGATCGAGAACGGCCGGCCGAGCACGCACATGTTCGCGTGAACGCCCATGACGATGACGTTCGTGATGCCGCGCTCGCGCATCAGGTAATACGCTTCCGCCGAGTCGGTGATCGCGTCCTCGTCGTGGATTTCGAGCGTGGCGATCTGCCGGCTCCAGGCGCGGTGCGGCGGGCAGGTCGCGCAACTGTCGCAGCCCTCGTCCGAGTCGTCGATGGGCAGCGGGGCTTCTTTGTCCGGGTCGAGGTGGCACCAGTTCAGCAACGGAACTTTCGGCTCAACCTTCGGTGCGGCCTGGGCGCGTTTGCGGGCGGGGTGATCTTTGTAGAAATCCAGCGTGTCGCTCGGGGAATGGATGATGAACACACCCTTCGCGCGGGCGGCCTTGAGCATCTCGTTCATGCGCGGCGCCATCTCGGCCACGCGCTCGGTCGCGCTCGGACACCAGTGACGGTCCCACATGTCGCAGACAACGATGGCCGTTTTAGTGGCTTCCCATTGCAGGGACTTCTCCGTGGGCCGCCATTCGCCGGAGCCAGGCGAAGTTTCCGCACGTGAACGGGCAGGGAGGTTCAGTGTCTCCGCAACGAGCGCGCACGGGAGTAACAGCGCGGCGAGGACGAACAGAAGCGTGATCCGTGATCCGTGAAACGGGGCAGGGGATGATCCGGGGTGCATGGTTCCGGCAGAGTAATGAAACTGCCGGGAGGCTCAATCCTTGATTCAGGGATTGCTTGAGCGCGGGCCGGAACCCGCGCGCCGCCGTCAGCGGAGTTCGGAGGTGCGTTCCTGGAGCCAAGCGATGTCCGGGTTGGGGGGATTCATCGGCACGTGATGCGGAACAAGCTCGCCGGCCTTGATGCTGGGCATGGTTCTTGGGTCAATCCAGCGGCGGAACTCCACGTGCCCATCGGCAAAGCTGAACCAAGTGCCACCACTATGGTAACTGCCCGGATAATCCACGATCCAACCCCCATTTCCAATGTCCATCCGGATCATAAGCATACTGTCGTTGATTGACGCGGACAATTCCTCACCAATGACCCATCGCTGCGACGGTTTGGAAAGGTCTGCGTACGTTCGATAATTCACATATTGATCGCCTCCACCGAAGGTCTCGCTACCCATCCGGTCATTCATGGAAACCGAGCGCACGCGGTTATAGTAACGGCCGGCGATCAAAGTGGTGGTGGCATCGGCCGGACAACGAAAGACCGAGGCATCGCGTTGCAAGTAAGGTCCGAGGTGGCCGAAATCGCCGGTTCTTTCGTGCGCCACCAAATAGTCGGTATTGATGTTGTCGAAGCTTGAACTGAAGTCCAGCCAGCCCGCCACCCAAGTGCCTCGCGGGCTCGGGCTGGCACCGTTGTTGGGCGGCAACCGGCCATCGTTGTCGTCGGTGTACATGGACCACGCCTGAGCCAACCGTCGGAGGTTGGCGAGGCACTGGTCGGCCTGTGAGCCCTCACGACTGCTGGCCAGCGTGGCGAGTTGTACGGATACCAAGAGTCCGATGACCGCCAGCAGGCAGGTCAGATCCTTGATTTGAAACGCCCGGCGATCCGGCTGTCCTCGGAGATGATTCGCAATCATGTTGATGTCTGGCTTGGGAACCGCACATCCTCGTGCCGAGTCTTTTCTTGCCACTTTAGGGTCACTGGGTTCAATTCTTTTCCTAAGAGTTTCCCGCTGAAATCAAAACCAAGGTGCATCATGAAACCGGTTCTTAACCTTACCACGGGGCTGGGCGCAGGCTTGGGGAGTGTGTTGTTGATGGCCGCCCTGGGGTACACTGCCGAGCCAGTGGTGCCTCCCGACCCCGCTGGTCCGACATCCTCCAGCGCGGGCATGGCGGCCGCGCCGCGCATCAGCGCCGACGGTCGATGGGTGGTCTTCACCAGTGAAGCCGGCGACCTGGTGCCTGACGACCACAACAACTCTGCGGACGTTTTCCTGCGGGACCGGCAGGCCGGCACCACCTTGCTGGTCAGTCGGCGTGACTCCCTTGGCGGCAGTGCCAGCGGGGTCTCACGCGCACCTGATTTCACCCCCGACGGTCGTTATGTGGTTTTCCAAAGTACGGCCCCCGACATGGTGCCCGAAGGCTTGGTGCCGCCGACTACGAATCTTTGGCGCAGCCTGATTTACCGCTTTGACCGGGAAACCGGTGAGATGCGACTGATCAATGTGAACCGTCCGGTGCCCGTGCCCAATCCGTTGCTCCAGTCTGCCTTGACCAACACCGTCCGCGACCTTGTGTTTCCCCAAATATGTCCGGATGGGCAACGGGTGCTGTTCGCAACGGGCCGGAACCGCTTTGGGAACCCGGTCGCCGGACAGACTGGCACACCGGATGCCTTGTTTCTTTGGCAAGCTTCGTCCGGTATTACTGAACACATCACCGAGCGCTATCGACTTGACGAAGGCGCGATTTACTCCGGCCAGCAGATCGACAATGCCCCCACGATGAGTGACGACGGTCGCTACGTGGCGTTGGCCGGCACCGCTCAGCAGTTGCGCGTGGATGCGAGCGATCTCTGGCTTCACCAGATGAACGTCGTCGTGCGGGACCGCGTGGGCGGGACCAACATCGTGCCCAACTGGCTCCTTGATTCCAGCCTCATGGGTAACACTTCACAGCCCAAAACTCTGGTATCCGGCATAAGTGCCAACGGGGAATACCTCCTGTTCGAGCGGCGGCGGGGAGTGCTCGTCGGCGAGGATTCGCTGCCCTCCCATCTCTGGCTACTCCGCCTCGCGGACGGTGCGCTGCATAGCGTCAGCACAAATGCCGCGCTCAGCGAGCCGGGGAACGCCAATTCTGAGCGTGGCACCATCAGCGCCGATGGCAACTGGATCGCCTACTTCAGCCGGGCCTCCAACCTGGTCGCGGGCGACAACAACAATCTTCACGATTTGTTTCTCCATGACCGCGTCAACGGAACCAATCTGCGCATCAGCACGCATCCGGCCTGGCAGGGCGTGCGGGGCGGACGCGTGGAACAGGCTCCCCGGCTTACGCCCGATGGACGCTTCGTCCTGTACCAGGCCAGCGGTTCGGGCTTGTTCCGCTACGACCGCGTGACCGGGACGAATGCGCTGATCACGGCGGATGTGGAAACTGACACCCCGGACCTCTCGGCGGACGGTCGATTTGTCGTGTTCACCGCGCGGCCGTCAGCCATCGATCCGGCCGATCCGAATCCGCATCGCCAGGTGTATTGCCACGACTTCGAGACCGGCCTCACGCAATTAATCTCGGTGCGCGATCCGGCCGTGCCGGTGGCGACTCCCAATGGTGCCAGTTCGTTGGAACTGGCGGCGGTCAGCGCGACCGGGCGGTTCATCGCTTTCACCAGCTTTGCGGACAATGTAGGTGAGGGAGCCAGCCGCAGTGGCCGGCTCTGGGTGCGGGACACCCAGTTCGACACGAACATTCTCGTGAGCGTGGACCAAAACGGCGGGCCGCTGAATACGGTCGAGGCTTTTCGCAGCGTCCAGTTGAGCGCTGATGGCCGGTGGATAGCCTTCGCCGCCCGCAATCCCGCTCTGGTTGCCGACGACACCAACAATGTGGAAGACGTTTTTCTGCGCGATTTGCAGGAAGGAGTCACGCGGTTGGTGAGTACGTATTGGTTTGGAGGGGTGGCGTCCCCGGCCCGTTCCCATGAACCGGTCCTCGCACGCGATGGGTCCAAAGTTATCTTCAGCCATCAGGGGGCGAGCGTTTTGATGAATGGCGGACCCAATGACCTTTATCTCCATCACGTCGCCGCCAATAGCAATGTCCTCGCCGCGCCCAATGTCAACTTTGGGGGCAGTGCCGACGGGTTGTGCAACGAGGCAGTCTTAAGTCCGGACGGCCGGTGGCTGCTCTTTCGCACCCGAGCGTCAAACCTCACACCCCAGGTATGCATCGGGTTTGATGGCATGCTCGTGTTGCGTGACCTGACGGCGGGTGGGCCGGCGCATTGCATTGCGACCAATGATCCCGGTAAACAACCCTTTTTCAGGCTGCCCGGGGATTGGGCCTTCAGTGCTGATTCACAATGGCTGGCTTTTAACGCAGAGGATTCTGGAAACACTTTGATATATCGCCAACCAACTGCCGGTGGTTCGCGCTCCCTCGTCGCCACCAACGGCTTCCAGCCCCTGATCGCCAACGGCGGCAACGTCGTGGCCTGGCAGAGCCGGATGCCGGCCGTCGGCTATGCGGACACGAACGGAACTTGGGATGTCTTCCACCAGCGCGTTGCGGAGGGGGTCAATAAAGTTGTCAGTCTTGATCAGTCCGGCACCCAGACCGGCAACGGGGCCTCGCGGTTGATCGCCCTCAGCCCGGACGGTCGTTACGTGCTCTTCCGCAGTCACGCCACCAACCTGGTCGCCGGTGATGCCAACCGCTCGCTGGACCTGTTTCTCCGCGACACCGCGAGCGACACCACGGTGTTGCTTTCACGGAATTTTGCGGGCAACGCCAGCGCGAACAGTTTTTCCGGCAAGGCCGTCTTCACCGACGATGGCACCAAGATCATCTTCGAGAGCTACGCCTCCGATCTGGTGGTCGGCGATTTCAATCTCGAACGCGACATTTTCGTCGCGCAGTTGCAATTGCCGGACAGCGACAACGACGGGCTTCCGGACGACTGGGAGCTGACTTATTTCAACAAGCTCGACCGCGACGGCACTGAAGACAGCGATACGGACGGGCACGACGACCTGGCCGAGTTCCGCGCCGGTACCAGCCCGATCAACTCGGCGTCGATCCTGCAAGCGATCGCGGTGACCGGGGTCGGCTCCGGCACCACGACGGTAATGTGGTCCTCGGTGCCCGGCCGGACCTATCAATTGCAGTCGCGGGACGACTTCGGCACGCCCGGCTGGAGCGACGTAGGCGGGCCAGTCATGGCCACCGGCGCGAGGGCCAGCGTGCCCGACCCCAACCCCGGCGATCCCGATCGCTTCTACCGCGTGGTGCTGGTGGATTAAGGGGCGGGTTGCGGAACGGGATCGGTGGTGCGTTCCTTGAGCCAGACGAGGTCGGCGTTGTCGGGCATGGGCACCTGCAGCGGCAGCAATTCATTGACGGAATAGGCGGGAATCATGCGCGGGTCCGTCCAACGCCGGTGTTCCACATGCCCGTCGGCGAAGGAAATCCAGGCACCCGAGGAGTGAAAAAAGCCGGGGTAATCGACCAAGTTCTCGTCTTGCATGCGCATGGGGTGCCAGCCGTCGTTGATCGAATCGGGTCGTTCTTCGATGAAGACAAACCGGCTGGCCGGGGTGGCGATCTCCGAAAGCTCCCGGTATTCCTTGAAGTTGCTCCCCTGGCCGCAATAAGCATTGCCGCCCATCCAACTGTTCATCGAGACGGATCGCACACGGCTATGTTCCCGACCAAAGATGGTGATCGTGCTCCGGTCTGACGGACAGCGAAACCAGCGGGGATTCCGCTGCAGGTAGGGTCCCAGGAGACCGGTCATGCCGCCGTGGAGTTCGGGGTTGACGAGATAGGTCGTGTTTGTGTTGTCGGGGCTGGCCGTGTAGTCCATCCAGCCTGCGGCCCAAGTCTGAATACTGAAGACATTGCCCTGGTTAGGAACCAGTTCGCCCGCGTTGTCCTCGGCATACATCAGCCAGGCCTGGGCGAGGTGCCGCAGGTTGTTGCGACACGTCGCCGAACTGGATCCTTCCTCGTTACGGGCCAGCAGGGGAAGCTGAACCATCGCGATCATGGAGATCGCCGCGATCGCCGCGACCAGGTCCTTGAGGGTGAACGCGCTTCGATCGGCGGTCGGTTGATGGGTTCGATTCATCATTGAGACTTCGGTTGGAACCTCTTCCGGTTCAGAGGGAGCCAACTTCGAGCCCCTCAGTTCTTGCCATGTTCGAGACGGTTGGCCCATATTTTTCTCGAATCCCCCGCAGGGGACAGGAAACGGAACCGCCCATGAGACGTTGGACTTGCCCCTGGTTGTCGGCGGCCCCGTGTACCCTCTCGTTGTTGTTGCTGGCGACTTCGTTAAGTTCCCGGGGCGCGGCGCTGATCGTTGAGCCCGGAACGAATTCATCTTCCGCGGCCGCGGGTGAAAGCAGTGAACCGCAAATCAGCGCCGACGGCCGTTTCGTGCTTTTCGCCAGCGAAGCGGGAAATCTGGTGCCGGGGGATGCGAACAATTCCCGCGATTTGTTTCTCCGCGACCGAGCAACGGGCACCACGATGTTGATCAGCAAGGCCGCCGACGGCGATCGACCGGCCGCGGGCGAATCCCATTCGGCGGACATGACCCCGGATGCCCGCTACAGCGTGTTTCAAAGCACCGCGACCAACCTGGTGGCCGCCGGTCTGGCGCCGGCGGGGAGAGGCCGGCGGAGCTTGATCTATCGGTGGGATCGGGTAACCGATGAAATGCGCCCGATCAATGTACACCGGCCGGTGATTGAGGGCCATCCCTTCGCGACGAACGCGTTGACCAACCTGAGCCGCGACCTGATCCTGCCCCAGATCAGTCCCGACGGCCAGCGCGTGCTTTTCGAGGTGGGGGGCGGTCGCGATCCGGATTTGATCGATACCAATTTGGTCGAGCCCGAACTGGGCGCGGTTTTTCTTTGGGATGCCCCCTCCGGAATCACGGAGCTGTTGAGCGGGCATTTCCAGGTTCAGCCCCCCGAGACGAACAACGTGTTCACCCTTTATTCCTCCAGCCGGCTTCCGGTGGCCCATCGGATGTCCGATGACGGACGTTTCGTGGCGTTGACGTTGAGTGCCCGTGCGCCGCAAGCCGGCACCAACGTCGGGGTCCATGGCCCCCAGACCACCCTCGTGGTCCGTGACCGGGTCAACGGTACGAACGGACTCCCCGGTTATGCTTTCAACCAGTTCGGCCAGTTTGATGTGCGCGAATCCCTTCGGCGACGCTCTTCCTGGGCGGAGTTCAGCGCCAACGCCCGGCTGCTGCTGTTTGAAACGCGCGTGGCCGATCTGGGATCCTGGTCATACTCGGCGGGCACCGTGCAGCTCTGGCGGCAGGATTTGGAATCGGGTGAAGCCGTCATGGTCAGCACGAATGAAGTGTCGGGGCAGGTGAGCAGCCCCGGCTCGGGCGCAGGCGCGATCTCGGGCGATGGCCGGTGGATTGCCTACCTGAGCCTGGCAACCAACTTGGTGGAGCAGGACGTTGATGGACGTTTGGACGTCTATCTTCACGACTGCGAACAACGCACCACGGTACGGATCAGCACCCATGCCGCCTGGCAGCCATCCGACCTCCGGCAGTTCGAAGGCGCCCCCATCCTGACACCGGACGGACGATTCATCCTGTACCAGGCGATTGGATCCGGCTTGTTTCGTCATGATCGCGTCACGGGTACGAACGCCCTGATCACCGCCGATGTCGCCATCGATCCGGCGGACATCTCGGATGACGGCCGGTTCGTGGTGTTCTCGGCCCTGCCGGCGTCGCTCGATCCGGGCGATCCGAATCCGCACCGCAACATTTACTGCCACGATTTCGAAACCGGGCTCACCGAGCTTGTCTCCGTGCGCGATCCCTCGGTGCCGCCGGGGACGCCCGACGGCCCGACCGCCCTGGAGCTTGGTGCGGTGAGTGCCGACGGCCGGTTCGTGGCCTTCCAGAGCGACGCGCCAAACCTGGTCATCAACACCCCCCCGCTCCCCCGGCTCGGCGTCTTCCTCCACGATCGGTCCTCCCGCACCACACGCCTCGCAAGTCTCACCCCCTCGGGC
>ERZ761602.5927-NODE-5927-length-14095-cov-43.311396_pt1 | contig 14095 bp, 15 predicted proteins | sample MGYA00512165_ERZ761602 | MGnify/ENA primary metagenome ERZ761602 (study PRJEB28899, sample SAMN02445085) | bioreactor sludge metagenome | biome: EBPR sludge; isolation source: Thorneside wastewater treatment plant | place: Australia: Brisbane, Thorneside...
GGACGCCTCGCCCCACCTTCGTCGAATCTGCCGACGACCTTGGCGGGTGGTTCGGGACGATCCGGGGTCGGCTCCACAATCGCCCATATCTTTTTGGGATTTCGTATCAGCGGAAAAGTTCCAAGAATACCCAAGTCCAAGTCCCAATCGCCACTGCCAAACAAACCAGCAGGAGGCACGCGTATAGCCATCGTTCCGCTGGCGTGGGAGCAGGTGGCGCTTTGCCCGCGATGGCTTCCTTCATCTCCGAACCTGTGGGCTTGGACGCGCCTCCATTCGCCGACCTTGCGCCGACCAACACCAAAATGAGCAATGCAACGATATAAGGAGCGAAGGCGGGGAACGCCCAAGCCACAGCCCCCCAACCAAGCAGCCACACGAAGCCAGCGGCGGCGTTTTCCTTGGGGACATTTGAAGGCGGCGTGGCATCTCCGGAAGCACCCGCTGAAAAAATGTCCCGCCGCCGCATCACATTGACCCACTGGTCGCCGTTGGTCTCCCGAACGCTTGACGCCGCCGTGATTTCGCTGCGCGACCACATCGACTTGAGTTGGTCGCTCGCGAAAGGCCCCTCCACTTCGCCGGAACGACGCGAAAGCCAAAACAAGGCGGACGGCTCCCCCATCCCACTATTATGAATCAAAAAGACAACTCACGTCAAGCGAGGATATCGCCTCCTTGTCCGAAGCGATCCATGCACCACCCAACCCCCGACCATTGGTCGAGTTGGCGGCGACACCATTTACCGCTCCGAGAAGGCTTTTTCTAAGGCCCCGGCGCCGGGTTTCGTGGCACTGGTGTCAGTGCTAGAGGGAGCGGTCGGGTTTGGCAAGCGCCATATGTGGCGGGCGGCCCCCCTCACTTGATGTCGAGCAGCTCGACCTCGAAGACGAGGGTGCTGTAGGGCAGGATGTCCTCCCCGGCGCCGCGCTCTCCGTAGGCGAGGTCTTGGGGGATGAAGAAGCGGTATTTCGATCCCTTCGCCATCAATTGCAGACCCTCGGTCCAACCGCGGATGACGCGGTTCAGGGGGAAGGTCGCGGGCTCGCCGCGATCGACGCTGCTGTCGAAGACCTTCCCGTCGATGAGGGTGCCGTGGTAGTGGACGGTGACCTCGTCGGTGGCTTTCGGCTTGGGGCCGTCGCCTTCCTTGATGACTTCGTATTGCAGACCGCTGTCAGTGGTCTTGACGCCTTCCTTCTTTCCGTTGGCTTCGAGGAAGGCCTGCCCGGCCTCCTTGTTCTGGGACTGGGCCTGCTCCTCGTTTTCGGCGAAGACGGCGGACACCTCCTCCTCACTCAGGAGCGGCTCGGCCTTGTCGACGACAGATTGGAAGGCCGCGTTGAACTGCGCCAAGTCGATCTCGACGCCGCGATCCGTGAGCTGTCGCGCGATCAGGAGACCGTAGGCGTAGCTGAGCCGGTCTTTCAGGCTTTCGGGCTTTTTCGCCTCTTGGGCGCGGAGCGGGTCGGAGGAGGCGAAGACGGCCATGGTGAGAAGGAGCGGAGCGAGCCGGGAGGGCGTGATGATTTTCATGATTGGACGGAGGAGGTTCCGGAGGGCGCAAGCCTAAGCCCGTTCGGAAAGGGGTCAAGGGAGGGAAATGAGCCTAAGAAAGCCGCCGCTCCCCCGTTCCAAGTCGAAACCATGGGGGCCATCCCCGTCATCCATCCAAAAATTCCTTGCATCGGGAAGAAGTTTCGTGAGTCTATATCATTAAGAGCCGGAAAATTTTAAAAATTCTTTCATTTTATTTGAAAAATTTTTAGCCGGCGATATGCTTCAATCTTCCCGGAACCGTATGAACGCGACGCGATCCCCTTTCCTGCCAGTCTTTCTCGCTGTCTTGGCCCTGCTTGGCGCGGGTCCGGCGCTGGCTTTCTCCACCGTGGTGATCGATCCGGGGCATGGCGGGCACGACCTCGGCGCGGCGGACTCCTATGTCTACGAGAAGCACATCAATCTCGATGTCGCCCGTCGACTCGAACGCAGCCTGAAGGAGGCCGGGTTCAAGACGATCATGACCCGCTCGAAGGACGAGTTCCTCTCCCTCTCGGAGCGCTCCTCCATCGCGAACCGCACCCGCAACGCGATCTTCGTCAGCGTCCATTTCAACTCCAGCTACCGCACCGCCGCGCTCGGGATCGAGACCTTCTACCGATCCTCCGATTCCGAGAAGCTCGCCCAGCTCGTGCAGCGCGAGTTGATCAAGAACGTCAGGGCCACCGACCGGGGCGTGAAGACGGCGAATTTCGCGGTGCTGCGCAACACGAAGCATCCCGCCGTGCTCGTCGAAGGCGGTTTCGTCAGCAACAAGGAGGAGCGCAGCGCGATGTGCGACCCGCTCTACCGTCAGGTCGTGGCCGACAGCATCGCCCGCGCCGTGGTGGCGTTCAGCCGCTGAGGGCGCGAAACCCTCCCACCGCTTCCCCGGACATGCTCGTGACCTGCGCCGCGATGTCCGAGGCGGAGGCCCGCTTTTTCGCCGACCGTTCCCCGGAGCCTTGGATGGACGAGGCGGGCCGTCTCTGCGCAGCGGCGATCCTCGATTTCCTCCCCGGTCCGGCGCGGGCCGAGGTCTTCTGCGGCAAGGGCAACAACGGCGGCGACGCCCTCGTCGTGGCGCGCTGGCTGAAGCGGCAGGGCTGGGGCGTGACCCTGCATTTCGCCGGAAGCCTCTCGGAGCTGGGCCGTAAAAAGCTCGCCGAATACGAAGCCGAGGGGGAATCCGCGACGGCGGGGGAGTTGCGGGCGCGTCCCCTCGTGCTCGTCGACGGGCTCCTCGGCATCGGCGCGAAGGGCGACCTGCGCGGCCCGATGCGCGAGCTGGCCGCGAGGATGAACGCGCTGCGGCGGAGCGAGGGCGCGACGACCTTCGTGATCGACCTGCCCTCGGGCTTCGACGCCGACACGGGCGTGGCTGGTCCCGACGCGGTCGAGGCCGATGTAACGCTCTCGATCACGGCGACGAAGGTCGGCTTCGCCATGGACGGGGCGGAGAATCACGTCGGCCGCCTCGTCGAGATCCCGCTGGACATCCCCGTCGAGGCGGGCGACCGGACGCGGCGTTTCCTTTTCCCCTCGAATCTGCGCCCGCGCCTTCCCCGGCGCGCTTTCGACACGCACAAAGGCGCGGCGGGCCGGGTCGTGGTCGCGGCGGGTTCGCGGGGGATGGCCGGGGCGGCGGTGCTGGCGGCGTTGGGAGCTTCGCGCGGCGGGGCCGGGCTCGTGACCCTGTGCGTGCCGGAGGAGATCCACTCCGTCGTCGCGGCGAAGGCTCCGCCCGAGACGATGGTCCGAACCTATCGCGATTTCGGCGAGGTCGCGGAAATCCCGGCCGACGTGGTCGCGGTGGGTCCGGGGCTCGGGGGCGAACCGCTTCCGGGCCTGCCGGGGTTCCTGACCAAGCACCCAAAGCCGCTTGTGATCGACGCGGACGCCCTCAATTTCCTCGCGCGTTCCCCCGGTCTGCTCGCCACGCTGCCCGCAAACCGCCTCCTCACCCCGCATCCGGGGGAGATGGCGCGGCTCGCTCCGGAGATGGGCCGCCTCGACCGCTGCGCCTTGGCGTGGCGTTTCGCCGACGAACACGGATCGACCCTGCTCCTGAAGGGGGCTCGCACCGTGGTCGCTTCGCCGGGACGCCCGCTCGAACTCAATACGACGGGACATCCCGGTATGGCCTCGGGCGGCATGGGCGACGTGCTCACGGGTCTTTGCGCCGCGCTCGTCGGTCAAGGGCTGGACCCTCACGACGCCGCCTGCGCCGGGAGCTGGCTCCTCGGACGGGCGGCGGAGTTGGCGGTTCGCGACCGACGAATCGCGCCGGAGTCGCTCAACGCTCCTCTCGTGGCGGAGCATCTTGGGGCGGCGCTGCTGGCTCTGCGAACGCCGGGGTCGCCGTGAGCTTCGGCGGATCGGGCGCGAGCCAAGCGAAGGGCTGCCACGGCAGGTTCCTCACCACCCAGTAGGCCAACAGGATCGCGACGGCGGTGGTGGTGTGGCCCTGCCGCCATTGGAAGCGGAGCGGGCGCAAGCGCCCCGGATAGACCCAAGCCATCCAGCTCCGCCACGCGAGGAAGGCGAGGAAGGGCAGGGCGACGACGAAGAGCGCGTTCTGCCGCAGCGCCTCCACCACGTCGCCGTGGAGCAGGGCGTGGGCGGCGCGGGTGTTGCCGCAGCCGGGGCAGTGCCATCCGGTCACGGCATGGAAGGCGCATCGCGGCAACCAGAGCGGCGGCTCGGCGAGATCGGTCCGCCTCAGCAGGAGGGCGAGAGGGAGAAGCACCGAGAGCGCCGCGAGAGTGGCGGTCCAGCGGCTCCCGGCCCGGCTCATAGACCGCCGGACCTGGAAACCTCACTGATAATGGCGACCGCGTTGAGCCCGATAATCAGGACGTTGGCGATCAAGCCGAGGATCAAAGCGACGAGACACCACGTTTTGGCTTTCTTCGATGCGTCCAGAGCGGCGGCATAGTCACCGCTCTGGTAGGCGGGCTTCACTTTGGTGCTGAAGATGATCGCGGGAATCCCCAACGGAATGCAGCACAGGACCGTCACCACGATGGCCTGCCACAAATAGGTGGGGGGCTCGTTGCCGGGAGCGGACCCGCCGTAGGCCTGAGGGGGATGGTAAGGGGCGGCGGCGAGCGAAGGGGGCGTATCCTGGAAAGGCGACGGGAGCGAGGACGACAAGGCCGGCTCCGACACGGGCTGCGCGGCGGTGGCGAAGGCGGCGACCTTTCCGATCGGGGTCCACTCCGCCATGGTCTCGTTCCAGACGAGATCCGTGGGGTTCACTGTGCCGTTGCGAAAGAGTTCAGCGAGTTCCTCTTGGGAGACGGGGCCTGCTTGCTGGCTGTTTTGAGAGTAATACCAATCCATTGTGTTCGTCGGGTTAGCGGTTCGTCGTCTCCCAGCCCGGCTCCGACCGCCCCAGCACGCGGGCGAGGATGGCCTCCTGCCTGCGGTGCATCGCGGTCCGGTCCGGTTCCCGGAGATCGGTGTGCCCATTGAGATGGAGCAAACCGTGGACGATGTAAAGCAAAGTCTCCTCCTCGGGCGAATTTCCGTGGAGGGGGCCTTCGCGCCGGGCGGTGTCCACGCTGACGAGGATCTCGCCGTGCTGGAAGGTGATGACGTCCGTGGGGTCGGGGTCGTCCATGAATTCTCCGTGGACCTGCGCGATGGCCTCGTCGCTGACGAGGCTGACCTCGATCTCGTCGAGTCCGGGGAGCGGGGCGTCCTCCGGGCCGGGCGAGGCGAGGCAGTGGGGCAGCGCGGCGCGGGTCTGTCCCTCCAAGCGCTCCAGATCGATCCCGTCGCAGTCCGCGTGTGGATGGAGGGAGATCGCGGGATGGGCGGGGGCGCTCATATCCCGCCACCGGGAGGTTCGACCGGCTGCGTGCCGGAGGCGGGTTTGCGGGCCTTCGCCTTCGCCCCCTTCGTCCCGCCGTTGTCGTCGAGCTTGGGATACTCGATGCGGGTGTGCATCATGCTCCGAAGAGTGGTGGCGAAGCTCTTCTTGATGGTGGCGAGGTCGGCGAGGGTCAGGGCCGCGTCGTCGAGCTGACCGTCGTTGAGCCGCTCCTTGAAAATGTCGTCGATGAGCTCGTCGATCTTTTTCGGAGTCGGCTTCTGGAGGCTGCGCGAGGCGCTTTCGACGGAGTCGGCGAGGCTGATGATGGCGCTCTCGCGGGTGCGCGGCTTCGGCCCGGGATAGCGGAAGCTCTCCTCCTTCACGTCGGGGATGTCGTCCTCGTGCGCCTTGCCCTCCTCGACCTGGCGTTCGACCTCCTCGCGCTGTTTCAGGGCGCGGTGGTAGAAGAACCGGATCAGGGAGGTGCCGTGGTGCTCGCGGATGACGTTGATGATCTCCTCGTTCAGCTTGTGCTTGATCGCGAGATCGACGCCGTCCTTGACGTGGGCGGTCACGACGAGGGCGCTCATGCTCGGGGTGAGGTCGTCGTGGGGGTTGTGGCCGTCGCCGATGTTCTCGATGAAGTAGGCGGGCTTCTTCATCTTCCCGATGTCGTGGAAGTAGGAGCAGACCCGGCACATCGCGGCGCGCGCGTCCACGGCCTCGGCGGCGGTCTCGGCGAGGGTGGCCACGACGAGGCTGTGGTGGTAGGTGCCGGGCGCCTCGATCGTCATCTGGCGGAGGAGCGGATGGTTCAGGTCGGCCAGCTCGATCCAGGAGACGTGGGTGGTGATGCGGAAGGCGGCCTCGACGAGGGGGAGCAGGCCGCTCACGAGCACGGCGGTGAGGGTGGAGACAAGGAGGGCGGCGAGGGTCTGCTTCGCCACCAGCGTCCACTGCGCTGCCGGGGCGGAGAGGGCGGGCCACTGGATCTGCCCGAGGACGGTGGCGAGGAGGACGCAGGCGACGCCGGAGTAGAGCCCCGCCATGACAAGGCGGCTGCGGCGGCGCACTTTGTTGGTGAGGTAGATCGCGACGAAGCCGCAGATCATCGAGAAGATCACGAAGTAGAAAGCCTCGCCCTTTTCCACCGTCATCGCCCCGAAGAGGCTCGAATAGACCACCGCGAAGGTGCCGTGTCGCCGCCCCACGAGGAGGGAGACGAGGATGGGCACGAAGAGGTAGGGCTCGACGAGGAAGCGGAAGCCGCCCCCCGGCGAGAAGGCCAGGGCGACATGCTCGCTCAGCTTCACGAGCATGAGCTGCGCGAGAATGACGAAGAGGATGAGGCCGATGCGAGAATTCTGGTGGAAGGTATGGGGCAGGCTGACGTGCCAATGCACCGCGAGGGTCGCCGAGACGACGGTGACGACGACGAAGGCTTGGAGGCGGTTGTCCGCGAAGATCGCCCCGGGATTAGAGGAGAGCACGATCCAGAGCGAGACGAGCAGGGCGAAGCCGACGAAGAGCAGGCTGCTCACCTGCCAGCCGGAGCGCAGCATCTCCGACCAGGCGGTGTCGGTGAGCTTGCGCCGTCTCTGGCCGCTGGAGAACCCGCGGCTCTGGAGTCGCTTCTGGGAGAGGAAATGGAACATGGGCGGTCTGTCTGCCTAGGAGACTGTTGAAAAACCCCGTGATGAAAAACGGCGAGTCCTTTTCCCGACTGGCGAGGCGCGACGAAGGAGTGGAGTGGGCTCCATGACTGAGGAGCAACGAAGCCAGTCGGGAAAAGGGCCGACGCCCGAAGGGTCGGTCCACAACCGCCCCGGCCTGCCTGCGCATGCAGGCGGAGCCGCTGGCTTGCCAGCCGAAAGCACAATCAGATTTTTCATTGCGGGGTTTTTCAACAGTCTCCTAGCCTCCCTCGCGGTCGGGGAAGGGCGGTCGTTTCGTGGCGCTATTCTTCCCCGCTTTCGCGATGGAGACAAGCGGAATCGCGAGATCGAATTGTTCAAATGATCAACATGCAGTCGCCGTAGCTGAAGAAGCGGTATCGTTCCCGCACCGCCTCGCGGTAGGCTTCGAGGACGAGCTCCCGGCCAGCGAAGGCGCTCACGAGCATGAGCAGGGTCGATTTGGGCAGGTGGAAATTCGTGAGCAGGGCGTTGACAGCGCGGAACTCGTAGGGCGGATGGATGAAAATGTCGGTCTCGCCCGATCCCGGCCTCAGCTCGCCGCTCCCCTCGCGGGCGCAGGTTTCGAGGACGCGCACCACGGTGGTCCCTACGGCGAGGGTGCGTCGGCTCGCCGTGATCGCGGCGGCGGTTTCGGGGCTGAGTCCGTAGCGTTCGGAGTGCATGCGGTGCCCGTCGAGGGTCTCGCTGGAGACGGGGCGGAAGGTGCCGATGCCGACGTGCAGGGTAACGAAGGCGTGGGGCAGGGCGGCGAGCGTCTCCGCCGGAAAATGCAGCCCTGCCGTGGGCGCGGCGATGGCCCCCGGCTCCCGCGCGAACACCGTCTGGTAGCGCTCGCGGTCGTCCCCGGTGTCGGGGCGGCGGATGTAGGGCGGCAGGGCAAGGTGGCCGTGGGCCGTCTCGTCGGGGGCGCGGTCGAAGGCGATGATGCGCTCGCCCCCGTCCTCGCAAACCGACAGCACCGTCCCGGCGCAGCCGCCGATGGTGATGACATGGCCGGGTTTGAAGCGTTTCCCCGGGCGCACGAGGCATTTCCAAGTGCGTTCGTCGAGCGCGTCGAGGCGGAGGATCTCGCTCCGCCCGTCGTCGGAGAAGAAGCGGGCCGCGACGACGCGGGTGTCGTTGAGGACGAGGAGATCATCCTTTTCCACATATCCCGGGAAATCGGAGAAGCGCCGGTGCGAGACCGTGCCCGCGGCCCGGTCGAGGACCATCAGGCGCGATTCGCCCCGCCGCTCGGGCGGGTGCTGGGCGATGAGCTCCTCAGGAAGCTCGTAGTCGAAATCGGAAGTCCGCATCGTGGCGGGAAGGCTGCGCCAGAAACGGGGTTTCCTCAAGCCTTGACCTCAAGAGCCACCTGCGCATCTCCGGCTCCTTGACCGAGCGCAAGGCGGGCCATGGGGGACGTGCGGGATTTCGCTCGCCTCCGGGGCTTCCCGGGGATACCGTCCGCCCCATGATCGACCAAGTCCGCGAACACCTCCGCCTCCTCTCGGTCTTCCACTATGTGGTTGGCGGGATCGGGTATCTCTTTTCGCTTATCCCCGTCATCCACTTGGTCATGGGGATCTTCTTCCTTTTCATGCCGGAGGAGGCGTTCCACCCGGCCCCTTCCCCGGCCGCGGGTTCCGAGACGGCGGAGTCCTCGACCGTGCCGCGACCCGACGAACTGTTCCCCGTGAAGCTTTTCGGACTGATGTTCACCCTGATTCCCGCAGTCATCATCCTGTCGGGATTCATCTTCTCGACGCTGGTCGTGGTCGCCGGGAAGCGCCTCGCCGCCCATCGTTCGCATACCTACTGCCTGGTCATGGCGGGAGTCGAATGCGTCTTCATGCCCTTCGGCACCGTGCTCGGGGTTTTCACGATCCTGACCTTGCTCAAACCCGAGGCGAGGCAGTTGTTTGGACTCCCGCCGACTACGGCCATCGGCGAGCAAGGGGCGTGAGGGCTGAAAAGGAAATTCATGTCAGCACCCCATCCGTCAGGGCAACTCTGAAAGCGCTTTCCGCTCGACAACGAATTTGTCCGGGAGCGCTTTCACCTCCCATTTGCAGTCTTTGAGAAAAACGGTGCGCGTGATGGCCGAGGCAAAGACCAAGGGTTGCGGGTCGCCGATGAAACGGCAGTCTTCGAACGAGCAATGGTCGAGGAGGCTGAGCACGCTGACGGGAATGACGCACTTGCGAAAGTGCGTGTTTCTCACCATGGCCCAGTCCTGTCCGGCGACTTCGGAAGGCTCGTCCTCCTTTTCGTATTCGATCGAAGGGAATTTGACCCGTTCCACATGGCAATCCACCATTTGCAAACCGAAGTGCCTCGAATTCCAATGTTCCACGAAAGAACCCTCGATCCGGCATTCACGAAACTGCCAGCGGGACATGAACCGGCCTCCGAACCATCCGCCCCCCTTTCCTAGGTACATGTCTTTGAAAAGGCACTTCTCAAAATAGAAGCGGGTGCCGAGATCCCCTCGGAAGATGAATCCGTTAAATTGCGCCTCTCGGGCCGAAAGGGTCGAGTTCCCGACGATCCAGCGGGCTTTTTCGTCCGCGCCGCGGAAGATGGAGCCCGGCAGCACTTGGATTTCCCGGCCTTTCATTCCCTCCACGCTGCGGGTTCCTTCGATCCGGTAATTCGCGGGCGGAAGGGCGATTTTGGGTGGCCACGTGTCTTGCTTGAAAATGTTGCCTTCCACAGGGGCGTGCTGCATGGATGGAACGGGATCAAACTTTGCGAGAACCGTTGAGTCCGCGGCCGGGCTTGAGACAGCGGGCGGAGCGCCCTTGTCCATGCTTTGCCGGACCCGATCCGCCTCCTTCTTTGCCAGGATCGCGGTATCGATGTCTCCCGCGCGGGTGAGATCCTCCTGGAGGATTTCCAATTGCTTCAAATAAGCGTCGAGCAGCCGGGCGGTTTTCTCTTTTTCGCTCGTGTCGATGGGGGCGCGGGATTCCATGTAGATCGCCCTGAGGCGACTCAGATCGGAAATGTCATCCGAGCCAAGGGTCCCGGATTCGACGAACAGCTCACGCTCCTTTCGAACGGCGAGGAGATTTTCCAGATCGCCCTTGTCCCGCAGGTCCTCCTCCAGCTTCTGGAGCGCTCCCACGTATTTCTCGCCGAGAGCCGAGCGGTTTTTTTCCAATTCCACACGGATCTCTTCGGAAGCGGCGTCGAATTTCTTCCTCAACTCCTCCCATTTTTGAGCGGGATCGTTCCCCACGACCACCGATCCATCGCCCGAGAGAAGCGCGCAGAGCAGAAAAACCACGAAGGCGTTCCGGAGAGGATTGCCGCATAGACGTTCGAGCTTCATCACCAACGATCTTGGACTTGGGAGCGCGCTTCGGTCAACTCTTTTTGGCAATGGCCTTTCCAGACGGACATGCGGGCCATTGCGTTTTCGGACTCTTCTGGATAAGGTGGGATCTGGATGTTCGACGGCGTCCGTTCCGAACCCGCCTCCCTTGTCCCCGCCATGCTCCGGGTCCTCCCCTTCCTCTCCCTTCTGCTCCTTCTCCCCGCCCTGTGCGCCGGGTCGGAGCTGAAAATCCTCGTCGTCGTGGGTGGCGGCGGCACGGAGGAGTTCGGGAAGGTCTTCGAGGAGACCGCCGCCCTCTGGACCGACGCGGCCGGGCGCGGAGGGGCGGCGATCGAGGTGATCGGGCTCGACCCTGCGGACGAGGGCGGTCCGGTCGACAAGGAGCGGCTGGAGGCGGCGCTCGCCGGGGAGCGCTCGCCGGAGCTTTGGCTCGTCTTCGTCGGGCACGGCACCTTCGACCAGCGCGAGGTGAAGTTCAATCTGCGCGGCCCCGACGTCACCGACCGCGAGATCGCCTCGTGGCTTGAGGCTTATCCGGGCCGACTCGCGGTGGTCAACACCGCTTCGACGAGCGGCTCCTTCGTCCGCGCCTTGAGCCGACCGGGGCGCGTCGTCATCACAGCGACGAAGAACGAGGGCGAGCAGAGCTACGCGCGTTTCGGCAAGTTTTTCGCCGAGGCCGTCAGCGGGGCCGGGGAGGCCGATCTCGACAACGACCGGCAGGTCTCCCTGCTCGAAGCTTTCCTCCATGCCTCCGGTCGCGTCGCCGACTTCTACAAAGGCGAAGGGCGCATCGCCACCGAGCACGCCTTGATCGACGACAACGGCGACGGGCTCGGCTCGCGTTCGGAATGGTACGAGGGCACCACCCCGATCCAGACGCCCGCGCCCGAGGCCAAGCCCGATGGAGACCTCGCCGCGCAGCGGGTGCTGGTGAAGAACGCCTCCGAACGCCTCCTCACTCCCGAGCAACGCGAGCGGCGCGACAGGCTGGAGCGGCAAGTCCTGGAGCTGCGCCGGGCCAAGGCCTCTCTGGGCGAGGCGGATTATTACGCGAAGCTGGAGGCCCTCCTCCTCGAACTGGCGCGCCTCTACGACGCGGTCGGGCAACCGGGGGACAGTTGAGCGAGACGCCTCGGGGCCTTTCCAATATCCCGCCGCCATGCGGATGCCCGATTGATCCGCGGCCGTTTTCTGCGATAGTTCGTGGATTGCCGATATGACCGAAACGCTCCAGCCGCTTCCCGTCGCCCTTCTCCGCCCCCTCGCCGCCTTGGCTCTGGTCGGGGGCGTCCCGAGTTTTTTCGCGCAGGACGGCCCTCCCGGCGCGGCGGCGCCCGAGCGTATCGACTTGACGAATTTCCCCGGCGAACTCGTCGACAAGGTCGTCGTGCCGATCCCGGCGGAAATCTTCGCGGTGCTCGACAAGCTCGACGAGACCGACTGGAACAGCGGCATCGCCCTGCCCCCCGAGCATGAGCGGGGCGGGCCTCTCCCCATCCTCGCCCTGTCCTTCGGCGGCCTCGTCGCCGAGGGCTTCATCGCGGTGCAGGCGAAGAACGCGGAGGAGATCGAGACCATCGGTCGGCGCGTCCTTTCCCTCTCCGAGCCGCTGGGGCTGGCCACCGAGGTCCGCGCCCACAGCCTCGCGATCATCGAGGCGGCGCGCCAGCGCGACTGGGGGAAGGTGCGCGACGAGCTCGACCTGACCTTGCAGACGGTGCGCACGACGATGGAGCGGAAGCTGCGCGACGACCAGCTCGCCGGGCTCGTCAGCCTCGGGGGCTGGCTGCGCGGGACGAACGTGGTCACCTCCTTCATCGGCGAATCCTACAGCGAGGACAAGGCCGAGCTGCTGCACCAGCCCGCGCTGGTCGCCCATTTCCGCGAGCTGATCGCCTCGGTCAGCGGCCCCGCCGCCGATTCACCCGCGATCCGCGCCCTCTCCACCGGGCTGGCCCGTCTGGAGGCCATCGTGGCCGAGCCGGGCGGCCTCGCCGAGGAGGACGTGAACCAGCTTCGCGACATCAGCCACTCCCTGCTGGAGGAGTTCTACTTCGAGAAAACGCCCGCCGCCCCCGCGAACTGACCCTCTTTCGTCCCCCACCCGACCCTCTTGGATGAAGCCCGCCCTCCGTCTGCCCGCGACCGTCCTCGCCGTCCTCCTCCCCTTGGCGGGAGCGGTCTATGGCTTCGTCAACGAAGCGATCTCCATGGCGCTGGAGGCGGCGGCGCCCTACGTCGAGCAGGGCTTCGAGGTGCGCGAGGACAACTGGTCGGGCGAGGTCGAGCCGGGCAAGCCGCTGCTTATCCGCCACCAGCTTTTCCGAGGGAACGAATACTGGTTCTGGGCCGGCACGAGCTGGCCGGGGGCGACGATCCAGATCGACATCTTCGACAGCGAGGGGAACTCCGTCGGCTTGGAGTCCTTCGCCAAGGACTCCATCGCCGGGGTGAGGGCGCAGCCGCAGCGGACCGCGACCTACTACATCCGCGTCATCGCCCACTACGAGAAGAAAGGGGAGGGCCTCAGCGCGGCGGAGCGGGGCGCGAACGACCCCGCTGAGGGAGTCGGCGAATTCTCCGGCGTGCTCGACTGGGGAGTGGCCTACGGCTATCGCTGAGGCCGGGGCGGCAGTCACGAACAGGCACGACGGGCATGGCCGAAAAAACCTTGGAGTTCGAGACGCCGCATTTCCTCCACGGCCTCTTCGCGGACGACCTCTCCCTCCTCAAGGAACTCGAATCGGCGCTCGGGGTGACGGTGACGACGCGCGATTCCTGGATTCGCTTCGAGGGCGAGCCGGCCCGGGTCGAGGCCGGTGCCGCCGCGCTCGCCGATCTGGAGGAGGCGCGACGCAAGGGCGGCGCGATCACCGCGCACGCCTTCCGCCATGCCGTCGGGGCGGCGGCCGGGGCGCTTGCGGGCCGGGACGGGGCGGAACCGGGCCTGAAAGTCTCCGACCTCTTCCGCCACCGCCTCCTCGGCAACGGCGCGAAACCGGCGGTGACGCCCCGCACCGCGAACCAGCTCGCCTACGTCGAGGCGCTTGATCGGCACGACGTCGTTTTCGGGGTGGGGCCGGCGGGCACGGGCAAGACCTACCTCGCCATGGCCTACGCCCTCGACCTGCTCAAAAGCCGGGAGATAGACCGCGTCATCCTGACCCGCCCCGCCGTCGAGGCGGGGGAGGCGCTCGGCTTTCTCCCCGGCGCCCTCGAGGAGAAGGTGCTGCCCTACCTGCGCCCCCTCTACGACGCGATGAACGACATGCTCGACGGGGCCGAGGCGCAGCGTTTCGCGGAGAAGGGCCTCATCGAGATCGCCCCGCTCGCCTACATGCGCGGGCGCACCCTCAACCGCGCCTGCGTGATCCTCGACGAGGCTCAGAACGCGAGCCGCGAGCAGATGTTCATGTTCCTCACCCGTCTCGGCGAGCACGCCAAGTGCATTGTCACGGGCGACCCCTCGCAGATCGACTTGCGCCCGAAGGGCCGCAGCGGCCTGCTGGAGGCGATGGCGCTGCTGGAAGGGGTCGAGGGCGTCGCCTTCGTCCGCTTCGAGGGGCGCGACGTGGTCCGCCACCCCGTGGTCGCCCGCATCATCGAGGCGTATGAGCGCGGACGGGAGGGCCGGGAGGAGGGCGAGTGATTTCGGCATCCGGGTAGGGCGAGACTTTATGGCTGCGGCCCGGTCAGCGAGAGCTGAGCGCAAAC